>Ga0182021_10005056_pt1 | contig 15563 bp, 16 predicted proteins | sample 612E3MmetaG_FD_120493 | JGI IMG/M metagenome (GOLD analysis project Ga0182021, IMG submission 120493) | Permafrost microbial communities from Stordalen Mire, Sweden - 612E3M metaG (Illumina Assembly) | ecosystem: Environmental > Terrestrial > Soil > Wetlands > Permafrost | place: Sweden... | reverse complement strand
CCAGATTTTCTACCTCAAATGCAATATGGGGTACAGTCTGAATTAATTTATTTAAGGGACTATCTTTTTCAAATCTCATCCATTCAATTCCAAATGGACTTTCACCAAATCCTGAAACATAAAATTTAAACTGAGGCAGGTATTTTTCATTTAGCCTTTTTTCGCTGGTGGGGATTCCCAAATGATGATATTTCCATCCCCATCCCATTACAGATACGGGTGGTTCATTATCGTTTCTGATCTTACTCATGATATTTTGTCAGTTTACATATTTTATAAAAATTTGATTAAATCTATGCTTTCCAGGAGCATAAGCAACTTAACGCTGTACCGGTATATTAACATAACTGTCATTGTACCATTTCACCTTCAAAGGCGTTCCGGCATCTTTAATGCTTTCTTCACTTACATCTTTCCCAGTCCCATAATTGATTTGTTCATCAGGGCTTTTATTTATATTCAGGACAATTACTATCCTGCTTCCCTTAATTAATTTTCTGCATGTAATATAAGTATTCGTGAAGGGGATACTCTGTAGTTCTCCCTGCTTTAATAACTGCCGCCGGCTTATATCTTTCGCATAACTGGCTCTGCCCATGAAATAGGACAAATAAAAATATTTGCCGTCAGGCATTAACTCGTACAATACCAGGTTGAAATCAAAATCTTTTTTATTTACAGATGCTTTTAATTCCCCTGAAAATGCACCGCTGATGCTGATTTCTTCACTGATCGGCTCACTAAAAAAAGCGATTCCGTTACCTGTATCTAAAGAGTCATAGATTATCTTATTTTCACGACTATAATTATTTTTAGAGGTCCTGTCCGCGAAATTGACTTGTTCTTCCAGAAATTCTTTTCCCGAAGGCTTTTGTTCACTTAGCTCAGAATAAGTTCCTGATTTTCTATTGTTTAAATATAGTTTAAGGACATCATTATTCATGTTACTCAGCGTTGTAATATGTTTCCACTCATTGGCTCCCATAACTTCGAAATTGATTTTATCTTTTAGAATTGAAGGTATTCTTCCATCTTTCAGTACATAATCAAACCATTGGAAAATAATATCATGAATGGAAATATTGGCGACCGGATCAATCTTGTAACCATTATAAACTGCATCAGGGTAAGCCTGGGAGCCAAAGTGTCCGAATGGACCTATAATCAGATAGTGAAGTGCCTTCTTGTTATATTTAAGGTGTTCTCTGAAATAATACATTGCACCTATCTGACCACCGTCATAATATCCTGTTGTGGTCAATACCGGAATATTTATTTTTGCAAAGTCTTCTTTGTAAGGTATCATATCCTGCCAGTATTTATCATAAGCAGGGTGTCTGAGCCAACGCTGAAATATTTTACTGCCCCGTCCAAGAATAGTGTCCAGCGAATTATAGGGCCTTCCGGAAGCATACCATTTTGTATTTACCGAGTCCCACATTGCAGTTTTATTGTAGTAATCAATATCCAGATATTTGTTATCGGTAACATAATAAATCCATGGGAACACAAAACTCATAAAAACATTATTTGTCATTGGGACATCAAGGCCAGGTGCAGCTGAGGCTGATGGCACAATCGTTTTTAAAGCAGGATGTAAATTCTTTGCAGCAGCCCATTGGGTAAATCCATTATAACTTCCTCCAAACATGCCTACTTTACCATTACTCCAGGATTGTTTTATGATCCAGTCTATAACATCATAAGCGTCTTTACCATCATTTTCATACGGAATAATCTCATCAGGGCTGTGGGCTTTACCTCTTGTATATGCCACTATACTTACATATCCGTTGGCAACAGGATCCAGTAGTCTGTTCAAACCATTTGGGAACGGACTGGCATAAATAGTAAATTGTAAAACCGAGGGTCGAGCTGTTGTAATCCCCTTCTTCCTGGCAACCAAAGCCGAAATCGAGGCTCCATACCTGGTTTTTATCATTACACTATCTTCTATCAGATAACGTTTACCAGTCTCTTCAGCCAACAAAGGTAAAGCCAGTGGCTCAATGATCTTAAATACATGAAAGAGATTATAATTTCTGCAAAGGATCAATGCCTCATAAATGTTTATGCTATCGTTAGTTAGTTTGCTTAATGACATTTGCAGATTCTGATATAGTTCATCCGTACCATTCCGTGTAATAAATGCGGTAGAGATATAAAGTGCAGCCTTATCATCCAGTTTATCAAAAACATTGTGAAAGCTCAGTCTGAAACCTTCATCAAACGAGAGCCCTGAGGAAATTTCCTTAAGTTTACTATTACAGAATATTTCATACTGAATTAATAAAAGTTCCGGGTATTTTGCATTGTCCTTATTGTAAAGCACACGTAATGTGTCAATTATATTGATGGTACTGGCATACTGACCGGTTATCATTCGTAAAACAAACAGATTATTTAGATAGGTTTTTTTATCACTCTCCTGTTTATAAATACTAATTACTCTTTGTGCCAACGCTGGAAGGGACTTTGAAAGCGAAACACTATCCGAAAACGACGATCGGGGGAAATACAAATTCTGGGCAGTAACAACAGAATAATAAATAAATAAAACAATAATGAGGCTGAATGTTTTTTTCATGAAAAAAGTTCTTTTTTTATGAATCTGTACTGATATTTCTTATTGAAAAGAGCAGATTATGTTAAGCCCGTCCGTCTGCCATTCCTTTTAAAATGGAGTTGTACTGAAAGTTTTAACAACGATTGTATTTTTCCCCATATTATTTAATCCCTGTTATTTTCTTGTATGATATAGGTTGCCTGCATTTTTCTGAAATAAAACTCTAAGTAATTAAATATAACAAAGTTGTCTGAGTTTTGTTTTGATTATACTCGCGCCTTCCGGAGTACTGAATAAGAACTTTTTAACCTGATTATTTTTCAGGGACACTCTGGTAATGAAGGCAAACTACCTGTCTGTTTGTCTGCCTGCAAAGTCAAACATCTCCTCACCAACCCTGACCCAGTCTATTTCACTTTTGGGTCCTGCTGCAAATCCGTCGAGGGATACATGCATAAATAAAACTAACTTTCTCATTTTCTGCTAATTTTAATTCAAAGTTTAAAATTATTACGGATATCTTCTTACCCTTTAAAGCTGAAAGAAATGGTCTGACAGCAAACAAAATAGTTTACTGCTATATGCTATACATCAATCACTCTGTTTTTGTACAGGTTCTTCTTCCTGAATTGAATACTTACACCAACCCCCTTCCAATAATTATCTGTAGCGCTCTCAATTAATTGCATATGTATATGAGGTCGTTCGGAGTAACCTGAATTCCCTGCCTCAGCAATCATGTCACCGGCATTGACATAATCACCCGTCCTGACTTTAACACTATTCATTTTCAGATGGCCGATTAACATGTACCTGTTGTCTTTTTGAATTACAACTGTATTACCGGTGTTATACGGATAATTGCCAACGTAAGGGATATTGTCCTCAATTTTATCTACGACCTTTACCACAAGTCCGCCAGTTGGACTATATACTTTTTCACCAAATACCGGATAATCTTCATTTTGTAGCGGCAGAAAATTACTTTTGAAGTTATTAATTTTGACAATATCAGTTGCGAATAGCATTGACAGGTTGGTTTTATTCTTTTTATGGACCGGAGAAAAGAAATGATAATTCATCAAACGGCTAATCCTGGAATTTCCTCCGTCAGTAACCATGTATTTCCCCTGTCTGAATGGAAATACAATTTCAAATGAATCTTTATCCCGTCTGAAGATCACGATAATAATTCTTATCAGCCTGATTAAGAGATAAGCTTGCAACAGGCTTAATGCTATGATTAAGTAACAATTTGTTTCACCGGCTTGCGAAAATATTTTCCGGAATAGAACAATTAACAACAGGAATTCAATCGACAAACAATAGCTCCATCTGATTCGCAATCCGGGAAATTCCCAGTAACCTGAAAGATAAATGATCAACAGGGCAGTTTGGGTTATTGCAGGTAGAAGAAATGAATCCCGGTTTACGATAAGAGAAGTAAAAATCAGGACGGGTATTAATACTATGTGAGTTGAAATTAACCTGATTATTAATTGTGTTCTTTCTTTCATATTCTTTTGTTATTTATTATCTTGTAGTTACACATTCTTCTGTCTGTCTTCAAGTTCGTAATAAAGCTGGATCAGCCCGGTTTCAAATTGCATTGAGCTTTTAAGTTTAAGATTCTGTTCAGGAAAGCTCCCGTTGAATAGCCTGATACCACCACCAAGTAAAACCGGAACTATGGATATGTAAAACCGGTCAATAAGTTTTTCTTTTAACAGTTCGTTTACAATTTCTGCTCCGCCATCAATAAAGATGTTTTTCCCTTCAGCCTGTTTTAGTTTCAAAACCAGTTCTTTCAGATTGCCGGAACAGAATTTTATATTATCAGTTTTCTGTCGCGGAGTTTTGGTTATTACGTACGTATCCTTGTTTGAATGCGGAAATTCTTTACCATTTTTCATAACCCAATCATAAGTTTTTCTTCCCAGGATTACACTATCGATGGTGCCAATAAATTCAGAATAACCGTAATCCTGTCCTTCCTGATTAACGCGGGATAAGAAAGATAAATCGTTATTTGGTTTTGCAATATACCCATCCAAACTAGTTGCAATATAGAGGATTACTTTTCTCATTTGGTTCTTATATTCACCAGGTGACTAAAATATAATTCTTCAGGTTGCTAAATTTCAGGATCATGTTGTTTGTTGCCATACTTAGCTGGTTAGGTTAAAAGAGTGATTCATCTTTCAGCAATATCTAACGGTAAAAGGTATTACAATATCATTTATTTTACCTTAGATTATTGTATGTACCCGTATGGAAAAGACATTTACAGGTCCTCTGTCGTTATTATATCCGGGATTCAAAATAAACTGGTATGCTCCGGAAACATAAATACTCTTTGTCAATTTCAATGAATAGTACAGTTCAGCAAGCTGCTCCGATGAATAGGTCAGATTGCCGTCACCAAGAATAAAGCCATACCCGCCTGACTTTAAATATTGCCGGTGTGGTATGGAAATACCTGAGATTACATAACCTAACCCAAAAACATCATCCGGCCTTTTCCACCCATTGCCGTTAATAGAAATTCCAAAACTGACCGAACGGTCTATTTCAGTAAATACCCACGATTCATTATTTCCATCATTCCAGCCTGCCCTGAAAAATACGCCCATATTATTGTTAAGAGATTGTTCTGCATTAACAGCAAACCCGTATTTTGTACGGCCTTGTTTTCTAGTAACCAGGATATCAGGAGAAGAATGGTTATCAGCCAAGCTTTCTTCGTAATTACCCATATTTGCTCTGGTAAAGAAAGAAAATAACCGGAATGTACCATTTTCCCCTGCCAGAATATAATTCTGAGTATATTCCAACGAGTTTGAACCTGCTTTGTTTATGTTCCAGTTCATTATCATTCCATTTGCCTCTCTAGGCATTAATGAAAACCCATAGCGCAATTCATAACCAGGTGTAATATATTCCACAACGATACTGGGTGTGTACCCTTTGGTGTTAGCCGGAAAGTCCCAGGCTCCGTTATCCATTAAACCCCAGCTCATAAACTGGGTGCGGGGATCATGGTCATACTTATTATTATCAAAATAATCTGAAATACAAATTTTACCGATAATTAACGATAAATATTTTGCCGGGATATTTCCGGCAAGTTCATTAAAATCCGCATCCTGATAATCCGTTTTATCATTGAGTGAAAAGATCTGTCTGAAGAAAAGTCTGGCCAATTCAAATTGCGGACCGGGATTTCCAATTCTGTAAGTTTCACCGTTGGTCGATGCGGCAACACCCCGGGAACCGCTAAGTCCGGAGCCACCTCCTATTTCCGGATTGATAAAAAGGCTTGCACCCTTCCATAACTTAGCGCCGGCAAATATTGTGGAAGTGACAGACATTTCGTTTTCTTCTTTTGAGACTAAACTGTTTTTACCGGAATAATGTGATTTGAAAGCAGGTTTATACTGGTCTATTACTGTTGTCTGAGCATGTAAGGAAAATTTTTCTTCTCTGGTCGTATCTGCCTGCTGCCCATTGACATTCAAGACGAATACTAACAATACCAGGGACGCAGATATCCTTTTATTCAGATTGATGATTTTCCTCATCGTAACCAAAATATTATCCGACAGCTACATTTCTAGTAACAATTCTGGATATTGTTTGTTTCACCCTGGGAGGCGCTTGTGAGGTTTCCGATTTTATTCAGGATTTGATGATTACTGACAGACGGTGATTATGACTTTCCCACAGGCATGTCCTTCTTCAAGATACCGTAATGCCTCAGCAGTCTCACTTAAGGGGTAACGTCTGTCTATAACAGATTTAACTTTGTCCTCTTTGAACAGCTCTAAAATGAAAAGCAGATCCTTCTGGTTTATATTCGCAACCATAATTCCCATATTTTTAATTCCGGTCATTGATAACAGCATGAGCAGGAATATCCGGACCATAGAACCTCCTGCCAGGACATAAATTCCACCGTAGTTTAATATACGTTTATAATCCGAAATCGAATGGTAGGCTGCAGTATCAAAAATCAGGTCATATTGCAGTTTACTTTTTGTGACGTCTTCCTGTTTGTAATCAATAACATGATCCGCACCAATTGAGCTCACAAAATCCATTTTAGCCGTGCTGCAAACGCCCGTCACTTCAGCCTGGAATGATTTGGCAATCTGTACAGCGAAAGAACCAACCCCCCCGGAAGCTCCATTAATCAAAACTTTTTGCCCTGCATGAATCTTTCCTTTATCACGAAGTCCCTGTAAAGCCGTTAATGCAGCCATTGGAATTGCTGCTGCTTCTTCAAAAGTCAGATAGGCAGGTTTCAGTACAAATCTGTTTTCATCAACACATGCATACTCGGCAAATCCCCCATAGCTGCCTTCGCCGAACACTTCATCACCGGGCTTGAACTGCTTTACATTGTTCCCAATTGCTTCAACCTTTCCTGCAATATCAGCCCCGAGTATATTATGCTCAGGTTTAATTAAGCCGGCACCCATCATTCTGATCAGGAACGGGTCAGCTCTGAGATGACGCCAGTCATAAGCATTTGCGGAAGCAGCATGAACCTGTATCAATATTTCATTTCCCCCGGGAATAGGTTTTGCTACCTCCATAAGCTGAAGAACTTCCGGTGGTCCGAATCTGGTGTAAACAATTGCTTTCATTTTATATATATTTTAATATTACTGTGCGACTTAAAGTATAAGATTCTGAGCGAAACGAAGTGAAGCGAAGAATCTCAATGTATTATTTATCTCTGATACTGAACCGTAAGACTGTCCGGAGTTTTTCAGGTGCAACTCTTCTCGCATCGGAAAGATAAATTTCACGGTGTTGTCCGGTCTCCCGCACATATCCTTCATTATCACAGAAATCCTGCATTATCTTAAAACTCTGAGGCTCATTGTCATAACTGCCTGAATGCATCATCTGAACGCATCTGCCATCTTCAATTATGCCGAATATCACCTCGTCAAGTAATCTGTGCGGTTTTTTCTTCACTGTCCTATCAATAACTTCCCGGGCAAACTCTTCTGTTACAAAGTCCGGTTGTCTGATCATCAGGTTAAATACAAGGTCATTTTTATCTAGGTGAGTCGTTGGTTTGGTTTTAGCTTCTTCTTTCAGGTCCCAGATACCTTCCAGTGGATATACAGTATATTCGACATAGTCCCGGGGAGCAAATGAGTTTTTCGGGGACATTTTAACAGCATAAGACAGGGAGTAAAGAACTCCGATATAATCTGCAAAGAAGTCATCGTTTGGATTGCCGCTCCCTTTTACTGAAAAGAATTTAAAAGCAGGTATCTCTATCTCAACCGGTTTTGAAGCAGGCAGATAAAATTGTTTATCATCTTTTTTCCAGTCAATCTTCATAATCTTTGGTCTGATTTCCTATTATCTGCATTGGTGGCAAAAATTTGTTGTTTTGAAACATACTTTCCTTAGGTCCGAAACATGATAGCGCTTTTTACTCTTTCAATCTTTTTCAGTAATAAATATTGATAAACCAAAAGTCTGCACCCTGTCCAGTTCGATTTTATTATCAATAAAACTACCAATCAAATTGTTTTTCAATAAATATCCCTTTGCCTTTTGCATGGATCTTACTTTGAAAGTTATGCTTTGTACCTCTTTTTTGTCGCTTTTAATAAAGTAAAATTGAAGTAAATTACTTTCTTCCCATATCTTATTCTCTCTTAATTCTGCAGGGCTGATTAATTCTTTCCATTTCTCCAGATTAGGTTCGCTCTTATAGCCTATACGTATCTCCTTTACATATTCAATACCTAATTCATTCTGAGTATCTTTTGCCATGACATATCTGAGGGAATCTATTTTTCTGTTTTTCCCAACTGTTTTATCTCCGTCACCCATCAGGGTTATTGTTATATTATCTCTGCATAATGACGAATCTGTAAAATAAATATATTCCCGGCTCATAACCTTGTGATCTATATTTCTCTCAGAAAGATCTTTTGCTGCAAGGGTAAGTGATTCAAAAGGTTCAAAGGTCAAACCAAAGAAAAGAGCATTGGCGCTACCTGAAGCGTACAAATATTCCGTATAGGGGCCGCAAGGTTCCAGAATCAGATTTCCTGCATATACACCTGCATATCTGCGGTTACCGGAAGCTACCGGAAAATAATATACAGGAAGTTTTAATTTATCAACCAGAAATCGGTAAACAGAATTGTGAGTAATCGTATCTCTTACATGGATGGATAAAGTATGAAGTCCGGAAAATATTGGATTTGTTTTGGGAACGATAATATTATGAGCAGTTTTTTCCACGGCAAAACTAGTTTGAAATAACATAATCATTCCAATAAGAATTAAACCACAGAACCTTGTATTCATTGCATAATTACTATTTTAAATAACTTTTATCCAACCTGATTTTAACCAGATAAACATCCGCTTCACCGATCAGAGTGCCAAACAGGTTTGCACCGGTCAGTCCAATGTGATAAAAATTCCCTTTATTATCAAAGCCTGCACCTTTACCGGAAGTACCGAGATTCGTTCCTTTTGCGATAAAACTCCTTTCCCATAACATGGTACCATCTTTTTTATACATACGGATAAATCCCTGAGCCGGAGGAAGATTTAATATACCACTAATCAGGATATTATCTGATATTTCAGGATTAAAATCAATTGACCGCACTCCATCATTCTTTTTTGTTCCAAATTGATTGTTCCAGAGTCCCGATAGCTATGGAGATAACAAAGTTCCACCGAGGACTTTTTCAATAGCTCCAATCTCCTGATAATTTCAAATTCTATCCATTTTGTAATGCATAAATTCTCAGAAATATTCTAATTGTGTCTATTCAAACATACCGAATTTTCTCCGGAATTTCAAAGACTACACCCCATATAAATTAAATGAATTATCAATCCCCCAATAGCTTTCCTCTGCTTAATACTTCGGAAACAGTCCATGAATCACCAAAGTGCTGACCATAGTGCAGGTCTGCAATTATCCCGTTTTTATCCAGAAGAAAGTCGGATGGAATTCCAAGAACGCCTCCGCCAAATTTATTAAAATGCGGTAAGTAACCCTTAAAAATAGAGGCAAAGGTTATCCGCCATGATGCCAGTGAAAAAAACTTCTTCAATAAAAATTGGGAATGATAGAGCTTGTAGAACTTTTTTTGACGGTCAGGAATGATATGTAATCCCGGGGTTTCCTTGAAGTTAGATAGAATTTTCTTTTTGGTGCTGTGTAAAAAAACAATTGTCTCAATGCCTGCCGCATTCAATTCATTTTGCCTTTCAATCAATTCATGTATCTGATTCTGAGCTACCGGGCATCCGCTGAATCTGTGAAATTTGATTAACACTTTCTTCCCGTGTAAACGTGAAAGGTCAATCTGCTCATCGTTTATTGAATTAGCGACAATTGAGGGGGCAGGTTGATTTTTGATCAGCATGGTTGAAATTTGTTTTTTGTTACATTTTCAAGTCATTTCACCTAAAACAATTGAACCTAGTTATTGTTTGTTTTGGGAAAGCACCTTACTCCTGAAGCTGGAAATTTCATTTACAAAACTGTTTTGTTTACCATGGGATTTGCTTTTTATCCCTGAAAATTTTACCTGTTAATTCCTGTGAAGCTTCAGTTGCAAGCCATACAGGTGTTTCAGCACCTTTCTCCACCGGCCTGGAGGCTCCTTTGCCCCCCATGTCTGTCCGCACCCATCCGGGACAAGCGGCATTAACCGAAATGTTCTTTGAAGACAATTCAAAAGCCAGATGACGGGTAATGGAATTGAGCAGTGTTTTTGATGCACAATATGCCGGTGACCATCCGCCGACAGGGTCGGTCATTGAACCTCCGCCACTTGAAATATTTATGATCCGCGAAGGGTTTTTCAAGAACGGCAAAAATGCTTTACAAACTCTCAGCGAGCCTATGCTGTTGTTCATCAGCGTTTGAACCACTACTTCGTTTTCCTGTAATATGCTCCTGTCATCTTTAAGCAAAATAGCCGCATTATTAATAAGCACATCCAATTTGATATTCCGCTCTGCAAATTCATCTGCTGCCCTGCTGATACTTTTTTCATCATTTATATCCATCAATAACCCTTCAACTTCTGCTCTTTCCTCTTTCAACAGCTGAACTGCCTGAGTCAGTTTAGTTTCATTGCGTGCCGACAAAATGATATGATGACCTAGTTTCCCGAGCTGCCTGGCAGTTTCAAAACCTATTCCTCTGTTCGAACCTGTAATTAAGATTGTTTTATTCATGCTGATTATATTTTTGAATTATAACCAATTTAATTTCAATCTTCCATGATAACAATACATCTACTTTTTGGTTGCATTAATCAAAACAAAAGGAATAGTAAGTTTAATGCCCCCCAGCATTTTTGCCTTTTCGTTAAGCCGCATTTCAATCGTATCAAATATTTGTTCCTGTTTATTCTCCGGCAGAATTTTAATCCATGAATCCATAAATGCTAACCGTATGAAATAGTGGTTTAACATTGCGGTACCATTTGAAAACTTATAATTAAACTGATCATGTTCCAGATCTCTGATTATAAATCCATTGTTTTGAATCATTGAAATCATTTCATCAAGTGGACGCCGCTTATCGTAAATATGCTGACGCATTAACCCGATCTCAGTATTCATATTCAAATCATATAACACTTTCTCCAATTCCCCGTAAAATTCAAACATGGATTTATCCAGGTTGAACGTTTGAATAAATTGTCCTCCGGATTTTATTATCCTGGAACACTCCGCGATCACTTTATTGATATCAGTTGTATTATTTATCCCGTTATTGCTTACAATCAAATCTACTGAATTGTCCCCTAGCGGAATAGATTCGGCAACTCCCTCAACGATTTTAATATTGTTGATGCGATAGTATTCAATCTTTTTATTTGCCCTGACAATTGCATCAGTCCATGGATCAATTCCATAAACAGTTGAACTTTCACCAAGTCTCAGTGCAATCTCAGTCAATGGGAATCCGGTTCCGAATCCAATGTCGATGGCAGTGATATTTTGTTTATAATCAATAAAGTCCAGCAGTTTCAGTCCGAAAGGAGCCGACCAGATTGAACATTCATCGGCTACATCGGCGTAGCCTTTAAAATCAAAATCGTTGCTTAGATATTTTTTCATACCCTTTTTAACTTTAATCCCGAGATTCCGAATAATTTATCCGTGCAGATTAAAAATTTTTATACAAATAAGCTATAGATCAGTCTAGATCACTGCCTGGGCTTCTATTTCTATCAGAAATCCTTCATTTGCAAGACCTTTTACACTAACCCAGGTACTTGCAGGGGGAGTCGATGTCCCAAAATTTTTCTTTAAAATTTCATTAATGACCGGGCCATCTTCCATTTTATAATCAACCTTATAAATTCGCAGCATCACGATGTTCTCAAGACTGCCTCCGGCAGATTCTATGGCTGCTTTTAAGTTATCTATTGCTTTCTGGGTCTGTATTCTTAAATCATTCCCTCCGACAATATTCAGGTTCTCATCCCATGCAACCTGACCTGAGATAAATACAATTTTACCTGGATCACTTACCACTATCTGTGAAAATCCATATTGGGTTGAATTGAATAATTCTTTTGGATTAATGCATCTCTTACTCATAGCTTTCTTTTTATAATTATTGGAAGTATGAAGCCTGTGTGTAAAATCAATCTGCCTGACCGGGAGCTCAGAGTTGTAAGTATTAAAGAATAACCTTTGAATTGTCAGATAAATATTTACCAGATACCCATTGTTTCGATTATCAATTTATATGAATATACTTCACTCTAAATAAACTGACCTCCTTCGATAGGGATTGAAAACTTAAATTCACTACCCTGGTTTTCACAACTTACAACCCAGATACTTCCATTTAGTTTTTCAACAAATTCATGGCAAATTTTCAGCCCCAGTCCGGTGCCCTGCTCATTATCAGTCCCGGGTCTTTTATACTTATTATCCAATTTGAAAATATTTTCAATATTTTCCTGGGAAATGCCAATACCATTATCTTTTACAGAGACTATTATTTCGTTGCCAATTACTTCCGAACTGATCAATACCTTTCCATTCCTGTTGGAAAATTTTATTGCATTACTGATCAGATTTCGGAGAATAGTATTTAAAAAATTCCTATCCGTGAAAATATATGTATCGTTTTTTACCAGTGAACAAATTTCAATTTCCTTATAAGCTGAAACCAAAGACACATTCCGGATTTGTTCATCAATCAGATCCCTTAAATTAATTCTTCCGGGATCTAATACAAGCATTCCGGTCTGAGATCTTGACCACTCAAGTAAGTCCTGTAGAATTGAATAGCCATTTTTTGAGGCTTCCTTTAATATCATCACAAGAGTTTTGATTTTTTCAGGGTTAAGCAGATTCAAATTCTCAACAAGCAATTCGGATGCACCAAGGAGACTTGTAAAAGGACTTGTCAGATCGTGTGCTATAATATTGAAAAACTTATTTTTTGTTGCGTTAAGTTCTCTTAACTGCTCGTTTGCCTTTTCAATTTCAAGAGTACGTTCGATTACCATGTCCTGAAGATGATCCTGATATTGCTGCATTACTGTTACATCCGAGACGATCAGACAGATATCACCTTCAACTCCTGCTGGTAAAGGTCTGAGTGAGATATTAAGATATGAGGCATTTTCGGATAAGCTGCTGAAATGGGAAATAATTCCTGTGATTCTTTCCTTAAGTCCTTTTTCAAGAAACTTTCTTAACTTAAGCCTCTCAACCTCAGAAACAAGACTTATTAAGTTCAAACCAATGACAGTTTGAGTTGAGTCAGAAAAGATATCCGTAAAACGATGATTACAGTACAGGATTGCTCCATCAGACTTAATAACTGCAGCTCCTTCTCCCATCTCCTCAAGAATTAAACGGTATGGGGCATCTGCAGAGGTAAGGGTAAATACTTTCTCACCCGATTGTCCCGAAACTACTATTGCATCCACATCTCCATTCCTGATGGCATTAAGAGCCTCTTCAGCTTCGGAAAGTCTGGCCTGCAATTCCTCATTTTTCAGGATTAGTTCATCAATTGTATATTCGGTCAGTTTCATCACCCCACAATATCAAGTCATAATTTAAACAATGACTTAATAAATTCCTTATTTCTTTACCTCTTTAAATCAAGTCCGACGAGTACACGTTCCGTATTAGTCATATTACCGATTATCCTTCGCAGTGGAAGTGGTAATACTTTAATAAGTGTGGGTGCCGCAATAATCTGCTCACCCCTGGCAAGTGAGGGTTTTTTGTAAAGGTCTATCACTTCCAGGCTGTATCTTCCTTTCAGATTCTCCTCACATATCTTTTTTAAATTATCAATTGCAGATATGGATTGAGGTGTTAAGCCGGTTACATACAATTTTAATACATATGTTTCATTTTTATATCTTCGGACTGCAATATCAAATTCTTTCGGAACTGAGGCAATCGATTTGGTCTTAGTCATTGTGTATTAAATATTTCTATTTATCCTGTTTCAAATCCAATCCTACAAGAACACGTTCGGTATTTGAAAGATCGCCAATGATCTTTCTTACAGGTACAGGTAATTTACGTACCAGCGTAGGAACTGCAAGTATCTGATGTTCCCTGCTGAGCTGGGGGTTTAAAATCAGATCGATGACTTCAATGGTGTACCTGTTCTTCAATCTTTCTTCACAGATTTTCTTTAGATTTTCAAAAGCTGTGATACTTTTACTTGTTTGACCGGCAATATATAATCGCAAAATCCATTTATCAGCTTCCGGTTGTACCGGCTTTTCTGTCAACTTAGAAGATTTATGTTTTGGGTTACTTGCTTTCATTATCAGTTTTACTTTAAAAAATCCATAATCAGAATCTGTAAATATCCTCTATTAATTTTCTGAATATAGCTTATGATATATCTGATTCTTTTTCACCATCTGATCTACGGCTTATCGCCATTTCATTCCGGTCGTTAACTATATTTGTTAGCAGTTCCTCTTCGATTCCTATCAGTCTCAGGGATTCCGATTCTTCTGCTTCAAATTCTGCCTGTAATTCCAGTATGTGAGCTTCAAGGTTTTTACGCTTCCTCTCCAGAGCAAGTTTCTTTTGTTCAATCTCCTGTTTATGTAAAAGTTTTTCTGATTTGTCTTTCGCTTCCTGGGCAAATCTTGCGGAACCTGTGAGTACTCCTTCCATACCAACATATACATCCTGAAGAACAATTCCATTATCAGTTAGCAGAAATTCACGTATCTGATTTGAATGCGCCATGCCCCTTGATTTCAAAACATAAATTCCACGGTTGCGCTCTCCGCCTATTTCAATATCACGCAGCAGCAACCAGGTATCTATTAATGAAGAGATAAACACGTCGGTATGTTCAAGTGTGGATCCGCCTGTGGTAAGTGAAGTAAAAAATGCAGTGATCTGATTAAGTTTTAAGTAATCAATTAACCTCATGGCAAGTGATTTAGCTTCAAGTATATTTTCAACTGAAATGAAGCTGTTAAGGGGATCAATAACGACTGCAGACGGCTTAAAATCCTTAATATTCTTGAGCATTGTTGCAAGATGCATTTCAAGCCCGGTAAAAGTAGGGCGCATGGCAACAAATTGCAGAAATCCTTTTTTAACCAGGGGTTCCAGATCAATACCAATGGAACGCATATTCCTAATAATCTGACCGGGTGATTCTTCCAGAGAAAAATAGAGTACACGTTCCCCGCGAAGACATGCGGCATTTACAAAATGTACTGCAAGGCTTGATTTACCTGTCCCGGCTGTACCTGATACAAGTACGCTGCTTCCTTTGAAGTAACCTTTGCTTCCAAGCATATAATCCAGTTGAGCAATACCGCTTGAAATCCTATCGTTAGTGACCTCATGGGATAATCCAAGAGAGGTTATGGGAAGAACTGAAAATCCGTTTTCATCGATGAGGAATGGATATTCATTTGTACCATGAATGGTTCCGCGATACTTTATTATCCTGATCCTTCTG
>Ga0182021_10005055_pt1 | contig 15564 bp, 12 predicted proteins | sample 612E3MmetaG_FD_120493 | JGI IMG/M metagenome (GOLD analysis project Ga0182021, IMG submission 120493) | Permafrost microbial communities from Stordalen Mire, Sweden - 612E3M metaG (Illumina Assembly) | ecosystem: Environmental > Terrestrial > Soil > Wetlands > Permafrost | place: Sweden... | reverse complement strand
GTTAAAAAGAAAAAATTTCGCAAAGCTTAAAGATATTTATGACTTGCCGAATCTTCTGGATTTGCAGCTTGAGTCATACAAAGAATTCTTGCAAATGGAGATAACTCCTTCTAACCGCAAGCATTTGGGTTTGCAGGAAGTTTTTGCGGATATGTTCCCGATTGAGAACGTCGAGCGTTCGGTCAAGCTAGAGTTTATCAGCTATAACCTCGGGAAACCTAAATATAATTTAGCCGAATCCAAGAGAAGGGCGCTGACTTTTGCCGCTCCTTTGAAGGTAAAGTTCCGGCTGACAACTCCTCATGAAACTAAAGAGCAGGATGCCTATTTCGGCGAGATCCCTTTAATGACCGAAACCGGCACTTTCATTATAAATGGAGACGAGCGCGTTGTGGTTAATCAGTTACAGCGCTCACCCGGCGTATCTTTCGAAGAAGAGGATCATCCTACCGGGAAAAAGATCCTTTACGGCAGGATCATTCCTTACCGCGGTGCATGGCTGGAATTTAAGTATGATTTGTCCGATACTATTCTTGCCTATGTTGACCGCCGCAGGAATTTTCCCGCGACACAGCTGTTGAGAATCTTAGGTTTCTCTTCTGATGCTGAGATCATTGCCCGTTTTGGCAAAGAGCATCCGGAGATCACCAACACCTTAAAGAAAGACCTTACCAAGAATAAAGAAGAAGCTACCATAGATTTTTACCGCAAGATGCGTCCTACCGAACCGGTTACCAAAGAAACCGCGGAAATGCTGTTTTACCGTTTATTTTTTGATCCTTCCAGATATGATTTGGAGAGAGCCGGAAGATTTATCCTGAACCGCAAGCTGGGAATGGATGTTTCCCTGGAAAAAAGAATTCTGGATTCCGATACCGTTATTAAGGTTATTGAATATTTGATCAAACTTAAGGCCGGAGAAGGAAAGATCGATGATATTGATCATTTAGGTAACCGCCGTATCAAGACGGTCGGCGAACTGGTTCAGAATCAGTTGAGGATCGGTATGAGCCGTGTTGAGCGATCAATCAGAGAAAGACTTAGCATTTTGGGAGATTTCGGCAATGTCAGCGTGCACTACCTGATCAATTCTAAATTATTATCAAATCAGATCCGTGATTTCTTCGGCCGTAGCCAGCTTTCCCAATTTATGGATCAGGTTAATCCGCTTGCGGAAATGACCCATAAGAGAAGGCTTAGCGCTTTAGGTCCCGGAGGTCTTTCCCGCGAGCGTGCCGGATTTGAAGTTCGCGATATCCATCCTTCTCATTACGGAAGGGTTTGTCCTATTGAAACCCCGGAAGGCCCGAACATCGGATTGATCGCTTCTTTAAGCAATTACGCCAGAGTTAATCCTTTAGGGTTGCTGGAGACCCCATATAGAAAAGTCGAAGACGGACGGGTAACCCGCAAGATTGAGTATCTTACCGCTGACCTGGAAGAAGATAAAATGATTGCCCAGGCTAACGCGCCGCTGGACAGTGAAGGTTATTTTTCGGATAAAGAAGTTTCCTGCCGTTTTAAGGGAGATTTCCCCAAGGTTTCCGGCAAGCAGGTTCAGTATATGGACGTTTCCCCCAAGCAGCTGGTTTCTGTTGCCGCTTCCTTGATTCCTTTCTTAGAGCACGATGATGCAAACCGCGCTTTGATGGGTTCAAACATGCAGCGTCAGGCTGTTCCATTGATGATTACCGAAGCTCCTTTAATCGGTACTCAGATGGAAGCAAAAGTTGCCCGTGATTCCGGCACCGTAGTTATTGCCGAAGAATCCGGGAAAGTTACCAGCGTTGACGTTAATTCTATAAGCATCGGTAAGAAAATATATCATTTAAAGAAGTTTATGCGCACCAATGCCGATACCTGCCTGAATCAAAGGCCGTTGGTTAAGCTAGGAGAGCATGTTGAAAAAGGTCAGGCAATTGCTGACGGTATCGCCACCAAGAATGGCGAGCTTGCTTTAGGAAGAAATTTACTGGTTGCCTTCATGTCCTGGAGAGGTTATAACTTTGAAGACGCGATAATTTTAAGCGACAGGTTAGTCAGGGAAGACGTGTTGACCTCGATACATATTGAAGAGTTTAATATTGAAGCTACGGAAACTCGTCTGGGAAATGAAGAGGTTACTCGCGACATACCTAATGTCAGCGAAGAGGCTTTAAAGAACCTGGATGATACCGGAGTGATCCGTTTGGGAGCGGAAGTCGGAGCAGGAGATATCCTGGTCGGTAAAGTGACTCCTAAGACTGAATCCGAGCTTTCACCTGAGGAAAGACTTTTAAGGGCGATATTCGGCGAGAAGGCCGGGGATGTGCGTGATACTTCCCTTACCGTTCCTCCCGGGGTTGAAGGCGTGGTAGTGGATGTCCATGTTTTTGCCCGTAAAGATCGCGGCCGCAAGACTAAAGAAGAAAAGACCAAAGAGATGGCCAAGATCCGCGAGCTCAAGGCTTATTATAAGCAGGAAATCGAGTTCATGATGAACGAGAAGACTCTGCGTTTAAGTCAGATGTTGGGCGTGGATAAGAAAAAAATTGAGAAGCTGGATTTTAATGATAATGAAGAAGCCAAGATCATGGCTGCTTCTTTTGATGAGCAGTTGCAAGAGTTGATGGCGGAGCAGGAAAGCGAGATCGAGAAGGTCCGTCGAGGAGACGAATTACCTCCCGGAGTTTTAAAGCGGGTGGTAGTTTATATCGCGACCAAACGTAAGGTTTCCGAAGGAGATAAGTTAGCCGGTCGTCACGGTAATAAGGGTGTGGTGGCGCGGATTATTCCTCAGGAAGATATGCCTTATATGCCTGACGGAACTCCGGTGGATGTTATTTTGAATCCTCTTGGCGTTCCTTCCCGTATGAACGTTGGGCAGATCCTGGAAACCCATCTCGGTTGGGCGGCTCACGAGTTAGGTATGAATGTAGATAGTCCGGTTTTTGACGGAGCTACAGAGGCTGAGGTTAAGGAGATGTTAAAGAAAGCCGGATTGCCTGATGACGGAAAAGTTATTCTACACGACGGGTATAATGGACAGGCGTTCGAGCAGAGGATTACGGTTGGTTATTTGTATATCTTAAAGCTGATCCACTTGGTTGATGAAAAGATACATGCCCGCTCTATCGGCCCGTACTCTTTGGTTACTCAGCAGCCGTTAGGTGGTAAGGCGCAGTTCGGAGGACAGAGGCTGGGAGAAATGGAAGTCTGGGCACTGGAAGCATATGGAGCGGCATTTACGCTGCAGGAAATGCTGACAGTAAAGAGTGACGATGTCGCAGGAAGGACCCGCGTCTATGAGGCAATTGTTAAGGGCGAGCAGCGCTTGACCCATGGAACCCCGGAGTCATTTAACGTTTTAATCAAAGAACTGCAAGGCCTTGGCCTTGATATCAGAACAGAAAAGGCGCTATAAATGGACGAGATTACCCCATTTGACAGTATTACCATAAAGTTAGCTTCACCTCAGATCATTAAGTCTTGGTCAAAAGGCGAGGCGAAAAAAGCTGAAACCATCAACTACCGCACCTTAAAGCCGGAAAAAGACGGGCTCTTTTGCGAAAAGATTTTTGGCCCTGTCCGCGACTGGGAATGTAACTGCGGTAAATATAAAGGTATAAAGTTTAAAGGTATTACCTGCGACCGTTGCGGAGTTACGGTTGACCGTTCATCGGTTCGCCGCGAGCGCATGGGACATATTGATTTGGCTACCGCAGTTACCCATATTTGGTTCTTTAAAGCGGTGCCTTCCAGGTTGTCCGCATTGCTGGATATCGGTTTGCGCGATTTGGAAAAAGTGATTTATTATGAGGAATATGTGGTTATTGATCCCGGAACCACGCCTCTGAAAAAGAACGATCTTTTGACCGAGGAGAAGTATCAGGAAGCTTTGGCAAAGTATGGCGCTAATTTTAAGGCCAAAATCGGCGCTGAGGCTATACGCGAATTATTGAAGGAACTGGATCTGGATGCTTATTGCCGTAAATTGCGCAAGGATCTGGAAAAATCCAAAGAGGTTTTGAATAATCGTAAGATCCTGAAAAATTTAAAAATTGTCGAGGATTTCAAAAAGACCGGTAATAAGCCGGAGTGGATGGTTTTGGAAATCTTGCCGGTTATTCCCCCGGATTTAAGACCGTTGGTTCCCCTTGATGGCGGCAGGTTTGCCACGTCGGATTTGAACGATCTTTACCGTAGGGTCATTAATCGTAATAACCGTTTGAAGAAACTTATGGAATTAAACGCTCCGGAGATCATTGTGCGTAACGAAAAGCGCATGCTCCAGGAAGCGGTTGACGCACTTTTAGATAACGGCAGGCACGGCAAAGCGGTGATGGGAGCTAACAACCGTCCATTAAAGTCGCTTTCCGATATGCTTAAGGGTAAGCAGGGTCGTTTCAGACAGAATCTTTTAGGTAAGCGCGTGGATTATTCCGGCCGTTCGGTTATCGTGGTTGGCCCGGAGCTTAAATTGCATCAGTGCGGTTTGCCTAAGCAGATGGCCTTAGAGTTGTTCGAGCCCTTCATTATCAAAAAATTAAGAGAAAAAGGTTTTGTGCATACCATCAAAGGCGCACGCCGTATGGTGGAACGCGGCAAGATCGAAGTATGGGATATCTTGGATGAAGTAATCCAGGATCATCCGGTGCTTTTAAACCGCGCGCCTACCTTGCACAGGTTAGGTATTCAGGCTTTTCAGCCGGTGCTGATTGAAGGAAAATCAATAAAAATCCATCCCTTGGTTTGTACTGCTTTTAACGCAGACTTTGACGGTGACCAGATGGCAGTGCATGTGCCGCTTTCCTTGGAATCACAGACCGAGTGTAAGATTTTGATGATGGCCAGCAATAACATTTTCTCTCCTGCGGACGGTCGTCCGGTTGTAACTCCTACCCAGGATATTATTTTAGGTGTTTCTTATCTTTCTAAGCAAAGAGACGGGGCAAAAGGGGAAGGCAAGATCTTTTCCAATGCCGACGAAGTGGTGGTTGCTTACGGCGATGAAGAGGTTGCCTTGCACGCTAAGATAAAGCTTAGGGTTGAAAGCACCTATAGCCATGACGAAAAGAAAGTTACTGTCGAGAAAAAACTTATTGAAACTACCGTAGGAAGGGTAATCTTTAATCAAGTCCTGCCTGAGGGTTTCGGATTTGTTAACCTGGAACTGAAAAAAGGCAATGTCGGAGAGATCGTTACCGAATGTTACAAGAGGTTTGGGCATAACCGCACCATCGAGTTGTTGGACGATATCAAGAGATGCGGATTTGAATTTGCCACTATCGGCGGGATTTCTATCGGCATAGATGATTTGAAAGTGCCAGTGGAAAAAGTTGAGATCATTAAAGAAGCTAAGGCGGAAGTGGCTAAGGTAGAAGATCAGTATCGCAAGGGTATTATTACCGACCGCGAAAGAAAGTCCAAGGTTATCGATATCTGGACCCATACCACCGATAAAGTTTCCGATATGCTTTTTAAAGGCATGGATGCTTTTAATCCGATCTTTATGATGGCGGATTCAGGAGCAAGAGGATCGCGTCTTCAGGTAAGACAGCTGGCAGGTATGCGTGGTTTGATGGCAAAGCCGTCCGGTGAAATTATCGAAAACCCGATTACCGCCAACTTCCGCGAAGGCTTGACCGTATTGGAATATTTTATTTCCACTCACGGTGCGCGTAAGGGTTTGGCTGATACCGCATTAAAGACTGCTGACGCAGGTTATCTGACCCGCCGTTTGGTTGACGTGGCGCAGGAAGTTATTGTGACCGATGTCGATTGCGGAACTTTGAACGGGATTACGGTTTCGGCGATTATTGAAGGCGACGAGGTTGTGGTTAGCCTTAAAGACAGGATTGTCGGAAGGGTTGCTCTGGATAATATCGTTGATATTATTACCGACGAGACGATCGTGGAAGCCGGGACCGATATCACCGAAGAAAAATCCGAAATGATTGAGAAGCTGGGGATCGAAAAGATCCGCATCCGCAGCGTACTTACCTGCGAGGCCGGCAGAGGCACCTGCTGTAAGTGCTACGGCAGGAACCTGGCATCCGGAAGATTGGTCGAGGTTGGAGAAGCGGTGGGGGTTATTGCAGCTCAGAGTATCGGCGAGCCCGGTACCCAGCTTACCATGAGAACCTTCCACATCGGCGGTACGGCATCCAGAGAAGTCGCGCAGTCATTTATCAAGGCTAAAAATAAGGGAGAATTGAAGTTCCATAATTTAAGGACTACCGCTAAGAATAAGGAGCTGGTTGTACTTAACCGTAACGGAGCTATCAGTATCAATGATAAACAGGGCAGGGAACTGGAACGTTATACCGTGCCCCAAGGTACCTTTATTAGTATTCCCGAAGGAGGAGAGGTAAATAAAGGGATCATTTTCATGCGTTGGGATCCATACACTACTCCGATTTTAACCGAAGTTGCCGGGCGGGTAAAGTACGAGGATTTGAAAGAAGGCACTACCTTTACCGAAGAGATGAACCCTGTAACCAAGTTGGCTGAGCGCGTGCTGGTTGAGCATAAAGCTGAATTCCAGCCGCAGATCGTCATTACCGACGATAAACAGGAAGTTTTGGGGATTTATCCGATCACTGCCGGAGCCCACATTATGGTTAAGGACGGGCAGGAAGTCGGAGCAGGCGATATGCTGGCTAAGACTCCCCGGTTGGTAGTTAAGACCAGGGATATTACCGGAGGTCTTCCGAGAGTAGCCGAGCTTTTCGAAGCGCGCCGCCCGAAGGATCCGGCGGTCATCAGCGAAATCGACGGGTTTGTCGAGTTCGGGGAAACTAAAAAAGGCCAGCGTTTGATAATTGTTAAATCACCTACTGGTATGGTCAGGGAATACGCAATTCCTCACGGTAAGCACCCTAACGTGTATAAGGGTGACAAGGTTTATGCCGGACAGGAATTGACTGACGGTCCTGTAGTTTTGCAGGATATCTTAAGAGTTCGCGGAGACAAAGAATTGCAGGAGTATCTGGTTAACGAAGTGCAGGAAGTTTACCGTCTGCAGGGTGTGCGCATCAACGATAAGCATATCGAGGTTATTATCAGGCAGATGCTTAAAAAAGTCAGGATCGAGGATCCGGGTGATACCGAATTCCTGGCTACCCAACAGGTGGATAAGTGGAAATTCCAGAAAGAAAATGCCCGTGTTTTAAAGAAAGGCGGAAAGGCAGCAGTGGCTACCCCGCTTCTCTTAGGTATTACCAAGGCATCGTTAATGACCGAGAGTTTTATTTCTGCGGCTAGCTTCCAGGAAACCACCAAGGTGCTTACTGATGCGGCAACCAGCGGCAAGCGCGACGAGTTATTCGGCCTTAAAGAGAATGTTATCGTAGGCCATTTGATCCCGGCAGGTACGGGTTTCCGCACTCACCGGATGATAGAAGTGGTAAAAATAGCGCAAGCCAAACGTGCAGAGCTTGAAAAAGCTGCTGTTGAATCTAAAGAAGAGAAAAAAGAGGAATAAAGAAATGCCCACAATCGCACAATTGATTAGATTTGGAAGAGTTTCAAAAAAGAAGAAAACTAAATCTCCGGCGTTAAAGTCCTGCCCTCAGAGGCGCGGTGTTTGCCTTCAGGTGCGTACTATGACGCCAAAGAAGCCTAACTCAGCTTTGCGTAAGATCGCCAGGGTCAGGCTTACTACGGGTATTGAAGTTACGGCATATATTCCTGGAGAAGGACATAATCTTCAGGAGCACTCTATCGTGCTGGTAAGAGGCGGTCGTGTTAAGGATCTTCCGGGTGTGAGGTATCATATTGTTCGCGGTACGCTTGATACCGCAGGTGTTAATGCCCGTAAGAAGTCCCGTTCTAAGTATGGTGCTAAGTTTGTGGCGCCAAAATAAATTAAACATAAATAGAGGAAAGTAATAATGAGAAGAAGAAAAGCGCAGGAAAGAGAAATTCTAGCGGATCCTAAATACAACAGCAAGATCATCGGTAAATTTATGAATATGCTGATGGTAGACGGTAAGAAATCAATTGCCGAGCAGATTGTTTATAAGGCTTTTGATAAGGTTAAAGCGCATCTTAATGAGCCGGATGCCATGAAGATTTTCAATAAGGCAATCGAGAATGTCAGGCCCAGACTTGAAGTAAAACCCCGTCGTGTGGGAGGCGCAACTTATCAGGTTCCGATTGAAGTTAGGCAGGAGCGTGGCACATCCATTGCTTTGCGCTGGATCAGGGATTTTGCTAAGCAGAAAAAAGGCCGGCCGATGCAGGATAAATTAGCTGATGAGATCATTGCCGCCTATAAAGGCGAAGGATCTTGTATTAAGAAGAGAGATGATACCCATAAGATGGCGGAAGCCAATAAGGCCTTTGCGCATTTTAAGTGGTAAAGATTAGTTAATTTATTCAGGATTACGCTTTTAGGAAGCCAAAACAAAAAGCAAGACAACAAGAAAAATATAGATGGCCAGAAAAATAGCAATAGACAAGATAAGGAATATCGGGATTATCGCGCACATTGATGCCGGCAAAACCACCACTACGGAAAGAATCCTTTTTTATTCCGGCAAGACCCATAAAATGGGAGAAGTTCATGATGGCGCAGCTACCATGGACTGGATGGTTCAGGAGCAGGAAAGAGGGATTACCATTACTGCTGCCGCAACTACTTGTGCCTGGAAAGATTGTTCAATCAATATTATCGATACTCCCGGCCACGTGGATTTTACCATTGAGGTGGAACGTTCCTTAAAAGTATTAGACGGCGCGGTGGTGGTGTTCTGCGGGGTTGGCGGGGTCGAGCCTCAGTCAGAAACCGTTTGGCGCCAGGCCGATCGTTATGTTGTTCCAAGGATTGCTTACGTGAATAAAATGGATAGGACCGGTGCTGACTTTATGGAATGTATCAGCCAGATGCATACCAAGTTGGGAGCTAATGCCGCGGCGATCCAGTTGATGTATGGAGTAGAAGAGAATTTCAGGGGGATCATTGATCTAGTTGAAAGAAGGATGACCCTCTATAAAGATGATTTGGGAAAGACTACCGAGCTGGTCCCGGTCCCTCCGGAGATGGCAGCAGAGGTGGAAAAGTACCGTTTGCTTTTGATCGAGCGCCTGGCAGAGACCGACGACGAGATTCTGGAGAAATTTCTGGCTAACACCGAAGTTTCTGCGGAAGAATTAAAGATCAAGATCAGAAAAGGCGTAATCATGGGAAAGTTTACCCCGGTTCTCGGCGGTTCTTCATTTAAGAACAAGGGGATACAGCTGGTGCTTGATGCGGTTGTGGATTATCTTCCTGCTCCCAGCGATATGCCTCCGATCAAAGGCACCGATCCTAAGAACGGAGAATTTGAAGAGATCAAAGCAGAAGATGACGCTCCTTTATGTGCGCTATGTTTTAAAATTGCCACTGACCCGTATGTGGGAAGGCTTAATTATATTCGGATGTATTCAGGTACTCTAAATGCCGGTACTTATATTTATAATGCCAGCAAAAGAGTCAGGGAACGTGTGACTAAAATTGTAAGAATGCACGCTAATCGCCAGGAAATTGTCGATAGCGCGGTTACCGGAGATATTGTTGCTGCAGTGGGATTAAAAGATACCAAGACCGGGGATACTTTGTGCATGGAAAACAAGCAGATCCTGGTTGAGGCGATGAGATTTCCTGAGCCGGTTATTCAGCAGGCGATTGAAACAGCCAGCAAAGACGAGTCCGAGAAGCTGGGATTTGCTTTGCATAAACTTGCAGACGAAGATCCCTCTTTCAGGATTACCTATAACCAGGAAACAGGACAGACGCTTATTGCCGGTATGGGGCAGCTGCATTTGGAAATTATTGTCGATAGGCTTTTAAGAGAATTCAATGTGCAGGTGCAGGTAGGTGTGCCGCAGGTTGCTTACCGAGAGACGATTACTAGAAAGGTTAATGTCAGTGGCAAGTTTGTTCAGCAGTCAGGAGGACGCGGTCAGTATGGCCATTGCGTGCTGGAGATCGAGCCTCAGGAAACTCCCGGTTTAGGGGTCACTTTTGAGAACAAGATTAAAGGCGGCTCTATTCCGCAGGAATTCATTCCGGCGGTAAAAGACGGAGTATTTGATACTGCCAAGAGCGGAGTTTTAGCCGGTTATCCTGTTACGGATATTAAAGTGACTTTGGTTGACGGTTCTTATCATGATGTCGATTCTTCGGAACTGGCTTTTAAGATGGCTGCCGGATTGGCGCTTAATGACGGTTTAAGAAAAGCAAGACCGATCATGCTGGAGCCGATCATGGATATGGAGGTTTTGACTCCCGATGAATTCATGGGAGCGGTTATCGGAGATTTAAGTTCCCGCCGCGCCAAGATCATCGCCATCAATCAGAGGGGAAATGTTCGCGCTATACGGGTAAACATACCTTTGTCAGAGATCTTTAATTACGCCACGGTTGTCAGATCTTTGACTCAAGGAAGAGCGTCCTATACAATGGAGCCCTCTTTTTACGCTGAGGTGCCTTCGCATATATCGGAAAAGATCATTGCTGGGTTTACTACAGTAACTAGAAAAGGTTAACACTAAATAGGAGGTGAAGTAATGGCTAAAGAAAAATTTGTAAGATCAAAACCACATTGCAATATCGGGACCATTGGTCACATTGATCACGGAAAAACAACCTTGACCGCAGCTATTACTTGTGTATTAGCTAAGTTAGGTAAATCTGTGGTTAGGGATTACGCTGATATCGCAAAAGGCGGTACGGTTAGAGACGAGACAAAAGTCGTTACCATCTCGGTTGCGCACGTCGAATATGAGTCAGATGCTCGTCATTATGCTCACATAGATTGCCCGGGTCACGCCGATTATATCAAGAACATGATCACCGGAGCTGCTCAGATGGACGGAGCGATCCTGGTGGTTTCCGCAGTTGACGGCCCGATGCCTCAGACCAGGGAGCACATCCTTTTGGCTCGGCAGGTAAACGTGCCTTCAATGGTGGTGTTTTTGAACAAGGTTGATCTGGTTGAAGATAAAGAGTTGATTGACTTGGTGGAAATGGAAGTCAGGGACCTTTTAACCAAGTATGGTTATCCGGGAGATAAGACCCCGATCATCAAAGGTAGCGCATTAAAGGCGATGAAGGATCCTTCGGGCCCTGATGCTAAACCGATCCTGGATTTGATCCAGGCTTGCGATGATTTTATTCCGCTTCCGGTCAGGGAATTGGATAAGCCGTTACTGATGGCGGTTGAAGATGTATTCAGTATCGAAGGTAGAGGAACTGTGGCTACCGGCAGGATCGAACGCGGCAAGGTAAAGATCAATGAAGAAGTTGAAATTATCGGGTTAAGACCGGAAGTTAAGAAATCGGTTGTAACCGGTATTGAAATGTTCAGAAAGTTATTGGAAGAAGGACAGGCCGGAGATAACGTCGGGCTGCTCTTAAGAGGCGTGGAAAAAACCGCAATTGAGCGCGGTATGGTTATCGCGGCTCCTAAATCCATTACTCCTCATACAAAGTTCAAGGCCCAGGTTTACGTATTGACCAAAGAAGAAGGCGGAAGGCATACGCCATTCTTTAAAGGGTACAGACCGCAGTTCTATTTCCGTACTACTGATGTAACCGGCGCAGTAGTTCTGCCGACGGGTGTGGAAATGGTTATGCCCGGTGATAATGTTGCGGTTGACGTTGAGTTGATCACACCCATCGCTATGGAAAAGGAATCACGTTTTGCTATCCGTGAGGGTGGGAAAACCGTAGGTGCGGGTGTTGTTACGGAGATTATCGCCTAATCTATTAGAAAATATGAACACGCAAAAGATAAGAATCAAATTAAGGGCTTATGATCATCGCCTCTTGGATCAGGCGGTAATAGAGATCGTGGAAACCGTGAAGCGTACCGGAGCGAAAATCTCCGGTCCGGTTCCCCTTCCTACAAAGAAGGAAATGTACACGGTCCTGCGTTCACCGATCATCGATAAGAAATCCCGCGAGCAGTTTGGTTTGGCTACGCATAAAAGACTTATCGATATCTTTGAACCGACATCCAAGACGATTGATTCATTGAGGAAGTTGAATTTGCCCGCAGGTGTTGACGTAGAAATTAAATAATACTGAGCAATTCTAATGCTTGCAAAAACAGAAAAGTAGTGTATACTTAATGTTCTTGCGATTTGGAACTCAGCTTAACTGGTAAGGTAAAAATGAAAGCGATATTAGGTAAAAAGATTGGGATGACACAGGTTTTTACAGACGACGGCAAGTCCGTGGCGGTAACGGCGGTTGAAGCCGGACCATGCCCGATTTTGTCGGTTAATATCAAGAACGTTCAACTAGGTTTTGATTTAGCGAAAGAGAGTCGTCTTAAAAAGCCGGTTTCCGGATATTTTAAGAAGCTTAATGTCGCTCCGCGCAAGCTGATCAGAGAGTTGCGCAAGGATCCGACGGCAGAGTATAAAGTCGGAGACGAGATCAAGGCCGATGTTTTTAAAGCCGGAGATTATGTGGACGTGACCGGAACATCTTTAGGAAAAGGGTTCCAGGGCGGTATGAAGCGTTGGCACTGGAAGGGCGGTCCGATGACCCATGGTTCTACTTCTCACCGTAGGGTTGGTTCTATCGGTTCAAGTACGACTCCGGGAAGGGTTTTCAGGGGACATCACATGCCCGGACATATGGGCGCAATCACGGTTACGGTGCAGAACCTTAAGGTTATCAAGGTCGATGCCGAGAATAATATATTGTTGATCGAAGGCGCGGTTCCCGGGTATAAGAATAATTATTTAGTAATTCAAAAAGCAAAGAAGAAAAAATAATACTATGGAAAACATTACTTTAAAGATACTCAATACCAAGGGCGCTGAGGTTGACAATGTTGAGGTTAATCAGGCGATATTAGGCAAGGAAGAAAAGACCGGCGTGGTTTGGCAGGCGATTACCGCTTACATGGCCAACCGCAGAAAAGGTTTGGCCGCGACCAAGACCAGGGGAGAAGTTTCCGGAGGCGGTAAAAAGCCCTGGAAGCAAAAGGGTACCGGACGAGCAAGAGTCGGATCTACACGTTCACCTCTTTGGCGTCACGGAGGCGTAGTTTTCGGGCCTCATCCCCGCGATTTTTCTTACACCCTTCCGCAAAAAATTCGTGACGCGGCATTAAAAACCGCGCTCTTAAGTAAATTCAAGGCAAGCAAAGTTTTGGTCCTGGAAGGATTTGAATTGGAAAAATTCAGCACCAAAGAAGCGGTTAAGGTTTTTGATAATTTGAAAATTACCGGCAAAAAATTAAAGGATGATAGCGTGCTTTTGCTGATGGACAAGGTTGAGTTAAATCTTCGTCGGGCTCTGCGCAATATCGCTTTTCTGAAAGTTAATTTAGCAAAAGACACCAATGTCTTTGAAGTGCTTAATGCCGATAAAATAGTGATCACAAAAAATGCACTCACAGATCTAACAAAAAGGTTGAAAAAATGATTTCTTACGATATAATTAAGTCTTTGTTGCGCACTGAAAAATCCAGCGCCGTTGAGCCGATTGCCAAGTACTTATTTTTGGTAGATAAGGCTGCTAATAAGATTCAGATCAAGCAAGCGGTGGAAGAGATTTATAAAGTTAAAGTCAAGGATGTAAATACCGTGGTTATGCCTGGTAAGTTAAAACGGGTGCGTCATCAGCTGGGCAAAACCCCTGATTTCAAGAAAGCGTTAGTTACCTTGAAAGAAGGGCAAAAGATAGATATTGCGGTATAATTTTAACCAAGTAAGCATAATTTAGAGAGTTTAAGACATGGGACTGAAAAAATTTAAGCCATATACACCGTCAAGGCGCTGGATGAGCGGGCCGGATTTCGCAGAGATTACCAAGACCGAACCGGAGAAATCATTGCTTAGGCCTTTAAAGAGGACTGGCGGAAGAAATGTGCACGGCCGGATCACTATGAGGCATCAGGCTGGCGGGCACAAGAAGATGTATAGGATTATTGATTTTAAGAGAGACTTGCTTGAGGTTACGGCTAAGGTTATCGCAATTGAGTATGATCCTTGCCGTACCGCACGTTTAGCGCTCTTGGAGTATCCTGACAAGAAGAAAAGATATATTCTGGCTCCCGCAGATTTAAAAGTCGGAGAAGAAATAATCGCCACTAATGTAAAAGGTGCGGATGTAAAAAACGGTAACTGCCTTCCGATCAGGAATATCCCAACCGGAACCTTGATCCATAATATAGAGTTGGTTAAGGGCAAGGGTGGACAGATCGTGCGCAGCGCAGGAAGTTCCGCTACGGTTATGGCAAAGGAAGGCGAGTACGCGCATATAAAGCTTCCTTCAGGAGAAGTCAGACTTATCAATGTAGATTGTCACGCTACTATCGGCCAGCTTAGCAACATTGAGCACGGCGCGATCAGTATCGGCAAAGCCGGCCGCAAGCGTTGGATGGGCATCAAGCCTACCGTTAGAGGTCTTGCGATGAACCCGGTGGATCACCCGCACGGCGGCGGCGAAGGTAAATCCGGACAGGGAAATCCCCATCCGACTACTCCCTGGGGTAAACCTACCAAGGGTTATAGAACAAGAAATCCTAAGAAATATTCCAATCAGTTTATCGTGAAAAGAAGGAAACCATAATGCCAAGATCACTTAAAAAAGGCCCGTTTGTCGAGGAAAGATTAATCAAGAAGGTTGAAAAGGCTCGCCGTCTTGGCGATCGCCAGGCTATTAAGACCTGGTACCGCAGTTCAACCATCATTCCGGATTTTGTCGGCATGACTTTTGCGGTATACGATGGACATAAGCATATTCCGGTTTTTGTGACCGAAAATATGGTAGGGCATAAGTTGGGGGAGTTTTCTCCTTCAAGGATTTTCAGGAAACACGGCGGCGTAAAGGCCAAGAAGGCAGCGGAAAAAACTTAATAGCAGTATTATAGATTTTTGTAGTCAGGAGATAAAATGATAGTTAAAGCTGAAGGAAAATTCATAAAATTAACGCCTACCAAGACCAGGCTGGTATTGGATCTTATCCGCAACAAAGACGTCTTGAGCGCCCAGGCGGTATTGGCGAATGTGGATAAAAGGCCGAAGGAATATTTGATAAAGTTATTAAAGCAGGCAGTTGCTAACGCTAAAGTAAAGGGTTTTAACCCCGAACAGCTCTATGTCTCAAAGATAGTTTGTGATAACGGCCCGATCTGGAAGAGGTTTAAGGCTGCGGCTTTTGGCCGTGCTACTCCCATCAAGAAGAGGACATCACATATAAAGATAGAGTTGGATTTAAAGTCAGGAGAATAATTCATGGGTCATAAGGTAAGTCCGTTATTAATGAGAATAGGTTTTATCAAGACATGGAACAGCCGTTGGTTTTCCAAGAAGGATTACGCCAAGAATATTTATGAAGATTACAATGTAAGAAAGTTTATCAAGACTAAGTTTAAGCTGGCGGCGATTGCCAAGATAATCATTGAGAGGATGGGGGAGCGGGTTAAAATTAGGATTTTTTCCGCCAGGCCAGGGATCATTATCGGGCGCCATGGTGCGGATATCGAGGCCTTGCGCGCTGATCTTAATGCAATGGTTAAAAGAGAGATCACTATCGACATTGAAGAAGTAAAACAGCCGTCTTTAGATGCCAAGCTT
>Ga0182021_10005054_pt1 | contig 15567 bp, 11 predicted proteins | sample 612E3MmetaG_FD_120493 | JGI IMG/M metagenome (GOLD analysis project Ga0182021, IMG submission 120493) | Permafrost microbial communities from Stordalen Mire, Sweden - 612E3M metaG (Illumina Assembly) | ecosystem: Environmental > Terrestrial > Soil > Wetlands > Permafrost | place: Sweden... | reverse complement strand
TTTAATTTTAAACTGTCATTTTCCACTTTGATTTTTTCATTTTTAACTTTTTAGTCTTTAGTCACTCTCAATATTTCCTCAATCGAAGTTGTTCCCTGGAGCGCTTTGACCACTCCGTCTTCAAGCATTTTCATCATCCCTTCTTCGAGAGCTTCTTTCTCTATCTCATTGCTGTCCGCCCGCGCGCTCACCATTTTGGCAATTTTATCGCTGATTTCCATCACTTCATATATTCCAACCCGTCCTTTGTATCCTTCCTGGGAACACCGCTCACAGCCGGCCGCGCGGAAAAAGTTTATCTTGCTCCAATCCTTTGCAGCAGCGATGTTTTTATCAATAAAATTGTTTTGGGCGGCCACGGACAAAATACGGTCGAGATCAATCTCTTTTCCCAATGATTTCAAAAGCTCGGCATCCAAGGTGAAGTTTTGGCGGCAGTCCGGACATAGCTTCCGCACCAGCCGCTGGGCCATAACGACATTCAAGGTCGAAGCGATGAGGAACGGCTCCGCCCCCATATCGATCAATCGCGGAACGGTTCCCGCTGCGCTGTTGGTGTGTAAAGTTGAAAGGACAAGGTGCCCGGTCATGGCCGCGTGAACGGCAATTTCCATTGTTTCTTTGTCGCGGATTTCCCCGACCATGATGATGTCCGGATCCTGGCGAAGAAGCGCGCGCAGTCCTTGGGAAAAAGTGAGGCCGATCTGGGGATTGACCTGGGTCTGGTTGATGCGCGCCATCTTGTATTCGATCGGATCTTCCACGGTGGAAATGTTCACTTTCGGCGTATTGAGGATATCCATCACGGTATAGAGAGTCGTGGTCTTTCCTGATCCGGTCGGCCCGGTGACAAGGATCATGCCATTCGGCCTTTTGATCGCGCGATGGATCTTTTCAAGCGCGTCTCCCCAAAGTCCCATCGCTTCAAGCGTGAGCCCTTTGGATCCCTCATCGAGAAGACGCATCACAATTTTTTCTCCCGAATAAACAGGGAGCATGGAAACGCGGAAAGCAATCCTCCGGTCGTCTTGCTCGATCTTGAACCGCCCATCCTGCGGCAAACGATGTTCGTCAAGTTTCAGATTGGAAAGAATTTTGATCCGAGCCACGATCCCGGCCAGCACCGTTTTTGGAAGAGTCATCGCGTCGTGCAGCATTCCGTCGATCCGATAGCGAATACGGACTTCTTTTTCATCCGGTTCGATGTGAATATCGCTCGCATCTTGAAGGATCGCATGCTTGAGGAGCGCTTCAACGATCCGGATCACCGGCAGCTCCTGCGCCACTTTTTCAAGCGAGTCGTCTTGTGAAACGCCCGACGCGTTTTTTTCGATGATATCGCCAAATTCCGCCTTTAGGCTCTGCTCATAAAGCTTCAGCGCATTTTCGATCCCTTTTTCCGAAGTTATGCACGGCGAAATTTTGAGCCCCGTTTTTTTTCGGATAAAATCAATCGTTTGGATGTCTTCCGGATTGAGCATCGCCACCTTGAGCTCTGTTCCGTTTTTTTTGAAAGCGACGATCTTATATTTCTTCGCGATCGGCTCGGGAACAATCTGAAGAATATCCTTCGGGATAATTTCTTTTTCGATGTTCACGAACGGAATACCCAGGATATATGAAAAAAGCTGGCGCAGTTGGTCCGCGCTTACCAATTTTTGCTCAACCAAAACATCGCCCAGTTTTTTCCCGGTTTTGGCGCTTTCTTCGATTGCCGCGTCAATTTTCTGCTCATCCACGAGCCCCGCGTCCAGGGCAAAACTTTTGAGCCGTTCGTTGTCGACTTGCATTTATTTTTGCAAATTTTCCTTTATTTTTTCAATAATGTCCCGAAGGCTAAAATCCGATTTGACCATAAATGTTTTCGCGCCCAGATCGAGAGCTCTTTGGATATTGTCTAATTCTTCAAGATTAGTCAGAATGAGCACCGGGATGTTTTTGTCCGACCCCTTTTTTATTTCCGCCAGCACCTCATAGCCGTCCTTTTTCGGCAAGATTAGGTCAAGTAAGATCAGGTTGGGTTTTTCCACTTCCGCTTTTTCCATACCTTCTTGTCCATCATAAGCGCTTATTGTTTCGTATCCCTCCTGGGACAACATTTCCACCAGAGCGGACTGAAGCGCCCGATCATCTTCAATGATGAGTATTTTTTGGGGAGTATCCATATTGATAAATTTATTATTTAGTATTTCGTATTTTCAATGCAAGACATTTTTCAACAAAGACGTGATGCTAGCTTTGCGCTGGCAAACTGAAATAGAAAATTGAACCTTTTCCCGCTTCGCTTTCAAACCAAACTTTACCACCGCAATGCCCAAGAATAGCCTTCACGAGGTAAAGCCCGATTCCCACCCCGTCAGTGCGGTAGCGGGATTCATTCTTTGAACGGAAAAACTTCTCAAAAATCTTGCTGTGCTGATAGCGCGGAATTCCCACTCCCCAATCCTGTACGGAGAAAATGATTTTCTCTTTATTTTTCTTCAACTTAATTTCGACTTTTCCCCCTTCTTTTGAGTATTTGATCGCATTCCCGATGAGATTGTCAAAGACTACTCTCATCTTTTTTTCATCACTACAAACTCTCTGCGGTCCCTCTGCGATTTGTGATTCAATTTTGACGTTCTTTTCAATCGCCATTCCTTGAAAACCGACAATTGATTCTTTTGCAAGATCCGCCAAATCGAAGATACTTTCCTTAAAAACCGACTTTCCTTGGTCAACGCGGGCCACCTCAAGAAGATCCGTCACCATTTTGAGCATCTGCTCGTTTGATTTCTTGATATTTTGAAGAAAAACCATCTGTTTTTCCGGAAGGCATTCTTTTGTGTCCCTTTCTGTTTCAATCACCTCCATATTCCACTTAATGGCGGAAAGCGGAGTGCAAAGCTGATGAGAGATGATGGAAATGAATTCGGTTTTCATGATATTCGCTTCCGCCACTTTTTCTACCCCCCGAATGACGGAGCTGCCAATAATCATAAGGAAAACCACCTCAATCGTCACGCTCATCACCGTCGTCCCTTCGGAAGCGAAACGGCTGGAAACAAAAAATGTACCGACCATGGCCACGATCGTGATGAGCCCCATCATCAGGAACAAAAAATTCGGGCACTGCCAAAGTCCCAGCCCGTATTTCTTGCACGTCGTGATAAACCTGAAATCGTCGAGAAATTTTGCAAACATTTTTGTTTTTATTTAAAGAAATCAGCCCCCTGTTGCTTTCAATTATACCACAAATAAAGAAAAGAAACCAGTCACTGGACGAAAAAAGCCTAGCTTTTTTCAGCTAAGCTTTTTCGCAGAAATATCGAACATTTTACATCATGCCCATGCCGCCCATACCGCTCATGTCCGGCATGCCGCCGCCCTTTTCCTTCTTCTCTGGAATATCCGTGACGACCGCTTCGGTCGTGAGAAGCATCGCGGCCGCCGAGACGGCGTTTCCGAGCGCACTGATCACGACTTTCGCGGGGTCGATGATGCCGGCCTTGAGCATATCGACATATGTGTTTTCGTCCGCGTTGTATCCCATTGTCCAATCGGCTTTCGGGTTCACTTCATTGACGTGATATTCCATTTCAATTTCCGTCCCGGTTTCGATGTTCACTTTCTTGCCTTTGGCGGTCTTTTTGAGAAAAGTATCCTGCAGATCCTGAACTCTCGAAACAACAACTTCCGCCGATTGTCCCGCATTCGCGACAATCTGTTTGATCGGAGCGCTCAAGGCATCGACAAGTATTTGCGTTGCAATTCGATCTTCATGAGATAAATTTTTCTGCAAATCAGCTGAAAGTTTCACCGACTCATTGAGAAGCGCGATCCCGCCACCCGCCACGATTCCTTGTTCAAGCGCCGCTTTGGTCGCCTCAACCGCGTCTTCCACCCGATGCTGCTTTTCTTTCTGCTCAACTTCGGTCGCCGCCCCGACCTTGATGACAGCCACGCCGCCGGACAATTTTCCAAGCCTTTCCTGCAATTTTTCTTTGTCAAAATCACTGGTCGCTTTTTCGATTTGCGTTTTGAGTTGGGCGACCCGCGCGTCAATATCTTTTTTCTTGCCTTTTCCGTCGACAAGAGTCGTATCATCTTTTGTCGAGACGATCCGTCCCGCTTTTCCAAGATCTTCAAGAGTCACGCTCTCGAGTTTCATTCCGCGTTCTTCGGAAATGACTTGCCCGCCGGTCAAAATTGCGATATCTTCGAGCATTGCCTTGCGGCTGTCACCGAATCCGGGCGCTTTGATCGCCAAAACATTGAGTATGCCCCGCAATTTGTTCACGACAAGCGTTGTCAAAGCCTCTCCCTCCACTTCTTCGGCGATAATAACCATCTCTTTCTTTCCGGTCTGCGCAATTTTTTCCAAAATCGGCAAAATTTCCTGGACGGAAGATATCTTTTTGTCCGTGATCAAAATTTGGGGATCTTTAAGTTCCGCTTCCATCGATTCGGCGCTCGTGATCATATACGGGGAAATATATCCCTTGTCAAATTTCATTCCCTCGACGATTTCTTCGGCAAGACCAAAGGTTTGCGACTCTTCCACCGTGATCACGCCTTCTTTTCCGACTTTTTCGATCACTTTGGCAATCATTTTTCCGACTTCCGGATCCTGCGCGGAAATGGTCGCCACTTGCTCGATCGCGTCGCCGGAAACCACCTTAGCTGAAGATATGAGATCTTTTGAAACGCGATTGGAAAGTTTCAGTAAAGCATTTTTGAGCTCAATTACATTGATACCTTTCGAAATAAATTTCGCGCCGGACTCGACGATCGATTGGGTGAGAATTGTCGCCGTGGTTGTTCCGTCACCCGCCGCGTCGTTTGTCTTGTTCGCTACTTCCTTCACGAATTCCGCGCCGATATTTTCGAATTTATCTTCAAGATCAATTTCTTTGACGATCGTCACGCCGTCATTCGTCACCATCGGAGAACCGAACCCACGATCAAGCACAACATTGCGGCCCTTTGGCCCAAGTGTCACGCGAACCGCATCCGCGACCTTGTCGATCCCGGCTTTGATTCTTCTGCGCGCATCTTCATCGAATCGTATTTGCTTTGCCATATGTTTTATTTAGAGTTAATTATTATTTTGTCATCCCTCCACTTCGCTTCGCTACGGTCGGAATGACAGACGAGAAACCCAATTAGCACTCTATGCCTTCGACTGCCAATTGTTATTATATAAAATTTTTTTTATTGTCAAGGGTTCACTCTCCTTTGCCACTCCTCTTCGACCCGCACGCCTTGCGGTTCGGGAAGGAATATCAAATTTTTGTCAGTGTATTCGATGTATGCGCCAGATTTTTTTGTGAGCGGGTTCCGCTCAATCCGCGTAATTTGATGGCGCTTCAGCCAGGATTCAATTCTATCACCCCAAAGCATGTTTATCAAGTTCTCGAATAATCTTTGGAGAGATCTGCCGGGCTGGCTGTGCTCAACGCAATATCTGGCTGGTTTCAATTCCGGCACCTGCCAATTCGGTTTTATTTTTTTGATCCATTCCAAATTTATCCCGCAGAATTTCTGAAAAATATTATATCCAAATATGGGATATATAAAAGAATATTCATTCGCCGCGAAAAGATCTTGCCGCTCAATTTCAAGATTTCCGGTCGTAGTGAAATAATTGAGACAAATCCGGTTTTTTATCTTCTTTCCATGCCGCCGTTTGCCAAGCAAGTGAACGACTAGCGTGACCAGTATCCGTCCGGTGAATATCCTGCCCTTTTCCAAAACCACAAAAAAATCTATGTCGCTATTTTTCTCGCAATTTTTCATCGCGAGCGTCCCCGTCACGGCGATCATCCGAACATATGGAACAAATCTGAGCCACCAAGCCGCACGCTCTGCGATCTCAAATTTAACAGCCGAATTTTTGTCGCATTGGATTCTGCGCTCCACCAAATTTTTGCGCCCTTCCAAAAAATAGAACCCGCGAAATTCTTCGATATGATTTTTCAATTCGTCGCTTTCCAGCGCTTCGACAACTTCTCCGAGTGTTGAGCTATTTTCCGCCAAAAGATATTTCCAGACTTCAAAGGAAGTCAGGGGGAAATTTAAAATGTCGTAATAAGAAATTGTTGATAAGATATTTTTTGGAAGGATATCGGGCATGATACATTATCTCAAGTATTTCCCTGTCCACGTCTTCGCTTTTTTGAGTTTATCCGGCGTGCCTTCAAAAACCAATTTCCCGCCCGCTTCTCCACCTTCCGGACCAAGCTCAATGACCCAGTCAGCCGCGCGGATGACATCCAAGTTGTGCTCGACGATCAAAACCGTATTGCCCTTTTCAACTAGCTCGTCGAGAATTTTGAGAAGTTTGGCCACGTCGCCGAAGTGAAGGCCGATTGTCGGTTCGTCGAGAATATAGAGCGCTTTTCCGTTTGTCCGGCGGGCAAGTTCAGTTGCTAGCTTGATCCTCTGCGCTTCACCCCCTGAGAGATACATCGCTGACTGGCCGAGCTTAAGATATCCTAGTCCGACCCGGTTGAGTGTTTCCAGTTTTTCCGAGACTAGCGGATGATTTTGAAAAAATCGCCAGGCATAGTCGACGCTCATATCCAGCACCGAAGCAACATTCGCCCCTTGATATTCAACCGTCAAAACTTTTTGGCTGAACCTCGTGCCGCCACAGGCTTCGCAGGGAATATAAATGTCCGGCAAGAGATGCATCTCGATCTTTTTTTGTCCTTCTCCCTGGCAGACTTCGCACCGCCCACCTTTCATGTTGAAACTGAAATACGTCGCATTGAGGCCAAGTCGGCGCGCTTCGGGAAGCGAAGCGAAAATATCGCGGATATGAGAGAAAACTCCCGTATACGTCGCCGCATTTGACCGCGGAGTACGTCCGATTGGCGATTGGTCGATCTCGATCGCTTTTGAAATATACTCAAGCCCCAAGATCCGTTCGTGCGCTCCGGGCTGGTCTTTGGCGCGAAAAAAATGCTTGCGCAAAGCTTTCCCAACGATGTCACTCACCAACGAACTCTTTCCCGACCCCGAAACGCCTGTGATCACGGACAATTTTCCAAGCGGGATCGAAACCGTGATGTCTTTCAAATTGTTTTCCGAAGCTTCGACAATTGTGATTTTCTTCCCATTGCCCTTTCGGAAAGTTTTTTTCACAAAAACTTTGTTTTTTCCGTTCAAATATTTCGCCGTTTGCGTCTCGGCCGTCTGCATTTTTTTGGCGGGACCGGAAAAGATAATCTCTCCTCCCGCTTCTCCCGCGCCCGGCCCCATATCGATGATCCAATCGGCACATCTCATGATTTGCGCGTCGTGCTCGACCACAATCACGCTGTTCCCTTCGCTCTGAAGTTTCTTGAAGACACCGATCAATTTTTCCGTATCCCGTTCGTGAAGCCCGATTGATGGCTCGTCCAGAATATAGAGGATTCCCGTGAGACCTGATCCAATCTGCACCGCCAGCCGCACCCGCTGCGCCTCACCTCCCGAGAGGGAATTGGCATTGCGCGCGAGAGTGAGATATCCCAGCCCCGCTTCGCACAGATTGTGAATAGTTTTTCCGGTTTCTGCGAGAATTTCCCGGGCCATTTGTTTGCCAAAATCAGGAATTCCGTCGATCTTTTCGATTCCACCCAATTTCTCTTTGAGCCGGTCAAGGCTGGTTTCGCAAAAATCAGCAATTGAAGACCCGGAAATTTTCACCGCCAGTGATTCTTTCTTGAGCCGTCTTCCTTTGCACGCCGGGCAGGTTTTCACGATCATATATTTCTCCGCTTCACCCCGGGAAAAATCGGAGCTGGCTTCTTTGTATTTTTTTTCAAGCGCCGGAACCACTCCTTCAAAATCGCGTCCGCCGTGAAGGACCGTGTCCAAAACTTTTTTGTCGAGTTTTTTCACGGGAGCATCGAGCGAAAATCGAAGGCTTTCGGACAAATTATTGAGCAGCTGTTCGAGACGGGAAGCGGCACCGTTGCGAACGCCGGTGATATTCCAAGGTTTGATCGCTCCCTCGCGGATGCTCAAATTCTTGTTCGGCATCACTTGGTCGATATCCACCTCAAGCTTCGTTCCAAGGCCCGCACACGCGCTGCACGCCCCTTCGGGACTGTTGAAGGAAAAATGGCGCGGAGTGATCTCTGAAATGGAAACACCGCAATCCGAGCAGATAAGATATCGGTTATATTTTGCGTCTTCTTCGCCCGGGAAACTGATCGTCACTTCTCCTCCGCTCGCTTTCATCGCCGTTTCGATCGAATCAACGAGCCGCTCGCGGTCGGAAAAATTTTTGTCGAGGGTGATTCGGTCGACAACCGCTTCAATCTTGTCGGGTTCCGAATTTTTTCCAATTTCAAACCGAGCCTGGGTTGCCGGAACGATTTTCCCATTGAGTCTTACCCGGGCATATCCCATCTGCTCAAAACTGGAAAGGATTTCGGCGGATGATTTCGTTTTGTTTTTCGGACCGGCCAAAATCGCAATCTGGATTTTCTCTCCTTTTTTTTTGGAAAGAATAACGTCGGCAATTTCAGATGCCGTTTTTTGTGAAAGCTCCCTTGAGCATTTCGGACAATGAGGTGTTCCGAGCCGGGCGAAAAGGATGCGCAGCCAGTCATAGAGTTCGGTCATCGTCCCGACGGTCGAACGCGGACTGCGATTCACGCTGTTTTGGTCGATCGCTATGACCGGCGAAAGATTTTCAATCTTTTCAATTTCCGGTTTTTTGACGGACGCCAGAAACTGCCGGGCATAAGCCGAAAGATTCTCAACGTATCTTCGGTGTCCCTCGGCAAAGATCGTATCAAAAGCCAGAGATGATTTCCCCGAACCGGAAAGTCCGGTGATCACCACGATTTTGTCGCGCGGAATTTTCACTGAGATATTTTTGAGGTTGTTCACCCGCGCGCCTTTGACGATAAGATGCGATTTGTTTGCCACAATATTATTAACAATATTATTAAGTGAGGTTATAAGACCAAACTAGATGTGAATTGTACAGGAGAAATCAAAAAAAGTAAAGCCCTGCGACAAGGCAGGGCTTTACTCGATAGATTATGCTATATATTGGTCATTCTACACCTCGATCACCACCGGCAGGATCATCGGGCGGCGTTCGGTTTTTTGATAGAGAAATTGGCCGACCGTGTCGCGGATCTGGTCTTTGACATAGTTCCAGTCCACCGACTCGTCTTTGGCCGTCGCGTGCGCGACAACATCCTTCACTTTCCGTTTCGTCGCGTTCACCAGGTCGAAATTTTCTTTGACATAGATGAATCCGCGGCTTGTCACCTGCGGCTCGCCGATGACGCGCTTGGTCTTGGAATCGATGATCGTCACAATCGTGAACATCCCGTCCTGCGCCAAAACTTGCCGGTCCCGCAAAACTACCTGTCCAATGTCGCCCACCCCGAGCCCGTCCACCATGACATAGCTCGTGTCGACTTTCCTTGGCAGAATTTTGCCTTTTCCTTTTTCGAATTCAATCGGCATCCCGTTGTCGAGAACAAAAATATTTTCCCGGCGAAAACCGATATCCCGCGCGAGCCGCGCCGCTTCTTTGAGCATATAGTGATGAGCATAGACGGGAAGAAAATAATCCGGTCTGATTTGCTTCAGGATGTCCTTGATGTCCGAAGCGTTGCAATGTCCGCTGGTATGGACGTCCATTATATCACTGTGAATAACATTGTCGCTTTTGCGATATAGGTTGTCCTTGAGGCGTTGGATAGTCCGTTCGTTTCCCGGAATAACGGAGGAAGAAAAGATGACTGTGTCGTCTTTATTGATTTTCACATACCGATGCTGGTCGGTGATGATCCGCGAAAGGACGGCGTTTCCTTCTCCCTGCGCGCCGGTGCAAATGACGATGATCCGGTTGTCCGGATAGTTGCTCGCTTCCGAAATCGGAATGAGTGTTTCTTTGTGCGCTTTGATATATCCCAGTTCTTTGGCGATCTCCACGTTCATTTTCATGCTGTATCCGTCGAGCGCCACTTTTTTCCCGATCTTTTCAGCAAACTCGATGAGGTGTCCGATGCGCCGGATCTGGGAAGAAAAAGTTCCAATGATCACCCGGCCTTTGGCGTCCGAGATGAGTTTTTCAAGATTTTTGTACATTTCCTTTTCACCCGTCGCCGCCGGACGCGTGTCCACCGCTCCCAAACTCTCGAGCATCAAAATGCGGGGGCTCGGCATTTTTGCGAGATGTGTATAGGTGATCGTTTTTCCGTTTATCGGATCCTTGTCCATCGTCCAGTCTCCTGGATGGATGACTGTTCCGGACGGAGTTTTGATAATCACGCCCACCGCGTCCATGATGGAATGCTCCACATCGAAAAAACTGACCTCGAATTTTCCGAGTCTGATCTTGTCGCTGACAGAATTCACCCGCATCGTTTTGAGATTTTGGGCGGAGTTCTTTTCGAAATCCTCCATTTTCTTTTTGACCAGAGCCAAAGTGAGATCCCGCCCGACGATCGGCGGGTAGTTCAATTTTTTGAGCAAGATAGGAGCCGCTCCGATATGGTCCAGATGGCCGTGACTCAAGATCACGCCGCGGATATTTTTTTCCTTGCCTTTGAGATAGCTGGTGTTCGGGATAATATAGTCGATTCCCGGCATATCCTCTTCCGGAAACTGCAGCCCCATATCAAGGATGATGATATCGCCTCCATATTCAAACAGGGTCATATTCCGGCCGACTTCCTCCTGGCCTCCCAACGGAATGATGCGAAGAGCATTCTTGTTTTCAACAGCCGCTTTTCCGGGAAGCGCCTTCCCTGGAACATTCCTTCTTGGCCGCTGGGAAGATTTTTTGTATGCAAAAGAGGACGCTGTTTTGGAAACGTCTTTATTTGCTTGTATTTGCCCGACCACTTCACGTCGAAGCGGACTTTGCTGAGCAGAGGTACTCCCGGTTCTTTTTCGCGAACCGAAATTTCGCCTTCTCCGGGAAGAAGGGACGCTTGATTGACTAGGTTGCGAAACAATCCCGTCAACCGGTCTGGTAACTTTTTTCATAATTTTTTTGATTTGATTAATTCTAGTTTAGAAGATTGATTATATTTGTGCCGAAGAGAGGACTTGAACCTCCACGGGGTTGCCCCCACAGCGACCTGAACGCTGCGTGTATGCCAATTTCACCACTTCGGCATGAAACAAAAACTTACAGCAACCGCACTAATGCGGTCTTAGATTGATAAATAAAGGCTTAGATAAGAGATATTTTAGATAAATCAAGAAGAAGGCACTCCAATTGTCCAATTATATACCCAATCGGCTATTTTGTCAACTGCACCTTCAATTCCTCCACCATATCCACCGGCGTGGGATCGATTTCATATTTGAGCGCCAAATAGTATGATGCCCAGCAACCGATCTGTAATGTGGCAAAGATACGGAAAAGTATCCCATCTTCGGGCATGTCGACGGTAGTTGAATCGACGCCATATTTTTTCAAAATACCTGAAGTGATTTCCATTCTCTTCAGAATACGAGGATCAACTTGTCGATCACGTAAAATTATCAAATGAAATTTTCCCTGCGGATTCGTGAAACCGATCATTTCATTGTGATTGAGCTCGGGAAAGAAATTCCAGAACGCGGGTGTCTTCGCATTTTCATTGAACATAATCTTCCAAATCATCGCGAGCGATTTGAATTTGGTCGAACTATAGACTATGGGTGTCTTGCCCGCAACCTCTTCGGCGATTTTTTTCCCAAGTTCTTCGAATATTTGGCCACTATCTTTCAATTTAATCACCGCTTGCTCAAATTCTTTCTTTTTATCCTCAATCATTCCGGAATTCACCAGAGCCTGAAACACCGCGGCAAAGTTGCAAGCAAGCGCCATCCTCGGCTGAAGAATTTTTTCGGGAGGCGGCATCAGCACCAACGGAACATTGCTGCCCTTACACATCTCTGCTACCTTTCCACCTGCCGCGATTCCAACGCAAGGTAAATTGTTTTTCAAAACTTCCTCAAAAGACGAGACTGTTTCTTCTGTATTCCCAGAATAAGAAGAAATTATGTTCAAACAATTATCAAAAGATTCCGGCGGCAAAGTATAGTTGCGATTCTGATAAATTCCAAAGCGATGATTGGCTGCGGAATTTTTGAAAAAAAGGTCATGGAGATAAATCCGCAGCAAGTTCCCCGGCAGCGCCGAACCGCCCATCCCGGAGATCATAATAGATTTGAATTTTCCTTCCACTTTTACATTTTTGGCAATCTCGAGTCCGGTCAGAAGCTGATCAGGGATATTTTTGATGACATCATAGAGATTTTCCTTGTCGATTTTGTTTTGCATAATTTTTTGAAATTTATTTTCTCACTCTTTTCGTATTCACGTACCACTTGGCGGCATCGGCGAATTTTTCGTCTGACGAAACGAGCGATGTTATGTTTATTCCCCCCACTTTTTTGTTGACCACAGCCAGATAGTTCGGACTATAGAGAAATACGGCCGGAATATCGTCCGTCACCGACTGCTGGAAGTTTTTGTAAAGGTCAACGCGTTTTCCTTCATCCGTTTCAGTGCGCAACTTCTCGAGAATTTTGTCTACGTTCGGATTCGAATAGAGCGCCAGGTTCAGTCCCGGATCTTTTGTTTGTGAAGAATGCCAAAAAGAATAGGGATCCGGTTCGGCCGTCGGCCAGCTTTGCCCGAAAAGAAAAGCTTCGTATTCGCGGGGACGGAGAAAATTCTGCTGGACATCTCCGATGCTTTCCGAATCAATATTGATTTTCGCGCCGACCGCTTCCCATTGACTCTTCAGGATGTTGGCCGTATCAACCAACTGCGGCCAATCGGTCGTGACGAGTGTGAACTGGAGAGCCTGTCCGTTTTTTGCGCGCATTCCGTCACTGCCGCTTTTCCAGCCGGCGTCGTCGAGAATTTTTTTGGCCGCTTCCGGGTTGAAATCAAACTTTTTCACATCATCCGTCGCGCCAAATGTCCCGGGAGGAATGGGCGAAAAAATTTCGCGTCCCTGCCCCCCGAATATTTTGTCGACGATGTCTTTGCGGTTCGTCGCCGTCGCAAGCGCTTTCCTCACATCCTTGTCCGAGAGCACCTTGCTTTTTTGCTGATTGAAAAAAACGGCGAAATAGCGCGGCAGGCTCGCCGAGATGATGTTCGCGCTGCGCTTGCTCTTGATATCGTTCAATTTTTCCGGTGAAAGAGAGTTTGTCGCCAAAATCTTCTTGTTGTTGTAATCCTCAATCATCGAATCCTCGTCGGGATAGAACTGGAAAGTCATTGAGCCAAGATACGGCTTGTCGCCGAAATAGTCAGGGTTTGAAATGAGCTTATACGACAAGATCATTCCGCCCGAGTCTTTTTGAAAATCAGAGTATTCAAAAGGGCCTGTTCCGACCGGCTTCAGGTTGTATTCCGCGAGAGAAAAGTTTGTCGGCGCGACAGTCTCCCAAACGTGCTTCGGAATGATCCCGACGGTGAGATTGTTGAGAAAAAAAATGTACGGTGCCGGCAGAACAAATTTGACCGTACTGTCGTCAACCTGTTCCATCCCCACTCCCTGCCAATTTTGGCGCAAGGGACTCTTGAACGCCGGATCTTGGACAGCCTGGATGGTGAAAAGAACATCATCCGACGAAAAAGCTTCTCCGTCGTGCCATTTCACATCTTTTTTGAGATGGACCGTATACGTCAGCTGGTCGTTTGAAACTTCGTAACTTTCGGCAAGATCCGGGACGATTTTTCCGTCCGTTCCATATTTGAAAAGGCCGGAGTATATGAGACGGGACAAATCAGCATCGGCTTCATTGCCGGCCTCCAGCACCGGGTTGACATACATCGGCTGGCCGATGATGCCTTCGGAATAGTCTCCGCCGGGAATAGGAACCGGCTTGGTGAGAGAATAGTAAACCCCCAGCACCGTCGCCACGAGAGAAACGACCACTAAGAGCACCAGTGACAAAACCGTCATGCGCTCTTTTGCAGAAAATACCCGAAAAAATTTTTGCCAAAAGATCTTATTCATTGATTGCGTTAAACGCTTCTGGAACCCAGATAAATGTTCGTAATAGCCAATCCAATAAATATGACAGCCAGAGCTATCGCTCCCCAATTGAGAAATTTTTCCATTCCCCGCTTGGTATAATATCCTCCAAAGTCGCCCCCAAAAGAGGCGGACAGTCCCGCCCCCCGGTTCTGGAGAAGAATTGAAATCGCCAGGAGCACTGAAACGATCAGTTGCGCCCAGATAAGGATGTTTTCAAGCATTTTCTTCTTTGATTAAGGCTGAAACAATAAAGTTTATGCCACTTATGATGATCACCGCCCAAAAAGCCGCTGTCCAGGTTTCGATCACGAGAGCCGGAACAATATGCGCTACGAGATCCAACATCAAAATATTTATAATAATCGTGAAAAATCCGAGTGTCAGCCAAATCAGCGGAAGGGAAACAATTTTCACAACCGGCTTTATGAAAAAGTTGATAAATCCCATCACCGCTCCGGCCAAAATAAGCCATTTCCAATTGCCATGAAAATGAATGCCATGCACGAGACGCGCGGAAGACCAAATGCCGATGGCATTGGAAAGGATGTGAATGATGAAGCGTAGCATAGATTGAAGGCTTGGGAAATACTAGCAATTAATAATTTGGGCGTCAAATTTTGACATTCTTCTCTCTAAATCCTATTATAACCCTAGCTAACACTAATAATCAAGCCTATATGAAACAACGTATTTTTTCAGGCATCCAACCTTCCGGAACGCTCCACATTGGAAATTATCTCGGCGCGGTGAAAAACTGGGTCGCTCTTCAAGAAAAATATGATTCTATTTTCTGCGTTGTCGATCTTCACGCCATCACTGTCCCCCAGGATCCGGAAGTGCTCCGCCAAAAAACCTTGGAACTCGCGAAAATATATCTTGCCGCAGGTATCAATACGCAGGAATCGACAATTTTTGTTCAGTCGCACATTCCCGAGCACACGGAGCTGGCTTGGATCTTGAACACGATCACCAAAATTCCGGAGCTCGAACGGATGACTCAATTCAAGGACAAGGCCAAAGAGCAACGCCAAAATTCCAACGCCGGACTTTTCAACTATCCGGTTCTGATGGCCGCCGATATCCTTCTCTATGACACGAACGTCGTCCCGATCGGCGAAGACCAGCTCCAGCACGTCGAACTCGCCCGGACGCTCGCCAAAAGATTCAACCAGCAGTTCGGCGAAACTTTTGTCGTACCCGAACCATATATCGTCAAAGAAGGAATGCGCATCATGGGACTCGACGATCCCTCGAAAAAAATGTCAAAATCGGCCGCCTCGGAATTGAACTATATTGCGCTCACCGACACTCCCGAAAAAATCCGCGAAAAGATCAAAAAAGCCGTCACGGACAGCGGAAAAAATGTCCGTTACGCCGATGACAAACCGGCCATCAAGAATTTGATCAATATCTATTCCCTTCTCGACAACGTGAAGCCCGAAGAAGTCGAGAAAATATACAAGGGTAAAAGCTATTCCGAATTCAAGGCCGACCTCGCCGAAGTGATCGTCGATTTTTTGAAAAATTTCCAGGAAAAATACGATGCAATTGACGATAATGAAGTTCTGAAAAT
>Ga0182021_10005053_pt1 | contig 15567 bp, 13 predicted proteins | sample 612E3MmetaG_FD_120493 | JGI IMG/M metagenome (GOLD analysis project Ga0182021, IMG submission 120493) | Permafrost microbial communities from Stordalen Mire, Sweden - 612E3M metaG (Illumina Assembly) | ecosystem: Environmental > Terrestrial > Soil > Wetlands > Permafrost | place: Sweden... | reverse complement strand
CATGTTTGGAAAGAGCAGATTGAAGCAACTGGGATTGGCATTGCTCCTAGGTGGGGCGTGCTCTGGCGGTCAGCAGAAGGCCACCGGGATCGATTTCGATTCCGCGGGGCTCGAAGGGTTTGATGAGACCCACTTCGATCTGCTTGCGGCAGACTGCACCTACAGCACGACAGACCCAACGACCAGAGAAATGACTCTGACGATGGGGGCGGACGAGACCGCGTACCTCTTCAAACGAGGGGCGGATGGCGTGGTGGTCGCAAACGCCAACAAGGCAGGTGTGGAATGCACAGTCCAACCCACCAAGAAGATCACCATCAACGGCGGGGCTGGTGACCAGAAGGTCATTCTCGACTTCTATAGCGGCATATTCGGCCAGGCGACCGCGACCTCCGGCCCCATGATCGTGATAGTGCTCGGGGCAGGCACGGGCGACACGGTCAAGATGCGTGGCACCCCAGGCGCAGACCTCGTCACTTTCGGAACCAATGCGACAACCGGTACGTCGTACGCGGCCGTAGGCGTGGCCGGCGGCACAGCGCGAACCACGCCTGACATCAGCATGACCGGGGTCGAGAGTGTTCTGGTCAGCACAGGTGCAGGCAATGACGTCATCACCGGCCAGGGCGGCGCGCCTCTGGGCGGCGCGTCGGTCGGTCCCCTCGCCGGAGCGATCAGCATGACGATCTACGGCGGTGAAGGCAACGACACCATCACCAGCGGCGGCGCCTCGCCCCCGGGAACCGTCAACTCGCTCAACGGCGGCGTGGGCAACGACCTCTTCCTGCAGCAGGCTGCCCTGGCTGCGGACACGATGTCGGGTGGCGCGGACACAGACACCGTCGACTACAGCGCCAGGACCGCCGCAGTGAGAGTCACCTGGGCCACGGCATATCTGCCGCAGCCGCTACCGGCTCACTCACCTGCGTGGCCAAGGCGTCGATCGCCGACAACGACAGCTTCGCGATCAGCGACGGGACCCACACCAAGACGTTTGCATACAACCGGACGGGACCTGGGGCGGCAGCCACGGGTTCAATTACCCTGCCGGCCAAGGCGGCGTTCACCGACAACGACTACTTCATTATCAGTGACGGGACCCACACCAAGCAGTTTGGCTACCAGAAAACCGCCAATACCCACGCCACCGGCAGCATTACGTGCCCCCTCCAATCGGCGCTGGTGGACCACGACTGGTTCATACTGCACGACGGGACCCATGATGTCGCCTTCGAGTACAATGTGACCGGCGTTGCGTCCACGCATACTGCACATCTGATCGACGTAATTGCCGCAGGGACGGCAGCCGAGGTAGCCACGGCGACCTACAACGCGATCATCGCGCAGTATGGGGCCGGCTTTGCCATGACGGCTACGGACCCAACCGGTGGGGCGGTCATTGCACTTACCAACGACAACTTCGGCGTGGGCGTGGCCATTACCAATCACGTGGCGGACGGCACCTTCCAAGTGAGCGGCATGACGGGTGGGTCGATCTTCGTGGAAAGCGCGGGCAACACCTCCGCGAGCGCAACCATGATAGACATCAGCCTAGACACGAGCGCGATCGATGTGGCGGCGAGGACCTATACCGCCATCGCTTCCCTCCACGCAGGCGGCTTCGGTGTCACGGCCACGGACCCGGCAGGCGCCACAACCATCGCGCTGACCAACGACGCGGTCGGGGTATTGGGCAACGTTCCCATCGATATCACTGGGGTGACGGCCGCCGGCTTCTCCAAGACGGGCATGTCAAACGGGGCGGCCCTTTTCGTGGAAAGCGCGGATAACACTGCGGCAAGCGCAATTATCATAAATATCAGCGCAGACACGACTGCGGTTCAAGTGGCGGCGAGAACCTACACTGCCCTTGCCGCTGCCCACGGCGCCGGCTTCACCGTCACGGCCACGGATCCGGCGCTGGGCACGACCATCGCGCTGCTCAACGACGGGCCGAGCGCTACTGGCAACGCAACCATTACAAAGTCGACCGGAGCTGCTTTCACGGTGACCGGCATGACTGGCGGCGTCACCATCCTGGCGAGAGACGACGGGGACGTCGCTGCTCCAGAGCTTGACAGCATCGACGCCGACGTCGAGAACGTTGTCGGCAGCTCTGCGGGTGACTACATTGACGCCTCAGGGTCCAACTTGCCCCACGTGCTCATGGGCATGGCTGGCGACGACACCTTGATCGGCGCTGGTTTGGTCGACTATCTCTACGGCGGTCCCGGCGCCGACACGCTGAAGGGCAACGCGGGCGACGACTTCCTGTTCGGTGGCAACGACAGCGACCTGCTCCAGGGCGGGACTGGCAACGACACCATCAACGGCGCCGGCGTGAACTGTTCGTTGGTCTCTGTGGCTGCACCGATTGTCCCTTATGTCTCGGCGATTTGCACCTCGACCTTCTCCGCGGCATCCACCACAGTGGTGGGCATCGATACCCTCGACTACAGCGATCGCACGGTTGGGACGCAGGCGTTGTACGTCGATCTGAGCAGCCTGAACTGCACCGGCCACCAGATGGGTGAAGTCAGCACGTCGGAGTGCGACGTGATTGTGGCCACATCCGGGGTGGCAAACGTCCGCAACATCCGCGGTGGCGCCGGCGATGACACCCTGAAGGGTGACTCCCGCGACAACATCATTTGGGGCGGCGCTGGCGCGGACAACATCTACGGCGGGCTTGGCAACGACGCGCTTTACGGTGAGGCCGGCAACGACCACATCTACGGGAACGACGGACTCGACGCAACCATCGCCAGCACGGCGTTTGACAACGACTACATCAACGGCGGCTCTGGGGCGAACTTCGAGTACGGCGACGATGGCCTGGACACCATCGACTCTTCACAGGGCACGGGCGACACGGTGGTCTGTGGCAAAGGCGATGGCGACATCAACTTGCCGGCCGGCAACGAGACCTCGGTCAACGCAGACTGCGAACTCTAGCCTAGCCTCATAGCGAGACCTACGGAACGCCGACCGCAGCAATGCGGCCGGCGTTTTGCTGTGGTGCTGCGTGCTGTGCCCGCTGTGGTGGGACAGGCAGCTACCCCTGCAGGAACACCAGCGACTGCTGCGTCCAATCAACCAGCGGGTTCCACCACACGCCAAATAGCAACAACGCGACGGAAAAGGCGCCCAGCATGATCTGGTAGCCCAGTGGAGGCCGCACCGTGACCTCGCCCACCGGCGCCTCCAGGAACATGGCCCGCACGATGCGCATGTAGTAATAGAGCGACAGGGCGGAATTGAGTGCACCGATGACTGCCAGGGCCGCGTACCAGCCTCCCCCCGGCAAGGAATAGTTCTGCAACACCGCCACGAAGAGGTACCACTTTCCGGTGAATCCGGCAAAAGGTGGCAGCCCGGTCAGGGAGAACAGGAAGATGGCGAAGGCGATGGCGGACAGCGGATGCCGCCGCCCCAGTCCCTTGTAGTCGTCGATCAACTCTGAGCCCGTGGCCTGCGCCACCACGATGACCACCAGGAAGGCGCCCAGATTCATCACCAGGTACACCAGCAGGTAGATCATCACGCTCTGCACGCCCACGGTCGAGGCCGCACAAAGGCCCATCAAGGCGTAGCCGGCGTGTGCGATCGAGGAATACGCGAGCAGGCGCTTAAGGTTGTTCTGCACCATGGCGGTGAGATTCCCCAGCGTCATGGTGCAAGCCGCCAGCACGCCGATGATGGCGGGCCAGGGCAGGTCGGAAAGTCCCGTGGTCAGAACCGCCGGTCCTTCACCCGAGGGCGATCCGGCCAGGGCCGACCAGAAGAAGCGCAAGGCCAGGGCGAACCCTGCTGTCTTGGGCCCCACGGAAAGAAACGCGGTGAACGGGGTGGGCGCACCTTCGTACACGTCCGGGCACCACATGTGCCAGGGCACGCTGGCGATCTTGTAGCCGATGCCCGAAAGCACGAAGATCACCGCGACCACCAGAGCCACACGCAAGGCGGTCTGGCTGCTGCCCATCGCGCCCAGGGCCGCGCCGTCAAGCGCCTTGCCCAGGCCGAGCAGGCTGGTGGTTCCGGTGAGCCCATAGATATAGCTCATGCCGAAGAGCATGATCCCGGATGCCACGCCGCCATAGATGACGTACTTGAGCGCCGCCTCGGCCGCCTTGCGATCGCCTTGCCGGTAGCCGGCCAGGGCATAGCTGACCAGTGAGACCAATTCGACCGCCAGGTACATCATCAGAAGATCCGTCGCGCTCGACATGAGGAACATGCCGAGCACGATGGAGAGCAGCAACGGATAGAACACGCCGATCTGGTTGCGGCCAAACTCGGTCGATCGCGCCGCAATGAGCACGGTGAGACCGGCCGCGGCCAGGAACAGCCACTTGAAGAAGGTGGCAAACGGATCGCTGGCGATCATCCCATTGAACAACCCGCGCGGCGCAGAAGGCTGCATCGCCAAAAAGACCCCAGCCAGGCCCAAGAACAGCAAGCTTCCCACAGTCAGAAACAGCACACGGCGCGGGTGCTTCTTCCACGCCAGGTCGAGCAAGAACATCAGCATGATGCCCGAAGTTAGGGCCAGCTCGGGCAAGAACCACGAGGTGCTGAGGAGGTTTTCTTGAATCATGCGCTTGGTTTCCCCACCCAGTCGCAACTACAGCGGCCGGATGCCCGCGATGAGGCCGAACAGGGTCTTGTTGATCACGTCGAGGATGGCGTAGGGATAGAAGCCGAGAACGATGGCAATCGCGCCCAGGGGATAAAGCACCAGCCGTTCGCGCCACACCAGATCCGGATAACCCTGGTAAAGCGGATTGAGCTTGCCGAGAAAGGCGCGATGGATCGCCCACAGATAGTACGCCGCGGTGATGATCACCCCGGTGGCCGAGATGACGGTGAACAGCATGAAAGTGGGGAATGAACCGGTCAGCACCATGAACTCGGAGATGAAGCCGCACATGCCGGGCAGACCCATCGAGGCGAAGAAGGCCAGCCCGGTCACGGCCGCATACTCGGGCATGGCGCTGGCCAACCCGCCGAAACGCGCAATTTCGCGGTGGTGAGCCCGGTCGTAGATGACGCCGGCGATAAGGAACAACATGGGAGAAATGATCCCGTGCGAGAACATGTTGAACACCGCGCCCGAAATGCCGGCCGGGGTCATTGCCGCCATGCCGAGCAGGGTGAAGCCCATGTGGCTGACCGATGAGTACGCGATGAGTTTCTTGAGGTCGGTCTGCGCCAGACACACGAACGCGGCGTAGATGATGTTGATGACCCCGAAGGCGGCCATGGCGGTCGCGGCCCAGGCGGTGGCATCAGGCAAGAGCGGATAGTTGAAGCGCAGGATACCGTAGGGGCCCATCTTCAGCAGAATGCCGGCCAGGATCACGGAGACCGGCGTGGGCGCTTCCACGTGGGCATCGGGCAACCAGGTGTGGAAGGGGAACATCGGGATCTTGATGGCGAAACCGATGAAGAGCGCGACGAAGATGATCTTGGTGAAGGCGAAGCCCAGGATGGGCGCCGCGTGGGCGAACACGCCGTCCCGGCCCTGCTGCGCCAGCGCCAGCAGGTTGAAGGTATGCCCGGTCGACATGGTTCCATCGGCCAGCGGAGCCGCGTGGCTGCTGTAGTAGATGGCGATAATCGCCAGCAGCATCAGCACCGAACCCACCAAGGTGTATAGGAAGAACTTGATGGCGGCGTACTCCTTGCGCGGGCCGCCCCAGATGCCAATGAGGAAATACATCGGGAGCAACATCACCTCCCAGAACACATAGAAGAGGAACATATCGAGGGCCACGAAGGTGCCCATCATTCCGGTCTGCAGCAGCAGCAACATGGCCATGTAGCCCGGCACCATGCGCACCGAGAAGTGCTTCGGGTGGTGGCCGTCACCGTGTTCCGCCATGCCAGCCATGGCGGGGTACTTCGACCCGCCCCACCAGGGCATGGAGGAAACGGTGGCCACGAACGAAATGAGCCCGGAGAGCAGCACCATCGAGATGGACAGGCCATCCACGCCCATCAAATACTCGATGTTGAAGGCCTTGATCCAGGTGAAGTGTTGTACCAATTGCACGCCGGTGGTTTGCCCGTTGATCATATGTCCGGCCGCGGACGGGTCGTACCAGTGCCAGGCCAGAAGCGCGCACGCGAAAGATGCGCCGCTGGTGATCATGGCGATGATGCGCGCCGCCTGGTCGAGCGTAGTCTTGGAAAGGCCGGCTAGGCTGCGAACCGCGGCGAAAAGGGCGATGAGCCCCAACCCGAGCAACGGGAAGAAGGTGGCCCAGCTAAGAACGTTCTGTTGACTGATCATAGGGGTTGGCTCCCATCACCTGATGAGGAAGTTGAGCAGAACAACGACGAGCGCACCGGCCAGCGCGCCGTAGAGGTAGGTCTGGATGCGGCCGGTCTGCACGCGGCGCAAGCCCCGCCCCGCCCCGATGGTGCAAGTCGCGACCAGATTGACCGCGCCGTCGACGACATACTTGTCAATGGCGCCATCCAGGTTGGCAAACAGGCGCGTGACCGCACCCGCCAGGTTCACCGCGCCATCGACCAACCGACTGTCAATCCAGGACAGAATGCACGCCAGTACCAGCGAGCCGCGCACCACGGTGGCCTGGTAGATTTCATCGACATAGTACTTGTTGTACACGACTGTCCAGGTGCGCTTCCAGCGGAGCAGCAATTGCGCCGGCACGGGGCTGGTGCCGTTGCGGTAAAGGGCACGCGCAAACAACCAGCCCACGGCCCCGGCCGACACGCCGATGATTTGGAACAGCCACTCCATCCAGTGCGGATGCTCGGCGAAATGAACCGTGGCCGGCAGCGAGGGCTGCAAGAAGTGCTCGAGGATGGGCGGCTGGTTGGTCCACGCGGCCGGAAGCCCGAGCAGCGACGCCAGGACCGCGCCGCTGGCGAGCACGACCAACACGCTGGTTATGCTGAACGGCGATTCTTTGGGCGTGTGATGGTGTCCGTCGTCGTGGCCGTGGCCGCCCCGGTATTCCCCGGTGAAAGTCATGTAGTAGCTGCGGAACATGTAGAAAGCCGTACCCGTGGCCGTGATGATTCCGATGCAATAAATGAGCGGCCCCAACCAGGCCGCCGGCATGCCGAGAAAGGCCAGGTGCTCCTGACTGAACGCCTTCCACAGAATCTCGTCTTTGGAATAGAAGCCGCCTGCGATGGGGAAGCCGGCAATGGCTATGCACGCCCAGAGATAGGTCTTCCGCGTGACGGGCATGTACTTGCCCAATCCCCCCATCTTGCGCATGTCCTGTTCGTGGTGGCAGGCCAGGATCACCGAGCCTGCCCCGAGAAAGAGCGCGGCCTTGAAAAAGGCGTGAGTGAGGAGGTGGTAGGCGCCGGCCCAGTAGGCGCCCACGCCCACGCCAATGAACATGAAACCAAGCTGGGAGACGGTAGAGTAGGCGAGAACCTTCTTGATGTCGTACTGGAAGAAGCCGATCGAGGCTGCAAACAGGGCGGTAAGCGCGCCGACCAGCGCGACCCAACCCATGGCGGTGGGCGAGAGGGCAAAGATGAAATTGAGACGCGCCACCATGTACACGCCGGCGGTGACCATGGTGGCGGCGTGGATTAAGGCGGAGACCGGGGTAGGGCCGGCCATGGCGTCCGGCAGCCACACGTAGAGGGGAAGCTGGGCGCTCTTGCCCATGGCCCCGACGAAAAGCAGGATGCCCACCATGGCGAGCAGCCCGAAGCCGAAGAGTTTCTGCCGCGAGAGCCGTTCCGCCACGCCTGTGGCCTGCACCACCACCTGGTCGCGCAACTGGCGGAAGTTGAGGGTGGGGCCGATTTCGACGACCCACTCTTGATGCGCCGCCTGTTCGCTGTTCGTCGCAGGCACGTCTGAGAAAACGCGCAGCTGTTGCCCGGCTACCATCGGCTGATAGGTGAGCTTGCCCGCGGGCACTTCTTTCCACACCCCGCCCAGGCCCCAGAAAAGAAGAAACAGGCCCAGAATGAAGCCGAAGTCGCCGAAGCGGTTGACCACGAAGGCCTTCATGCCCGCCGCCGCTTTTGCCGGATCGGTGTACCAGAAGGCAATCAGCAGGTAGCTGCACAGGCCCACGCCCTCCCAACCAAAGAACATGACCACGAAGTTGTCGCCCATGACGAGCAACAACATGGAGAAGATGAACAGGTTGAGATAGGCGAAGAAGCGCCAATAGGCGGGCTCCTCGGCCATGTACCCGATGGAGAAGACGTGGATCAAGGTGCCGATGCCTGTCACCACCAAGACCATCATCATGCCTAGGGGATCCAAGGCGAAGGCCAGATCAACGTGCACGGGGCCGGCGGAAAGCAAGGTCCACAGGGTGTCTTGCAGAAAGCGTTCCTCGCCCGGCAGGCCGAGCATCTTGGCAAAGGCGACACAGCCCACGGCAAATGAGAGCACCATGGCCCCGACCGCAATGAGGTGAACAATCGGCTTGCCGAGCTTGCGCTGCAGCCACCAGCCACAGGTCGTGTTGATGACCGCGCCCAGCAGCGGGAAGAAGGGGATTAGCCACAGAAAGCCGACCGGGGTGACGGAAAGCGGGGCGAGATGTTGTAGGCCGTGTTCCATGGAAGTCTCCGCCGGACGCTACTGCCTCATCGACGCGATGTTGGCCGTGTCGATGTTCCGGATCATCTGGTAGATGGCCAGAATGATGGCCAGCCCCACGGCGGCCTCGGCGGCGGCCAGCACGATCACAAAAAGGGCGAAGATCTGCCCGGACAGCCCCCCCGCCACATAGTGGTTGAAGGCCACCAGATTGACATTGGCGCCATTGAGAATGAGTTCGATGCCCATCAGTATCGCCACGGCATTGCGCCGGGTGAGTACGGTCATCAGGCCGAAGCAGAACAGTAGGCCGCCCACAACGAGGAAATGGCTCAGTGAAAGATGCCCCATCATGCTAGTCATTCTTGATTTCCTTGCGCGCCACCACGATGGCGCCAATCAGGGTGGCCAGCAGCACCACCGAAGCCACTTCAAAAGGCAACAACCAGGTTCCCAGCAAGCCATTGCCAATGGAGGCGGAAGTCTCATGGCTTTCCGGCCGCAGCACGATCTTCCAGGGAGCCCAAATGGCGACAAATGACAGCAGGGTGCCGGTCAGCGCGAACAGAATCGCACCCGCGAACAGGCCGACGTTCTGGTTCGAGATTTCGATTTCCTTAATCTGACTGGTGAGCATGACCGCGAAGATGATCAGCACCAGCACGCCGCCGATGTACACCAGCAGCTGCGTAACGGCGAGAAAATCGGCCGAAAGCAGCACATACAGGCCGCCCACCCCGACCAGCGCCGACAGCAGGCCCATGGCGCTCCAGAAGATGTTCTTCGACATGGGCACGCCGGCCGCGCCCACCACAGCAGCCAGGGCAAACAGATAGAAGACCGCTAGGCTTGTAGGCATGGCTACCCCTTGTCCTTGCCGGGTGCGCCCCAGTCCGGGACCGGCGCGGCCCACACCATCGCGTCCAGGCGGGTGCGCATGAGCGAGCCCACCGGCGCGCGCGGCGCATCCTGACCCTTGATCGGTCGGAAGAACGGCGCCGGCTTGGCGGCATCGGGCACCCAGCGGAAGACCAGATTGTCCACCGCCTTCATGGTCGCCTCGAACTCGCGCGTGTGCGCGATGGCGCCGGTCGGGCATTGCTCGACGCACAGGCCGCAGAACATGCACTTGGACTCGTCGATGTCGAACTGGGTGATGACCCGCTGCTTGGGATTGGCCGGATCCTTGTCGACGGAAATCTTGATGACGTCGATGGGACAGGCGCGCGAACAGGCCAGACACCCGGTGCACACCGCCAAGTCGACTTCCAGAAAGCCGCGGTAGCGCGCGGGCAGCATGTCGGCCACCCGTTTTTCCGTGCGGTCGGGATACTGGATCGTGATGGGACGCCGGAGCATGTGCGACAGGGTGACGGACAGGCCCTGCCAGAACGTCTGCACGACGTCCGTGATGGCACCGAAGTAATTGCGAACCGTTTCAGGCATCAATTGTCACCGGGTCACCAGTTTGAAAGGTCCACCCGGGCGCCCTTCACTTGCGCGATGTTCTTGTACGTCCGCAGGGCGAACCTAACCAGCAAGAGGGCCACGCCCAGGCTAATCACCACGCCGGACGCCAGGTGCACGGACGCGGGGACCATCACCCAGAACAGGGTGAAGATGAAGCAGGCGAAAGCCCCAGGCACCAGGTACTTCCAGCACACGGACATCATCTGATCCACACGCACGCGCGGCAGGGTCCAGCGCAGCCAGATGAAAAGGATGACGAGCAGCCAAGTCTTGATTGCGAACACCACCATCGAAATAGACTGCCACCCGAACCACGCCAGGGTGGGGAAGACGTCCGTGCCGCGCGCCTGGTTGATCATCTCCACTGACACGCCGGGAATCTGCCAGCCGCCCAGGAACAGGGTGACCGCCAGGGCGCCCATGATCCACATGTTGGCCCATTCGACCATCAGAAAGAGCGCGATGCGGAAGCCGGAGTACTCGGCGTGGTAGCCCGCGACCAGCTCCGACTCGGCCTCGGGCAAATCAAAGGGAGTGCGGTTGCCTTCAGCCAGCGATGCGGTGAGGGCAATGAAAAACGCGACAAAGGCAGCCGGGTTCTGGCAGGCGAACCATTGCCAGGGCCAGCCGCCCTGGGCGCGGATGATTCCCTGCATGGACAGGGTCCCGGCCATCAGCACGGGCACCATGATTGCGATGCCCGCCGGGATCTCGTAGGACACGACCTGGGCTGCCCCGCGCACGGCGCCGAAAAGTGCCCACTTGGAATTGGAAGCCCAACCCGACACCAAGATGCCGACCACGATAAAGGCGCTGGTGGCGGACAGGTAGAACACGCCCACGTTGAGATCCGCCACCACCACGCTTTCCCCAAACGGCAAGACGACAAAGGGCAGGGTCAGCCCCACCATGGAGAAGTAGGGCGCTGCCCGGAAGAGCAGGTGGTCTGCCTCGGCCGGGATCAGATCCTCTTTGAAAAGCATCTTGAACGCGTCGCCCACCCAGGAAATGAATCCGAAGGTGCCGGGCCGGTTGGGGCCGATGCGGCTCTGCATGCGTCCCGCGATGCGACGCTCGACCCAGGTCGTCACGCCAGCGAACACGGCGGTGTACAACGCCACGACGGTCCCCTCGACCAGCAAGATGACCCCGTACCAGGTGTCGCGATACGGGCTGTGCCCCAGGTCCCATCCCAGCCGCTGCGCCACCGCATCCAGCGCCTCGGGCCGGTTGAACGGTAGCATGAGCAGGAGCGCCACATAGAGCACGAACGGCAGCGCCAGCATGAAGAACAGCGTGGTGGCAAGCGCCGTCTTGGGATAGCGCCTGGTCAGCGAGGTGGAGTCGAGAGCGGTCGTGATCTTCACCGGTCAATCTCCGGGGCAACGACGTCAAACGAAGCGATGAGCGCTATCAAGTCAGCAATCATCAATCCCTGTGACATCTCCTCGATGATTCCCATGGCCATAAAGCTGCCGGTGCGCACGCGCACCCGGTAGGCCTTCTCCGACCCGTCGGACACAACGTAGTAGCACATCTCGCCGCGCGCTGATTCCACCCGCGCCATAGCCTCGCCCGGATCGGGCTTGGGCTTGCGCGCGACCTTGGCCATGATCTCGCCCTCGGGCAGCTTGGCGAGCGCCTGGCGAATGATCTTGGAGGATTCCAGCATCTCGAGAACCCGCATGGAGTAGCGATCCCAGCAGTCCCCGACCGCGCCCATTTTCCCTTGCCCGACTGGCACATCGAACGTGAATTCGGGATAGGCGCCATAGCCGAGGTCGCGGCGCGTGTCCCAGGAGACGCCCGAGCCGCGCAAGTTAGGGCCGCACAGCCCGTAGGCGATGGCCTTGGCGCGGCTGATGACTGCGACATTGGCCAGTCGCTTGACGTAGATCTGGTTGAGCGAGATCAAGCGGTCCCATTCCTGGATGTAGCTTTCCAGGTGATCGAGGTAGCGCAGGATCTTTTCGCCCCAGCCCTCGGGCGCATCGAACGACACGCCGCCGATGCGCGCGTAGTTGAACGTCAGGCGCGCCCCGCACAGCTCTTCCAGAAGGTCATTGATGGCCTCGCGCTCGCGCAGGGCGTGGGTGAGCGGGGTGGACGCGCCGATGTCTGCGGCCATGGAGCCGACCGCCACCCAGTGGTTGGAAATGCGGCACAGCTCGCCTGCGATGGCGCGCAGATACTTGGCGCGCGGAGGAATCTCGACCTTGAGCAGCCTTTCCACCGCCATGGCGTAGCCTTCATTGGCAAACATGGCGGCCAGGTAGTCGATGCGGTCGGTGAACGGCATGTAGCCCGGGTAGCCGACTGTCTCGCCGATCTTCTCCAGCCCGCGGTGCAAGTAGCCGATGTCCGGGATCGAACGGCGGATGATCTCGCCGTTGGTTTGGGTGACGAAGTCGATCACCCCGTGGGTCGACGGGTGCTGCGGCCCGAAGTTGATGACGATCTCTTCGTCCGACGGGCTCATGCGCCGGAGGATTCGCCTTTCGACTGGCTCAGCCACTGGGCTCCTCCTTGTTGGCCGGGGCCGGGGCCGGGGCCGGAGCAGGCGGTGGCGCAGCCGCCGCAATCACCTTGCGCTCTTCTTCCACTTTCTGCGTGAGCCTCACCAGCGGGTCAGGACGCGTGTTCGTGACCCCGTGGTACCCGCCTGCCTCTTGGTAGTCCTTGCGCAAGGGATGGCCGACCCAGTCGTCGGGCAGAAGGATTCGCCGCATGTCCGGGTGGCCAACGAATTTCACCCCCAGCATGTCGTAAACCTCGCGTTCCAACCAATTGGCCGCCTTCCACACGCCCTGTACCGACGGCACGGCAGGCTGGTTGCGATCAGTCTCGACCTTGAGCACGATCTGGTGCCGGTGCTGCAGCGAAAACAGGTGATACACGACCTCGATCAGGTTGCGCGCCGGCCAGTCGATGCCGGTGACGTCCTCGCAATAGTCGAAATCCATCCCCGCCTCGCCCTTAGCAAATTGGCAAGTCTCGACGATCTTGTCGGCCTTGACGGTGACGAAGGGATCGATCTTCGCTGGAGTCAGGTCGCCCACGGCATCGCCGAACTGGGCCTTGAGCTTCGCGTGGATCTCCTGCGCGTTCATCTACTTGGCCCCGGTCTGCGGCCGGCGCTTCTCGCGCCACCAGCGCTCGCTCATTATGATGTCCTGGATGCGCATCAGGCCTTCGGTCAGCGCCTCGGGCCGGGGCGGGCAGCCGGGCACGTATACATCCACCGGAATGATCTTGTCCACGCCCTTGACCACCGCGTAGCTGCACTGGAAGAGCCCGCCGCAGTTCGCGCAGGACCCCATGGCTAGAACGTACTTGGGTTCCGCCATCTGGTCGTAGAGCAGCTTGGTTCGCTCGGCCATCTTGTAGCTGAGCGTGCCGGCAACGATCATCAGATCGGCCTGGCGCGGGCTGGCCCGGTACACGGCGTTGAAGCGGTCCAGATCCGCGCGCGGTCCCCCGGTCTGCATCAACTCGATGCCACAGCAGGCAAGTCCGAAGAGCAAATAGTGGATTGAATTCTTGCGCGCCAGGTTGACCAGGTCGTCGAAATGGTTGGTGTTGGTGAGCAGGACGCCGGGACCCGTGCCTGACTCGACGATTCGTGTGATTGCCATCGCTGGTTCTTAGCCTCGGTCGCCGCTGGTCTCGCTGCCCGCGGGTTTCTCGGCGGCAGACAACTTCTTCACCCATTCGAGATCGCCATGGGCCCAGGCCCATATGAGACCGATGAGCAGGATGACCGTGAACAAGACCAGCTCAGTCAGGGCAACCCAACCATCGCCCTTCTTGGTCCATTCCGCGTAGACCACGACAACGGGAAACGTCAGTGCGATGTCGACCTCGAAGATGACGAAGGCCAGCGCGATCAAATAGAAGCGCGGGTTGAAGTTGTACCAGGCCGCGCCGATGGGCCGCTCGCCACATTCATAGATTGAAACCTTGTCCGCGTTGGGGAACCGCGGCCGGATGACGGCGCCGATCAGCAGGGCCACCAGGGCGAAGAGCACCGCGACGACTGCGAATGTAAGCACTGCGCCGAATTGGAAGCCCATGAATTCCTTTTGCGGTAGCACCCCTTGGTCAGGGGACCCAGGTGCGCCTTATCTATAGGTCCGGCTCCCCGGGGTCAAGTGCGCCAGAAATGGCAGGGCAGTCTCAACTTTTCGAGGGTCAGAGGTCGCGCGGTTGAGGCAGCGTCGAGAAAAAACGAGCCGTGCAGGGCGGCACGCAAGTTGCGTATCTCTTTCTTCCATGAGACCGGCGACATATAGCATACCAATCGGGATTGCGGCCATTGCTTTGGCTGGCATAGTTATGACGGGATGTAGCGGCAGCGGCCTTCGGCCTGGCAACAGAGATGGCGGCGCGTCCGACGCCGTGGCCAGCCTCGGAGGTCAGGCTGGCTCCACTGCTTCAGCAGGCGGCGCGGGCGGCACGACCTGGACCACGGACACGGCCGGCGCGGCTGGGGAAAAGGGCACTGGCGGTGTGGTTGGGTTAGGCGGCACGACTGGACTGGGAGGCACCAAGGGATGTTGCGGTGTCGACGCTGGCGCCGATGCCAAAGTGGTCTGCGGCCCTGTGTGCGCAATCTACTGTCAGTACGGCAACGTGCTGGACGCGAACGGCTGTCCGACCTGTACCTGCAACCCTCCGCCAACGGTGGTTCCGGCGTGCCCGTGTTCCGCGGGCACTGTGCAGAACACCAGCGGCTGCCTGACCTGTGGCTACTGCGCCAATGGCTACGCGCTGGACGCGAACGGCTGTCCGACCTGCTCGTGCAACCCGCCCCCGTGTCCGGCGATGAAATGCGCGTCGTGTCCCTACGGCTATGCGAAAGATGCCAGCGGCTGTCTGACCTGTACCTGCCTGCCTGAATGCGACGTTGTGTGCACAATCGACTGTCAGTACGGGTACGTGATGGACCCCGCCGGCTGTCCGACCTGCGTCTGCAACCCGCCGCCAGCGTGTCCCGGGATGAAATGTCAGGCCTGTCCCTACGGCAACGTGCAAGAATTCACCGGCTGTCTGACCTGTACCTGCCTGCCGGACCCAAGCCTGCCGTGCAAGCAGCTGGACGCCAGCCAGTGCGGCAACAGCACCCACTGCCGTTGGCTCACGCCTGGCTGTGGAATGGGCATAGCCCCGCTGCCCGACTCCGGCTGCTATGAAAAGGTCGATTGCCTCAGCACAAGTGACTGCTCGGAAACCGGTTCGACCTGCGTCACTCGCTCGGCCAATCCGAACCCGTCCGGCGTGGTGGGAGGTGATTGGTGCGGGATGTCGGTGAGCGTCTGCCTGTGAAACCCTGACGATTCCGGCGCGCCAGGAAATTTGGACCGCGTTGAGTTATGCTGTCTTGGGACAGAGACATGACCGACCCCACCAAGTCCTCGCCAGGGATCCTGAGTGATCCGCCGGATACCGGCCCTGTCCCGCGACCGTCTCGCGGTGGTCCGGGCTACGGCAACGAAGCGATTGCCCCGTACTTCTTCCTGATCATTTTCGGCGCCGCCTTG
>Ga0182021_10005052_pt1 | contig 15569 bp, 13 predicted proteins | sample 612E3MmetaG_FD_120493 | JGI IMG/M metagenome (GOLD analysis project Ga0182021, IMG submission 120493) | Permafrost microbial communities from Stordalen Mire, Sweden - 612E3M metaG (Illumina Assembly) | ecosystem: Environmental > Terrestrial > Soil > Wetlands > Permafrost | place: Sweden... | reverse complement strand
TTTGCAACCGGAGCATTGATATCAATTTGATCGTAACGAACCATGCCGGTAATGATTGCAGAGACTGCAATATACAATACCGTACAAATAAGGAGCGAGACAATAATGCCGATAGGAACATCGCGTTGCGGATTTCGTGCTTCCTCTGCATGCGTGGAAACAGAATCGAAACCGATATATGCAAAGAAAATAATTGCCGCGCCGGCAAGCATCCCGAGCGGAACACCATTGCTGGCAGTTTGTCCGAATAATGTATGCCCAAAGAAACTGATGCCAGTAAATCCGTAGGGAGCAAACGGCTTCCAGTTATTCGGATCGATATAAAAAACTCCAGCGACGATCACAAAGAGCACGATCACAAGCTTGATGATGACCATTGTAGTATTGAATACAGCACTTTCTTTTATTCCTTTTACTAAGATAGCGGTGATAATTGCTGTGATAATAACAGCAGTGAGGTCAAAGTACGATCCGGTAGCAAAGAAATGACTAGTTCCTGTATTGAAATCAATTGGCGCAGTAGAAAGCGAGAAGGGAATGACCATACCGAAACTTTTGAGAAGATCTTGAAAATGAGCCGACCATCCATGTGCAACCGCCGCTGAAGCGACAGCGTACTCTAGAACTAAGTCCCATCCGATAATCCAAGCAAAAAGTTCGCCGAGTGTTGCGTATGCGTAGGTATAAGCCGAACCTGCAACAGGTGCCATCGAAGCAAATTCTGCGTAGCACAGTGCGGCAAAAATACAAGCGACACCTGATGCAGCAAAGGAAAGAATCAATGCCGGGCCGGCTTTATCATGGGCACCGACACCGGTTAATACAAAAATACCGGTTCCGATAATAGCCCCAACGCCTAGACTGGTGAGGGTTATGGGTCCGAGTACCCGACGCAGGCGATTCTCTCCCTTCATTTCTTCGAGGAGGAGGGATAGTGGTTTTTTTGCGAACAGTGGGCTGCTCATGAAAATCGATCTCCAGTAATAAATGATGAGTCTAGTAACTGATCCAGCTGCAAAAACCTACTGAGTTTTCCATCGAAACGCAATACGTCACTCCGGCATTCGTTGCACCTCTCCACTCTTTTCCCTATCATATTCACGAAGTATAGAGAAATATGGAAGATCCAAATCAGAAAAAGAATCAATTGTCTATGACAAAGAATCAAGAACCAGTGAATCACCGAGTTCGCATCGGAATCATTTTTGGTGGGCGATCAGTCGAGCATGAAGTTTCGCTTGTCTCTGCCTCATCTGTCATCAATGCGCTGGATAAAGAGAAATATGAAGTTGTTCCTATCGGAATAGCACCGACAGGGAAATGGTTGAGTTCTGGAGAAACGCTTCGCCTGCTAAAGGAAAAAAAATCTATCGATAACGAACCGGAGCACATGCTTGTGCCTGACCCCCGCAAGCAATCGCTGGTTATTCTAGGGGATAACAGCAGTACTGGGAGGCCGCTCGATGTTATTTTCCCTTTAATTCATGGTTCGTATGGTGAAGACGGTTCGCTCCAGGGATTATTGGAGCTCGCGGATATTCCATATGTCGGCGCTGGAGTGCTCGGCTCGGCAGTCGGAATGGATAAAGTCATTCAAAAAGAATTATTACAGCAAGCAGGTATTCCCGTATCGCCAAGCGTCTGGTTTGTGTATAAAATATACAAAACACAGCAAAAAAAATATATTACAGAGATTGAGCGAAAACTTAAATATCCGCTTTTTATTAAACCGGTGAACTCCGGTTCGAGTATTGGTATCAGCAAAGCAGGCAGCCGTAAGGAATTGCTCGCATCGATAGAACAGGCGGCGCAGTTTGATAGAAAAATATTAGTGGAACAGGGAGTAAAAAACGCACGCGAGATTGAATGCAGTGTGCTGGGAAATGACAATCCTACCGCGTCGGTCTTAGGCGAGATTGTTTCATCGAATGAATTTTATGATTACGATGCGAAGTATGTTGATGGAAAGACAACGGAAATCATTCCTGCGAAACTGTCGAAACCTCTTGCAAAGAAAATACAAACGTATGCGTTGGGTGCATTTCGGGTCTTGGATTGTGCAGGCATGGCTCGAGTCGATTTTCTTGTGAATCGAAAAACAAATCGTATTGTTCTCAACGAGATCAATACTCTTCCCGGTTTTACTTCCATCAGTATGTATCCGAAACTTTGGGAAGCTTCCAGACTGTCATATTCCGCATTGTTGGATACATTGATTCAGCTTGCAATCGAACGGCATACAGCGAAAAAGAAACTCAAAACAACATACCAGCCGAAAAATAATTGGTATACATAAGTATGAGTTTAATGGACAATCAATTCTATAGAAACATCCAGCCGGAACGCTTCCTGAAACGAATTGCAAAGAAAGCGGCAAAAAATAAAAGACGCACAATACTTCTCGTTCTTCTCTTTTTTCTTTTTCTCTACCTTTTATTCGATAATAAAGGGATTCTCAAACGGCTCAGTCTTGAATCGCAGCACAATGAATGGATTGAAAAACTAAAAGATGATAGCCTCCAAACCAAACGGCTCCAGGAACAGATCAAAGCGTTGGAGGGGGACAAGAAAACGATCGAAAAAATAGCCCGTGAAAAATACGGAATGAAACGAGAAGGTGAAACGGTCTATCAGGTGAAGAAAGAGAAATAAAGGACTATCCTCTATGACGAAGAACATGTTTGAGCACCGAAGCAAACCTTAAATCAACTAAATCATCAAGTTATTCAATCACCCAATTTCTCATATCGATGTCTGATTTGTTTTCTAAAGAAGAAACTCGTTCTGCACGTCCTCCGTTGGCACCATTAGCGGAACGCGTTCGCCCGAAAACATTAAACGAATTTGTCGGGCAGTACCATTTGACTCGGTCCGATAAGCCCCTCCGGTTGATGCTGGAGAATGGAGAGATTGCATCTATGATTTTCTGGGGCCCGCCCGGTGTGGGCAAAACAACCTTAGCGCGTTTGGTGGCACATCATGTTCAGGCGGAGTATCATCAGCTCAACGCGGTTGCAGCCGGTGTGAAAGATGTTCGCGAAGTCATTGCTCGTGCCGAGAAAAATCTCAAGGCACTAAATAAACGCACTATCCTTTTTATTGACGAGATTCATCGTTTCAACAAAGCACAGCAAGATGCGTTGCTGCATTCGGTCGAAGAAGGAATAATCACGCTGATCGGTGCAACGACGGAAAATCCATCGTTTGAAGTCATCTCGCCGCTTCTTTCAAGATGTCAAGTGTATGTCATGGAATCGCTGGGCAGAGAATCGCTGAACGCAATTCTTACTCATGCACTGGAAAGCGATACGGTTCTATCGAAACGTAAGATCGAAATTGCTGATCGTGAATTCCTGATGCTTTTATCCGGCGGTGATGCACGCAAACTTCTCAACGGGCTGGAAAATGCCATTCGCCTGACAAAACCGGCCGCTGATGGTTCTGTGACGATCACCAAACAGAAAATTGAAGAAGCCTTCCAGCGAAAATTTACACTCTATGACAAAGAAGGCGAACAGCATTACGATATTATTTCTGCATTTATCAAGAGTGTGCGCGGCAGCGATCCCGATGCCGCTGTCTATTGGATGGCACGTATGCTCGATGGAGGCGAGGATCCAAAATTCATCGCGCGCCGGATGATCGTGCTTGCATCAGAGGATATTGGCAACGCTGACCCGTACGCTCTTACATTGGCGACATCCTGCTTTACTGCAATAGATTACATCGGTATGCCGGAAGCGCGTATCGTGCTTTCGCAAACGGCGATATATCTCGCTTCATGTCCGAAGAGCAACGCTTCGTACCGTGCAATTGAAGAAGCGTGGGGTGATGTGCGAAATCTTCCGAACCTTCCGGTGCCTCTTCATATCCGCAATGCTCCGACAAAATTGATGGACGAACTCGGTTACGGGAAAGAATACAAATACAGTCACGATTTTCCCGGCCACTTTGTTGAACAGCAATTTCTTCCGGATAATTTAAAAAATAAATTCTACTACAAGCCCACCGATCTTGGCAGGGAAAAGGACATACGCGAGCGGCTCAATCGGTGGTGGAAAAAGAAACAGCGGTAATTCATATCTGTAGATCATATTCATGCCTCTCAAGCCTCCAACCTTTGTATAATATTATTCTTTTTCGAGTTTAATACGTCGGAGCTTACTTTGAGGTAACTTATTCATTTCTAAATCTCCGAAGAGACGAGTATGTGATCTCAACAGAGAATGGAAGACCTTTTGCAATGGGTTGGCTTCTTCATCTCATGAGCAAAGACCTTGCCAAGGTCAATAATCGCTGCAATCACTGTAACGAAATCGCTACAAGCTCTGTAACGAAAACACTACAGCCAGCTTGTTAAAAAACGACAAGCAGGAGCTTGACTAAGCCGCAGTAAAGTTTTAGCTTCTATGTGAGGGGCACATCTGCCGGTGGTGAGGTATTGAAGTGAGGCAGCAGTGCTTTCACAGTTCCAAAACAACAAAACTCCTAAACATTTACAAAACCTGAATGGAGGTAATGCCCATGTGAGGATAATACTGTTATGATTTCAGGTTGATAATTTGTATCAATTGGTACCTTTCTAGTTTGGCGGTCATATATCGAACAAATTGGAAACCGTGTAAACAGGGCTTTTAGAAAACGATAGATGAATAATTTAAAAAAGGAGAATAAGCAATGAAAAAATTAAGATTTTGCTTCTTACTTGTATCTCTTCTCTGTATTATTTCTGCAGAATCAAATGCACAATGGCCAACAACGGTCACTTCTGTTTGGGCGTCGAATGTCGTTATTCCTTTAAACCAAAATAGTGGAACTGGTAATTTTACTGTAAGTTACGGCCCTAATAATGGTGGTTGGCAAAGCTACTTATCGATCGGTATTACCAAAGGAGGACAGCCCCAATATTTTGGATATTTACCTACGTATGGAACCTTTACAATTAGCTCTCTAGGTCAACAATCGATAGCTGCTGAAGTGTCGTGGAATCCATATGGTCAGCCGACTCAATACAGTCCTGTAGTTTATGCTTATTTTTTTGTATCAAAACCCATATCCTCTGTTTCAATCTCAGGACCCTCTAATCTTCTTAAGGGGCATAATGCGACATATACAGCGAACGTGGGAGATGGATCAGGGTCATTTACATATCAATGGTACGAGCAAAACGTACGTCCCGGATCGGGTTGGGTCTCCGGTGGAACAAATAGAACCGAAACAATCACAATGCTCCTTTGGAATATTAATGTTCGCGTAGATGTGCATGATAATATTAATGGATCCAATGGAACCGGATATTTTACTATCTACAATGGTATTGCGAAACATGCCAATCCATCGTTCTCTGGGCAAGCAGAAAATCCATCAACGTTTGCACTTTCAAGCTATCCCAACCCATTTAATCCAACAACGACAATCACATATCAATTACCCGAAGCCGGTTATGTTATGTTGAAGGTATTTGATGTTATGGGACGTGAAGTCGCACTCCTTCAGGACGGAGTGAAGGAAGCCGGGTTTTATACGACAACATTTGATGCCTCAAGATTAACGAGCGGTATCTATTTCTCACGTATGACTGTTCAGCCACAAGAAGGCAATTCTATCGTACAGACGAATAAGCTTATACTGATGAAATAATAAGTTTCCGCCAGAGGCAGTTGCGCCACTGGCGCAGATTATGTAAGTAGTTGAGTTATAGAGATTGGACAAGGCGGTTCTGGAAACGGGGCCGCCTTGTTTTTCTCACGAACCAATTTCCGTGAAAGGCCTCGACAGACCGATTGAAGTATACACAGTACCGGTGGATGTAACCATTCAGTAAATCGGCTTGCTTTTCCCGCCGCCGTTTCTCATATTGGTTCTATAGAAATGTGTTCCCGTCATTCTCTAAAGTATGCGCGATTCAAAACTTCATACCAAACGAAAACACTGGTCATCGGAAGAAGGGTTCCGATATTGTGAGCAGATTGCACGAAATCATTACGAAAATTTTCCTATTGCCTCTTGGTTCGTTCCAAAAGAAATCCGAAAGTACATTTGGGCGATTTATGCTTTTGCCCGTATCGCCGATGACTATGCCGATGAACCGGGCTATACTCTTGCCGAACGGATGGATAACCTCTTCCAGTGGGAACAGTATCTTAATGAATGCTATAACGGTAATCCGACGCATCGTGTCTTTGCTGCCTTAGCTGAAACAGTGGAACGTTTTCAAATTCCTGTCGAATTGTTTCAAAATCTTCTTACGGCTTTCCGATCAGACATCACAGTGAAACGGTACGAAACATTCGAGGAAGTGCTGGAATACTGCTGCCACTCCGCGAATCCTATCGGGAGATTGGTTTTGCTCCTGTTCAATTACCGAAGCGAAATGATGATGGAGCTTTCTGATCATATCTGCACGGCGCTCCAATTAACAAATTTCTGGCAGGATATATCTGTCGATTTGCAAAAGGACCGCATCTATCTTCCGTTGGAGGATTTGGAAGAATTTGCCTATTCCGAACAGGATTTGTTAGAACGGAAATTCGACAACCGGTTCCACAAATTGATGGCATTCCAAGTTCAACGGACGGCGGAACTTTTTGTAGAGGGAAAGCCGTTACTATCGAGGATTGATAAAGACTTGTCGCGGGAGCTGAGGCTTACGTGGAACGGCGGCATGCGGATTTTGCAGAAAATACACAAACAGGATTATAATGTGCTGGTACATCGGCCTGCACTGAGTACGTTAGACAAACTGGGACTTCTCTTTCGTTCTTTTTTATCGTAACTTAGAATCGTGCAAACAGCAGCATCCGCCATACCGAATTTCTCGCAGAATCGAAAGAGCAGTTTTTATTACTCGTTCCTCATTCTGCCGCGCCCGAAACGCGACGCCATCGAAACCATCTATGCATTTTGCCGCTTCACCGATGATATTGTCGATGAAGCGGGTGACGAAAAAGAAAAGCATGCACTGCTGCTGCAGTGGACAGAAGAACTCAAGAGATCGCTCTACGGTGTTTCGCGTTACTCTCTGTTAAACAGGCTCGCGGCCATTATTCATCGATTCCATATTCCTGTCGAACATTTTTATGAATTGATAAAGGGAATGGAGATGGATTTACGGAACACTCGGTACGGCACGTTCATTGAATTGGAGCAGTATTGTTACCGCGCTGCTTCTACGGTCGGGTTGATTTGTGCAGAAGTCTTCGGTTATACAAACGAAAAGACGAAACAGTACGCCATCAACCTTGGTATAGCATTGCAGCTGACAAACATTCTGCGCGACATCAAAGCCGATGCCAAGAACGGACGCATTTATTTGCCGTTGGAAGATTTAAGGAACTTCAAGTATACTGAAGAAGAGTTGTTGAACTTGACATATAACAATCGCTTTGTTGAATTGATGAAATTCGAGTGCGAACGCGCTCATGAATATTTTCGCCGCGCAAAAGCATGTCTTGCCGAAGAAGACAAGCCGCTTTTTACCGCCGCCCGTACGATGGGAAACATCTATTATCTGCTTCTTCTTCGTATCGAGCGTGCTCAATACGATGTTTTCGCTAAACGCATCCGACTATCTTCGCCGTTGAAAATTCTTGTTGCGATGGCTATGCAGTTGCGAAAGAATTTTCCTAAGAATTTCCACCGTTACGTTCACACAGAGCTCCCTGCGTAGGTTGGAATGAAAACCTTTCCATGGTTCTTTCAATATCATTATGACACAAGAGTTACAATGCTGCCCGATTGTAAACTACCGCATCATTTATTGTTTTTCTTTCGAGTAACTGACTTATGAATGAGGTATCTATGAAACATTCAAGCATCAAGAAACTCTATTATTCTATCAGCGAAGTCAGCAAGATCACCGGGCTGGAGCAGTACGTGTTGCGTTACTGGGAGACAGAATTTCCAGAACTCAAGCCAGCAAAGAACCGCGCCGGAAACCGTATCTACACAAACAAAGACATCAAGCTCATTATACACATCAAGCAATTGCTGCGAGATGAAAAATACACCATCGAAGGCGCTAAGCAGGTGATGAAAGAATTTATCCCGGAACCGGATACCGGAGAACAACTCGAATTGATCAACGTTCCACAGAAGAAAAAAATTCAGGACGAAGAAATCAAAAAAGAGATGATCGAAGTAAAAGAATTCCTGGAAGATATTTTAGTGAAATTGGAGAAATAAAAAAGAGTTGGTCGTTGAGAGAATTGAAATATTTTTTTCTCGATGGGAATAGGTTTTTATTGTTGTGGAAAGAAGAACAATTTTTGGATAAGGAATGGATATGAACAAAGTTGCAAAACTCGAATTGGATAACAAGGTGTACGAATTTCCGATTGTTGTGGGTTCAGAAGGTGAACACTCGCTCGATATCTCGTCACTTCGAAGCAAGTCAGGATATATTACTCTGGATGAAGGATATGGAAACACCGGTTCCTGCCTTAGCAATATTACCTTCATCGATGGTGAAAAAGGGATCCTCCGGTATCGCGGCATACCTATCGAAGAATTAGCAGAGAAATCGACGTTCGTTGAGACGGCTTACCTTATTATCTATGGCAAGCTGCCGAATTCTCAGGAAATGAAGGACTTTTCAAATCTTTTGACAAAAAATGAAATGCTTCACGAGGACATGAAATTTCATTTCGAGGGATTTCCTACGCATGCGCATCCCATGGCAATCCTTTCATCTATGATCAATGCTGCAGGTTGTTTCCTTCCCGAAGTACTGAACCCTGATGAAATTTTCCTGACGCAAGCTGCGCGACTTCTTTCGCAAGTACGAACGATAGCGGCTTTCTCCTATCGGAAATCGCTTGGACTTCCAATTATTTATCCTAAACCTATATACAAGTACACCGCAAACTTTCTCCATATGATGTTCTCTGAACCGTATGAGGATTATGAATTGCAGCCCGAAGTAGTGAATGCGCTCGATCTCATTTTCCTATTACATGCAGACCACGAGCAGAACTGTTCTACTTCAACCGTACGGATGGTAGCATCAAGTCAAGCTAATTTGTTTGCAAGTGCAGCAGCAGGCGTGTGCGCTCTCTGGGGTCCTCTTCATGGTGGCGCGAATCAGGCTGTTCTCGAAATGCTTGAAGATATCCATAGGTCAGGCGACAACGGATCACGATTCATCGAAGCGGCAAAAGATAAAACGTCGGGAAAACGGCTGATGGGATTTGGACATCGTATCTACAAGAATTACGATCCGCGAGCGCGTATCATTAAAAAGAAATGCGACGAGTTGTTGGCGGTGTTAAAGCGAAAAGATCCGCTGCTTGATATTGCTAAACGTTTGGAAGAAACTGCACTAAGTGATCCCTATTTTGTTGAACGGAAACTCTATCCCAACGTCGATTTTTACAGCGGCATTATCATGCGAGCCATCGGAATACCGCTCAGTATGTACACAGTGATGTTTGCGATCGGGCGTATGCCGGGATGGATAGCGAATTTTAAGGAGATCCATGACGCGAAGGACAGCCGTATTTACCGTCCGCGTCAGGTATATACCGGACGAACATTGACTCATTACACACCATTCCGTGAACGAGTGTAAGAATACGAATTTCTTTCTATCTCGGCAAAGTGAATCATCGGAAATTGAAAATCATAAAGAGATGATTGAAGTAAAATTTTTCTAGAAGCAATGTTAGTGAGGCTTGAGAAATAGTATACTAGTTGTTTTCCTAACTTTGTTCTCCTCTTCCGACACTTTCGATAGTAGAATTTCATTATAAAGGAAGTCATTATGATTCGATACTATTATTTTGCTTATCGATGGTCATGTATTCTGAGTTTGTTATTCTTTCTTCCTATAGTAGTTTTATTTGCACAGACTAATGAAGAACTTGCATCGCTTCAATGGCATCAATGGGATGAAGGCGTTGCTGCGACACAGGCTTCGGGAAAGTACGTGTTGGTTGATGTTTATACCGACTGGTGCGGGTGGTGTAAGAAAATGGATCGAGCGGTGTATGGTCATCCGCAGGTTCAACAATTACTTGCAGCGAGTTTTGTACTAATTAAACTCAACGCCGAATCAACCAATTTGATAACGAATGGAACGAATCAGTACACAGAACAAGAATGGGCAAAAATGTTAGGTGTGAAGGGCTATCCAACAATAATGGTATTTGATAAGCGATTTCAACTCATCTCGCGATTTAGCGGATATAGAGAGCCAGAAAAATTTATTCGTTATCTGAAATACATTCGCGGAAAATATTATACCCAGTACTCATTTCAAGAATATCTCCACAGCGTTCATGACGACCAATAACGGGGCAGCATCGAACGAATGCGTATAACCACAATGTCCATGGATGAGTCAAGATGCTTCATCGGTTTTGTGCCGTCATTGAGGTAGTTGATTACATCTTCTCGGAATCTGGAATTTGATAAATTAACTTCTTGTTAGCCTTTTGTATTTCATGCGGTGCGGTTGGTCGGCATTGATGCCGAGCTGTTTCTTACGGTACTCTTCGTAATCCGAATAATTTCCATCGAACCACACGACACTGCTATCGCCTTCAAATGCGAGAATATGTGTCGCCACACGATCGAGGAACCAGCGATCATGCGAAATGATCACGGCACATCCTGCAAAATCAGTAAGCGCTTCTTCTAATGCTCGAAGTGTGTTGACGTCGAGATCATTCGTCGGTTCATCAAGCAGCAGTACATTGGCGCCGACCTTCAAAACTTTTGCAAGATGAACGCGGTTTCTTTCACCGCCGGAGAGTTTCCCGACTGGTTTTTGTTGATCGGTTCCGCTGAAATTGAATCGTGCAACATACCCACGCGAGTTTACTTCACGATTGCCAAGCGTAATAAGCTCTTCTCCCCCGGAGATTTCCTGCCAGATTGTTTTGTCCGGATCAAGCGGCCGCATCTGATCGACGTAGGCAAGTTTCACCGTATCGCCAATCTTGATTGTTCCCTCATCCGGCTGTTCCTGTTCTGTAATGAGTTTGAAGAGAGTGGTTTTACCGGCGCCGTTGGGACCGATGACACCAATAATTCCGCCGGGAGGGAGTGCGAAATTCATATTTTCGAAAAGAATCCTGTCGCCATACGCTTTTGATATTCCAGATGCCTCGATAACAACATCCCCCAACCGTGGCCCGGGTGGAATATAGATTTCCATCTCTTCGTCGCGTTTATTGGTTTGTTCGGTAAGCATTTTTTCATATGAAGCGATGCGTGCCTTACTTTTCGCATGACGGCCTTTTGGATTTAAACGCACCCACTCAAGTTCTCGCTGTAACACACGCTGACGTTTTGATTCCTGTTTCTCTTCCACTTCCAATCGACGTATCTTTTGATTGAGCCATGAGGAGTAATTGCCTTCAAAAGGGATTCCTTCGCCGCGGTCAAGTTCAAGAATCCACCCAGCAACATTGTCGAGAAAATATCTATCGTGGGTGACAGCGATGACGGTACCTTGGTAGAGACCTAAATGATGCTCGAGCCATGCAACTGATTCAGCATCAAGATGATTCGTCGGCTCATCAAGCAGCAACACATCGGGTTCCTGTAACAAGAGACGGCAGAGTGCGACACGACGCCGTTCACCGCCGGAGAGTACATTGATGAATGTTTCCGGCGGTGGACAACGCAGCGCATCCATTGCCTGCTCAAGTTTACTGTCGAGATCCCATGCATTCAGGTGGTCGATCTTTTCCTGGAGTTTGCTTTGTTTTTCCAATAATGTATCATAGTCAGCATCTGGCTCAGCAAGTTGAAGATTCACGGCTTCGTATTCCTTCACCAAATTGACTATTTCTTGAACACCTTCTTCGACAATGTCCTTGACGGTTTTTGTTGGATCAAGTTCCGGTTCTTGTGAAAGAAACCCAAAGGTAATTCCTTTTTGCGCCGTGATTTGGCCGAGATAGTCTTTATCAATACTGGCAATAATACGAAGAAGCGTACTCTTGCCTGCACCGTTCAACCCAAGAACTCCGATCTTCGCACCGTAGAAAAAAGAAAGATAAATATCTTTCAGAATTTGACGATTCGGTTTCACAACTTTTCCGACACCGATCATGGAAAAAATAATTTTATTGTCTGTCATAGATTTTCCTTCAAGAGGGGGATAACACGATCATTCTCTTCATAATATACAAAAATGTTCTGAAGGTTACTAAAATGAGAATGGAAAGTAAGAGAAGAAAGAATCCTTGTCGTTTTGACAGGTGTTAATTTGTAAAATCTATGGTCTGCGATTTTTTTTTCTTACAGCCGTAAAGGTAAATTTCAAGCAAATGATGAACTATCAAACGAACACAGAACGAGCTTGACGGCGCAGCAGTAATTCCGGCAAGAAATATTGTTCGTACATCACTGACTTCTTCTGTCGGCATGGTGTACCGCTCGCCAAAGTTTTCTTCTCTTGTCAGAGTGCCATTGGTACTGGATTGACGGTACCTGAATAACGCGAGCGTTATATCATGGAGAGAATGACCATTGAAAGAATCCTCGTTTTCATAATTTCTTTCCTTAGTTTAGCTCAATTCCTAGGATCTTTAATTCAATTAATTCCTTACAACTGTCACTATATGTAAGGGATCAATCACAGCCTGTCCTTGGTCGAGGCAGCATCGCACCACATACCGATTCATTAGTAATCCAGTTACTTTTGTATGAATCATATACAGACAATTACACTTGCAAAGATTTTGAGCCGTATCGGCTACGGTGATCATAATTGTATCCTGTCGAATTTCATGACCGACAACAAATCGGTTGGAATCCGGACAACAATTGCCGATAGACGAAAAATCCATAATAAGATTGTCTGAGAATGAATAGCTGAACACAGAGTCCGAAGACACAGTTGTCCTTTGAGGTATTGCAGAAGAAAGACAATGACTTGTTTTGTACGAAAAGGAAGGTATCTTTGTTTGACCTACCTCCATTGACTTATCTTTACAAACCACCCAAAAGAATATACTGATAACGAGAAATATTTTTAGACTATCCATGATACCCTCCGTTCAGTTTTTCTCTCTTGGAATTTGTAGATTTGAGGTTTCGTACAATACTCCACCATCTACCGGGCGTTGTTGAGGATTAATATCGAGTTTCTCCGGATATCCATAAGTTTCGTTATACGTTACAACAATTGAATCTCCAGTCCTCGTACGGATGATGGAAAAAAGCGAATCAACTGTTAGGTAATACTGAGGCATTGGAGATGGCACATACGTGCTATCTAAGAGTTTCATGACCGACGTTATTGTATCAGAGCGAATTGTCATTCTTACAGTACCACCGGCACCTGGACAAAAGCATGTTTGAACCTGGTCGATAGTATAGTTGTGCAATTGATACGATTGCCATCGCTCGTAGGGTGTGAGCTGGACAGGCTGGGATGGATTCTCTTTACAGCTCATAAGAAAAGCAATCAAACATGCTAAAATAAAATATTTACGTCTCATCTTATTTTTTCTCCAAGATAGTCTTTGAATAATAGATTTACTCTCCATAATCAGAACCTCACCATGATTTCCACTGCCGGATACAATGGAAAAAGAGTTACATCCAGTAATGTAGCATTCCAACGTAATTCATTTGAAGCGTTTCTCTGCAATTTCCAGACGAAAGGATCAAGAAGGCCATAACTGTTCATGAAACGCAATGAGAATTGGCAAGATAAATTCAGTAAAGAAAAACTGCGGGTAACATCCAATTCGAGCCGCTGGAAACCCGGCAACTTACTCCCGTTAATATCCACAAATCCATTTTGGACCATAAAAGCATTTTCCGCTCCTGTCACCATTGGATTTCCTCGTGATTTTTCATCTCCAGATTGAATTACATTTGGTGAAATGATTGAAGATTGTTTTGATATAATAACACAGAGAGCACTCAATACCCAGCTTTCGCCGGCTTCATAGGATACAGTTCCTTGCAACTCATGCCGCCGATCAAAAGGAGGATTGAATTCACTACCCCCGTTGATCTGTGCAAATGTCTCGCCGGACCAAGAAAGATTATACGTAAGGACACCTGTTAAATCTCCTGTTCGTTTTCTCACACTGCACGTAAGGCCATACGTCCTTCCCGTTCCTAAAAGCAACAATTGCTCCAAATCTTCTGCTTGAGCAGGGATGGAGTCAAGTCCAAATTCTTGAAGATTATTGGTTATTCGATAATACATCTCCGTCGATATAATATATGCATCATCCTTCAGACTCCGCTCTATTCCGAGTGTCACATGAAGTGATGTCGAAGGCTGTGCTTTTTCATTAGAAGGATACCAAAATATTACCGGATAGATAAGAAAGACGCCGCTCTGTCGGTATGGATGCATGAATTGATTTATTACAGAAAAAGAAGTATAGAAACGAGTCTGTTCATCAAAAGATATCAGTAAAGAAAACCTTGGATCAATCGCTGAGAAAGATCCCTTTTCACTTGTAAAACTTGTGGCACGTCCGCCGAGTTCTGCTGCAACACCGGGAATGATTTTCCATTGATCTTGAAGATACACTGCAGCCTCCCACACGGACAAATTTTGCAGATTAAGAGGTGCAGTTTGACTCGAGAACTTGCTGATATATCCATCTATTCTGTGATGAGTGAACTCAACGCCTGCTCGAATCGTATGATCTTCATCGTAATAATTTTCTGCATGCGCATTGATGCTGAAATCCTCGATAACATAATCGGAAGAGAACTGAGAATTAGAGTACAGGAGAGAATTCCAATTTATATTATGATGAAGCGTAAAATCATACTGACTATATACAGCAGATGTATGTAAAAAAAGAGACGGGGTAACAATACCGATCCATCGAAGGTCGAACATACGATTGCCCCAAGAGAAGTCGTTCTTCAGTACTCTTTCTTCCCCTTCGGCTTCATTGTTGTACGTATCTTTTCCCAGATAACCGCTCAAGGAGACTAGATTGCTGCCGGATAACCTTTGCGTTATCTTGGTGATCAGCTCGGAAGATCCTAAGAGACTTGGTTTCACTCCCTCCGGCGGATGGATCTGCATTGCTACATCCGGATATCCCCTTCTGCCTGAAACGAGAAAAGTAGTATTACTCGTGACAGGACCTTCAAGAGAGAGATTCGAACCCAAAGTTCCTAATCCACATGTTCCCGATAATTGCTGCCGGGATCCGTCTCGCATCGTTAAATCAACAATTCCTCCAACACGTCCGCCATACAATGGAGGCAAACCGCCTAATGCTACTTGTACGTCATTCAGAACTTCAGGATTGAATGTACTTAACACTCCCCCAAAGTGTGCGGGATTGTAAATCCGTCCTCCGTCTAACATATATTGATTTTGATCAGTTGGAACAGAGCGGTGATAGGTACTGCGGGAAAAACCGCCTGCCGAAATTAATGCAGTTCGCTGACCTTCAATAGTCACCTCTCGTACGATAATATTTTTCTGTGTCATACCGATAACACACTGTATAGACTTTTCAGCCTCAGTCTCGATATTCTGCTTCACAGTCTCATACCCCATGGCTCGGACAACGAGCGTGTATCGTCCAATTGGTACACGCGGAAGGGAAAAAAATCCGAATGCATTC
>Ga0182021_10005051_pt1 | contig 15573 bp, 5 predicted proteins | sample 612E3MmetaG_FD_120493 | JGI IMG/M metagenome (GOLD analysis project Ga0182021, IMG submission 120493) | Permafrost microbial communities from Stordalen Mire, Sweden - 612E3M metaG (Illumina Assembly) | ecosystem: Environmental > Terrestrial > Soil > Wetlands > Permafrost | place: Sweden... | reverse complement strand
GGCAATACGCACACCTCGAACGCCGCCGAGATGCGCAGCCTTTACGAGGCCGTCGCACTGCTCAATCGCCGCGGCCGGACGACCCAGCTTATCCGCACGGGCCGCGATTTTCCAGGTTTCCTGACCGAGAGCGACGCGTGGATCCGCCCCCACCTCATTTCGCTCGGCCATGTCGGCCGGGCCAAACACCTGCCCGCCTTGATGGCCGTGGCCGACTATTTCGTCCAACCTGGCCTGCCCGGAGCGTTCAACGATTATCGTTTCCCGTCGAAACTCCCCGAGTTCTTCTCGCTCGGCCGGCCGGTCATCCTTCCCCGCACCAACCTTGGCAGCCTGGTGCGCCATGGTGAGGATGCCTGGGTGCTGCCGCAGGCCGACGCCGCAACGATCGCCGACGCCATCGAGCAGCTGCATGGAAACCCAGCACTCGTCGATAAACTCTCCCGCGGTGCGGCAGCATTCGCAGCCACGCATTTCTCCTGGTCGCGTAGCGCGCGCCAGCTGCTGGAATTCTACTGTTCCTTGACGCCCCTTGCCCGGCCGGCATCGTCCTGACCTTCCTCCATGGCCGCCGCCCCCCTCGCTAAACCCGTTCTGGTCACCGGCGGCCGCGGCTGCCTCGCCGGGGTTCTTCGCCAGCATTTCGCCGCGCACGGGCTTCCGGCGATCACCTATTCGCGCCGGGCAGGCGACGGCCATCTCGCACTCGATTCCCTCCTGACCGACCCGCTGCCCTTCGACAGCACGCTATTGCATTTGGCTTGGAGCACCGTGCCCTTCACCTCGGAACACCATGCCGACTTGGAACACGACGAGATCCTGTTGCGTCGTTTGCTCGAGCGATTTGCCGCCCACCCGCAGTCGCATTTCATTTTCTTCTCCTCGGGAGGCACCGTTTACGGCAATGCGCAGAACGGGCGGCCTCATCGCGAAACCGACCGCTGCGCCCCGATCGGACGCCACGGGCGGGCAAAGCTTGCAGCAGAAGCGCTTGTGGAGGAATACGGCCGGAGGCACGGCTTCGCCTGGACCATTCTTCGGGTGGCCAATCCCTATGGCTTTCCGGTGTCGGCTTCTCGGCCGCAGGGTATCGTTCCCGTTGCGCTCAAGTGCGCCCGGGAGGGTCTGCCGTTGACGATCTGGGGCGACGGCACGGCGCGGAAGGATTTTCTTTATTATTCGGACTACAGCGCCGCCGTCGAGCTGGTTGTCCGACAACGGTTGATCGGAATCTTCAACGTCTGTTCCGGTCAATCTCACACCATCCGGGAGGTGATCGGCCTCGTCGGGCAGGCTGTGGGGCATGAGGTTATCATCCTTCAAACAGCCGCCCCGGCCTGGGACGTGCATGACAGTCTGCTGGACAACACCAAGCTTCTTGCCGCGATTGGCTGGCGAGCCGCCGTCAGCCTGGCCGACGGTATTCGCCGCGCCGCCGCCGAACTTCCGCCACTTTAACCTGGCGGACGCCGTCGCCGGCCGGGTTTTTTGTCCGCCCAAAATGCCCCGGTTTTTCCCGGCAGACCGATGCAAGGAACCGGGATCAACGCCGAGGTTGTGCCACGCCCGGTCCGCCCCACAGCTAGCGGGTTTCGCGCGCAGGATTGTCTAATGCGATGGCGAACCGCGGGTAGGCCATCGCCAATCCCCGGGCGCGATTCCAATCCCTGAAACCCGTTTTGTTCCTTTACGTCAACCGCCACCCGCCGTCTACTCCGTCGCCGGTATTCTCCATATGAATCTACCCCCGGACCAAGGACGCGGGAACACCGCCGCGATCGGTCTTTTTTGCGCGGCACTCGTTGCGCATGTCTGGTTCGGCTGCGACGGTTGGAGTAACTCGCTGATCGACACCCACCCCTTCCGCCAGACCCAGACCGCGATGTCCACTTATTGGATGATGCGCGATGGCATCCGGCTCGACTATCCGACTCCAGTCATGGGGGCGCCGTGGTCCATCCCGATGGAGTTCCCGTTTTATGAAACTGCGGTGGCAGTGCTCGCCAGGAATTCGGGCCTGCCGCTCGACCAGGCCGGCCGCGCCGTGGCACTGTTCTTCTTCTACGCCGCCCTGCCAGCCATCTGGCTGCTGCTGCGGCGGCTGGGCACGCCGGCCGCGCAACGCTGGCTCTTTCTTGCGCTGGTGCTTACCTGCCCGGTCTATCTGTTCTTCTCGCGGACCTTTCTGATCGAATCGACCGCCTTCTGCCTCAGTGCCTGGTTCCTTTATTTCTTCCATATGGCGCTGGAACCGCGGCGATGGGTGGGCCTCTCCGCAGCCGCCCTTTTTGGAGTGCTGGCGGGCCTCGCGAAAGTCACCACCCTCGCGGTCTTCCTGGCCGCGGCGGCCGCATGCTTTCTGCAAATCCTGGGGCTGCGGCGGAGCGAATGGAAGCAACTCCTGGCCCGGGCCGCCGCCGCCGTCCTTCCGGGTGTGGTGGCCGTCGCCTGGTGGGTGGCCTACTCCGATCGAATCAAGCGACAGAATGTCTTCGGCGTAATGCTGACGTCGGTCGAACAGCACGCATGGAACTACGGTCCGCTGGCCCAGCGATTCGAGCCGGCCTTCTGGCGGCAGTTCGGCATGCAGCTCCACAAGGCGGTTCTGCCGGCCGGGTCGCTGTTCCTGCTCGCCGGGTTGGCGCTGCTCTTCCTCCGCGGAAGTGCCCGGCTCGCCCTCGCTCTCCTGCTGGTGGCCCTGGCGGGCCCGCTCGTCTTCAGCAATCTCTACTTTGTCCACGATTACTACCTGTATGCCAGCGGGGTGTTCTTCCTCGCCGTGCTGGCCCTGCCGCTGCGGGACCTGATGACCCAGACGTCGCTGGCGCCCAGTCTTCGGCTTGGGCTGGTCGCCATGGTGCTGGCTGCGCAGGCGGCGGGTTACGTGGCGGTTTACTATCCCATGCAGGTCACGGCCGCGCGCCAACCGCCGGCGTTGGCCCGGGCGATCGCCCTCGCGACCCGGCCCGACGACATCCTGGTCGGCTTCGGCCTCGACTGGAATCCCGTCCTGCCGTACTACAGCGGGCGGCGAGCGGTCATGGTCCCGGACCGCTTCATTCGCGACGAACCGGCGATCAGCCGGGTGCTGGCGGGCCTCGGCCAGGCGCGGGTTGGCGCGATCGTGGTCGCGCGGCTCGGTCAGCCTGGTCCCGAGTTTTTCACGCCCTGGCTGCTGAAGTACTCAATGGATGAGACGCCCCTCTTCCAAACGGGTGAATACAGCGTGCATGTGCGCAAAGACATGCTTCCCGATGCGCTCCGGGCCCTGGCCACGATGACCTTCAAAGATGTTTGGCTCTACCAGGGAAAACTGGCCAAGCCGGGAGAACAGCCACGCGTGTTGTACTGGGTCAATCAGCTGTCCGACCGGAGCATGTTCGCCGACATGCATCCGCAACCGGTCAAGGTCACGACCCCATTTGGGCTCGGGACGGAGCCACGGGATGGACAGAAGGTGTTTAACGCCAATGCAACCACCGAAATTGAAATCCCCGCGCCGCCCGGCGCCCGGCAAATCTCTGCCGGGTTCGGGATCCATCCCGGGGCTTACGCCTCCACCGACGGAGTGGAGTTCGAGGTCGTCCACGTGCGTTCGTCCGGCGAGCGGCACCTACTTTTCCACCGGTGGCTGCAGCCGGGAATCCTGGCGACCGACCGTGGCCTGCAGGCCTGTTCGCTCGAATCGGCTGAACCGCTCGACGGCACCCTGCTGTTTCGCACCCTTCCCGGCCCCGACAACAACGGGGCGTACGACTGGTCGTATTGGGCGAAGATCGATATCCACTAATCCGCGTTCACGATGCCAAGTCGTTTTTCCGAACACACCGTCTGCGTTGGCCTTTTCATCGTCTGCGCCGGGTTGAACCTGGTCTTCTCGTCGATCGGTCTGCGCCACTCGCTGCTGGAGGTCCATGATTTCCGTCAGGTGCAGACCGCCCTGACCACCCGGTACCTGCAGGAGGACGGCTGGAGCCTGGCCTACCCCACCCCGCTGTTCGGTCCGCCCTGGTCGGCACCGATGGAGTTTCCATTTTATCAGTTCTGTGTCGCGAAATTCGGCCTGCGGACGGGTCTGCCGCTCGAGCCGGCCGGCCGGCTGGTCGCGCTGGGCTTTCTCTATTTGTCGCTTCCGGCCTGGTTCGGACTGGCCGGCCTCCTTTGCCTGCCGCCGGCGCGGCGGTGGCTGCTATTGAGCCTCATTCTGTTGTCGCCCGCCTATCTCTATTACTCACGGTCGTTCATGATAGAATCAACCGCGCTCTGCGCGTCGGCGTGGTTTCTCCTGGCTTATTGTCGCGCCCTTGAGTGGCGCCGGGGCCTGTGGCTGGCGGCAGCCGTGGTGCTGGGCGCAATTGCCGCGCTCGCGAAGGTTACCACGCTGATCGTGTTTCTGGTGCCCGCCGTTATCTTCACCTGCCTCCAGCTCTGGTGGGCCTCCCGCCCAGCCGCCACCAGCCGCTGGCCTGGTGTCCAAAGGATCATCGGCCGCGGGTTTGCAGCCGTAGCGCCTGCAGTGATCATCGGCGCGGCCTGGGTCCGTTTCAGCGACTCCGTCAAGGCATCCAATCCGCTGACGCGGTCATTTCTCTCGGGCGCTCTGGGCCAGTTCAACTTCGGCACGCTGGGTCAGCGCCTTTCCTTTTCCACCTGGGAACAGATGCTCCGTCATACGTCCCTGGCGGTGCTGCCGTTGATCAATTTGGGACTGGTGGCGGTATTCGCACTGATCCTGAGCCGAGCGCATCGCTTGGTCTCCCTCCTCTTGGTGCTGAGTTTCCTCTCGGGCCCGCTGATCTTCACCAACCTCTATTTCGTCCACGATTACTATTTCTATGCCAGTGGTGTTTTCCTACTCGGCGCCTTGGTGCTTGCCTGGAGTCAGATCCTCGACCTGGAGGCGTTTTCGCTGGCGGCGAGATGGGCGGCCGTCGGCGCCTCGCTTGGCATCCAGGTGCTCAGTTACACTCTCACGTATCTGCCGGCTCAGCAAAAACCTCTGCATGAGCCCCCCGAACTCGGCGCCATCCTGGCAGCCGCGACGCACCCGGAGGATGTGGTGCTGATCTACGGACGGGACTGGGAGGCACACGTGCCGTATTATGCGCATCGCCGCGCCGTGATGATTCTCGACAACCGCATCGGCGACACCCAGGCGCGCGATCAGGTGCTGGACCGCATTGCGCCAGGTCGCGTGACCGCGCTGGTCGTCACTGGAGAAATGCGACGAAACAGGAGCTTCTTCATGCCGCTGATCCAGCGACTGAAGCTTCATCCTGAAGTGTTGCTCCTCAGCGATGACACCGTTCTCTACCTCGCCGAAAATCGGCTTAACGAGGCCCTGCCGCGCCTCGAGGTCCTGCCGCTTCACACCTTCCAGTTTGACGCCCCCACCGAGATCAATGACGGGGTGATCACCCGCAAACGCTATTTGACGGCCGCTCTCAAAGACAGGCAGTTCGTCGCGATGATGCACCCCGCTCCGCAGCAGATCATCCATCCTTTCGGGCTCGCGGTACATACCGTCGAAGGCCGGACCGTGTTCAACGCCCACGCCCCCACCGACCTCGTTTTTAGAATTCCCGCCGGGGCAACCCAGGCCATCGCCGATTTCGGCATTCTGCCCGACGCCTATGAGGGCAAGAACGAGACGGACGGCGTCGAGTTCCGGGTTGAAATTGCTGCCCCCGACGGGACGCGGACCACGATCGCGAGCCTCTACCTGGATCCCCTGCGCTCCACGAATGACCGGGGAACGAGAGAGATGAAGGTCGCCCTGCCGGCGGGATCAACCGGGGATCTCTGGTTCCGAACCCTGCCTGGGCCTGCCAACAACATCGCGTGCGACTGGGCCTACTGGGCGGGGATTGAAATCAGATGAGGACTGTTCCGCTGGCCACCGGACCTGCAGCAAACGCCAGCGAATTCGACCGGCGGGCGTGCCGGCTGCTTTTTGTCGTCGTGTTGGCGCTGCACGCGTGGTGTTCCCATCTCGGCTGGACCAACCTACCGGTCGATGGACACGAATTCCGGCAGATGCAAACCGCGCTGTCCATACGTTACCTGATGAAGGACGGACTGCGGATCGACTATCCCACTCCATTGCTCGGCAAACCGTGGTCCATCCCGCTGGAGTTTCCGCTTTATCAATCCGCCGTCGCCGTCCTCGCCCAAACCACCCGTCTGCCGATCGAACAGGCGGGGCGCGTGGTCGGACTGGCCTTCTTCTACCTCATGCTGCCGGCGGCTTATCTGCTGCTCGGACGCCTCGGGCTCGCGCCGCCCCGGCGCCTACTCGCCCTTTGCCTCGTGCTGGCGAGTCCGATCTATCTTTACTATTCGCGCACCGTCTTGATCGAGTCGACCGCGCTCTGTCTCAGCGTGTGGTTCCTGTGGGGCTACTGGGCCGCGCTCGCCCAGAACAGCCGGCTGGGAGGCGCGGTGGCGCTCATCTGCGGCGGGCTCGCAGCCATGGTGAAGATTACGACCTTTGCAGTCTTCGTGCCGCCGGCGGCGCTAGTCGCCGTCATCGAGCTTTGGAACCGCCGCCCGCCATCCGGCGGCAGCTGGCGCCCTCTAATCCGCCTGCTGGCGACCGCACTCGTGTTCGGCTGCGGCGCAACGGCGGCGGGAGTCGCCTGGTCACTCCATGCCAACAGCGTCAAGGCGTTTAACCCCCTCGCCGGTTTCCTGCTTTCCTCGGCTCAGGCCGACTGGGGTATGGGCGGGCTGGCGCAGCGGTTTTCGCCGGCTTTCTGGATGAGGGTGTTCTCGACCTGGACGAGCGGAGTCCTTGGGCTATTGGGCCAGACCGTCTTGGGAGTCTTCGCGGTAATACCCCAGACGAGATCGCGCTGGCAGTTTGTGGTTCTCGTGGGGTGCTTTCTGGCCGGCCCGCTGATCTTCGCGAACTTCTACTTCATCCACGACTATTACTTCTATGAGTCCGGACTGTTCCTGCTTGCCGCAGCCGGTCTCGCCCTGGACCGCGTGCTCGATGCCGTCCAGTTGCCCCGGCCGGTCCGGTGGGGCATCGTGCTAGCGGTGGTTGCGGCGGGGTTTGTCACCTACTCCCGGACTTATTACACCCTGATCCCGGGCAACGCCCTGCGCACCTCGGAACTGGGGCGCGCGCTTCACGTCACCACCAAAACCGATGACGTGCTCATCATCTATGGGCAGGACTGGAATCCCCTGATCCCGTATTTCTCCGGACGCCGGGCACTGATGTTTCCGGGAAACACCCAGGATGATCCGGTCGCGCAGGAAACGGCGTTCGGCAGCCTCAACGGGGAACGCGTCGGCGCACTGGTGGTCATGGGCCGGATGAGGGGTCGTTCCGACTTAATCGGTTCGGTGGCCAGTCGCTTCGGCCTGTCCGCCCGGCCTGTGTTGGTCAGCGAAACCACCGCGGTCTATTTGCGCGAAAAGGAACTGCCGGTCCTGCGGCCGATTCTTCTAGGCCTGGGGCTGAGCGAGTACCATATCTCCGTTCCGTCGCCTTCCGATAGTCGCCGCACGGTGCTAGGCAGCTTGCCGGACTCGGCGCTGAGCATGTTTGCCATGATGACGCCGCGACCGCGGGAGGTATACAGCCAGTTTGGGCTCGGGATCAATACCGTTGGATCCCAGTCGGTATTCGGCGCACATCCGGTCACGGAACTAATCTTCGACCCGCCACCGGGGGCGCGGCATTTGCGGGCGGGCTATGGCCTGCTGCCGGGGGCTTACGCCGATCCGAAGCGGGCTACCGATGGGGTACAATTTGAAATCGTCCTTCGCCTGGCCGATGGCACGAGCCAGACCCTCGCCCGGAAACTGCTCCGCCCGGCGACGCAGGCGGACGACCGGGGAATCAAGACTTTCGATCTTCCCCTCCCGGCCGGCTTTGACGGCGAGATCATCTTGCGCACGAGCCCCGGCCCGGCGAATGACTTCAGCTACGACTGGGCCTTTTGGAGTATGGTCTCGATCAATTAATCCGCCGGCGCCCGCCGGGAAAACCGAGCTTTACCCTGGCGCCACCGGTTGTTTTCCTCACTCCCTTTAATGTCAGAAAACGAGTTCTGCTCCTTCTTCATCGATCAGCCTGCCAGCTGGCAGATCACCGCCAGCATCATCGACATCCGCGGCTGGATTTACGCCCGGAACGGCGAGGAGCTTGCCGACATCCGTGCCCGGCTCGATGGAGTGGTCAGCTACGGTATCCTGGGCTTTGATCGACCAGACATCCAAGCCTTCATGAAAGGCGGGGTATCCGCGTTACGTTCCGGTTTCTGGATCCAGGTAAAGCCCTGGCGCGGAGCGAAAATGCTTGTCCTCGAAGTGCTTCGTCCTGGGAACATCTGGGCCGAGTTTCACCGGGCGGAAATCCGGACCGAGGGTACCCGGATGCCCGCGCGGCGCCCGCGGCCGGTGCTGCCCACCGCGCTGGTCGGCGAAAGCCTGCATTATCTCTACCGTCATTTTCACTTCGAAAGGCATGCAGTCCTGACGGCCGAGGCCCGGCGCCTTTGGGCGGATCTGACCAGCAACGTCACCGAGATGAATCCGGAAAATGACCTCGTCGGACACCTCGATATTCCACAGGACTGGGTCAACGCCCACTATGAGAAGTTTCGCGTGAGTGGCTGGCTCTTTAGCAAGGATCGGCAGATTTCACGCGTCGTGGCGACGATTGGCATTTCGAACGAGAACCGCCTGATCTGGGGCAAGGAACGCGAGGACGTCCTGCGGCTGAATCCCTCGTTTCCCCCTCATGCGCTCTTCTCCCATTTTTACGGTTTGGTGGACGTCCGCCCCGATCACTTCAGTCCGGCCTGTCTGAAGATCTTCGTCGAGTACCCCGACGGCCCCCGGCTGTTGTTCCGGTCGAAGCGGCTTTTTCTGAATAAGATGGACGAGAACTCCGGCCCAATCCCGGTGTTCAGCGGCACCAGTTTCGCCCGGGTGGCGTGGGCCTTCGTTTGGGGCGCCCTGCGAGGCGACTATCGGATGGAGAGCTGGTCCGGGTTCTGGACCGAGGTGAAAAAGACCCGGGAAACTCTCGCGGAGAAGATGATCCGGAAGTCCAGCCGGCCCGCCCCGCCCACGCCCTGGCAGCAACAGGATCCCTACACGCTCTGGGTGAACCACAACCGACTCACCCCCAGGCTCGCCCGTTACCTCGAGGCTGAAGCCCGGTCGCTCGCTATAGCCGGTCCCAAGATCAGCATTGTCGTCCCCGCCTACAACACTCCAGCGCGGTTCCTGGAGGAACTCATCGCCGCGGTGGCGGCGCAATACTACCCGAATTGGGAGCTCTGCATCGCCGACGACGCCTCACCGCAAGGCCATGTCAGCCGCATCTTGGGTGAGGCCGCCCGGAAGGATGCCCGCATCAAATACGTGGTCCGCACAACCAATGGGCACATTTCCGCCGCCACCAATTCCGCGCTCGCCCTCGCTTCCGGCGATTTTGTCGCCTTTCTCGACCACGACGACCTGATTCCGCCGGACGCCCTGCTGCATGTGGCGGAAGCCATCGTCGCCCAACCCGCAGCCGAGTTGATCTACACGGATGAGGACAAGATCGACGGGACGGGACGGCGCTACGATCCCCAGTTCAAGGGTCGGTGGAGCCCGGAGATGGCGATCACTCACAACTACATTCACCACCTCACGGTGATCCGGCGCAGCATCGTGGAAAAAGCCGGCGGCCTGCGCGAGGGTTACGAGGGCGCCCAGGACATCGACCTCCTTCTTCGCTGCTTCGAATTGACGCGCCACGAGCGCATCGTGCATGTCCCGTATGTCTGCTACCATTGGCGGGCTCATGCCCACAGCACCGCCAGCCGGGGCGATCAAAAGGACTACCTGTTTGCCTCGGCCCGGCGCGCCATCGAGGACGCCCTCCGGCGACGCGGACTACGGGCCACGCCGTTCCTGCCGCCACTGATGAAGGGCTACGCCCTCTGCCTCCACCAGCTTCAATGGAGCCGAGAACTGCTCGCGGAGAATCCCGTCAGTATCGTTATCCCGACGAAGGACCGTCCCGAACTGCTGAAGGCCTGCGTTGAATCGCTTGATCGCACGGTCGACTGGAAGCACGTCCGGTTGATTATCGTCGACGACGGCTCCACCGAGCCGGCGGCCGTCACCCTGCTGGCCGAGCTCGAGGCCCGCCCCGCGCCCCGCTGCAAGATCGTCCGCACAGGCCAGCCCGACGCGTCGTTCAATTATGCGCGCCTCGTCAATCTCGGGACGGCGGAGGCAGACACCCCGCTCGTCCTGCACCTCAACAACGACATCGTCGCGCAGGAAGCCGGGTGGCTCGAGGACCTGGTCGGATGGATGACGATTCCGGGCGTCGGAGTCGTGGGCGCGCGCCTGGTTCAGCCCGATGACATTTTGAACCACGCCGGGATCTGGGTGCCGCCGCAGGGCGCCCTGCCCCAATTGATGTTTCAGGGACTGCCCAAGGAAGATCTCGGCTATGTCTTCCTGCCGCATGCCGCCCGCAACACCTTGGCGGTGACAGGAGCGTGCCTGCTGACGCGGACCGATCTCTACCGTCAGCTTGGCGGATTCGACGAGCAGGATTTCCAGATCGCCTACAATGATGTCGACTACTGCCTCCGGGCCGGCCAGGCCGGCTATCGCACCGTCTACACGCCTCAGGCCACACTCGTGCACCTCGGCAGTGCCTCGCGCGGCAGCACCTACACCGAAAAGGAGCATCTCGCCTTCGTGCGGCGCTACCCGGATCTCCACGACCCGTACATCGGCGAGGCCGTCGAACCGGCCGCCCCGAGTTTTCGGGTCAATGCCTGCGACCATCGCTACGCGCGCCGCCCGCACCGGCTCCGCGTGGCCGTCGTCACGCATAATCTCAACGTGGAGGGTGCGCCATTGTTCATTTTCGAATACGCTCGTTACCTCGCCGAGAAGGCCGGCTGGGACGTCCGCGTGTTCTCCCCGGTCGAGGGGCCGTTGCGGCGGAAATTCGAGGACGCCGGCTTGCGGGTGGAGGTGCTTGACGCCGGCAGTTTCCTCAACGCCCCGACGGCGGCCGCCTTCCACGAGAAAATCAAGGCGTTTGCCTCCGACCTGCAGTGGACGGACATCGACCTCATCGTCGGCAACACCATGCTCGCCTTCTGGGTCGTCATCCTCGGCCAGCTCCTCGACAAGCCCTCCGCTCTCTACATCCATGAGAGCAATGCCCCGCGGAAATTCTTTTCCGAACACAATCTCGCCGCGCCCGAGGTCATCCCGCTCATTGAGCAGGCGATCAAGGATGCCGGCCGCGTTGTCTTTACCGCCCGATCGACCCGCCGGTTCTTCGAAGAACACAATGCCCATGATAATTTTCGCACCCTGGCCAGCTGGGTGGATATCGAACGGATCGAGCGCTTCGCCGCTGCCCACGACCGAAGAACCCTGCGCCTCCAGTACGGCCTGGACCCTGAAGCGACGCTCGTGGTGAACATCGGCTCCGTCTGCCAGCGCAAGGGCCAGCACATCTACATCCGGGCCGTGGACCAGCTCATGAAACAGCACGGCGCCAGCTTCGCCGACCGGGGCAAGATCGAGTTTCTCATGGTCGGGACCCGGCCGGGCCTTTACCTCGAGTCGATCATCCAGGACACCGAGTTGATGGGCCTCACCAATACCCGGCTGTTCCCGGAAACCCTCGACATCTACGATTGGTACCGGATGGCCGACATCTTCGTCTGCACGAGCTTCGAGGAGTCGTTTCCCCGGGTGCTGCTCGAGGCCGCTTCGTTCCGGATTCCCATCATCAGCACCAACGTGAACGGCATCCCGGAGATGCTCGTCAATAATGACGAGGCCATCCTCATACCGGCGGGCGACTACCACAAGCTCGCCGCGGCGATGAAAACGTGCCTCGACAAATATTTCGCCGGCGACGACAAGATGGTCTCAATGGCCTTCGCCCGCATGTCGCGCTTCTACGACGCCCGCCTGTCCCTGCCCGCCCATGTGGCGATGGCAAGGGAAGCCTATTTTAGCTGAGCTCCCGGCTGCCCTCGCCCCCCGCCATGAGCGTCAAGATCAACGAAAATGAGGCCTATGCGTTCTCCGTCGAGCAGCCGGACGACTGGACCCTTCGACCCAGGACATTCTGGATTACCGGCTGGTTCATCGCCAAGCACGGCAAGAACTGCACCGACGTACGCGCCTTCATTGACGATGTGCCCTTCATGGGCCTGTTCGGACTGCCGCGGCCCGACGTGGAAGCGCGGTACTCCGAATGGCTGAAGGGGCGTTCCGCGGGTTTTGCGTTCCGGCTGGATCCCTGGCGGGGGGCCACGCTGATCCGGCTCGAAATTCTCAACCAGGACAGGGAGTGGGTGGAGTTTTGGCGCGTTCCGATTACGGTGAAAGGCCGGGGTCCCGCTCGCCCCGTACGGCCGGCGCTTCACCCAAAGCTGCTCAAGCCCCTGCTCCTGACCTTGCTCAAGCAGCCGACCCTCTGGCCGAATCTGGCCCGCCCGGAATTCGCCCGCCGACTCGTGCGGGAATACTCCGTCATCCCACTGGAAGCGTTGCCCGTTCCGCCGCTTCATGGCTTTTTTGAGGGTCCGCGTCTCCTCGGGCACACCCAATACCACAAGCTTCATGTGGGCGGATGGGCTTTCCACGCCCAGCACCCGATCCGCCGCCTCGTTGCGACCATCGACAATGTCACCCAGAACATTCTCGTGCATGGACTGCCGCGGGACGATGTTGCCCGCCTGTTTCCCGGCGTCGAAAACGCCCGCGCCCCGCTCTTCCGCGGTGACGTCGACATCTCTGCCGACCTGACAGCGCCGGTCAGCCTCAAGGTCTTCGCAGAGCTCGAGAACGGAGAGAAGCTCCTGTGTTTCAACACGCGCATCCATCCCTGGACCTCGATCGAGAAAGAGCATCCGCTGCCACCCTACGAGTTCCGCAACTTCCTTGACATCGTCCGCACGGTGCGCCGGGCCTGTCGGGAATACAAAGTCCGGACGGGCGGCCTTTCCTTTTGGCGGACGGTGCGCGCGGTCCACCGCATCTACAAAGACGAGTCGCAGGAGAAATTACCTTGGTTCGCGTGGCAGAAGCGCGACCCCTACCAGACCTGGCTGGCGCGCAATGCCGGCACCCCCGGACTCCGCACCGCCTTCGACCACGTCGCCCGCGATCTCGAACTTCGCGGCGGGCCGGATTTCGTCCTCGCCGTGGAGGTGGGGCCAGCTGATCCCTTCCGCCTCGAGCGCCTGGTTGCCTCCCTGCGGGCGCAGCACTACCCTCGCTGGCGGCTGGTGCTCGTCCAGGCCCCTGAGACCCGACCGGAAACCGCGGCCGTTCTGAAGCGTCTGGCCGCCGGCGATTCCCGCCTAGTCGTGCAGATCTCGTCCGGCGCCTCCGGCCCCGTGGCCCTCAACGCCGCCGTTCAATCCGCGGCCGGGGACTGGCTGTGCTTCCTCGAACCGGACGCGCGGCTGGCCGCGGATGCGCTCCTGGCCGTCGCGGAGGCCATTGCCGCCAAGCCCATGCTCGAGCTCGTTTTTACGGACGAGGACCGGATGACGGACGACGGTCAGCGGCGAGACCCGGTCTTCAAGAGCGCCTGGGATCGCGCCCTCGTCCTCTCCGGGCGCCAACCCGGCAACCTCCTGGTGATCCGCCGCCCCCTCTTCGATCGCGCCAAAGGACTGGCGGCCGATTTTGGCCCGGCCGCGTTGTTTGATCTGCACCTTCGTCTCGAGGAAAACGTCAGCCCCGACCGCGTGAAGCATCTGGAAACGGTTGCTTACCACGGACCATGGCCGGCTCCGGAATTCGAACCGGGCAGCCCCACGCTTGAATGCATGCGGCAGGCGCTGGACGCCGCCCTGCGACGGCGGGGCTGGCCAGCGAACGCCTTTCACCCCTCGTTCGCGCGCCAGCTGAAGAGCAGCCATCACCAAGTTTACTGGGAAGCCTCTGCGCTCGCCCACAACCCCGTCACCATCGTCATCCCCACGCGAGACCGCTGCGATCTGCTCGAACGCTGTCTCGAATACCTTCTGCTCACGATCGACTGGCGCCACGTCCACCTGATCATCGTGGACGATTTTTCGCGCGATGAACGCACCCTCCGGCTCTTCGAGCGGTTGCAGCGCCGCCAGGAGCTCTCGTGCCGCGTAGTCCGCCCGGCCACCGACCCGGCCCGGCCTTTCAACTACTCGATGCTGATGAACACGGCGCTGCCCTATGTGAACACGCCGCTCCTCCTCCACCTTAACAACGATGTTGACGCCCTGCGGCCCGGCTGGATCGAGGCGATGGCGGGCTGGTTCTCCTCGCCCGATGTCGGCGCCGTTGGCGCCCGGCTCATCTACCCCGACAATCGCATCAACCATGCCGGCATCACTGTCGGCCCACACGACGGCCTGGCCGACACGCCGCTCGCCGGCCTCAACCCCGGGTCCGACGAATTCTTTGTCATGCACAAGCTGGCTCGCGACGTCGCGGCGGTGACCGGTGCCTGCATGATGACGCGCACCGACCTTTACCGGCAGCTCGGCGGCTTCGACGAGGACCGGTTCGGCGTGAGCTACAACGATGTCGATTACTGCCTGCGGCTGGGAGCGGCGGGCTACCGCGTGGTGTACGCGCCGCAGGCCGAGCTGCGGCACTGGGGAAGCGCCTCCCGCGGCACGGCGTATTACGAAGGGGAGCACCTGGCCTTCGTCCGCCGGTATCCCGGCTACGTCGATCCCCACTTCCCCGCCCGCTTGCGCCCGGGGCCCGGAACCCTGCAGCTGGACGTCGAACGATTCGAGCACGCCAAACGCGCGGGCGCGCTGCACCTCCTGCTGGTGACGCACAACCTCAACTTTGAGGGCGCGCCCCTTTTCCTGCTGGAATACGCCGTCTTCATGATCAACCGGGAAGGCTTCAAGATCGACCTGGTTACCGCGGAGGACGGCCCCTTGCGCGCCGCCTATGAAGCGGCAGGCATCTCGGTCACCGTGGTCGACCGCCATCTGCTCCATGGGGCCCGCGATGAAGCGGAGTTTTCCCGGGAAATCCAGGCGGTGCTCGCCAAGCTCGACCTCTCCGCGATTGACGTCGTGCTCTGCAACACCGTCGCGTGCTGGTGGGGCGTGCATCTGGCAGCGGCGGCCGGCAAGCCCTCCCTGCTGTATGTGCACGAAAGCACCACGATCAAACGCTTCTTCTCCGCCGCGCTCCGCCAGGATATGCACGGCCTGGCCCGCGCCGCGTTTCGCCAGGCCACCCGGGTGTGCTTTCTTTGCCACGCCACCCGGGCGTATTACGAGGAACTCAACGATTACGATAACTTCCGCCTGGTATCGTCGTGGATTGACCTGCCGCGAATCGAGGAATTCAAGCGGACCCATACGCGGGCCGAACTCCGGCGCCAGCACGGTTATGCCGACGACGAGATCATCATCGCAAACATCGGCACGGTCTGTGCGCGCAAGGGGCAGCACGTGTTCATCCGCGCGGTCGACCATTTCCTGCGCCACTTCGCCGGTGCCGGTCGCTACCGCTTTCTCCTCGTCGGCGGGCGGGCCGGCGAGTTTCTGGACG
>Ga0182021_10005050_pt1 | contig 15573 bp, 16 predicted proteins | sample 612E3MmetaG_FD_120493 | JGI IMG/M metagenome (GOLD analysis project Ga0182021, IMG submission 120493) | Permafrost microbial communities from Stordalen Mire, Sweden - 612E3M metaG (Illumina Assembly) | ecosystem: Environmental > Terrestrial > Soil > Wetlands > Permafrost | place: Sweden... | reverse complement strand
TTGGGAAAGGCCCTGGTGACGGCCCAGGTGGCTCTGTCGGTGGGGTTACTGAGCGTCGCCAGCCTGTTCATTCTGCACCTGTCGGACATCTATGCCGGGTTGGGCTTCGAGCGCGATCATGTCTTGCTGGCGACGCTTGACCCGTCACGCGCCGGATACAGCCGCGCGCAACTGGCTCGCCCGTACCAGGAGATACTGGAGCGCCTGCGGGCGCTTCCGCAGGTGCGCTCGGCCACACTCAGTGGAGTGACCCCCGTCCTGGGCGCCGGCGCCAGCCGCGACGCCACCGTGGAAGGTTACCAGGATAGGCCCGGAGAACTTCGATACCTCTCGGAGAACTGGGTGGGGCCGAAGTACTTCGAGACCTTTGGCACGCCCCTGTTGCGGGGCCGCGACTTCACCTTCCAGGACGATGGCGGACCGCGCGCCGCCATTGTCAACCAGGCCATGGCGCGGCATTATTTCGGCGACGGGAACCCGCTCGGGAAGCACGTCACGTTCGATGGGGACCCCAAGCCGTACGAAATCGTGGGAGTGGTGGGCGACGCAAAGTACATCGACCCGCGCGAGATTGCGGGCCGGATCATCTACTTCAACGCATTCCAGGAGGGCCACCTGTTCCCGCGCTTTTCGATGCGGACCCGCGGGGCGCCGGCCGCCGCGGCGGGCGATTTCCGCCGGATCGTGAACGGCGTGCTGAAGAATGCGGCCGTGGAGCGGATTACGACGCTCGAGGATCAGGTGGACGCCACCCTCGTCCCGGAGCGGCTGACGGTCACGCTCTCGGGGTTGTTCGGCGCCCTGGGGGCGCTGCTGGCGGCGATCGGTACTTATGGGCTGCTGGCATATTCGGTGGCGCGCCGCGGCAACGAGATTGGCATCCGTATGGCGCTGGGCGCCACGCGAAGGGGCATCGCCCGAATGGTGCTGGGAGAGTCGCTCGGGACGACCTGCACCGGCCTCGCTATCGGGGTGCCGCTGGGGTACTGGGCCAGGCGCGCAGCCGCCGGTCTGGTCCCCGATCTTCCCGTGAAGGGCGCGGCCGCGATCGCCGTCAGCGCCGTCATGATGATTCTGGTCGCGCTCCTGGCGGCCTACGTTCCGGCGCGCCGGGCAACTCGTGTGGACCCGATGGAAGCTTTGCGATACGAATAGACCCGGCGGCAATTCGGGTGGGCTGGAGGCAAATTACCCGCACTGACGACGAAGAGCTTGTGGACGCCAATATGCCAGCGGCTATGCCTTTGGAACCGGCCAACATCGGCTCGGACTGGATGGCTAAGCCAGGGTTAAAGCCAATACTGTTCGCCTTGGAGCTTGGCAAGTGCCCCGGTGGGACAGGCCATCGGGTTTTGTGGCCTGTCGTGCTCTGGAACTCTCACCGAGCGCGCGAGGATGACAGACCACGAAAAGCGATGGTCTGTCCCACCTGCCGCAAAGTGAACAGTATTGTGGCTAAGCCGGAATAATCGCGGCCGCATCTCGCAGAACTGAATCCGGCGGCAACAGCCCTAGAATCCTCCGGTCAAATGTAGCCAGTCGTCCCTGACGCCGGATCGCCAGATCGAGCAGCACGGCATCGGTCAGTTGGTGATGTCCCACGACGCGAGCGCGAATCTCGTCGCGAATATCGGCAAGTCCGCCCTCAAGCGGCCAGAAGCGATGCGCGCCGTTGGCCGTCATTTGGGCTAGCGCCTCCATCACGTCCCCGAAGAGAATCGGGATCTTCACCACTGCCGGCTGCATCCCCAGCCGCACAAACCCCAATTGCGTCAGCGGACAAGTTGCCCACCCCATTCCGCGATTCTCCGCAAACCACCGGTGGGCCGCCGCATGGTGGACATGGGTCGGCCATGCCAAAGCGAGCAGGACATTGACATCAAGCAGGGAGACGGACACTGTTACCGTCCCGGCTCCAGGAATTCCCGCGCCGTCTCAAGATCCTCCCTACTGGTGGCCGCTGCCACCTCATCCGGACCGAAACCCGGCGTTCCGGCGGGTATCTGAAACACCGGAAAACCGTTGCGGGCGCCCAACGGCGTTCGGGCTGCGACACCCCGCCGCGCCAGTTCCGACAAAGCCGCTCCCACCGAGACGCGGCGGGCAACGGCCAAAGCCCTAGCCGCATCCAGAACATCATTTTCCACATCTAGCGTCGTGCGCATGTTGATTCTATGATGACGAACTGCCGACTTGATGTCAAGCATCCCGATGAAGCAGGTGGTTCGCTGGGTGCAGCGCTTGACATTGCGATAGGTAAGACGGTATCTTACCTGCATGAAGACCACCGTCTCCTCCAAGGGCCAAATCGTTCTGCCGGCAGAGTTCCGGCAGATGGACCGTGTCGAGCAGGGGCAGGAGTTCGACGTCGAGCGTGTCGATCGTGGGGACTATCGCCTCGTCCGGCGTGCGGCTCCGCCGAACGAGGGCGCCATTGCATGGCTACTCGCCTGTCCGCGGAAGGACTTCTTTGTCCCCATCGACTCCGAGTCGACGGATGCGCTGTGAAGTACTTAGTCGATGCCAACGTTTTGAGCGAGCCGACGAAACCAACGCCCGATCCGCGGGTCGTTGCGTGGCTTCGCGCACATGAGCCGGATATCGCCGTCGATCCCGTCATTCTCGGCGAACTCCGATTCGGGATTCTCATCCTTCCCAAGGGAAGGAAGCGGGCCGCCCTGGAACGTTGGTTCGACGCGGGAGCCGGGGTTCTGAACTGTCTTGCCTGGGACGCGAAGACCGGGCTGAAATGGGCGGAACTGCTGGCGCGTCTCCGCACAACCGGGAAAGCCATGCCAATCAAGGATAGCCTCATCGCGGCGACGGCGCTGGTCCACGGTCTGGCGGTTGCCACGCGAAATGGTGCGGATTTCGTGAACGCTGGCGTGCGTATCGTCGATCCATTCGTTGGTTGAGGTCCCGCGCAGGTGCGGCCACCCGCACCAAGAATATTCGGACTGGAAAGGGGCTCTACGCCGAGGCTCCCATTGAGTCCTTGTTTTTCGAGCCTGCACGAGGAACGAGTGATGCACCGGGTATGCTGGTTGTTGGGCATGCACAAGGCGATTCTCCTCGATCTAGGCAGGGTACTGATTGACTTCGATTTCCGGCGCGGGTATCGGGCGCTAGAGGGGTTATGCCCCTACACGGCGGAAGAGATGCCGCGGCGGCTGGCCTCGACCGGGCTGGTGGAGCGGTTTGAAACCGGGCTGGTGGAGCCGTGCGATTTCGTGGACCAGATGTGCCGGATTCTGGAATTGCAGGTGGCGTACGACCAGTTCCGTGAGATCTGGAGCAGCATCTTCACCGACATCCTGATTCCCGGGAGCATGCTGGAGGGGCTTCACCGGCGATACCGACTGGTGCTGGTTTCCAATACCAACGCTTTGCACTTTGAGATGATCCGCGAAACCTACCGTGACCTGTTGCGCCATTTCGACGCCCTGGTGCTGTCCTACGAAGTTCACGCCATGAAACCGCGGCCGGAGATCTTCCAGGCGGCGGTGGAGCGCGCGGGCTGCCGGCCCGAGGAGTGCTTTTATACGGACGACATCGCGGCGTACGTCGAGGGGGCGCGCCGGATGGGGATCGATGCGGTGGCGTTTGAGTCGCGGATGCAGTTGGAGGGGGAGATGCGCCGGCGGGGAATTGAGTGGGAACAAAAAAAGACCGGGCGTGACGGAGGAGAAACGCCCGGTCTATAAGCCTGCACGCCACTCGGAGGATTTTGGGGTGCAGGTGGTGGAGGAGCTCTTACGCCAGCAGGCCTCCATGTCCCAGGCAGGCGATTTCCCACCCGGTCACGTGGTAACGAGCTAACAGCGGAGGCAACACCAAATCGACTACGTTCGGCTTCGCCGAACGGAAACAGCCAGGAGCGGAAATGATGGGGACTTCGTCCTTATACGCCATCAGGAGCAGATTGCCGGGCTCCACGGGAGCCAGGAAGCGCTCAACTTGTCCGCCGACCTTTAGCATGGCCTGGCCAATGATATCTTCCGGACCGGCCGGCGCCGTGGTGGATGCCACCAGGATTGTGCACGGCTTCGATCTCAATAAGTGTTGTAGGCAACGGGCGACGGAATTCTCATCTTCCGTGCAGGCTAGAACAAAATTTGCATTGACGCCGAAGCGTTCGAGGCGCTGCCGCATAATATTCTCGAACAATTGGCGGGCGCGCTCGCCGCTGACGGGGTCAGTGTAGAGAACTCCTACAGTCGGGGTGCGGATAGGACGGGCCTGGAGGATCGGGCCGCGCTCCTTGAGGATGCCGATGACGGCATCGAGCTGATCCTTGGCGACGGCAAATGGGGCGCTCTTGACGGTGGCAATGCGCTGGCCGGCGACGGCATAGCTGAAGTTCAAGGCGGTGGCGATGACCACGCTGGCAGGGCAGTTGATCTGCTTCAGCAGCTCATCATCCACCAGCACGCAGCAGTTTTCGGTGGCCAGGAGGTTGGCCCGGCCGCCGGCTGCCAGGCGGATTTCGAAGCTCCCGCAGCCCATTTCGCTGGCCACCGCGCAGACCGCGTCATCCTCGCCGATCTCCCCGTCCTCCAATTCCGTAACCCAAATGGTTTCCATGCCTTCGGACTCCAAGACGCGAATGTCTTCGTCGCTGATGACATGGCCCTTAGCCAGAAGCTTTTTCCCACCGGGCCGGAAAACGGTGCAACAAAGGATCCGACCAGTTGAGGATTTCACATCAACCGTCTGCGCTCTCATGTTCGCCTTTCAAGTACCCAGGATCTGATTCGAGTCCGGGTTGTTTAGGTGTTTAAAGTCCTAAACTAGATTCTATGCTGAAATTGTCGAGGATTCGCGGAAATTTTCAACGATCTTATGGGGGTACGGGAAAGCCCTACTTTGGGGGTATCCCCTGCATCAGGCGAGGCGTGGGGATCTGGATTAGCTCGTCAATGGGAGAGGTCATCAACGGTCCCCAGGGTTGCGGCCCCGCCTCAGCCCAATGATCGGCTCGAAGAATGCGCAGGACGGCGACTTCATCGCAGGCCTGGAACTTCGGGCAGCGTACGCAGTCCTTCCACGCCTTGAGGGGGAGGGTCCCGCGCTCGACTACGTGAAAGCCCACTCTACTGAAAAAATCTACAACATAAGTGAAGGCGAAGACGGCGTCGAGTTCGTACTGCACGGCTTCGGCAACCAGGGCTTCAACGAGTTGGCGGCCCACACCCTTCGTCTTGGCGTGCTCATGCACGGCCAGGGAGCGGATTTCGGCGGTGGTGGGACTGTAGAAGTGCAGGGCGCCGCAGCCCAGCAGTTGGCCGTCGAGAGTGACCACGGAGAAATCGCGGATGGCTTCCGACATCTCAAATTCGGTTCGGGCGAGCATGATGCCGCGGCCGGCATAGCCGTTGATGAGGTCGAGAATGGGCGCGATATCGTGCATCGACGCTTTGCGGACGGTGAGGCGGGGCGCCGCGCCGGGCGATTCCACGAAGGCGTCGGCATAAAGCGCGCTGATCATGTTGCCACCATCATACGGTCACCATCCGGGTGCCGATCTCTTCGCCGGCGAGGATCCTGTCCAGCACGCTGTCCCTGGCGCCGGGCGCGATGCGCACCTGCTCCACGCCGTCGGCGAGCGCGCTCAACGCCGCGTTCAACTTGGCCTGCATACCGCCGGTGGCGATGCCGTCAGCGATCAGTTGGCGGCTGGCGGCGGCGGTGAGCAGCGGCCGAACCTGTTTCTCGCCATCCAGCACGCCTTCCACATCGGTCAGGAAAATGAGCTGCCGGGCGCCGAAGGCGGCGGCACAGGCCACAGCCATCTGATCGGCGTTGACGTTGAAGACCTGGCCCTGGCGGTCGCCGGCGACGCAGGCCACCACCGGCACGTAGCCGTTGGCGGTCAGCAAGTGCAGCAGGGCGGGGTTGGATTTGGTGACACGGCCGACGGCGCCGAGCGCGGGGTCCATCTGCTCGGCCTCGACCAGGAAGCTATCGATGCCGGAGATTCCCACGGCCAGCGCTCCCGCGCGGTTGATGGCGGCCACCAGTTCGTGATTGACGCTGCCCGCGAAGACTTTGAGCACGGCGTCCACGGTCTCGGGCGTGGTGACGCGCAGGCCGCCGACAAAGGTGCTGTGGATGCCGCGATCGGCCAGGTAGCGGGTCATCTGCTTGCCGCCACCGTGGACGACGGCGATCTCGTGCCCCGCGGAACGGGCGCCGGCGACTTGCCGCGCCAGCCCGTCGCGCGAGTCCGCCGCATCCAGCAGGGTGCCGCCGAGCTTGAGCAGCAGCTTCACAACAGTCCCTCGGTCTCCGCATAGCCGAGCATCAGGTTCATATTCTGTATGGCCTGTCCGGCGGCGCCTTTCACCAGGTTATCGATGGCGCTGACCACGACGGCGCGTTTGGTGCGCGCGTCGAAGGTGACGCCGATATCGCAGAAATTGGTGCGCGCCACGCCGCGCAGGTCGGGCGTGTGCTTCGGGTTGAAGAGGCGCACGAAGGGTTCGGCGGCGTACTGGCGCTGGTAGACGGCGAGCAGGTCTTCCACTCCGGCGATGGAGGGGGCGCGGAAATAGATGGTCTCCAGGATGCCGCGATGGAGCGGCAGGAGTTGCGCGGTGAAGCTGAATTCGCCCTCTTCCAGGCCGGAGATCCGGAGCACTTCCGGCACGTGGCGATGGGTCAGGATGGAGTAGGCGGAAAAGTTTTCGGTGACCTCGCAGAAGCTGGTCTTGAGGCTGGGCTTGCGTCCCGCGCCGCTGACGCCGGATTTGGCGTCGCAGACGATGCCGCTGGCGCGATCGATGGCGCCGGCTTGTAGCAGGGGGCGGAGCGCCAGATTGGCGGCGGTGGGGTAGCAGCCGGGGTTGGAGACCAGGCGCGCGCCGGGGATGAGGTCGCGGCAAAACTCGGGCAGGCCGTAGACGGCTTCGGCCAGCAGTTCCGGCTGCGTGTGGGGCTCCTTATACCAGGCCGTGTAGTTCTCCGGGGTGCCCAGGCGGAAGGCGCCGCTGAGGTCCACTACGCGGGCGCCGGAGGCTAGCATGATGGGCGCCAGTTCCATGGAGACTTCCGGCGGGGTGGCCAGGAATACGATGGCAAGTGCTTCATGACGTACGGCTTCGCCGGTACACGGGATGCGGAACGCCGGTTTGGCGCGGCGAATCGCCGGCGTGCCGCCGGGGTCTTCGCGGTGATCCATGAGGACTGGTTCCACGTGCGCATGGCGACCCAGGAGGTGGACCAACTCCGCCCCGCTGTAGCCTCGATAGCCGACAATCCCGACCCGTTTCATGTATAAATATACGCCCTAGTGAATAATACCACAAAACGGGAGGATTGACGTGTCGGCTGAGGACGTGCGGTCCGAGGGACTGGCTCGGGAGCGCGGAAGAGGACGAAGGATTTGAGAAGTGCAGCTACGCGGGGAAGCCATTCGGCGGTCCCGACTTCGTAGCGATGGCCGGCGAACGCTTTGGCCGTTGTTGGACGCCGGGTGCGCCCGAAGAAGAAGCCAGTGATACGGGAGGGAGCGGGGATGCTGGTGGTGGCACAAGCGAGGCTTTTTGCGGACTGAGATAACGTGTTCGGATCAGGCTGTCCCGGGTTTCCCGGGTTTCCCACCGGGTTTCCCACGGAGCCTTTATCAGGAGGTTAGGGGCGCTCTGACAGCCCCACCCGTTCTCAGCCGAATGACATCGCCAGCGCAGAGAAGAAGCCCAAAACCGGCCCTGTAGGGGGAATGTCCGGTAGATCGTAGAAAGTAGCGACTCCCCGCTCGATGCCTTTTGATAGGCTGAGAGCAATTTTCTTTTGCCGAGAAAAGGAGAGTCGCTATGAAGAAACCATATCAGATTGAAGCGCAGCGAGCAGTGAAGCAGCTCGAGGCAATGGCCGGAGAAGGAAATCCGGCGGTGCAGATGGTGCTCCCCATGGCCGAGATGGTGGGCTGGTTGCGTAGAGGCGTGGGTGAATTGATCCGTCAAGCCGGCTTGCAGTTGATGGATCTGTTGATGCAGGAAGAAGTCCGGGGGCTGGCCGGCGAGCGTAGCCAGCGGCAACCCGAAAAGGCCGGCCAGCCGGTGGGGCACCGAGCGCGGCTACTGCGTGGTGATGGGCCAGAAGGTTCCAGTCCGGCGGCCGCGAGTGCGGACAGTGGACGATAAAGAGGTCCGATTAGGAAGTTATGAAATGTTCCACCGCGGCGAGCCGCTGACCGAAACCATATGGGAGAAGTTGATGCTCGGACTGACCACCAGGAAATACGGCGAAGCAGTGCGCGAGTTTACGGAAGCCTACGGGCTGGAGAAGATCGTTACGCCGGAATCGGCCCTCCTATTGAATAGGGGGATGGAGCCGAAAGGGACTCCCGAAGCGCCCGCCTTGCCTACTGAAACGCTTTCGGTCTGCTGATGACGGCCAACTGAAGTAGGAACGCGCCCCTTCTTGCGGAATTGCGGGTGTCGAACTGGAAAACAGACGCAACAATAGATCCGCGGCCCTATCATAGAGGGCATGATAGGCAGAACTGACGCTGTGGCCCTGCGCGGCAACCGAGGTCTGCGCAAGCAGCTCGCCAGCGTCGTATTCCTCGGCCATTACATGGACGGTCACACCCAGACGATCCTCCCGATTGAGCAGAGCCCAGAAGACGGGATACACACCGGCATATGCCGGCAGCAGACCGCAGTGCTTGTTGACGAACACGGCGCGCCCGAGAAGCTCCGGTTTTAGGCGCGCACTGACTTGGGAGAAGACCAGCGGATCAGGCTGTGCCGAAAGAAGGCCATAAAACTCATCGGAATGGATCTTATTGACATAGTAAATTGGTAGTCCGAATTCCCGAGCGACCTTCTCGATGGAGTAGTACCGATGTGGGAAGAGCCTATCGGACGCCATCGCCATCAGGCGCGCGATGGCGAAGCGCGCTAGCGTCAACATTCCCCAGGCACGGATCAACCTCTGAACCGAACGCGCAGCCGTCTTCGCGCCGGAGAACTTCTGGTGGCGGACGACCACTGCACGAATTCGCCCCGCGGCGGCAAGTTTGGCAGCCAGGTGCGGCATATAGAATGGTTCTGGATCAAGCAGGAGAATGCACTGTGCGGGTATGTTCATTGGAGAGGGTTCGTATCGTGGGATTCTGCGATTCGTGACATGGTAGTCATCTCACACTCCGAACTCATCACGTCGAGCGCCGTCCGCATCAATTCCATCTTGACGGCAAGGGAAACGCTAATTCGCTCGAAGCGTAGGATTGAGTCAGGCAGTCCACGTGTGTCATGGTCGGGGTCCCACAGATCCGCTGGGTGGACCAGTAGATAGAAGTAAGCGTTCTCCTTGATTGCACGCCGGAGCCACCGCGCGTAACGCTTCAGACCGATAGGAAAAGCCCAACTATGCCAGATAGGGAAGCGATAGCCTATTGTTGGCAGAGGGAGACACAAGATGCTCTCGTGCCGGGAACTCTTGCTGGGTCCCCATGGTCGGGCTTCCGTCGCTCGGAATGGACCTCGATGCCCAATAAAGTTGCCGACGAGGTCGTCGCGAACCAACTGAAAGCGGTTGCGGTACTGCGGCTCGCTGGTGAATTTCAGCTTGCCCTGAAAAATCGGCATGAGCGGCGACGGGAACAAAGAGGTGTCGTAGCCGTAGCCGCGTTCGATCAGGGTCTTGACGACTCGCCTGCCGGTCGCCCATCCCGGCGCGATAAAGCCAGTCGGCTCAGTGCCCATCGCGGCGCTGATGGCACGATGTCCGCGCCCTATTTCCTCACGAATCGAATCCAGGGGCAGCGACCCGAGGTTGTTAAGATGCGAGTACGTGTGATTCCCGCACTCGTGCCCTCCGCTCTTGAGCAGTTGTGCACGCCGTGCGAGCGAATCGACTTCCATATCCCGTCCAACCAGATAGGCGGTGAGGGGAAGTTTATATGTATTCGCCAATTCAAGGAACCGGTCGAGAATGGCGTAAAAGCAAGGATCGTTTTCGAATTTCTGGAACCCAGGAGCCGTGACCGCTGCAATCGTTCGGAGAGAATCGAAGTTAATGTTGAGAGCGGCGAGGTTCCTCGTCATGGAATCGATGTACCTGGATTCGATTGTAGCAAAGGCCTCCAACACCATGGTGCCGTAGAATTGCCCGCGGATTCGACATTCCCGAACGCTGCGGTAGCCACTTCGAGACCCACAAACACGAGGCGAGTGGGTTTCATCATATGTCCGACTTGCACACGCCGCCGTGGCCGGTTGGGTAGGTCACCGTGACCAGGTTAGGATCTGTGCATAAATAAGCCTCGTCGGCGGAATTTGTGGGTAGATTGGGGTTCGACGAGGTCCACTTGAAATTCACAAAGGCATCACTGAACACTTTGGTGATCGTGTTCGTTGTATCATCTGATGGGCTACTGTCATAGTCGCTCGTCAGCGTGCACATTTGTCCAGCGGTAGGCGTCTGCGATTCGTTCGCCAGATAGAAAGCCCAGTAGCTTGTCGTTGATACCCTCGGCACAGCGGCTTGTACTTGTAGGGTCTGGCGGCCGGCAAGCGCGTAGGAGTTTCCGGCCCACGAATACGTAGGCAGTTCCATTTGCCCCGTGGCGTTGCCGTTCTGATCGAACGCGACGGCTGGCCCCGTGTAGTCGTACGTCGCCGGATCATAGGTTTGCGCGATCACGCCCCCGTCGGCAGTGGCGATCTGGGGTCCATACCCTGGCAGCATCCAGCGCACGCTCCCCGAGTTGTAAGTTGGAGCGACACGCAGGTGGTCGCCGCGGTCGCCCCCAGTGCGCTGAGCGGTGTGGCGAAGATTCAACAAAATGGCGTGTGGAGCCAGCCAAAACGAACGTCGTGACGATTTCATCTCGCGATTGCTCGGGGATCCTGGGTAAGGTACCAGCAGTTTAAGGTACTAATGTACCAAAGGGCAGTTTCCTTTGGATAACCCCAGAGATCTTGGATGCCGACGCAGCGCGGCGCCTTAGTTCAACAGCGTACCTTGCCGTAAGTACGCCGGCGTATCGATGTCGTCCAAGTCGAGGACGGGCTCGGGCTCGGCAGCCGGCGGGGGCGCGGCGGGGGGCGGCGCCGGCTCCGGCACGCGCGAGACGGCGACGTACGAGTGGTGCACCAAAGGCTCGGGGTCCGGCGGACGCTGCTGTACCCTGATCACGGGAGTTGCCGACCCGCGGCGCTCCGGGATGGGCGAATTCTCGGGCTGAAAGCCGGTGGCGATGACGGTGATCTTGACGGCGTCGCCGAGCGACTCGTTGAAGATCACGCCGAAGTTGATCTGCACGTCGTCGCAGCCGGCGGCTTCCCTGATGATGGTGCAGGCTTCGTTGACTTCGTGCAGCCCGAGGCTGCTGGAGCCCGTGATGTTGACCAGAATGCCGCGCGAGCCGGCGATGCGGCTGTCCTCCAACAGGGGGCAACTGATGGCCTGGCGGGCGGCCTCGACGGCGGCATTTTCGCCGCGGCCGGTGGCGGTGCCCATCATGGCGTAGCCCATGCCGACCATGGTGGCCTTGATGTCGGAGAAATCGCGATTGATCAGGCCGGGCGTGGTGATGATGTCGCTGATGCCCTGTACGGCCTGGCGGAGCAGATCGTCGGCCACCTTGAAGGATTCGAAAAAGCTGGTGCCTTTGGGGACGAGCTTGAGCAGGCGGTCGTTGGGGATGGCGATGACCGTGTCGACGGTGCCGGCGAGGCGGCCGAGACCCTCTTCGGCCATGCGCATGCGGCGCGGGCCCTCGAAGCCGAAGGGCTTGGTGACGACGGCCACGGTGAGCGCGTCGAGCTCCTTGGCCAGGGAGGCGACGACGGGCGCGGCGCCGGTGCCGGTGCCGCCGCCCAGACCCGCGGTGACGAAGACCATGTCGGCGCCCTGCAACAGTTCGACGATTGCATCGGTGTTTTCGAGCGCGGCCTGGCGGCCGATCTCGGGGTTGGAACCGGCGCCGAGCCCCTTGGTGATTTTGGCGCCGAGTTGCAGCTTGTTGGGCACCTGGCAAGCGGAGAGCGCCTGGACGTCGGTGTTCATGGCGTAGAACTCGACGCCTTCCAGGCCTTCCGCCACCATGCGGGCCACGGCATTGCAGCCGCCGCCACCCACGCCGATCACTTTAATACGAGTGCCGGTGCGCGCTTCTTCTTCCAGTTGGTACTTCAAATCGTCCATATCCATATCCATGTCCATGTCGCCATCGATGATGCCCATGGTCGCCTCCTTACTTCAACATTTTGCCGATCCAGGTTGCATTTTCCTTTTGCAGCCCGTCGTGTTCCTTCAACTTCGCTGAGTACATGGCGAGGCCCGCGGCGGTACACCACGCGGGGTCGTTCAATTCGAGCGGCCAATCCTGAATGCCTTCGGTGAGACCGAAGCGGGTCTGGCATTGGAGGATCTCCTCGGCGACGTCGCACAAGCCGGGCAATTTGGCGCCACCGCCAGAGAGGAAGACGCCGCCGATGAGGGAGCGTTCCATGCCGACGCGGGCGAATTCGCCGCGCACGAAGCGGAACAGCTCTTCCGCGCGGGCGCCCAGAATGCGGTTGACGATGGAGCGCTGCGCTTCGCGCGGCTGGCGATCCTCCGGGGTGGGCAGTTCCACCAGCACGTTCTCGGCGGAACTTCTGGCCAGCGTGCAGCCGAATTCCATCTTGACCAGCTCGGCGTCCTCGAAGCTGAGGCAGAGACCCTGGGCGAGATCGCGCGTGAAGTGGTCGCCGGAGATGCGGCCGGTGGAGGCGAGGTGCATGGCGTCGCCATAGTAGACCACGAGCTCGGTGGATTCGGCGCCGATATCGACCACCGCGATGCCCTGGCGGCGGTTCTCGGGCAGGACGGCGGCGTAGCAGGCGGCCAGCGCTTCGAAGACCGACTCCTCCACCGCGAGGTGGGCCGCGTTGACGGCGCCGACGATGGCGTTATGCTCCTGAATGGAGGCGGTGACCAGGTGGACGTTGATTTCCAGGCAAGAGGCGAGCATCTTGCGCGGGTCGCAGTGCCCGGGATGGCCGTCGACCACGAAATCCTGCGGGAAGAGTTGCAGGACCATGCGGTCTTCCATCAACTGCACGCGTGAGGCGCGCTCCATGACGCGCCGGACGTCGGTCTGCTGGACCTCCCGCACGTAGCCGAGTTCGAGCACGCCGCGGCCGTTGGCGCCACGCACGGTGGGGCCACCCATGCCCACCACCACCGATTGGAGCGCGCCAGAGGCGGAGCCATCGGCATCGCGCAGCGCGGCGATGATGGATTCGGTGACGGCCTGCTGGTCGGCGATCCGCCCTTTGACCCATCCCTGCGACTCCACCACGCTCGCCCCCACAAAGCGGATGCGGCTGTTTTCCAGAACACAGATCACCAGCCGCGTCTGGCGGCTGCCGGCGTCGAGTCCTGCTGCGTAAATCGGTTTGACTGCCATGGGCCGTTCTATTCCTTCACCGTGAACCGGCCATCCAACCGCAGGTCGAATACTTTCGCATGGGGCGAGCCCTGGCGGATTTCCGGATAGTGATTGAGAAAATTCTGAAAGCGCTGCGCGTAGTTGCCGTCCCCCAGGAGCAGGGTTACGACGCGCCGGTCCACCTGAGCGACGACACGGATGTTCTCGGGATCGGAGGCATCCAGCTCCGAGATTTCCCTGGCGAGGTACCCCATCTCTTGCTGCACCTCGAGGAAGGTGCGCACGCGGGCGCGGCGATCGGCATCGGATTCCTCTTCGCGCACACCGGAGAGCACGGGGAAGGAAAACTCCGCCTGGGGGGGTGGTTCGAGGAGCACGCCCTGGGCATCGATGAGCAGCGGGCCGGAGCGGAAGGAGACGAAGGCCACGGGCTGGCGCTCGCGGATGCGGACTACCAGGCGGTCCGGCCAGACGCGGGAGACGGATGCGTCGGCCACCCAATCGATGGCGAGGAGGCGGCGGCGGCGCTCGTCGAGCGGCACGGAAAACACGCTACGGTCGAAATCGGCGGCGAAGACGCGCTGCACTTTGGAGCGCGAGGCGTAGGTCAGGCCCAGGATGGTGAGCGCATCCTTGCGGTCGTGCGAGAGGGTGAACCGCGGGTCGCTGGTGGCGTAGAGGCTGACTCTGTAGCCGGCCACGGCGGTGGAGACGCCGGCCACGCCGACGGCGAGGATGCCGAAGGTCAGGCGCCAGTTGAAGCCGGGCTGTGTCTTTTTGTTCGCGGCGGAATCGCGCGCCATCAGTCCGGCCCTCCCGCCCGCAGGCGTTGCAGAACTTTCTCACCGGCCTGCCAGACGTTGCCGGCGCCCAGCGTGAGCACCAGGTCGCCATCGGCGGCGGCGGCGAGCAGCGCGTCAACCCCGCGATCGATGGTGCCCACATACTCCACGCCGCGGTGCCCGAACTGGCGGACGCGATCGGCCAAAGCCTCGGCGGTTACGCCCTCGATGGGCTTCTCGCTGGCGGCGTAGATATCCATGACGAAGACGCTGTCCGCCTGCGGGAAAGAGCGTGCGAACTCGTCCATCAGGTGAAAAGTGCGGGAATAGCGATGCGGCTGGAACAGCACGTGAATGCGCCGGAAGCCGCACAGGCGGGCGCCATCGAGCGTCGCGCGGATTTCGGTGGGGTGGTGGCCGTAGTCGTCCACCACGGTGACACCGCGCTCCTTGCCGCGCAGTTGGAAGCGGCGGTCGACGCCGCTGAAGGTGGCGAGACCCTGGCGGATGACGTCGGGCTTGACTTCCAGCTCCATGGCCACGGCGATGGCGGCCATGGCATTGAGCACGTTGTGGCGGCCGGGGATGCGCAGCGTGAAACGGCCCAGATCGGTGGTGCGGTAACGGACGCTGAACTCGCTGACAAACGGGCCGCAAACGATATCGCCGGCCTCGACATCGGCCTGCGCGGTGGTGCCGTAGGCGATGGTGCGGCGGCGGATTTCGGGAAGCAGTCCCTGCACGTTGGGGTCGTCGAGGCAGACGATGACGGCGCCATAGAACGGCACCTTATTGACGAATTCGAGGAAGGCGGCGCGAATGGCGTCGAGCGTCGGGTAGTGGTCCAGGTGCTCGCGATCCACGTTGGTGACCACGGCGACGATGGGCGCGAGTTTGAGAAAGCTTCCATCGCTCTCGTCGGCTTCCGCCACCAGGAAATCGCTGCGCCCCACTCTGGCGTTGGAGCCGCCCATGGTGCCGACGCGTCCACCCACCACCACGGTGGGGTCGAGGCCGGCGAAATTGAGGATGGTGGCGGTCATGGAAGTGGTGGTGGTCTTGCCGTGGCTGCCGGCCACCGCGATGCCGTACTTGAGGCGCATCAACTCGGCCAGCAACTCGCCGCGCGGGATGACGGGGATCTGCAGGCGGCGGGCCTCCTGTACCTCCGCGTTCTGCTCGTCGACGGCGGAACTGACGACGAGCGCGCGCGCGCCGGCGACGTTGGACGCGGCGTGGCCTTCGAAGACACGCGCACCCATGGCGGCCAGGCGCTCAGTGATGGGCGACAGTTTCAGGTCGCTGCCCGAGATCTCGTAGCCCAAATTGAGCAGCACTTCCGCGATGCCGCTCATGCCGATGCCCCCAATTCCGGTGAAATGAAGGTGCTGGGGTCTAAAG
>Ga0182021_10005049_pt1 | contig 15577 bp, 11 predicted proteins | sample 612E3MmetaG_FD_120493 | JGI IMG/M metagenome (GOLD analysis project Ga0182021, IMG submission 120493) | Permafrost microbial communities from Stordalen Mire, Sweden - 612E3M metaG (Illumina Assembly) | ecosystem: Environmental > Terrestrial > Soil > Wetlands > Permafrost | place: Sweden... | reverse complement strand
TCCTTTCTCCTTTTGTTCCTCAGGACTGACGGAGCGAAAGCATGATCCCGCTGAAGGCGCGGGAAGATAAAAGATAAAAGTAAAAAGTTGAGGAACTAAGTGAGGAAATCCCGCAAAGCGGGAATAAAAGTAAGATTAAAATAATCAGAATCTCCACTCGTGAAATGAAAGAATCCAACTATTGGCTCATAATTATAAAACGTACGGTTTTGCTCTTACTTAATTTGAAAATTAAATGTGTGGTTTTGTCGGAATTATTAACAAAGACGAACATATTGTCAGTAGCCAACTTCTGAAAAGCATGGCATCTGTTATTCACTACAGAGGTCCTGATGAAGAGGAACTATTTGTTGATGGCCCTGTAGGTTTTTATCATAAGAGGTTATCTATTATTGATCTTACAACAGGAAGACAACCCATGACTTTCAATGATTGTACAATTGTTTATAATGGGGAAATTTACAACTATATTGAGTTAAGAGATGATCTGAAAAAGAGAGGCCATCAGTTTAAAACTACTTCTGATACAGAGGTAATTTTGCATATGTATAATGAATTTGGAGATGTTTTTATCAATGATCTGAACGGAATGTTTGCCTTTATTATTTATGACAAACAAAGAAAGAGGTTACTAATTGCAAAGGACCATTTTGGTATTAAACCACTTTACTGGTACAATGATGAAAAGAAAATTATTTTCGGCAGTGAAATAAAAGCAATACTCAAACATCCGGATATTGTTGCAGAACCAGACAGGGAAAATTTATATGAATATCTGACATTTCAGTTTGTACTCGGTGAAGAAACAATGTTCAGGAACATTTATAAAGTATCACCTGGGCATTATATAACCATAGATCTTGCTTCCGGAAAATTTAACAGGGTAAAATACTGGGAGCCGAACTTCAAAATTGACAGATATCATACCGAAGAATATTTTATCTCAAGACTGGGTGAAATACTCGATAATACCATTTCCCAACAGTTAAGAAGCGATGTTCCCCTTGGATCGTATCTAAGCGGAGGAATTGATTCTTCCTTAGTAACAATCTTGTCTGCTTCCAAATATGGTAAGCAGTTCAAATCTTTTATCGGAGCATTCGAAGAGGGTACTGAGTACAATGAACTTGTTTATGCCCGGGAAGCAGCAAAAGCGGCTAATTCTCAACTTTATGAAGTTTTACCGAACGAACAGGAGTTTATTGATCTTCTCCCAAAACTAATCTGGAATCTTGATGAACCTGTTGCAGGACCAGGAGTTTTTCCTCAATATATTGTCTCAAAGCTTGCCTCAGAGCATGTAAAGGTTGTGCTTGGTGGACAGGGAGGGGATGAAATATTCGGAGGATACGCCAGGTATCTTGTGGCATATCTGGAACAGGCAATCAAAGGTGCAATTTTTGAGAATAATGAAGAAAAAGAACATATAGTTTCACTTCAGTCCATTCTCCCTAATCTGCCATATTTACGCTCATATATGCCTATGATTAAAGGATTCTGGGAGTCTGAGGTATTTGAACCTATGGACAGGAGATACTTCCGGTTGATAAACCGCATGGGATCCTCAGAATCATTTTTGACCAGAGAGTTCATGGCGGAATACCATGAACATGAAATGTTTGAAAAATTTTCAGAAATATTTAATAACCCTGATACTTTAAGCTATTATAACAAGATGACTCATTTCGATATGGTAGCAAGCCTTCCGGGATTATTGCAGGTGGAAGATCGTGTAAGTATGGCTGTTTCAATCGAATCGAGGGTTCCTCTTCTCGACCGAAGAATTGTTGACTTGATTTCATGCATGCCTGCGGGGATGAAGTTCAGGGGAGGTGAAATGAAATACTTGCTAAAGAGAACCATTAAAGACATGATCCCAAAAAACATCATGAACCGTAAAGAAAAGATGGGATTCCCGGTTCCCCTTCATCTATGGGCAAAGAATAAGGCAAAAGATTTCATCCTTGATACAATGTTATCACAGAATGCTAAGGGAAGAAATATAATAAACTATAAATGTGTTGAAAATATGATCTCCTCCGAGCGTCCCTACGGACGTGGATTATGGGGAATCTTATGCCTTGAATTATGGTTTCAGCAATTCATTGATAAAAATATTTAATACTTTGTGTGCCTTAGTGTTAACCTTGGAAAATAAGCCTATACTTGTCAATTCCAAGAATTGGAAAGTAAGAAAAATTGGTGTCATCGGACCAGGAATTGTTGGAATGCCTATGGCAGCTATGCTGGCATCTGCAAAAATAAAAATTGGTACAAGTGAGCCAGCAAAGGTCATTGTCATACAGAGGGACTCGGTTAATTCAGGTTGGAAAGTCGACTCTATTAATCATGGAAAATCTGTCATTGGTGGGATTGAACCAGTTTTGGATGAGATTACTTTTCAGGCAGTCAGAGAGGGATTACTCTTAGCGAGCCATGATTATTCTGTTCTTTCTGATGCTGATGTTATTCTGGTCTCTGTTCAGACAGATAAAAAAGGCTTTGAACCAGATTATGGCCCTATGTTTGGTGCCCTTGATAAACTGGCCGCGGCTTTGAAAAACAAACCAACCGATAAAGTACCTCTGGTTATCTTTGAATCAACTCTTGCCCCAACAACTATGAATACGCTTTTCAGGGAGCATTTTAAAAAGTACGGACTTATTGAAGGTAAGGATATCCTGCTTGGAAACAGTCCGAACAGAGTTATGCCGGGACGATTGGTCGAAAGGATAAACGATTCAGACAAACTTGCAGGAGGTTTAGATCCGGAAACACCAAAACTCATATCAAGGCTTTATAGCCATATAATAACTAGGGGCACAGTATTTCAGACAAATAGTTTGACTGCTGAAATTGTTAAGACATTGGAAAATGCCTACCGTGATGTAAGAATTGCCTTTTCAACTGAAATTGTTAGGTATTGTGATAATCATAATATTGATTTTTATCATATCAGGGATAAAGTTAATTTGATGTTGTCTCAATCAGACAAAGCAACTGGTGATCCTAATATCGTTCCGACTGGTGGAATACTAATACCAATGTTAGGTGTAGGGGGCCATTGTCTTCTAAAAGACGGAATCCTTCTCTGGTGGAGAAATATTGAAAGGGGCATCGATACTTCCAATAGTCTTATTCTGAATTCACGGATAATTAACGATGATTCTCCTTCTCATACATTTCATTTGGCTGAGAGCTTCTTTGGCAGTCTGAAAGACAAGAAAATTGCGTTGCTGGGTGTTGCTTATAGATTTAATTCTGAAGATACGCGAAACTCACCTACTCTGGTTCTGGCAAATTATCTGAGAGGAAATGGAATTTCCTATATAATGCATGATCCTTATGTTAAAAAAGATGACCAGAATTTGCTTAAATTCAAACAAGAATCCCATTTCACAAGAGATTTAAACGAAGTTTTGAAGGATGCAGATTACCTTTTCATTTGCACAGCCCATAAATATTATATCGACAATATCAACGAAATATTGACAACAAAAAAAATAAAAGGTATTATGGATGCCTGTAATATCTATAATGCCGACATTTTTAAGTCATCAGGTATCCTTTATAACGGAATTGGTCGCGGAACTGGAAAGCCTGAACCGGAATTCATCAATTTTGTTTATGAAAGTTTCAGGGCAATGGAAAAGGGATTGGCGCTTGAATTACTCCGTTTGATTGAGTTTTATAATGAGAATTTTGTTCATGATGATTTCAATAAAGTTGATTTTTTTGAAGTTTGGAGATTAGCAAAAACATGTTGCACAGGTTGCGAAATAGCTGATCCCGGAAAAGTTGAGTTTGTCCCTGAGTATAATGAATTCTCAAGCAGACTAGTGCAATGTGCATTTAATAGTAGTGAGAAATGAGTAGTGAGTAGGAGCGTATATTTCACATCTCTCAATACTCGTCGCTCACCGCTCAACTATAAACCATACATGACAAGCGAAACTAAATCCTGGGGAATATTGGGTGGTGGAATAATGGGTATGACCCTTGCCTTAAGGCTGGCACAAAAAGGCTATAAGGTCACTATACTTGAATCTTCACCGAAACTTGGAGGTCTTACAGGCGCTATTGAAATGGATGGAGTTGTGTGGGATCGCTTCTATCATGTTATTCTGATGTCTGACTTAAATACCAGGAAAATAATAAAGGAAATCGATCTTGAGAATGAATTGAAATGGGTAGAAACCAAAACCGGATTTTTCTCTGACGGTAAATTATATTCCATGTCGAATATTTTCGAGTTTCTGAAATTTCCTCCGATCAATCTGATAGATAAATTCAGACTTGGTTTAACAATTATTGTTGCCTCTCTGATAAAAGACTGGAAGAGGATGGAAGGAATTCCGGTAGAAAAATGGCTAATAAGATGGTCTGGTAAAAGTGTATTCGAGAAAATCTGGTTACCCTTACTTAAAGCTAAATTGGGTGACTATTATAAGGAGACTTCCGCCTCATTTATCTGGACTACCATACAGCGGATGTATGCTGCCAGAAGGACAGGATTGAAAAAGGAGATGTTTGGGTATGTCTCCGGCGGGTATGATAAAATTAATGCAGCTTTTAAAGAAAAACTGAATAGTCTGGGAGTAACAATTATTGTAAATGCTCAAGTAAAACAAATTGTTATAGACCATTATAACAAGATAGTAATTGAAACTAATTCTCCAGATAATTATCAATTTGATGAAGTAATTTCCACACTTCCTTCAGATATTTCAGTTCAGATTGCACCTTCTCTCAGTAAGGAAGAGATTGATAAACATGCGGCAATTAAATACCTGGGAGTTATATGTCCTTCAGTACTTCTGAAAAGACCGATCTCGGAATATTATGTAACCAATATTACTGATACCTGGCCTCCGTTCACTGGTATCATTGAGATGACTGCTCTGGTTGATCCAAAGGAATTAGGAAGTCGCAGTTTGGTTTATTTGCCAAAATATGTTGAGTCAGGAGATGAACTATTTAGCAGATCAGAAACGGAACTAAAAGAATACTTTTTGAATGCTCTCTTTGTAATGTATCCTGATTTGTCAGATAGTGATATTATACATTGGAACATGTCATCAGCCAGAAGAGTGTTTGCATTACCAACCCTGCATTACTCGGAAAAACTTCCGTCCGTTATAACCTCTTTGAAGGGTTATTATATAGTTAATTCAGCACAAATAATTAATGGCACCCTTAATGTAAATGAGACTGTTCAGGTTGCTGAGACCAAACTCGAAGAAATTATAAACTTCTCACTCTCCTTGCCCTAAATATTATAGATAGTCCAAAAATGCAGCTAATTTCATTCTTGCAATTTTGTCTTTTGCTATACCAGCAACGTGTCTCCTTCGCTAAATTTGCCACCCGGGAAAATTCTTAACACTTGGCCCTGTCTCTTGTCTTGAATTACTGTCTCACAACTCACAACTCACAACTCACAACTCACAACTCACAACTCACTACTCACAACTCACAACTCACTACTCACTACTATGAGTAAACCTAAACCCTTAGCCGCCATCTCCCTTGACCTCGATAACCAGTGGTCATATATGAAAATCCATGGAGATAAAGGTTGGGATAAGTATCCCTCATATTTTGATATTTTTATTCCATATGTATTGGAAATTTTGGATGAGTTGGATTTAAAGATCACATTTTTTATTGTCGGTAAGGATACTGAATCAGAAGATAACAAGAAATACCTCAGAATGATAACTGATAGAGGTCATGAAGTTGGTAACCACTCTTATAATCATGAATCATGGCTTCAATCATATTCTTATGATGAGATTGAAAAGGAGATAATTGCTGCAGAAGAAGCTATTGAAAGGGCTACAGGACAGAAACCGAAAGGCTTTAGGGGACCAGGATTCAGTTGGAGTTTTGACTTGCTAAAAGTATTGGAAAACAGGGGTTATTTATATGATGCATCAACACTTCCGACTTATTTAGGACCATTAGCAAGGAGCTATTATTTCTGGAAATCCGGTTTATCAAAGGAAGAAAAAATGGCACGGAAGGAACTTTTTGGAAAATTCAGTATGGGTTTCAAGAAGTTAAAACCATATTACCATGAGTTGGGAGGAGGTAAAAAAATTGCAGAAATACCTGTGACAACAATGCCGATATTTAAATTGCCATTCCATTTAAGCTATTTGATTTATTTAAGCAATATATCAATCGTTTTAATGAAAGTTTATCTAAGTTCAGCATTTCTTTTATGCAAAATTACCCGAACTCCCATAAGTTTTCTGCTGCATCCTCTGGATATAATTGGAGGTGATAAAATAAAACAACTGGTTTTTTTCCCTGGAATGAATATTGAAACCCAAAAAAAAGTTGTTGTCTTTAAAGAAGTACTTAAAAAATTAAAATCCGGCTTTTCCATCGTTCCAATGCCAATGTTAATAAACAGCCGGAACAAGTGCTGACCAGAGTTTGACAGTTTAATTATTAAAGGATAATATTTTATAATCATGTCTGAAAACAATACACATAAGGCTCTGATTTCGTTAGTTATCCCGGGCTATAATGAGGAAGCAATAATTGTGCAGAACCTAAATAAGATATGTGATTATATTAAAGAGTTTGAAGACAAATATGACTGGGAAATTATTTTTGTCAACGATGGCAGCACTGATAAGACCGGATTATTAGTTGAGGAATTTGCAAGTAATTGTTCCTTTCTGAAGGTCCTTCACCACCCTGTGAACCTGAACCTGGGTACTGCTTTAAAGACAGGTTTTGCCAATGCTAAAGGTCAGTATACTATTACATTGGATCTTGATTTAAGCTATGCCCCATATCATATTGGGAATTTATTAAAAACACTGATTAATACTAAAGCAGATATAGTTATAGCTTCTCCTTACATGAAAGGTGGAAAGGTTACTGCAGTTCCCTTTATGAGACGAATCCTTAGCAGATGTGTTAATCGCTTTATTAGAATTGCTGCTCAGGAAAAATTTCATACCTATACTTGTATGGTAAGGGGCTACAGGAGTAAATTCTTAAAAAGTCTGAATCTGAAAACAAAAGACTATGAAATAAATCCGGAAATCCTTTATAAGGCTATGATCCTGAGAGCAAGAATAATTGAAATACCTGCACATCTTGACTGGACTGAACAAAACAAATTAGGAGTCAAGAGAACATCCGGAATGAGAGTGATAAAAACATTTTTTTCGGGCATTATGGCGGGATTCATTTTCAGACCATATATCTTTTTTATATCATTTGGGTTTATTTTACTTTTAGTCTCTTTTTATATTATAGGTTGGATTTTCATTAATACATTTCAGGTTATGCCAACCATACATTTAGATCCAGTGTATTTTGATGACAGGTTTTCAAAAGCCCTGGGTTTAGTCTTTCAGCAACGTCCTCATGCGTTTTTAGTTGGTGGTATTACTCTTTTAGCAGCAATTCAAGTTTTAAGCTTAGGATTTATTTCTCTCCAAAATAAAAGGTACTTTGAGGAATCTTTTCATATAAACACTGCAATTTATAAAATCTTAAAAACTTTAGAAAACAAACCTCTTAATGGTTTTTAAAAATAATTGATTTACAGGATAATATTCTTTCTTTTCCTTCTAATTTTACTCAGGATTAATTACAAATTTGCAAATTTGATAAAATTGCATTACAAATTGTGGGGCAAAAAAGTAATTTTCTACGGATTTCTTGTTATTTATTTCGTAATATTAATTTACTTATGTAATGAAACAACAATTTGGGAGGATGAATGTTACACTTTGAACACAACATCTCATAGTTTATCTGGAGTAATATCCCAATCTTATCAATTTGAAGCTCAACCTCCTTTATATTTTATTCTGCTTAAATGTTGGCGACAAATTAATGGCGGAGTGTTTTTTGCCAGGTTATTATCTGTTTTTTTTATTGGTTTAAGCGCATATTTTTTTCACAGACTTGTAAATTTAATTTCCGGAAAAGAGTCATCGAAATGGTTGTTGATTATTTTCTTGTTGAATCCTTTTACTGTATGGGCCGCAATTGAAATGCGTTCATACGCAATGATTATTTTTCTTTCAACTATTTCAATATATTTTTTTCTGCAATTTCTTATTAGTAATAAGAAGAAGTACTTGTACTCTTTTATAATTACTGCTATTATTGGTTTGTATACTCAATACTTATTCATTTTTCTGATCATATCACTTTTATTCTCATTTTTGGTGTTTCGGGGATGGAAGTCATTTTTTATTCTATGTATTTACTTCATTCCTGTTATTATTCTCTTCCTGCCAAACTTCCTGTTTATCTCCCATGATATTTCAATTCAACAAACCACCTTATATACCTGGAAGAGCACAATTTATTTGATATTGCAAACCCCCTGCAATTTGCTACTCGGATTAAACAATGTTACAAGTTTTTGGAAATATATAATCATATTATTTACTAGTTTTTGTGCTCTAATTGCTTATCATAAGTTATATAGCGTAAATCTGTCTAAAAACTCTTCATTTGGAAAGTTAAATTTTATATTGATTACTGTATTGTTTTTTGTACTCCTTTATGCTATTGGATTCTCATTGTTTAGGATCCAGTATGCCGATTTATATATGGCAGTAGCTTTTCCCTTGTTAATCTTATTAATGACCGTTTTTAAAGTTTATTCACCTTCATACAGACGGCTAATCTATACTTCATTTTCTTTGTATTTATTTTTTTTGCTATTATTTATCTATAGAAATCGAGTAAAATTTTATGATTTTAAATCAATTGCAAAATATGTTACGGAGATTGAAAACAATAATGAACCAATTTTATTTTATCGGAACGGATTATCCCTCCCGTTTGATTATTACTATAAAGGAAAAAATCTAATTTACCCACTGCCAAATGCGGTAACTTTTGATAAAAATTATCTGATTAATTTTAAAGATACAACTGAGATGAGAAAATCAATAGAATGTATTAATTCAACTTCAAATTCATATATTTTAATTTCTGATGATAAAGCTGTCTATTTAGGCTCTCTGGATATGAACAGGAAAATGGTTGATGACTACCTGGTTAGAAATTACAAAACTACATTGGACACCTTATATTTTGGAAAAAGTAAAAATTATTATCTTAGAATAAGGTGTATTGAAAAGATTAAGAAGTAGATAATTCTGGTAAGTGATTTTCTTCTAATAAAATAGTTACTAAGACTTTCACACATGATAACCATTTGACAATTATTCATATATTCCTTAACCGGAATATTTTAAAGACCCCCGGTATATTAAAAAACAGAATACATGAATTGTCTTAAGTCAAAGTATAGTGTAATTCTAGGTTTAATTAACAAAGGTCACGAACGAAGTGTTAAAGCCAAGAAAAACATTCTGGCTTCGTTTATGATCAAAGGTTTAAGTTTTGCGATGAATTTAGTTTTAGTGCCATTAACAATCGATTATGTAAATCCATCCCGTTATGGCATATGGCTTACCTTGAGTTCGATAATCAGTTGGTTTGGTTTTTTTGATATTGGTTTGGGGAATGGGTTACGCAACAAACTTGCCGAAGCGATAGCAAAAGGGCAGGAGGAATCGGCAAGGATTTATGTAAGTACCACATATGCTGTAATTTGCATAATTGTTGGTATATTGCTAATTCTCTTCCTTTGCATTAATCACTTCATAAACTGGGCTAAAATCTTAAACACTAGTCAGGAGATGGCTGATGAACTAAGCATATTAGCTGTGATTGTTTTTGTTTTCTTTTGTTTGAGGTTTGTCTTTCAATTATTAAACACAGTTTTGACTGCCAATCAGGAGCCGGCAAAAGCTTCATTTTTTGATTTTTTAGGAAGTTTATTCTCATTAATAATAATATTTATTCTTACGAAAACAACTTCTGGAAGTTTAATTTATTTGGGAACCACATTAAGTTTTACTCCGGTATTAGTACTTACAGCTTTCAGTTTTTGGTTTTATAGCCATGACTACAAAAGATTTGCCCCTTCAATTAAATACGTAAAGTTTAAGTATACCAAGAGCTTATTAAGCCTTGGGAGTATTTTTTTTATCATACAGATAGGAGCGCTTCTACTTTTTCAAACAAGTAATATTATAATCACCCAACTTTTTGGACCTAAAGAAGTAACTACATTTAATGTTGCGTACAAACTTTTTAGTATTCTAATAGTGGTATTTACGATTATAATGACTCCTTTCTGGAGTGCATTTACCGAGGCTTATGCAAAAAAAGATTTTGGTTGGATAAAAGACACATTTATGAAAATGCAAAAGTATTTGCTGTTTTTGAGTTTATTAGCTATTCTATTATTAGCTGTTTCGCCTTTTGCTTACAAACTGTGGTTGAATAATAAAGTACAGGTTCCATTTTCTCTTTCTTTCGTAATATCTTTGTATGTAATAGCAATTTGTTGGTTAACACTCAATTGCTTTTTTCTAAATGGAATAAGTAAAATAAGATTACAATTGTACCTATACATTATAAGTATTATTATAAATATTCCTTTAGCTATATTGTTAGGAAAGGTTATGGGAATTATTGGAATTCCACTATCAAACTTACTCGTAATGTTTTTTATGGGTATTATATTACACATTCAATCTAGAAAAGTAATTAATAATTCAGCCACAGGTATTTGGAACATATAAGATGTTGCATTTGTGTTACAACCCAATCAATTCAAAATGAAGTCATTCCTTAAAATATTTTTTATTAAGCCCATCCGATTTTTAATAAGAGAATGCTTAAAATGTTTTCATCTTTTCTTATTAAAGTATAACAATGTAGAATACGCTGAGATCCCAATAATTAACGGCAAAATTATAATAAGTAATAGTGGAAAATTTATTATCGGGAAAAATGTAACGTTCAATAACTCAATAACATCAAATTATATGGGCCTTTTTAAACAATGCACGATTTGTGTTCAGAAAGAGGGAAGTTTGATGATCGGAGATAATTCAGGTTTTTCAGGGATTTCAATTTATTGCTCCAATAAAATCAAAATCGGCCAATATGTTAACATTGGTGGAAATGTCTGCATTTGGGATACTGATTTTCATCCTTTAGGATTTAAGGACAGACGAGTAAATGATAAATTAAAAATACAATCAGTGCCAATTTCTATTGGAGATGATGTATTTATTGGTGCTAATTCAATTATTTTGAAAGGCGTTAATATAGGAGACCGTGCTATTATTGGTGCTGGCAGTGTGGTGTCAAAAAATATACCTTCTGATGAAATATGGGCTGGTAATCCTGCCAAATTTATTAGGAAATGTCTTAATTGAAGTAAATGATTGCTTAGGTTTTATAGTTTATAATAAATTATATAGAATGTTTGGTCTTCATCTGCTGTAATGGAAAAAATCATAATTTTTTTAGCATTTATTTTATTATTCATTTATCTTATAAGAAAAGATATTGTTTATATAATTCCAATGATATTTTTATTTTATACGAATATCAATGGATTACTTACAGGGGAAGATTTTGCTCAAAAAGGTGTTGTTAAATTTCACGACTATGGATTGATATTAGCCATTCTCACTATAACATATATTATTTTTTATAGAAGAGAAAAGGTTGATCCTATATTTAATACCAATAATAGCTTGCTTTTATTAATATATTGTAATATATTTTATTATCTGTTTCTTTTTTTGTACTCGATTGTTTTGCAGGGTTCATTTGAATGGCCCATAAAAATTGGAAGATATTATTTGTACGGAATTTCAATCATAGTCTTTTATCTTTTATTGGTTACAGATCCGGTTAGTAAATTTAAAAAGGTAGTTACTTTCCTTAAAATATATACAGTTGTATTCTCTATAATGTATATAATCTATAACTACTTCAACATTAATTTTTATGCAAACGAAGCATTTGATATAATTGATGCTGATAATAGCATAGTAAATCGTAATTTTGCTGCTTTTCCTTATTTCTTAATATATTTTTATTGTATTTCTTTAATTGATTTTTTGAATAGAAAAGGTAATCCCATTATAAACCTCCTCCTTGTTTTCTTATATCTGATTTGCATGGTTTCATCTCTGACCAGAGGTCTAATTCTTAGTGCCGGTATTATTTTTATATTAGCTTATATAATATCAGATAACCGGAGAGCCAATATATTTTATATACTTTTTTTCTTTGGAATAGGTTTTTTTGTTTTAAAATCCATTCATTATTTCGAAACGGGAAGCTTTTCAACATTAATATTAAGATTTAGTGAAATTAGTGATGTAGGAATTGGAAGCACTGGGAATTTCGAATACAGAACTAAAGAGTTTTTGAATATTTTTAGTAACGTTATTCAGTTTAATCCTTTGTTTGGGTTTGGATTTATAAATACAAATTTATTTGGATTCCATTTTAATGATATGTCTGCAGGTTCTCCTGATAATGGATTTACAAACTTGTTAGGGATATCCGGTTTTATAGGATTGGCCATATTTCTCATTATCATAATGAAATGGGGATTAATAAATATTAAATTACAACGATTAAAAATTGATAATTATTCTAAAGCTCATTTTCTTTTTATAATCTCAATCTTTTTAAGCTTTATGAATAGTTCTTCAAATAGTTACCTCCAAAGCTTCGGCTTATTTCTTATTTATGATCTTTTAATTTATCGAATGTATTTAAAATGTATAAAATGAAAATTTCTATTATTGTTCCTTCCTATAATCAGCCTGACTTTATTGATATGTAAAGACAAATAGAAATTATGATATGATTAATATGTAAATAAAATGATTTCAATTATTACAGTAGTTTATAATGGTGAAAAAACAATCAGGCAAACACTGGATAGTGTTTGTAACCAATCCGTATTACCAAATGAATACATAATAGTAGATGGATTGTCTTCTGATTCAACTTTGACTATAGTCAGAACATATATGGAGAAGTATCCTTTTATAAAACTTATTTCGGGAAAAGATGCCGGTATTTACGATGCAATGAATAAGGGAATTAAGATGGCAAAAGGTAAATTAATTGGTATTATCAATAGTGATGACTGGTATGAAGCAAATGCATTGGAGAAAATGGCAGAAGCATTTGTAGCCAAAGGATCAGGAGTTTATTATGGTATAATGCGATGGATATTAAATGAAAAGGAATTTTATTTAGAAAGAGCAAATCAGGAGTTTCCCGCTCAAAAAATGATACTACATCCATCAACATTTGTTAGCGCTGACATATACAGGGACTATGGACTTTTCGATTTGAAGTATAAAATCTCTTCCGATTTAGACCTTTTTATAAGATATTCAATTAATAATGTTAAGTTTTATCCTCTCGACAACATAATAACGAATTTCCGAGCTGGTAGAGCTTCCTCTACCCCAAAAGCAGGTATGGAATCCCTATTAATATTGAAGAATTATGGTCTTATTACTTCCAGACAATATTATTTTAAACTTTTAAAGTTAAAAGTGAAATCTTTTATTAATTATTGAAATGGGAAACAAATCAAGCCCTAAAATAATCGTGTTGCCTTCTTTCTACCCAATGGAATTTAATTATACCAGAGGAAATTTTTTTGAAGAGCAGACTAGATTAATTAGAAAAAGGGGCGCTAATGTTACTGTTATCTTTAATGAAAATAGATCCCTAACATCCTTTAATCTAAGAAAACTTAGGTATATTCATTTCCAGGAACAATTTAAAATTGAACAGGATATACCGGTATTAAGGAGGATGAACTGGAATATAGTTCCAACAAAGTTTGATCTCGGAAAAAGAATCTGGATCAAAAATTCTATTGGCTTAGTTAATTCATATATTAAGAAACATGGTAAACCTGACTTATTCCATGTTCACTGTGCTTTTAATGCTGGTTGTGTAGCGAAATATTTTAAAGACAAATTACAAATTCCGTATATCGTTACAGAACATTCAACTTTTTTTGCAGAGTCAGAGATTTCTATTTCTCAAAAAAATGAAGTACTAAATATTTATAGCAATGCAGAGAAGGTAGTTGCTGTAAGCAGGCCTTTCAGGAAGTTATTATCAGAAAAATTAGGTTTTGAGAAAAACAAGATTGATGTTGTGCCAAATTTTATTGATACAAATTATTTTGACCCCGGCGGTAGCATAAATTTGTATAGATCTGCAAAGGGAAACATTATATTTACAGTTTGTCATCACGTTTATAGAAAGAGATTAGACAGGCTTTTGGATTCATTTAAAATAGTTGCAAAGCAATATCCATACTGGAAATTAATTATCGGTGGTAATGGACCTGAAACGAATAATTTAAAATCCAAAGCGAAGGAATTTAATCTTCAGGATAAAATAGTTTTCACTGGTTTTTTGACAAAAGAAGAAGTAAAGAATTATATGAAAGATGCCAGTATATTTGTTTTACCTAGTGATGAGGAAACCTTTGGTGTAGTAGTTATAGAGGCAATGTCTATGGGTTTACCAGTTGTTGCAACTGCATCAGGAGGCCCTGAGGATATTATTAAGAGAGAGACAGGAATACTTGTAGAACGGAATACTGACAGCCTGGCAAATGGGATTTTGAAGATAATTTCAAATTATGAGTTTTACAATAGAGAAGGTATACGATTATACGTTGTCGAAAATTTTAGTGGGGAAGCTATTGCAGATAAATATATTGAAATGTATTCACAATCAACATTAAATAGAAATCAATTACTGTTGAAATAACTTGAAGGTTTGGGTACTGCTAAAAATAATAAAATGAATTGAATCCCTGCGAGTGCATTCTCATCTGATTATACCAACACAATTAATTTTAGAAATTCTCAAAAAGAATAATGCAAAAGCATTTTTCTATGTTGATGCAACATGGTCTCTTTTCTAAAAAAGTATTTTTCTTCTTATTTCCAACTTGTACATACAATTTGGAAGGAACTAATGATTATTTTGTTGTTAACTTTCCTGAAATCACACACTTTTTATAATAATTTGGATACTTTCGTTCTCTAAAAATAGAAAGTCGGACTGTTCCTGAAAACGTATAATATGAAAAAATTTATTCAACAATCTATTACAGGAATAGATAATCTGGTTGCACATATTTATCTTTCTTGGTTCGAGGAAAAAAAATCTCTGTTGACGGTTCTTTTTCATGGATTGTTCAATGACAGAAATGAAATAAATCAAAATTTAGTAGATCCGCAACAATCAATAACAACAGATATTTTTCGTCAATTTATAGAATATTTTTTAGAACATAATTATATGTTTATAACACCTGAAAACATTATTAGTGGGTTGGAACCACATTATAACTATATTCTAATAACATTTGATGATGGTTATTACAACAACCATTTAGCATTATCAATTCTAAAAGAATATCAGATTCCAGCAACTTTTTTTATTTCCACTAATCATATAGTGGAAAATAAATGCTTTTGGTGGGATGTCGTTTACCGTGAAAGGAAAAAAAGAAATGTTGCGATCAAACAAATTTATAACGAGAATAATTCACTTAAACAAAAGAAAAATAATGAAATTGAAGAATATATTTATAACGCATTCGGAAAGAAAGCTTTATTTCCGATTGGTGATATTGACCGTCCTTATACGCCAT
>Ga0182021_10005048_pt1 | contig 15577 bp, 13 predicted proteins | sample 612E3MmetaG_FD_120493 | JGI IMG/M metagenome (GOLD analysis project Ga0182021, IMG submission 120493) | Permafrost microbial communities from Stordalen Mire, Sweden - 612E3M metaG (Illumina Assembly) | ecosystem: Environmental > Terrestrial > Soil > Wetlands > Permafrost | place: Sweden... | reverse complement strand
GGTTGCTTTTTTATTGTCAGGCGAAATCCAAAAAGTATCTGGTACATACCACTGATTTTTAATGCTTTGCTTATTATTTCATCAATTGTGGAGCCAAATTTCTGGAAGACTTTAATGTGGATTCCCATATGCGGTGGATGGGTGCTATCAATAATTGCATCAATCATCGGGGCAATTATTGGAAGAAGGGCAGCCGACAGTAATGCAAATGCGCAGCAATAAAATCTTTTGTGTTTTCTCCAATTGTCTTCCAGCATCAATGAGCAACGCATCTGACCATAACGAAAACGACTCTGTCGAGGTTTTTCGTGGCACTGGATGGGAAGTAGCCCTTGTTCAGAGCCTGCTCGAGAATGCGGAAATCAATGCCTATGTATATTACGGTGGTCGAGGAACAACGGCTCCGTGGGATTCAAGGGGCTGCTTTCCCTTAAACCGAATTAGGGTATCCAGCGAGGACTATGAAAAGGCGAAAGAGGTGGTTGACCAGTACTATTGTGCGGTGAAGAAGTGAGTTAATTGTCGCCTTTTTCTTATTGATTGACTATGTTATACCAATAAATAATTATCGTTTATGAAAACAAAGATGTTATTTATTTTTATTTTTCTTTTAGCCTTTAGATTCCCATTAACCCTGCAATTGATGATTTTGATTTTCCGATGTCATGCTCATTTGAATCGAGAACTCACGCCAAAAACTTCTTTTGACCTATTTTGGGGCAATTATATCCGAAAGGTCTCGGTATTGGATGAAATGTGAGTGTGAGCCGCTGAACAAGGACAAAAGTACCTTTGCCTACAGGATTTTTATATAGTAAACGTCGCTCTGGTTCCGTTTGATATTCTTTATTTCAAACCCATTTGGTTCGGGAATATCTTCATAGAGTGTAAAGACCTCGCAGGTCTTCGGTTTCGGCGTTGTATGTTGGATTGATGGGGAACATACTGTAAAATTAAGGAAACTGTTCCTGCTATTTCGTTCCTCCGTTCCAGTCAACAAAGGATTTTATGATTTAGGTTTTTTGACATAGTGATTAACCCTATTATCTTTTCGCAATTTATACTTTTGTATTACCTCGGATTCCTTGCTTTTATCTGAAATGAATATTGTCGTTCTGCCCCCGTCAAGGATTACGGGATATAAACCTGTTAGTGACCCCGTTTGTAGTTTTGAGTTGGGAACCATATCCTTCTGATGGTTTGACAATCCCATCCTGTTGTCAATTTCGTCACCCTTCTTAATATGTCGAACGTTTTTCATTGCACATGAAATCTTTGGTTCATTCCTTAAAATTACGGGTCAATTCGGGTCAGTGGGATAAAGGCAATAGCCTGTTTATGAATAAAAACAGGTTGTACTTTAGGCTTTTTCACAAAGAAATTAAGTCTGCTATCCCTTTGCAACTGATACCTTTCTCTTGTTTCCGCCTCTTTGTTTAAATCCGTAATAAATATGGTGGTTTTGCCACCATCGAGGATGATGGGAAATTTTCCTATCAGTGAACCAGATAAAAGTTTTGAATCGGGTACTTTATGTCGGTTATGTTCAAGCATCATTCGGTATTCCAGCGTGGCTTTTTTCATCTTTCGTTTGTTCCATTAGTTAGAAAATGTAGAATCCTTGGTATTTCTACAAGATACGGATAATTTTTATGATTCTGAAGATTTAATTACAGATAATGACTGGTCTTTGTTGTTTCTATGCTCGGCAGCGAGCCACCAGACCGCCTTTTCGTAAAAGGCAAATTAGAATGAAAGCTTTCGGTAAATAAACATTCATCGTCCCCCATTTACTCTTCGTCGTGTTCTGCCTCAAACATCTGATGGCGCCCTTTGTTTTATGGGATATCTCCATTACATTTGCCAACAAAATACCTGATAACTCAAAAAAGATGTTCATATCCAACCTGACCCATTTCCTTGATGAGCAGGGCAATATGGCAACGGGAATGCATAAAGATGGCAGGAGACCAAGTGGGATAATCGATTATAGCATTTTTTTTATTTTCCCAATCTTACTGTGCCTGTCAAATGAATAGGTCGAGCTTGTCTCGTCAAGAATCTCATAAATGATTAATGCCCTCTCGTACAATTTTTTCATTTTTCTATCGGCGGTATCGCTGGCATTAAGTCCTTCTGCAATTAAAAACATTATTTCAGCAAGCTCCTCAAAGTTGTCATCACTGAATTTCTTGGTGTCCAGCAGGGTGATAAGAAACGATTCGGCCGGAATTAAGGTCAGGTCGTTGGTATTCAAGCCCAACTCGGTTTTTAACGCCTGGTCGACTGATTCAATTCCTTCGCTTATCCGTCCCTGGGCTTTAAACCCAAGCAAAGCAGTGAGTAATTTTCCAAGTACCCGCCCAAGCTGGTCGATTTGCCTTTTCAGAAAGTCTTCCTGCTCCAATTTCCCATCTTTTTAAAATGCGTTGTAATTGTCGTGAGTGAATTAACCTCACAATCCCCACCGCAGGGTATATCGCTGCCTTATCATCCTCCCTTATATAGCAACAGTTGGAACCCCTTCTTTTTTTGCAAATATTTTGTATAAATTTACGCGTTTATTTCGAATCGAAACCCTTTTCTTAAATAGATCAATATCACCTGGTCATCTTCGTTCTTCACCTACATGAGACGTTTATCAGGATTAATTCTGATATTTTACAAGCATGAACCATTTAAAATTGTCAAAAGAAAAAGAAATTGAACTTTTTGTTCTTTGTATTTGGTTGTTCCTTATACGAATAGCCTTGCCTTATGCTAAATATTTCTTTGTTCCTTATTTTATATTTTTTGTTGCCTATACTATTTTCAGAATCCTAACGGTTCATGATGTAATACAGTTCAAAAGCTATTATTTCCGGACGTTTTCAGCTTTCCTGTTGGTTTGCATGTTCTTTTTTATCGGGATTTTGCTCTCCTCAAAACTTGATTTTTACTTTCTTAAAGAAGGCCTTGCCATGTTTGTCCAGATATGTATTTGGGTCATGGCATTCGTTTTTATTGAAAATGAGGTCGATTTTAAATTATTTACCAGGATATTTATGAGACAACTTATGATTTTTTGTATCTTCATTTGTTTCTTTAGTCTGGTAAAATTGTTTTTCCTTCTCCGTGGTGTGAAGTTTGAATTTTTATACAACTCATACGGGTTATACCCCAAAGGCACTTCCCTGGTAATTGATTATAATTTTTTTTCATTGGTTAATATTCTTGGGATCGTTACTGCTTTTTTTTTACTTGTAAAAGAAAGATCAACCACACGTTCTGTATTACTTCAATTACTTGTTTTTTGTTTGATTATTAATGTAATGTTCTCCACATCGAGAAGGGGAATCGTTGTACTGGCTTTAATTATCCTGTTTTTATTGTTCGTCTTCCTTTTTGGTTGGGTAGTTAAAAAGGGAACCTTGATAGCAATCCTTTCCGGAAAATTGAAACTTATCTTTATTGTCTTTTTTGGTTTTATTTCTCTTCTATTCATCTTCTTATCTCAAAGACCCTTCCATTCAGAATCATCCCGGTATATCAACTTAGGATTTGACCGAATCACCGGGAGGGACCTTTTTTATGTGTGTGCAGTGAGATACTACACGCTGATCGATCCACAATGTAAAGATTCGGCCATGAATCAGTATTTTGAACGATTCAGGAAAACAGGTCAGGTTGAAGTGTTGAATAACTCTTTCAAATTTAATACAAAGACAAATGCCCTGAAATCGGGGGATTCATTGAAGTTCAACAGCACTGAAAAAATAAACAGTGAGGATTATTTAAGCAGGATACTCAATGATCCGGATAACCTGTTATCAGGAGGTCGCATTCAGCATTTTAATTTTGGGATAAAGATTTTTTCAGAACAATATTCCCCTTCCCAAAAAATTATAGGAGGAGGATTCGATTATCTCTGGGATTTCGGTCATGAATTTTATTACAAAAATAAAAATCGATTTTATTTTGATTATCCCCATAATCCAATCCTTTCCGCTGTTCTTTATTCAGGGATTTTAGGAGGACTAAGCCTGCTTTATTTTTTCTGTATGACCTTCTTGAATTTTATCTGGGGCTTCAGAAGCCTTATTTATTTTATCTGCCTGTATGTAATAATGTTCCTCTTTGCTTTCTTCAGTGGCAACAGCATTTTTGGAAATCCTGAATTTGTATTTGTTTCCCTTGTCCCTTTTTACTTTACCATTGTTAAATATAGAGGACAACAGAAGTTTATCTCAGAAAAGTGACAATTATTCAGGAATTTAAAAAACATTAACAAGATATAGAACCTTTTAATAATTCACAAACACAAGGAATCGACTGTCGCTGATTACCTTGTTCCGATCGGAACGGATTATTATACTGATATGCAATACTTATTCGACATGGGTAATGCCTTACATGTTGATTTTTTCTATTATGCGGATCAAACAGGCACCTTGGCCACCAACCGCAAGGGCCACATGCAACATATCCGGCCAAATGAAATGCCTAACAGTCTTAGCATAAATTTATCTTCGGTATGAAAAAAAAATTCCTTTTTGTACCTGTTTTCTCATGCAGCAGGGTTTTTTGGGGAATGGCTTCAGCGCAAAAGAAATAGCATAATACTCGGAAAAACAATGCGCGTCAGTATAGAATCCGCTGATGGAACCGGAATGGGCAGCCTAATCTCCGAATTTAAAGCTCAACCCAAGGTTAAGAAAAGTAAGTGTTCCTATGCCGAATTCACCGCAAAACGCAGTTCCCCGGCCAATCCTGAAACCAAGAAGAGTAAACTGGCCTGCAGGAAAGTATTTCTGCCTGGTATTGGTAGTTCCGTTTTTTAAGGTTTCACTGTAAAAATCCATAGCCACTCCAATTGCCACGCCTGAATACATTGCGAAAATGGGTTTGTTCAGGTATTGGAATCGTATGCGTGCCAGGCCCTGAATGTAATTATCTGTTTCCTTGGTAGTGGATGAACCGGTAGCGTATTGAATTGTTACAGGTGTGAATCCAGCCTGGAATCCAACACCGATCAATTTACTTAATGAGCGGGTATATCCGGCGATAAATGTTCCAAGACTGCTGTATGAATTGCTGGTGCTTTGGTTGATGATATAATACAGTGATCCGAATCCATATGCAACATAGACTTCATTAAGCCTGTCTGCCTGGCTCATTTTTTCCTGTGTGACAGTTTGCTGGGTTTGTGCAAAGGCAATTCCTGATGAAAGTACCAGAAAGAGCAAGGACAGAAATACTTTTTTCATGGAGCTGGTGGATGAGGTTCTTTTTTGTAGGAATGAATAAACTCTATTACAAAACTACATATAAAATGTTTCAATTTGATAAAGTATTTGAAATTAATTATCCTCTATATACATTATCTTTACTTCAAATAAAAATCAGCCAGGTAATAACCATTATAATTCCATCAGAAAGCAAAGATTTATTGCCATGAAATGTTCTTTCAATCCAGGTTCACTAAAACCAAAGAGTACTATATGATTAATTCTGCTATCCATAAGATACTCAAAGCCCGTTTAATCCCGCCGGATAAGTACATATATGGGTTTGCCGATCTCACCGGGCTCCTTCATGAAAAGTTTGATGGTTATTCTTATGGTATCTCAATCGGAAGAAGGCTGAATGATCAGATCATAGACAAAATCAAAAACGCACCCACTCTTGAGTATTACCATCACTACGATGAAATTAATCAGCAGTTGCAGGATGTTTCCGGGCAAATTGCAGGCGATCTTCAAAAAGCCGGGATTGGTGCCATGGCAATATTACCAACTATCCGGATCAGTTCGACCGAATTTGATCAGTATCTGCCGACACTGCGGTATGAAATTTCCCACAAAATGGTTGCCACAAGGGCAGGACTCGGTTGGATCGGGAAGACGGATTTGTTCATATCGAAGAAATTTGGTGCGAGGCTGCGGCTTGCCAGTATTTTAACCGATAAGGAGATCAGCCCTGAATCAATACCTGTGAACAAAAGCAGGTGCGGAAAGTGCAGCATCTGCGTTGATAGATGCCCGGCAAGGGCAGCCACCGGCCAGCTTTGGGATATTGATACTGACAGGGATGTATTCTTTGACGCTTTTAAATGCCGGGAGAAATGCAGTGAATTCGGGAGAACGCTTTTAAAGGTTGACCGGAGAATCTGCGGAATATGCATTGCTGGTTGCCCTGTTGGAGGAACGAACAGATGACCATCACTTTGAGAGTCCGGAAATGAAACGTAAATTTATTCGTATTCTTGGCATTTCCCTGATCATATTTACCTGGATCATATGGGGAGTGATTTTCATCCTGCCCTTCTTCAAACTTACCCTGACCCAATATGCCATTGCCTATCCGGTTCTTCTTGCTGCGACAAATATCTTCTGGGTGGGTGCTGCCCTGGTGGGCAAAGAACTTATTCAGAAATACAATCTTATTTCCAGGGCTAAAAAATTACTTAAAAAATTCCGTGGGAAAAAAGAGGAATAGCGGTTGGCAGAATAGCAGGCGGGATAACAGAAAATAATCCCGCTGCATCGGGTCCGGGAGACAAGTATTATAGTGCGAACGGATTATCCTGTTGGAAAATTGTTTTCAATATCTTTTTCAGTTTTCATTAAGACTTTGCGGATAATAAATGACAGGTAAATCATCACTACCCCGAAAACAATACTGAAGAAGCCCAGGAGTTTTACCACAAAGCCTGTAAATTCAAAAGGCCTGAAAAACATGATCAAACCCATTGCAATTATAAGTAAAGCATTGAACAGGATCAGGTTCCTGGAAGGGAATTTTTTTCCGACATTAAGCAGAATAATTAGTTGGAAAATGCCAACCGTTATTGCCCAAAATCCTATTAAAACCAGGAATAGCCCGAGTGAGATTTTTGGAAAAATGAGGATGAAAAGACCTATGGCAGCGAAAATGATCCCCAGGAAAAAATTAAGAAAAAGTCCCTTTTCCTTTTTCAGATTGTAAATTGCAATAGCCAGATAAACTATCCCGACAGCCAGGATGATGATGCCGAAAGCCGTGATAATAACATTGATCAATGCATCGGTATAAAAGAGGAATAACAAACCGAAAAGGATTGCAACGATGCCGTTAATGGCGAGAAACCACCAGTTGTTATAACTTTTTGTTTTCATAACCAAATTTTTTACTGTACCACAAACCTAAATAAATTTTATGGATTTAAAAATTTTTCACAGCCCGCTGTTCATAAAAATTATGAAAGATCCGGCAATTTCCATCTTTTCCTCCTATATTTGACTTGTTGCATTAAATAGGACTTTAATGTTGACATCCCGGCGTTAAGCAGGGAGCAAAAAAGGCGGCACGCATGTTCCGCCAAACCACAATGGTGGTCATAAAAAATGAAATGCCGGCTTCGGATAAAAGCTGGCGTTTCTTTTTTATTGTATCTTTAATGGTCGGGATTTGCATGACATTGACAAGATAAAAATCGAAAAAAACAATATAAAAAAATGAAAAAAATTTTCCTGTTGCTTTCCTTATCGCTCATATCAGCATTTGCCTATACGCAATGGATATGGCAAAACCCTTTACCTACGGGTAATGTGTTATTATCAGTTTACTTTACCGACGCCAATACAGGTCTGGCTGTGGGTGGCTATGGAACTATTGTAAAAACGGCCGATGGAGGCACAACATGGACGGAAATATCACCCGGTACAGATAATGATTTATGGTCAGTTTTCTTTACCGCTGCCGATACGGGCTTTACTGTGGGTGGCAATGGAACCATCCTTAAAACTGCGGATGGAGGCACAGGCTGGATTGACATATCACCCGGATCCGGTAATGATTTATATTCCGTTTATTTTACCAGTGGCCAGAGAGGTTATGCTGTGGGTAGCGGCGGGACTATCTTAAAAACGAAGGACGGGGGGGCAGACTGGACTGATCAGTCAGGCGCAACAGCTGATGATTTATGGGCTGTTTTCTTTACAGATACAAATACAGGTTATGCTGTAGGCGATTCCGGGACCATTCTGAAAACTATCAATATAGGCACAACCTGGTCTATTTTATCAAGCGGAACAAAAAATCCTTTGTATTCGGTCTGCTTTACCGATGCCAATACAGGTTATGCAGTGGGTGATTCAGGGACTATCATAAAAACCGCTAACGGCGGCACCACCTGGACTATACTTTCAAGCGGAACAAAAAATCCTTTGTATTCGGTCTGCTTTACGAATGCCAATACAGGTTATGCAGCGGGTGATTCAGGGATGATTTTACATACTACCGATGGTGGCACAACCTGGACTCCTATGACCGGCGGATTACCTACTTACCTGGTTGGAGTTTTTTTCATCGGCCTGAATACAGGTTACATTGTCGGAGATGCCGGAACTTTTTTGAAAACCACTGATGGAGGAGATAGCTGGACTGTAATGACAAAAGGAACTGTCAATGATTTATGGTCGGTTAAATTTACGAACGCGAATACAGGTTATGCGGCAGGTGATACCGGGACTATCGTAAAGACTGTAAATGGCGGCAAGAACTGGACTGTTCTGTCAAGCGGAACCCGTAATTCTTTGTATTCAGTTTACTTTACCGATGACAATTCGGGTATTGCAGTTGGTGATTCCGGGACAATTTTAAAAACTTCGGATGGAGGAGCAACCTGGGCTAATGAAACAAGCGGAACTGGTAATTATTTATGGTCTGTTTACTTTACTGATGTTAATTCAGCTTATGCAGCAGGCGGCAGCGGAACTATATTGAAAACCATCAATGGCGGATCAAACTGGAACGCATTACCGAGCGGGACAGGTAATGACTTATATTCCATTAATTTTACCAATTCCAATACGGGTTATACTGTGGGTAATGCAGGAACCATCCTGAAAACCATAAACGGAGGCACTACCTGGATTACCCAAACAAGCGGGACGGATAATGATTTATGGTCTGTCTGCTTTACCGATGCCAATACTGGTTATGTAGTCGGGGATGCAGGAACCATTTTGAAGACCACAAATGGAGGCACAACCTGGACTGCCCAGTCGAGCGGAACAACCAATGGGATTGAATTCGTTTATTTCCCCCATGCTGATACCGGTTATGTGGTAGGTGATACGGGAACCATCCTGAAAACCATCGATGGAGGCACGACCTGGATCGCCCAGACGAGCGGAACGGATAATTCTTTATATGCAGTTTCATTTGCGGATGTCAGTACAGGTTATGCAGTGGGTGCTTCGGGAACCATTTTAAAAACCACAAACGGAGGATATGGTACTTCTATCCGGGAAACAGGATTAGAAGGATCAGCATTCAGTATTTATCCTAACCCCGCAAGTAATAAAGTTATCATTGCGAACAACAGGAAGATATCGGGAGCAATAAGCACAGGCATTTTCAATATTCAGGGGCAATTGCTCATATATGCCGAATTCCATAACCAGGATATGTTCCGGTTGGATGTGAATTCACTGTCACCGGGAATTTATCTGGTGAAAATACAAACCAGCGCAGGAGTTGAAGTTGAAAAGCTGGTGATTCAATAAAATCCTGTTCCACAGGCGTGGAAGACAACCAAAGCTTAAATGATATCCGGACCTGGCGAGGTCAGTGCTTATCCCAGAATAGTTTCGTTGTCACTAAATCACCTCCGATCGCAGCGGAGGCTGCAGCATAATTTGCCCCATTCAGCGTTTGCTCTCCGATAGGGTAGGTATAACGGACCGGAACTGGTGAGAGAGCCCTGGGAGGTGGCATCAGGACCGGATAGTCAAATTTCCTCCATTCCGTCCATGCTTCAAATCCGCGGTTATATAAGGCGAGCCATTTCTGGAAACCGATCTTGCGTTTAAAATCCCCTGGTGCAGTTGAGTATGCAACCCTCGGATCAGAAAGATAGCTCTTTGCATCATCATCAGATCCGCCCCAATAGGTTATGGAAGCTTTAACAGCATTGTTATAATGCAGTTCGGCAGACCCTCCCCCCATATTATAACCCCGTTCAGAGCCTTCAGCCAGTAAAAATTCAGTTTCGGCATAATCAAAGATCAGGCCTTCAAAAGTCGGTACCTGTATGGCATCTGCTACATGGGAATAGGCAGTAAAATCATTGGATTCACCAACTACTCCTCCCAAATAAACCATCTTGGGCTCCCCGCTTGTCGAGGTATCAACCTGGGTAAAGTAAAAAGGCAGCCTGGGGTCATTCAAACGGTTCATTGTATCCACCAGGGTATTTGCAGGAATGTAGTCATGACGCCCACTGGCGACCAGCTCATCATAGATCGGGTTGGTATTTGGCGGTTGGCTCATATAAATCAGTCTTGCATTATCAGGATTCGAGGCGATGAGGCCGTTCTCATCTTCAACGGCACTTTCCACGGTGCTCCTGGCAAAAACGGGATCCACGTCGGAAAGGAGCATCCCCATCCGCAGTTTAAGTGAATTTGCAAATTTTGCCCATGCAGATACATTTCCGTGAAACATCTGGTCTGCCTCACCCAGGCTTTCGTAGGCGGGATCAAGATGGACTATTGCAGTATCAAGGCGTTTGATCAGGTCTTCATATACCGTAAGGCCGTCATCGTATTTCGGCAACAGGTTATTGATGTTCAGGGCCTGGGAATAGGGTATGTTTCCGAACGTCTCAACCAGGTTGCTCCAGCTGTAGACCGTCAGTATCTCGACAATGGCCAGCCGGTTCTTTTTCACAGCCGGACTCTCGTCAAAAAGGTAGGTAGTGGCAGTAATATTTTTAGATGCCTGGTCCAGGTCCTTGATTACATACTGATACATCCAGTTCCAGTGGTTGTCAGGGATGGTCCTGTCGATCAGGTCATAATTGCTTTCATCGGTATAAGTTGTCTCGGTCCACTGCTGTGTGATCAGCCGCCAGATATTGTAGTTTGCATTCGGGGTTACCATCTCCTGGAACAGGTTGACTTCCGCACCGGTAAACAGGGATTCTCCTGAAACATTCTGGGGGTTCTTGGTGTTCGTGTTAAGATCCTGCAACTTCTTGCATGAAGTGAAAACGAGGAGGATGACCAATAAAACGAATATCCTTTTCATAACGATCAGATTAAAAAGCAAATTTTAAGTTAAAACCGAAATCCCTTGTGGATGGCAGGGAACTTGTTGAATATCCCTGGAGATTTCCTGAGCCCAGGCCTGACTCGGGATCAGCATACGGCAGGTTTTTGAAAATGATCCATACATTGGAAGCAACGGCGCTTAAAGTAATCCCGGTAATGAAAGTCTTTTTGAGCAAGGATACCGGGAAGGTATAGGAAAGTGCAATTTCTCTCAGTTTTATGTATGTGGCGTCGTACACAAAGGCTTTATTGGGATTATACAGGTACCCGAACGCCCCGTAATTCTCTGCGCTGGCCCTTGTTTTGTTCTGCGATCCGTCGGGATTAACCCCGGGGTTGATAAATCCCCCGCTGCTGGAAGCGTACCCGCTTAAAGGATCTCCGGGGGTATTGTAAACGATTGGATTCCTGACGGGGTTTCCGAGGTCATTGGTGTAAGCCGTTTCCTTATAAAGTCCTGTAGCCAGCCCGTAAGCCATATCCAGTGAAAAAATATCCCCGCCTTTTGAAACATCCACCATAAAACTCAGTGCCCAATTCTTATAGGTGAAAACATTTCTTATTCCCCCTGTCCAGTCGGGGTTTATATTTCCGATCGCATTGTCTGAATTCTTGGTAACCTTGTAATAACCTGTTGCAGGGTCAACGACCTTTTGACCGTTCAGATAAACATAGTCTGTGCCTTCGATAACTCCGTAAGGCTGACCTACCCTGGCATTGATCGAGACCCCGCCCTGGTAGTAACCCAATTGAAGATCTTCCACACCTTCGGCCAGGGAAACAACCTTATTCCTGTTCCTGGCCCAATTGACGGTTATACTCCATTTAAATGAACCGGACTGAACAGGGACTGCATTTAAGGCCAGCTCGATACCGGTGTTCTGTATGTTCCCGGCGTTGATAACCTTGTAAAAATAGCCGGTTGCAGCAGACACCTTGAGGGGAACAATCTGGTCGACGGAATTTGTTTTATACAAATCGAAATTGAATCCGAGTCTTTTCTGGAAGAAATTCATTTCAAGTCCTCCTTCGAGGCTGTGCGTCATTTCCGGCCTCAGATCCGGGTTCTTTTTGACTTCCGGTACAAAAGTGACAGGGGTTCCGAAGGGGGTTGCAAGGCTGTAACTGTCGACCAGCTGGTCGTAGGGAGCACCATTGCCTACCATGGCATAATTCAGCCGCACTTTACCAAATGAAAGCCAATGGGCTTCTTTCAGTAGATTTGAAAATACAAAACTGCCTGCTATTGATGGATAATAATAAATACTGTGATTGACCGGCAATGTGGATGACTGGTCTCCACGGACTGTCAGATCCAGGTAAACAAGGCTGTTCCATCCCAGGGAGGCACTGGCATAGATCCCGTTGACCCCGACTTTGGATGCCAGTTCATTGGGAAGGGGCAGCGGACCTTCGCTGTTCTGGAGGGAATAAACGTCAGGCACGATCAACCCGCCGTTTGTAGACTGGACCAGGCGGTCCTGGTTGGTCCTGCGGATATTCATTCCAATCACACCTTTAATACTATAGACTTTGAGAAATTCCTTATTGAAATTGACCATGATATCATAATTGTACTCGCTGAAAGTAATATCACGCCTCAGATAACCCGAAGGCTGGTAACTCCTTCCGAGGCTGCCATCAATACCATACCCGATCCCGAACTGGCCGGGAACGCTGCCGACGGCTTTCCTTTCTTCCTGTAACTCATTATACATATCTACCGACATCCTGCCATATACATCCAGCCAGCCGGTAATCTTATAATCCAGCGAAGCATACCCGATGAACCTGTTCCTGTGGTCGGTTTCAAAGTTTTCATACCTGGTCCAGTAATAATTGTCCCAGAAAATAGGTGTAAGATCAGTGGGGTCTGCCCAATTCCAGGTCATATTTTGCTTTGTCTGAAAATAGGCATCTTTTTGTTCCTTCAAATCCACATTGGTTTGATACCACTGCCGGAGCGAGAGAACGCTCCCCGTTCCATAGCCTGTTTCATTACGGCCCTGGTTCTGGGTTGCGATGTAATTAGCGCTTCCCGAAATAGACAAACGGTCTGTTATATTCCAGGATCCGTTCAGCAATACATTGTTCTTTATCATCTGGCTGTTGGGCAGTAAGCCATCCTGTTTATAATTGGTATATGATAAGCGTACATTACCATCTTTGAATGCGTTTTCAATTGAAACAGAGTTCATGTAGGTGGTCGGGTTTTTAAAATATGTTATAGGTCCGTTTTTAGCTGCAACCCAGGGCGTGGCTATATGATAGTTAGGCGATAAGGGGCTGAAGGCATCCCATTGATAAACCTTGAGGTTTGGATCGAAAGGAGCTCCATAGGAGGCATCTTCGGAGGTCACAACGCATTGTTCAAGCTGGCCGTTCCCGAAAAGGTCGCGCATGTACCAGTAATTGTCCGGGCCATCGTAATAATGCCCGTAACCGGCGCCATATTCCTGCTGGTAAGTGGGAAATGTACTTTTATCGACAAAACCGATTTTAATTCCTGAATTCAGGGTTACATGCAGGTTCTTTTTACTTTCACCCTCTCCTCTTTTCGCTCCTTTTTTTGTAGTGACCATGATCACCCCGTTGGCTGCACGTGATCCGTAAAGGGCCGTTGCAGCTGCACCTTTGAGTACATTGATGGACTCGATGTCGTCAGGATTGATATCGGATGCTGCATTGCCGTAATCATAGCCATCACCGGCAGTTTGCTGGTCAAGTGTATTTGTATTATCATTACTGACGGGGACGCCATCTATAACGAACAGGGCCTGGTTATTGCCTTCCAGGGATTTTATCCCTCGCAACAGAATATTCGTTGAACCACCGATATTAGTAGTTGAGCGGATCTGGATCCCGGCAACCTCCCCGGATAAAAGATTCACAAAATTGTCGGTTTTGATCTTCTGGACCACATCACCGTTCACCTCCTGTGTGGAATACCCCAGTGATTTTTTTTCCCTCGGAATCCCCAGTGCGGTTACTACCACTTCTTTCATGTCAGTTACAGCAGGCTTCAGGACCACGTCAATGACGTCGGATGCACCAATGGTAATTTCCTCGGTCTTCATACCCACATAGGAAAACAGCAGTGCTATATTATCACCTGCCACTTTCAGGGTGAATTTTCCTTCAGCATTCGTGATAGTGCCTGTGGTGGTTCCTTTTATAAGAATCGTGACTCCGGGAATAGGCCCTTTATCCTCGGCCGAGGTGATCTTCCCGGTAATAATTCTTGTTTGAGCCATGGCCTCATGAATGCCAATGCAACAGAACAATGCCGCCAGGATTATAAATATTCTCATATGCGCTTGGTTTTTCTTAATAAAAGCTTCCATTATATTATCAGTTGCAAGTTACTGTTATTATTAAGCTGTTATTAACAATAAAAAAACACCATTACCAATCTTTTCAGCTTCACGGATATGAAGTTGAGAATGATAGAACAAACAGATAAAAAAAATACCACTTGAAAATCAGTAAGTTGTGAATTATTTTATAAAATTTGGAAAATTTTTTTGTATTTTGATATTTTTTATTATAATATTGCCCTAAAATAAGCATAGCATTGAGTTAATGAATTATTGTTACATCTGTTTTTAAAAATTGTAAATATTTATAATGTCTAACTAAATCTTTAAAATTATGAAAAAATTCTTACTAATACTGATCGTAATGTTTGCGATTACTGGTTACAATCGCGCACAAACTAATTCAGGCCATCAGTCAAACCCACCGGATCCTGTAATGGTTCAATCCGCAATACATCCGCCCAACGCTCCTGCTGCCCCAGGTTGCAGATTTCTTGTGCTCATGGATAATCTTCCATGGGGGGGCCTCACTTCTGTCACAGACATTCTGACAGCAAAAGGTGCATTTTATGATGTGGCAAATTCATCTACATTTCCAGGGATGAATTTTTCCAATTACGATGTAATCATAATCGAATCGGACCAGGTTATTTCGTTTCATACTGCCTTTCAGGCTAATTTTCCCAAGTTTGTAAATTTTGTCACATCTGGCGGAAGTCTGGAGGTGCATGCCGCAACCTGCGGATGGAATTCACCAGAATGCGGATCAGTTGTATTGCCAGGTGGCGTCTACACGACGTCAGGACAATTTGATAACTACGATGTTGTAGTTAATCCAGGTAATCCGATTGTAGCCGGTGTTTCCAGTCCTTTCTATGGAAATTATGCCAGCCACGGTTATTTTAACAACCTGCAGCCGGGTACAGATATTATTACTGCAATGCAATCAACCGGTCTTCCGACAACAATACAGTATCACTATGGTGCAGGACTTGTCACAGGCACTACCTGTACATATGAATGGGGTTATGTTTACGGACAGGACGCTGGTATAATGCTGCAAAACAACCTGAATTATTCCTGCAGCCATGCACAAGCTGCCGGTGTTCCTACATTGTCACAGTGGGGACTGATCATCATGGGGTTCCTGTTCCTGGCTATTGGCACGATAGTTATCCTGAG
>Ga0182021_10005047_pt1 | contig 15578 bp, 12 predicted proteins | sample 612E3MmetaG_FD_120493 | JGI IMG/M metagenome (GOLD analysis project Ga0182021, IMG submission 120493) | Permafrost microbial communities from Stordalen Mire, Sweden - 612E3M metaG (Illumina Assembly) | ecosystem: Environmental > Terrestrial > Soil > Wetlands > Permafrost | place: Sweden... | reverse complement strand
GGTCGTCTCGGTGCTCACGGCAACCTCGTTCGGTTCGATCGGAATTGGCTGTGTCATGTCAGGTTCGGCAGAAGTTTTGTGATCTGGTCGAAGACCAGCAGGAACGCGAGGATGAGGATCGGCGTCGCCACGATCCAGGTCTTGGCACGCCCGAAGCGGAGCCAGGCGTACGAGGTGCCCGCTTGGGCGATCAGCAGGAACTGCAGCGCGAAGACGAGCGCCCACAGCGTCGAGGTGTCGGACGCCATGGCCTTGTTCGACGCGGGAAGGAACGAGTACGTGGTCTGGCGTCGACCGACCGCCTGTACGGTCGAGGCCAGATCCGCGTCCACGAGCACCGTCGCGTTCGGGAGGAACGGCAAGCCACGCGCCGACTGCAGCGTCAGCCGACCCTGGCCCGAGGTGAGCGCAGCGGGGGCCGGGTCACCCGCGTAGCGGACGCCGATCACCTTGTAGATGGCCTCGCCCTGTCCGGTCACCACACTGATCGACTCTCCAGGAGCCAGTTCCTGGATCCGGTTGAACGGGCCGCCGTACGCCCACGCCCGGCCCATCAGGACGGAGGTGCCGGCCTGACCCGGGAGGACAGTGTCCCGCCGATGCCCCGGTCCGGACATGAGCGCGTCGGCCGACGTACCCTCGACGACGATCTCGTCGACGCCGATCGAGGGCATACTGATCCGGGCCACGGGGGCGCCGTCGGCCAGCAGTACGTTGTCGAACGTGCCCTCGCTGACCGGAGCTGTTCCGGCGGCCAGCTCCGACGTCAGCTCGGTACGTAGCAGTGACTGCCGGACCGCGTGCCTGAGCTGGCTGTACCCGACGAGGTGGAACAGGAACCCGACCTGCGTCGCGACAACCAGCAGGAGGATCGAGCGAACCACGATCTGGCGCCTCGAGAGTGGCGCCAGCGGACGGGGAGGGAGCGGCAACCGCTTGGGGGGCTTGGGCGCGCGCGGTTCTTGCTCGCCGCGTCTCGGAGCGTGCCGGACGGTCGATGCACCCTTGAGCCGCCTCGGTCGTTTGCGCGGCTCCCGCGGTTCCTCAGGAGCCTTTGGGGCGGGCGAGGCATCCCAGCCATGGCCCGGGTGCCGGGTGTCGAAGAGCTCGACCCCGGAGTCGAGCTTGACGTCGTCGGTCATCGTCGGCCACCGAGCACCGAGAAGATCTCGAACCAGGCTCCACGACGCCGAAGGGCGAACCAGAGAGCTGATGCCCCCGCCAAGCACACGGCGGGGAACCAGGGGACGTACACGATGGTGCCTGTACGGGTGACAGCGGTGAGGGTGACCGAGTCGAGATACTGGGGCGGTACGAAGGTTGCGTGGCCGGTGAGGATGCCCCACTGCCCGACGCCATGAATAGTGGCGGTGATGGCTCGAGTCTCGCCGGGCTGGATGCCGTTCGCAGTCACCTCGACCTGGTGCCCCACCGTGTTGCCGAACCACGCCGTGACCCAGAACTTCGCCTTGCCGCTAACGGCCTTCTTGTACGCGTTGCGCACCGTGAACCTCATGTCGACGCGCCCGTCGAACGGGTTGATCGATGGCGTGTACGTCATCGTGAGCCCACTGATGTACAGCACGCCGCCGATGCTCGTCTCACCCCCGCCAGGTACGGTCGACGCCGACGACGTCGGACCGCCTGTGCCCGTGCTGGAGGACGTCCCAGATGCTGTCGCGCTCGTACCGCTCGTCGGCTGCCCGGTCCCGGTAGAGGTGGACGTGGCCGACGGTGTGGTCGAGTCGCTCGGTCCGAGAACCTCGACGTTCACCGTGATGTCGATGCCATCCGCGGAGGCGCGGGGCAGCACGCTGACGGCGAGGACACACAAGGCCCCTACCACGAGCAGACTCACAAGCGAACGCATCGAGGGCGTTATACGGCGAGCCATCAGAGGTGGTCCACCTTTCCCGCAGCCGACTCCGTCGTCGCGTTCTTCTTTGCCTCAGCCTTCTGGTATTCGGCCCACTCGAGGGCCAGACGTGCGTTGCGACGGCCGCGCCACCGCAGGAGGAGCCAGACGGCGACCCCGAGCGCAATCACCCCGAGGACGACCCAAGGAACCGCGGGCACGAAGGCTTCCCGCTGGAACACCGGAAGGGGCCCGGGGTCTGGCGCATCCCCGCCGATCCCCGACTGCAGCAGCATCTTGACGTTGGCGAAGCCGACCTGCGCCACCCCGGTGACCTCGTAGGTCACCGTGGCCGTGTTCCCGGGGAGGATCTCGGCGAGATCGGTGCGGTTCAGCCGACCGATGGACAGCCCGAACCAGGTCGTGGCCGTGAGCGTCGTCACGCCCTCGAGGGCGACATTGCCGTTGTTCGTGATCGTGGCGGCGACGCTGATCGTACCGGCGAGCGGATTGATGCCGCCGTGATAGGTCGAGGAGAAGCTGGAGATGGTGAGTGACGGCTGCAGCTTGCCGGAGACGCGCACGTACATGCGGTCGGCGATGCGTCGTTCCACGGCGACCTGTCCAGCGGTGGTCGCCGAGGCCAGGACGCCGGCCGCGTGGTCACCAGGGCTGGCGTTCTTCGGGACGGTTACCGTGAACGTCACGACCTTGGACTCGCCGTGGGCGAGGGTGATCTTGAGCTGTGGTTTGCCCTCGAACGCGGTCCAGGACGCGGCGTCGGTGGACGTGTCGGTGGTTGGCTTCAGCGCGAACTCGCCCTTGTCGTCGTTGTACGCGTCAGCGGCGAACACCGTCACTTCCTCCGTCGCGGTGCCGGGGTTGTTCACCTTCACGTGGTCGGTCACGGTCTGGCCGGGATCCACCGTGTAGCTGAACCGGCTGCGTCCGCTCGTGTTGGTCCCCTTTGCGTCGACTGGGGCGATGCTGATGCCGACGGTGTCGTCCGCTTGCGCCGTCGGAGCCGGCAGGGCGAGACCGCAGAGCGTGAGAACGAGGATCGTCAGCAGCGCACCGAGGCGGCGCAGGCCGGGCGAAGAAGTCATGTCGCTACCTTTGGGTTCTCGAAACGGGATTTGGTTGCTGGTGATCGGCCGGGGGGTGAACAGCAGTTGGATGGACGTGTTCAGCCTTCGTTCAGGGAAGCGGTTCGTCCGTGCCCGGGATGGTGACCCGGGCACGGACAACCGTTGTCGAGCTGTGCTGGTCTATCGGGTGAGGTCGTCAGGCCATCGGCGACGGCCGCGCGACCTCACCCGCCAAGGTCACTTGGAGATCAGCGTGAGGGTCAGCGTGGAGGTGTACGTACCGGCCGGGCTTCCCGTGGGTGCGGTGAAGACCAGGTCGGCGTTGTACTTGGTGTAGCCGGAGAAGCCACCCGCCGCCAGAGCGGCGAAGTCCCACGGGTAGACAGCTGAACCCGACACCGTAGCCGCACCGGTGGTGGGCGCAGTCGCGCCTGATCCGAGCTGGCTGACCGTCTTCGGAGCGATGCCGAGCGCCGTATTCGCGATCGTGTCGCTGCCCTTGACGAACGAGGTGACGGTGGTGCCCAGGCTCCAACCGGCCTTCGAGACCTGGCGCAGGTCGGTGACCTGGAAGTCGCCGAGCTGACCGGACACGACGGACTGTCCGTTGACGATCGTCGGGTTGGTCAGGTTGACGACGGCACCGCTGAGGTTGGTCAGCGAGAACTCGCCGTCAGTGGGAACGAGGGTCGCCACGTTCGCGCTGATCGCCTTGCTGATGCTCGGGCCAGCCGTGGTCTTGGCGAAGCTGCCCCAGGCGAGCACCTGGTTGGTGGTCTCGTTGACGGCGGCCACCTTGAGGGTGCCGGCCGGTAGGCCGGAGACGTTCGCAACGATCACGGTGCCGCCGACGCTGTACTCACCGAGGTACATCGGCGTGTTGTGCGTCGAGTACCCGAACGCGTAGACCTTCGTGCCATCGACGACACCGACCGGGCCCAGCTGGGCCGTGTCGGTGGTCGCGCTGTAGGTGGCCGTCTGCGTGTTGCTGGCATCGAGAGCGTTCTCCGACGGAGCCTGCGGAACGGCCGGTGCGGGGGCCGTGACGATGACGTCAGCGGAGGTGGAAGCCTTGAACGTGTCGGTGGTGGTTGCGCCAGTGCTCACGACGTTCTCCACGTACTTCGCGGAGAACGTGTTAGCGCCGACGGTGCCGACGGTAGCCGTGTACGAAGCCTGGTTATTGGCAACCGCGCCGGTACCGAGCTTGGTGGTGCCGTTGTAGAACTCGACGTTGCTCGCAGGAAGGGCCTTGCTGGCGCCGACCGTGGCGGTCAGGACCGTGGTGCTACCGACCTCGACCGAGGTCGGGCTGGCCGCCAGGGTGGTGGTGGTCGCGATGTCCGTGTTGACGACCGGGGGCTTCTGCGCCGCGAAGGTCCAGCTGCCGATCCCGGAGTCGACGTTGATCGTCGTGTAGTACGCCTTGATCACGTGGGTCGACGCCAAGGCGTTGCCGTCTGTGAAGGCAATGCCCATGCTGTACGTGCCGCCTGCAGTCTTGACCGGGGTCCCGTAAGGGATGGAACCCGGCGCAACCTGGGGAAGCGAGACGCCGGTGTCGATGGTCGTGAGGTCGCCAAACTCCTTCCATGACGTCGGGGTCCGCTCCTGTCCCGGAAGCGCGACGAATTGGGTCCAATATGTGGCACCGGTCACAGGGCCGAACGTCGACCACGAGTAGTCGCCGAGGTTGGCAGGGGACGGAGCCGCGGACATGATGATCCCATTAGCGGGATTCCAGTCGAGCTGGGCACCTGAGGCGATGTTGCTGAGGTCGGCGCCGTCCAGGACGTAGACCGTCTTATCTGTTGTGCCGTCGTAGGGCGGCACTGTTGCAGCGAACGCCGAGAGCGGCGCTACCGCCGCGATCAGCAGACCGCCGACGGCAGCGATGGCTGCCGTGCGGAACACGTTCTTCTTCATGTTTGCGTCTCCTTCAAGTTCTGGGTGTCAGGGATGAGCCGGGTCACCACGCCCACGCGCGGACCGGCGTGGTCGAAGACGGAGCGAGGAAGCCGAACTTCGTCTTCACTGCACCGGGCTGGCTCGGGAGAGTGCCGAAGTTGGTCAGCGACGTCGAGACGCCGGAGTTGACCAGGCCGGCAAGGGTGGCGTCGTACTTGGGGTCGGACGGGTTGATCCGCGCGTACTCCACGACGAGGAAGACGTCACGGCCGTAGCCCGTGCCGTAGAAGGTGGCCCCGGGCACCAGTGAGGGCGCGGTGCCGGTGGCAGCCGCGTTGCCGTCGATGGTGCCGAGCAGCTGACCGCCAGTGATGGTGGTCACCTGGTAGCCGTTGGACTGCGCGATCCAGTTGGAGGTCGCGAAGCAGATGAGGCTGCCCGCCACGGTGAGCTGGCTGGCGTCGTTCTCCGGCACCGTGCTGGTGGTGCACGCAGTCACGCCGCAGGTGCTGTCGGTGCTGACGCCGATGTCGGACAGGAAGGTCTTCCGGGTGCCCGAGCCGCTCTGGGGGATCATCACGTTCACCGTGGTGCTGCCGATGGTGGTGATGGTGCCGTCATAAAGGCCCTTGAGCTGGGCGGTGGTGAGGTTGGCGAGGTCGCTCTCGTGACCAACGACCGGCTTGTAGACGTAGGTGATCGCGTCACGGCCGTAGGGGACGTAGACCAGGTTGCCGGTGGCACTGGCGTTGCTGCCCGCGCTGCTCGACGACCGGGCAATGTCGACCTGGTTCGTGATGTCGGTCCCGTTGAAGCCCGTGCCTCGGACGGAGGCGATGAGCGCGGCGACGCCGTTGCCCGATCCCTGAGGACGTACGTAGAACGGGCCTGTCGACTTGGACTGGATCTTGGCCGAGCCGAACGCGTCATAGTTGGCGACGTTCTGGCCGTTGGCGCGAATGCGGACGGAGGAGCCGGTCGCCTTGGTGCCGTTGGTCAAGGCATCCATCGACGCTTCGAGCGTGTCGGAACCGACGGCGACATAGCTGTCGGAGACGGGTTCCGCATGAGCCGCCGGTGCCGTAGCGACCATGCCAAGCGCTAGGCTTGCCATGATGCCGAGGACGACAGGGCGCTTGATGTTGATCATCAAAACTGTCCTTTCGGTTGTCTGCCAACGGCTTTTGCCGGTGGCTGCCGTGGCGGGGGGATCGCTGGTCAACGACCCCCGCCCCGGTGCTCTGGGGTGACGGAGTTGCGCCGTCACAGTCGTTTCCGCCGTGTCAGCGGTGGAATGGCGAGCGCAGCGATCAGGGCGGCCGTGGCGCTCACAGGCACGACCGCAGCCATCGCGCCGACGTTCGGGTCACTCGCCGTCTTGCCCGACGACAGTGACTTGGCCGTTGCGCCGGTGGCGGCGGGGTCGGTCGCGACCGCGGCCGATGGTTGGGCTGCGGCCGTCTGATCAACTGCTGCGGTGGTTGCCGCGGCGGTCGTGGTTGTGGACGTCGTGTTTGTGGACCCCGCCGTAGCCGTCGCTGTGGGCGTCGCAGTCGGCGAGGCAGAAGCTGAAGGTCCTGACTTGATGGTGGCGGCTGCTGCAAGAGCCTGGGTTCTCCACGCCGCTGGGATCGGTGCGTACCCGTCAGGCAGCTCTCCATCTCCGGTGCCGGACACTTGACCAGTAGAGGCGGCGACGGTGATGAAGTTCGCATAGTCGGCCCTTACGGTCGCGTCGCTCATCGCAGGGTTGGCTGCGGCATAGACCGGCATGCTGAGCGGGTACGCCGCAGTGGCCGCCTTCGCGGCGCTCGAGGAGACGTCGAAGGCGACGACCTGGCTCTGCTTCGGGTCGACACTCATCGCCGCGGCCGCCGCGGTCAGGGCCGGCGTCGTCGGCGTCACGTACTGACCAGCCGGATTGAGCAGCGAGGCCTGGACCACCTGGTACTTGGCGGCCGCGGAGCTGTCCGTGAGGCCAATGACAGCCTGCAGACCGACCAGCGCCCGGTCTCCGGACCCAAACTTCGGCGGTATCGAGAGCGGGTCCCAGGCACCCAGCTTTTGAGGGTCGCCGCGCAGCACGAGGTAACCGCCCTTGTCGAGGCTCGAGGTGAACGCTCTCCAGGTGACGAGGTTGATGACGTTCGCGTAGGCGTAGCCCGCGGCCCCCTCGTATTCGATCGGGTCGGCCTTGGGGAAGTCGTCGCGCGGGAGGGTGAGGCCGGTGCCGGTCGGGTTCACGGACTCGTTTGTCGAGTAGTACGGGTTCACCTTCATGCCCCAGGGGTCGGCTTGGCCGTTCATGAAGGCCTTGGCGTCGGCGTTGCCCATGATGTACGACCAGACCTCCCACGCGGCGTCCGAGCGCCCGAGAGGCGCCAGTGCATCGGAGACGCCGACGCCAGCGATGGACATGTACTTCCAGTCGCTGTCGTTGATCGCAAGGAAGTCAGGGTCCTGCGTGATGTTACGGGTGCCGGTCAGGTGGGACGCGTTGGCCGCAGGTGGCACGGCATCCGTGTACGACGCAGTGAGAAGCTTCGCGAGGAGGCGAGGCGTGAGCTTGAGCGTCGAGAATGCTTGTCGTTCCTTGCCCGCCACAGAGTCCGGGACCTTCATCGTGGGGTTCGCCGCGTAGTCGATCGCGAATCCAATGGAGATTCCTGTGAGTCCGATCGGGGCGTACGTGAGGTTGTCCGGCACTCCCTCGGCGGACAGTGCCCTCGAGACCAGGGCCAACGGCGCGACGGACGTGCCGTTCGCCGCGAGAGCCGCGTCGGACTCCGCACCCGTGAGCAGCGAGTACACCGCACCGCCGGCGGAGTTGCAGAGCTTCGGCTGCCACTGGCTCACCGCGGCGGTCATGAGCTCGCTCCCCGAGAGCTGACGCTCCGAGGCCCCGATCGCGCAGGATAACCCGGCTGGCTTGAAGTTCAAGCGGATCGCGACGTGGTGCTTCCAGGTCTCCCAGAGCAGGCCCGACTGTGTGATGCCCATGCCACTGGCGTCGGTCGTGCCGCGGGGGATGATTACCAGCCAGCAGGATGCCCCACTGACCGTGCCGTTAGCGGCCGTCACCGCCGCGCCGCAGCCCAGTCCGGGGGACTGCTGCGCGGTCTGGAGCTCGAACGACACCGATCCGGTGCCGTCGGCGGCGAAGCCGGCCCAAGAGACCTCGTTGGTCGTGTACTTGGTGAAGAACTGGTTGTTGTCCAGATCCGGCGGGTTGACCACTCGTGTGCTGTTGACGACGCTGGCGATGGTTACGCCGGTCGCTGAGACGAAGGGGACCGCGGTCAGGGACGGCTCCCACCAGCCCGCGCCTGCTGCGGTGTACTGAGCGTCCTCCGACGAGGCCTCCGTGTCGGTGTTCCGGTTCGACCAACGGGTCGCACCGACTGTGTTGAACCCTCCGTACTGGCACGTCGTCCTGTCCGGGCGGGTGCCGTTGCTGCCCTTCTCGTCGCCCCAGCACTCGGCAATCTGCAGGAAGTTCGCGCCGCCCAGGGCCTGGTTGGGCACGGACGACTGCTTACCGCCAGTGTAGTTCACGGTAACGGCCTGCTGGATGAGGTCCTGTGTCTGCGAGACCGTCACCGCGAGGCCGGGGAACGGAGAGTCGACGACGTCCGGGTCATACGAGGCCGCGGTCACTGACTTGGCCGACGACGCGGGTACCGCGTGGGCCGGGGCGACGTCGGCGACGCCGCACAGTCCGATGAGGACGAGGGCTGCCGTCATCGCCAGCGCCCGACGCGGGTTCGTGGCGAGGAGGTCGCTCACGGCTTCGACCTTCCCTTGAGGCGATCCGACAGCAATGGAGGCAGGATCACGACGCCGAGGAGGAGCCCGGCCGCCGCCATCATGAGGCTCCGATTCGACCCTGTGCCGTCGTCCGTCAGCGTGTACGGAGACGACGCTGCACCAGACCCGCTGATAGCTCCCGCCGCAGAGGTACCGTCAAGGCTGGTCCCGTCCGTGGTGGTCCCGTCCGTTACGGTTCCCGACTGGTCCGTCCCGCCAGCGGCGGTGGAGTTGGACGCCGCCGAGTTGCCAGTACCCGCCGTGGTCGAACTCGTACCAGCCTTGGCGGTGCTGCCGGAGCTTCCGGTTCCCGTTACAGCTGTAGAGGTCGTCGCGCCACCGGTGCCGGTGGTGCACTGCGTCGTGCCCTGCTTGTCGCAGGCCTGCGGCTGCGGAGCGGTCTGCGCCAGGAGGTTGTTCGAGGGCGAGTCTCCGGCCTTGAAGGTGGGGTTGTTGCACTTCGACGTGTCGACGCCCGCACCGCCCGAGCCGGGTATCTTCTTGATCTGGTCGGAGCCAGCAAGGACGAGGTTCATGGGTAGCGGTGAGTAGCCGAGTGTGTCGGCCTGTTGCTGCCCCTCGCACAGGACATACCGCATGAACGCGCTCAGCGTGTTGCCCTTGTCGGTGGTGAAGATTCCGGCGACCTGGGTCGGGACGATCACGTACGAGTAGCTGGACAGCGGGTACGTCCGGGGGTCGGTGCTGTTGTAGACGCCGTCGAGGATCTGGGTGAGATAGTCCACCGAACTCGTGTCGGTGTTGATCTGGGCCTTGGTCAGCGCCACCGCCACCGAGGGGGCCGTGGGCTCGATGTAGTAGCCGGCCTTGTTCAGGACCTTGACGACAGGGAAGCCGGCCTTCTTCGCATACGAGTACTCGACGTAGGTGATGGCGCCCTCGCCGTAGTTCTGGGACACATAGCCGGACACGCCGTCCGAGCCCTTCTGGGCTTTGGCGTTGCCGATCAAGGGGAACTGGGAGGTCATGCCTGTGGTCCACATCGAGGGGAACTGTTTCGACATCCACAGAGTGAACTGGGCCGACGTGCCGGAGCCGTCGGACCGGACGACCGGCACGATCGTCTTGCTCGGCATCGCGAGAGCGGGATTGTCGGCCTTGATCGCCGCGTCGTTCCAGTTGGTGATCTTGCCGGTGAAGATCTTGGTGAGCGTTTCACCGCTCAACCGCAGGTTCGTCACCCGCTGGCCCGAGATCTTGAGGTTGTACATGAAGCTCGTGCCGCCCGCGACGATCGGCATATACGCATAGCTGGTCGAGGGGATCTCGGATGCGGACCCGTCTTCAGGGTGGGCCTGGAACGGGATCTCGCTGATGGCGAAGTCGACCGTGCCCTGGATGAAATCACGCCTGCCGGAGGTCGAGCCGACACCGTTGTAGTTGATCGTCATCGCGTAGTTGCGTGCCACGTTGCTGCGCCACTGGTCGAGCGCGTTCTGCGACCACGTGGAGCCGGAGCCCGAGATCGGGTAGTAGGCAGCCGCCTGCGCCGAGTCGGCGCCAGCCACCGCCCAGAGACCGACGAGGACCAAGGCGGCGAACAGGTGGGTGATACGACGGATGGGTATCATGCGGTCACCTTCTCGAGCGAGGCGGGCGGCTCGAACTCGTCGAGCGGTGCAGCGCGGTTGGCGCGGATCGTGAAGCGGTCGAGGTCTCGCTTCGACGCCTCGAGAGCGCGCCGGCGCTGACGATCCGAGAGCTCACCAGGAGCTTTGCCGCCCAAGGCGCGGGCGATGAGGAACAGCGTGAGAACGAGCGCAAGCAGGACGGCCGCGGCGCCGAAGCCGCGAGCGACCATCGTGGGCTCGGGGGAGCGGACGAAGTCGAAGACCTGAAGCGGCAGCGAGATCATCGGGCCCGACAAGGGGTTGGTGTTGAGAGCCGCGGTGATCCCGGAGGTGAGGAGTACAGGGCTCGTCTCGCCTATCCCGCGGGCGGTGCCGAGGATCACGGCAGTGACCAGCCCGGACCGTGCTGTCGGCAGGACCACGTGCCAGACGGTGCTCCACCGGGAGGAGCCGAGAGCGTACGAGGCCTCGCGGAGGTTCTGCGGCACGAGACGGAGCACGACATCGGCGGACCGGACCACGATCGGCATCATCATCACCGTGATCGCGATCGCCGCAGCCAGTCCGGAGCGCTCTTTGGTCACAGCCTGGATCAGGGCGGCGTACACGAACAGTCCCGCCACGATGGACGGCAGCGCGGTCATGGCGTCGGAGACTGTCCGTACGAAGCGTGCGAAGCGACCACCGACCTCGTTGAGGTAGACGGCGGTGCCGATCCCGAGCGGCACGGTGATGACCAGGGCGATCGAGATCTGGATGAGCGTGCCGACGATCGCGTGCATGATGCCGCCGACGCTGAGGGGGTCCAGCGGACCGGCGTACTGCATGGTCTGGGTGAGGAAGTTCCAGTGGAACATCGCCTCCGACCCGCGGGTCAGCGTGTAGACCACGATGAACACCAGGGCGCCGATGAGGATCACCCCAGCACTCCCGATGAGGACGGTGACGACTCGGTCAGCGACCTCCTGCCTGTCGGCGTCGGTGCGCACCATGAGTGCGTACAGGACGAGGAACGAGACGAACGCGACGACGAACCAGCCGATCGGGCCGTCGAGCGGCAGGAACCAGCCGAACAACAGGGTCGCCAGCGCCACCGCGCCGAGCATGGATCCGAACAGGTCGAAGAGCTGGCGTGGGGTGTAGCCACGGACGCCGCGACGAGGACCCTCGGGCACATCCGCGTCCGTGATCGAGGGCAGCGTCGTCCGGGGCTGCTCGAGCGTGAGCTGTGCCGACTCAGCCATCGCTCTCAGCCCCCGATCGGGAGCGAGCGACGATCGACGACGCGGTGAAGTTGACGATGAGCGTCAGAACGAAGAGCACCAGGCCGGCGGCCATCAGCGCCGAGAGCCCGAAGTCGCTGGCCTCGCCGTAGCGCAGCGCGATGAGCGCCGAGACCGAGTTGCTGCCGGTCTTGAGGACCTGCCAGTTGATGTCGAAGATCGGCGAGATGATCATGTACACCGCGATCGTCTCGCCGAGCGCACGGCCGAGCCCCAGCATCGTGCCCCCGATGATGCCGCCGGTGCCGAAGGGCAGCACGACGGTACGGATCATGCCCCAGCGGGTGGCGCCGAGCGCGTACGCACCTTCCCGCTCGCCGATCGGAGCCCGCGTGAAGGCCTCGCGCATGATCGATGTCTGGGTGGGCACGACCATGAGTCCGACGACGATGCCCGCGATGAATGCGGAGCTCGTGAAGGCGCTGGCGTCGGTCGCTGACGAGCCGTCCGCGTTGGTCACCGCGAAGACCGTGATCCAGCTGAAGCTCGTCGCGATCCACTGTGAGACGGGGATGATCTCTGCCTGAAGGAAATAGACGCCCCACAGGCCGAACACGATGGAGGGGACGGCCGCCATGAGGTCGACGAGCGTCACCAGCACGCCCCGCAACCGGCCACCGACGACCTCGGACAGCAGGAGCGCCGTGCCCAGGGAGAGCGGGAGGCTGATGGCCAGGGCGATCAGCGCGATCGTCACGGTCCCGAACAGGACCGCTCCGACGCCGAAGATCTGGTGCTCGGGGGCCCAGGCGCGCTGGGTGAGGAAGGAGAAGCCCGCGACCCGGAGGGCGGTGCTGGCGCGCAGCGAGAGGAAGAGCCCGACGGCGACCATGATCGCGACGGTGATCCCGCCCGCCGCGTACGCCACCGTCCGGAAGATCCTGTCGGTGAGCCCAGGAAGGACGTTGATGGCGCGCGCTTTGTCCGGTGCCGCGAGCGCCAGGCCCGCTTCATCTAGGACAAGGGTCATCCCCAACTGCCTTCCCCAAGGAGCTCGCTACTGCAAGCCGTCGGCGTCATCCTGTGACATCTCGGGACGTTTCACAAACCATTCTCCCGGGCACTTCAGGGCCTTGATGAACGGTAGGAAACAGCGACGTGAACTGTGGGTGGCGAGGGCAGGATTGACGCGTGGACTAGAGGTGACGCGGGTAACTGTCGCGGTCCATGCTGAGCGTGAAACTGAGGATCTTCAGTGTTACGCAGAGTTCACCGGAAGAAAAGTCTCTTCTCAGAACCCCTTGACAACTCTCACAGGATCCTCTGCTCTTCGGCGCCGTCTCAGGCAGGACGGGAGCCGGTGAGGCCCGGGCCCACGAGCGCCCACAACCGCTCGGCTCTGGCCTCCGGCGACTCGCTCGTCACCAGGGATTCCGGCAGTGCCACGACGCCGAGCACGCAGTCTGCGAGGGTGGTCGCCAGGTCGTACAGGGCGACGTCGTCCGCGACTTCGCCGTCGGCGATGGACTGCTGGAGGCACCGCATGAAGAAGGCGCGCCACTGTTCCAGGGCGCCGTGACCGTCGACCGCGAGCTCGCTCCCGATCCGTACCAGTGCCCGAGCCCGTACATCGCCGGCCATGGTGGTGACGAGCTCTGAAATGTACGAACGGACGGCGCTGAGACCGCGTACGCCTTGTGCGCCGACGCGCTGTGCCGCCTGGGTCCAGCAGTCGCCGTGGCTCACGAAGAGCGCGTCTGCGAGGTCCTGCTTGGTGGTGAAGTGGTGGTACAGACCGCCCTTGGTCATCTCTGCGCGGTCGAGCACGTCCTGGATGCGGGAGCCCGCGAGGCCATGGAGCCAGAACTCTTCGGCGGCAGCATCAAGGAGCCGCTCACGCGACCGCTCCGCCTGCTCGCTCCTCAGCGCCCGCTCCATGCCATGACGCAGCACTTTATCCCGCGGCCTCACGGTACGACGGGAAACCACACGGCGTCGCCGCGCGCGTTTCGCCCGCCGGGCTACGCGCAGGCTCCGTGCCCGCGGGTGGAAGTTCACCGGGTACTCCGCCTCAGACAGCGCCGTGGCTCATCCGACGGACAAGACTCACGGTAGGGATGGCCTCCCGCCGCCGCCGACGCATCGGCGAGTGTTCACGGACCTCGCGGCGATCCGTCATCGACGGTTAGCACAATCGATCCCTGACCGCCTGTATTGCCGCCGTCGAGCGGTCACGGACTCGGGTCTTCTGTGGCCCAAGTGACGGCTTTGCGTCCTTTCGCTGGAGGACCGCCCTCCTGGGATCCACCGCGGCAGACCTCGAGCCCGGCCTTGTATCGCGTAGCGTTACGCGTTACAGTCGTCTTGTGATCGTCAGCTTCCGACACAAGGGCTTGGAGCGGCTATACCGCGAAGGCTCGAAGCGGGGCGTCCAGGCCGACCACGTCCCGAAGCTGCTACGCATCCTGTCGCTGCTCGACGTGGCACAGACAGCCGACGACCTGGCAATCCCGTCGTTCCGTACGCACCAACTGAAGGGCGACCTCGCCGGCCACTGGTCGATCTGGGTCAACGGGAACTGGCGGGTCACATTCAGATTCGTGGACGGCGACGTCGAGCTGGTCGACTACCGGGACTACCACTGAGGAGGGTGAGGACATGGTGATGAAGACTCCAGTACATCCCGGCGAGATCCTGCGCGAGGACGTCCTGGCCGACCTCGGCCTGAGCGTCGGCGAGGCGGCGTCCCGGCTGGGCATCTCGCGGGTGACCTTGAGCCGGGTGCTGCATGGTCACGCACGCGTGAGCCCGAACCTGGCTGTGCGTCTGGAGGAGGCCGGTGTAGGCACGGCACGTGCGTGGCTGGCGATGCAGTCGGCCCACGACCTCGCCGCCGAACGGGCAGCCGGCCTGCCGACGGTGCGCAAGCTCGATCCTGTCGCCTGACGACCCGTGCGGCTGCGAGACACGAGTCTCACCAGTCGATATTGCACGGCTATTGCACGAGGCCGAAACCAGTGAGGGGCCGGTCGCTATTTTCCCTAGTCAGAGGCACATTCTGCGAGCCCATGCGGCTGGTTCAAGTCCAGTTAGGCCCACTCTTGGAAACCCCGCGTGGCTAGGGGAAACGCAGTATCTACCCAGATGCTGGGGAACTTGTGGGGTAGCAGTGACGCTGGCTCTGGCTGTGGATTTTGATTTCAAGGAGCTTTCGTCCCCCCTAGGGGAAGGGGTTTTAGGTCGCCGGGCGGGACAACCAAGGCCACAAAGGCGTGAGCCCAACTGGATTTAGCCAGAGAAGGCCACTCGTCGTCCCCGCGCTGCGGAAAACGACCCTGGCGGGACGCGGCGTACGCAGCGTGCAGACCGGACGCCTCCTCCGCCGCTACCGAATGCCCGTGCCGTCGCGGTCCTAGATGCGCATTGCTGAACGGCCCCACCAGTCAGACGCGCGCGAACCAACCAGATCCCCAACCGATCGGCGGCATCTGCGGGGACGGGTACTCGGCTAGCGGGATCGGGCTTCGGCGCGGGTTTCGAGGAACTTGGTCAGGATCCACCCGGCTGCCAGGCAGGCGATGCTGGCGAGCCAGCCCAGCCCGACGAGGATCATCGCTTGTGTTTCTTGATCCTCGAACGGCGTCAACGATTGCCCTCCCACCACCACCTGCCCGTCGCTGCCGGCCCGGGCAACCACCGCGAACCGCAACCCGGCGGCCGGCTGCCAGGTGACGTCGTCCTGCCCCTTCAGACGCGCCGTCGCCAGAACCCCGACAGGCACCACTGGCAAAGAGCCATCGCGCACCACCGTCCCCGCCACGGCGGCGTTGTCCGCGTCGTACACGACGACGAAGGGACCGCTATCTATGGTCAACTCGACCTGCTGCCCTGACAGGCTCCCCGATCCTGCAGCCAGAAGCTGGACCTCGCGAGCCGCGACCGCGGCCGGTTCGGTGTTCGCCGACGCACGCACGCTCTGCTGCTGTCGATGCCGCGTGAATACTGACCCTCTGGTGCCGAGTGAATGTTGACCCCTCTCGGTCAGAGTGAGGGAGTGATCAACGTGGATGAGTGGGCTGAGATCCGGCGGTTGCATCGGTCGGAG
>Ga0182021_10005045_pt1 | contig 15578 bp, 10 predicted proteins | sample 612E3MmetaG_FD_120493 | JGI IMG/M metagenome (GOLD analysis project Ga0182021, IMG submission 120493) | Permafrost microbial communities from Stordalen Mire, Sweden - 612E3M metaG (Illumina Assembly) | ecosystem: Environmental > Terrestrial > Soil > Wetlands > Permafrost | place: Sweden... | reverse complement strand
TTTCCTGCGTGCAATCGGCCCCGAGCCCTGGCGCGCGGCCTACGTGCAACCTTCGCGCCGCCCGAAAGACGGGCGTTACGGCGAGAACCCCAACCGCTTGCAGCATTACTATCAGTACCAGGTGGTGCTGAAACCTTCCCCCGATAATATTCAGGAACTCTATCTCGACAGCCTGCGCGCACTGGGCATCGATACTGCCGTGCACGACATTCGCTTCGTCGAGGACGATTGGGAGTCGCCGACGCTGGGTGCCTGGGGTCTGGGCTGGGAAGTGTGGCTGGACGGGATGGAGGTCACGCAGTTCACCTATTTCCAGGAAGTCGGTTCGCTCACTTGCAAACCGGTGCTGGGCGAGATCACTTACGGGCTGGAGCGTCTGGCCATGTATCTGCAGGGTGTGGAGAACGTGTTTGACCTGACCTGGGCGAGACACGGCAACACGGTCATTACCTACGGCGATGTGTTTCACCAGAACGAGGTGGAGCAGTCGAAGTACAACTTCGAGCATTCCAACGTGGAAATGCTGTTCCGCCATTTCAACGAATACGAAAGCGAAGCCAAACGCCTGATGGATCTGGGCTTGCCGTTGCCGGGTTTCGAGATGGTGATGAAGTGCTCGCATACCTTCAACCTGCTGGATGCGCATGGTGCCATTTCCGTGACCGAACGCGCAGCCTACATCGGCAGGGTGCGCGCCCTGGCGCGCCAGGTGGCGCAGGCGTATTACGATTCACGCGAAGCATTGGGTTTCCCGATGACCAAAGTCGGGGGTAAGAAATGAAAGAAACTCTACTGATCGAACTGCTCACCGAAGAGCTGCCACCGAAGGCGCTGGAAAAACTTTCCACGACTTTTGCCAATGAAGTGATGGCTTCACTGAAAGAACAGGCATTGCTGAGCGAAAGCAGCGTGTGCACGCCGTATGCCACGCCGCGCCGTCTGGCACTGAGCATCACCGGGGTCTTGCAGCAACAGCCCGACCGTATCATCGAACGCAAAGGCCCCGCAGTTGCAGCGGGGCTGGATGGCGACGGCAAGCCGACCAAGGCGCTGGAAGGTTTCATGCGCTCGGCCAACGTTGTCTTGACGCAGTTGTCGCGATCGGGCGAGGGCAAGGCCGAATGCTTTGTGGCGCGCATCGAACAGAAGGGCAAGTCACTGGATGAATATGTGCAGGACATCGTGACGCAGGCGCTGAAGAAGCTGCCGGTGCCGAAAGTGATGCGCTGGGGCGATTCCGAACACCAGTTCGTGCGGCCGGTGCATGGACTGATCGTCCTGCACGGCAAGCGCGTGGTGAAGGCGGAAGTGCTGGGGCTGACCAGCGGCAACGTCACCAGCGGCCACCGTTTCATGTGCAGCGAGCCGGTGACAATCACCCATGCGGACGATTACGAAGCTACACTGGCGCGCGACGGACGCGTGGTCGCCGGTTTTGCGCAACGGCGCGAGAGCATTGTGGCGCGTCTGGATGATCTGGCAGAACAGAACAAAGCGATCTGGGTGGGGCATGCCAATTTCGACCTGGAGAAGCTGCTTTCAATGTCCAACGATGAACGCAGCGTGTTGAGTACGCTGCTGGACGAAGTGGCGGGGCTGGTCGAATGGCCCGAGGTGTACGTTGGCGAGTTCGAGAAAGAATTCCTCGACGTGCCGCAGGAATGCCTGATCCTGACCATGCAGCAAAACCAGAAATATTTCCCGCTGCTGGATGCCGGCACCGGCAAGCTGCTGAACAAATTCCTCATTGTCTCCAACATGCAGGTGAACGACCCGCGCCATATCGTGCAGGGCAACGAACGCGTGGTGCGCCCGCGTCTGTCCGATGCGCGTTTCTTCTTCAACCAGGACCGCAAGCAAAAGCTGGAGTCGCGCGTCAAGAAACTCGGCAACGTGGTGTATCACAACAAGCTGGGTTCGCAGTTGCAGCGCGTCGAGCGCATCACCACCCTGACCGGAACCATCGCGCGTCTGCTGGACGCGGACAAGGCCAAGGCGGAACTGGCCGCGCGTCTGTGCAAGGCCGATTTGCTCACCGATATGGTCGGCGAATTCCCCGAATTGCAGGGCATCATCGGGCGTTACTACGCTTTTCACGATGGCGAAGAGCTGGAAGTGGCGAACGCCATCGAGGCGCATTACCACCCGCGCTTTGCCGGAGATTCGATCCCGATGGGCGCAGTGGCCTGCTCGGTGGCGTTGTCGGACAAGTTGGAAACGATCGTCGGCATTTACGGCATCGGCCAGGTGCCGACCGGCGACAAGGATCCCTTCGGCTTGCGCCGGCAGGCGCTGGGCATCCTGCGCATTCTGATCGAGACGCCGCTCGACCTGCCGCTGCCCGCCCTGCTCAAGGCTACGGCGGATAACTTCCCCAAGGGCATGCTGAGCCCGACGGTGGCGGCGGATGTGGAAGGCTTCATGATGGATCGTCTGCGCGGTTATCTGCGCGACCGCAGCTTCGACGTATCGCATATCGAGGCGGTGCTGGCCGTGCTGAATGGCCGTCTGCATGAGGTGTTGCCGCGACTGCAGGGCGTGCGCTCGTTTGCTGCCATGGCGGTATCCAGGGATCTGGCCGCGGCGAACAAGCGCGTGCAGAACATCATGCGCAAGAACCAGGACGAACTCGGTGCGGCGATGGCGGGCGCGGTGTTCGATCCCAAGCTGATGACCGACGATGCCGAGCGCAATCTGCACCAGGCGATGGTGGATATTGCACCTTTTGCACAGGGCTATTTCTCCCGCGGCGAATACGGACAGAACCTGAAGACGCTGGTGACGCTCAAGTCCTTCATCGACGATTTCTTCGATCAGGTGATGGTGATGGCGGAAGACCAGAAGCTGCGCATTAACCGCGCCTTGCTGCTCAAGCAATTGGGCAGCCTGATGAATCAGGTTGCGGACATTTCCAAGCTCGCGGCATAAGGTAGCCGGTTTCCATGACCAAGCTCATCATTCTCGACCGCGACGGCGTCATCAATTTCGATTCCGACCAGTTCATCAAGAGTCCGGAAGAGTGGAAGCCCATTCCCGGCAGCCTGGAAGCCATTGCGCGCCTGTGCCAGGCCGACTATCGCGTGGTGGTGGCGACCAACCAGTCCGGCATCGGGCGCGGCCTGTTCGACATGCCGACGCTGAATGCCATTCACGACAAGATGCACAAGGCTTGCGCCGCAGCCGGCGGGCGTATCGATGCGGTGTTTTTCTGTCCGCACACCAATGACTCGAATTGCGGTTGCCGCAAGCCCAAGATCGGCATGCTGGAGGAGATCGCCACGCGCTACGGCATCAACCTGAAAGGCGTACCGGCAGTGGGCGATTCCTTGCGTGACCTGGAAGTGGCGGTGGGCATGGGCGCACAGCCCATTCTGGTGCTTACCGGAAAAGGCGCGAAAACACAGGCCAAGGGCGGCTTGCCCGCGGGCACATTAATTTATCCCGACCTGGCGGCGGTGGTGGCGACTCTGGTATGACATTAATTCGTTCGTTGTTATTTTTCCTGGCGCAACTGATCTGGACGCCCATCTTTGCCATGCTGGTGCTGCCCACTTTTCCGCTCAAACCGCACACGCGCTATCGTCTCGCCACCTTCATTGCCCCCAGCACACTGTGGCTGTTGCGCGTGATCTGCGGCATCCGCATGGAAGTGCGCGGCGCAGAGAACATCCCGAAAGAACCCTGCATCGTCATGTGCAAACACCAGTCGGCCTGGGAGACATTTGCCCTGCAACTGGTGTTTCCGGATCAAGTATGGGTACTCAAGCGCGAACTGTTGTTGCTGCCGTTCTTCGGCTGGGGCCTGGCGCTGACCAGCCCCATCGCCATCGACCGCAGCAAAGGCAAGCAGGCGATGAAACAACTGCTGGAACAGGGCAAGGACAGGCTGGATCGAGGCTTCTGCGTGGTGATCTTCCCCGAAGGTACGCGCATGGCCTACGGCGTGCGCGGCAAATACAAGATCGGCGGCGCCATGCTGGGCGAGAGTTCAGGTGCGCCGGTGGTGCCGGTGGCGCATAACGCCGGCAAGTTCTGGGGACGCAATTCTTTCCTGAAACACCCCGGCACCATCGTCATGAGTGTCGGCCAACCCATCGATCCCAAGGGGCTCAAGGCGGAAGAGATCAGCCGCCGTGTGGAGGAGTGGATCGAGGGCGAAATGAACAGGCTGGACTGATGTTCAGGGCTTTACGTCAGAAGGCGCCTGCGCCCGTGGTCGAACAACGCAACATCCTCCTTTCCGGAAAAGAAATCAGCTATACCCTCAAGCGCAGCGGCTACCGCCGCAGCATCAACCTGCGCATCGACGATCGCGGTCTTACCGTCAATGCGCCGTTGCGCGCTTCCGAAAAATGGCTGCACAGCGTCTTGCAGGACAAGGCGGACTGGGTCGTCGAAAAACTGGATGGCTGGCAAGCGAAAAAGGCCCCGCCCATATTCTGGGCGGAAGGTGCCCGCATCCCTTTTCGCGGCGAGGAATTCATTCTGACGCTGACGCCAAAGCTGCGCGGTGCCGCGCCGCAATTGCACGGCGAGATACTGCATGTACCGGTCGGCATGGAAGCAGAAGCGGTGCATATCGAAAAGGCAGTGACGCAGTGGTACCGCAGCGAGGCGCTGCAGGTATTCAAGGAGTGTGTGGAACACTTTGCCCCCTTGCTGCAAGTGTCGCCGCGCGAGATCAAACTCACCGCAGCGCGTACCCAGTGGGGCAATTGCTCTACGCATGGCGTGGTGCGACTGAACTGGCAGTTGGTGAAGATGCCGTTGCACCTGATCGACTACGTGGTCATACACGAACTGGCACATCTGGTGGAAATGAACCATTCCCCCGCTTTCTGGCGCGTGGTGGAAAGTGCCTGCCCGAACTACAAGCAGTGTCGGAAGGAATTGCGCGGTTACGGGGTGGCAGAATAGGGGATTTGCGGTGCGACAAAGCACAAGCACAGCATTGCTTTGCGGTGCAGACTCATATTCGGCGCAGCCGAATGTGATGTCGGAGCCACAATATGCCGCGGCATATTTCGCTCCTGCGACAATATGCCGCATTCCCAAACGATCTGATCGGCTATAGAGTTCGTCCTGCCAGGTGGATTACACGCGGTTCTCAGTAGTCTCCTCCCGGATGAAAGATACCTTCCGCCTGGCCCCTTCCTTAAGCTCCAGATAATCCAATAAACAAGAACTGTCACCTTTGCAGAAGCTTGCCTCGCCCCTTCCCTGAAGTGGGTCAGGCAGGCAATCCGTGTAGCGGATGCTCGCACAAGGGCGGGCTGGGAGGGGATGAGGTTTCAACCTAAAAATCGCAGTTGAAAAGAATTTACTCGTCGATACGCCCGCTGCGCGGGCTACTCAGGGCGAACGACTTCTCACCCAATTGGCGACTACCCCGTTCGTGCTGAGTAGCGCGGTTTCATGCGCGTATCGAAGCATGAGCGGGGTAGCAACTGCGGCTTTTAGGTTCAACAAATTGTAGTTCTCGTTTAGTTCGCAAAGATCCCTTCTCTATCCCGCCTCGGATTAATTACCACATCCACTGAATGGTAATTGTGATCGTGTATATACCCTCGCCAAGCCTTATTGCATAAGCATCCAAGTGATATTTTCAATCAGGAAACTGCAAAAGATATAGACCTTTTTTCATGTTGTTAAAAACCAATACATCTATTATGGTTAACGTAAATTTGACGTTGAGTTAATAGAAACACGTGGGCAGCGGTTTAATCCTCACGGCACGCGCATCGAGACGGTTCGTATTACAAATCACTTGTTGGGGATCACCTATGGCGGCTGCCAAAAAAAAGTACCTCGTAAGCTTGTGTTGTCAGTACTGCCCACACAATCGCAGCCGTTCTTTCTATATCGCACGAGGAATGAATCAAAGTGTATGACTCTCTACAAAACCTGGAACGCCGGGCGCGGGCGCGTGACAATGCGGCAACCATCCTGCATGGCGATCCTGCCGCTGCACTACTGCGACAACTGTACCCGAGCGGCATGTTGGAAGATACCTTGAAAATGTCGGCCCACGCATGCGTGAGATTATCTGAAGCGGAACGCGCAGGTTTTTTCGACATCATCGAGCCGACCATGCACATAAGCGACCAGGACAGTTTCTTCCATTGGACCCAAACCATACTGCAACGCATTTTTCCTCATGGCAAGCTGCTGTGCGGCTACGGCTTGCCGGAAAAGAACGGTGTACTTTTCCATACCGTCATGGGCTGCAACTTTCCGCCTGAATACCTCCACACCTTGCAACACCCCAGCGGTTTGACCTGCACCCCCATCCTTCTCCAATGGCTAAGTCAACAACAACCCGTCCTTTTTGAACCCAAGCCGGATATGCAAATCAGCCCTGAGGACGGCCAATGGCTGCAAAACTTCCATCGTTTCAAGCTGCTCAACATTGCAGCACACGGGTTTAGCGACAACCATAACCGTACCGCCAGTTACTTCAGTTTTTCCGCAATCCCCGACCCGTTAACAGCACGACATTCCATCCTGTTAAAACTCCTCGTGCCCTACCTGCACGTCACACTGATGCGACTTATTCCGGCAGTTGTACCCAAAGTACCACCCAAGGTAAACACACCACAACAGCAAGCCATCGATCTTTCCAACCGAGAACTGGAAATTTTGCGCTGGATTGGCAGTGGCAAGACGAACTGGGAAATCGCTCAAGTACTCGGCCTTAGCGAATCTACCGTAAAGAATCATATCCATCGCATTCTCCATCGCATCAATGCAAACAGCCGCACTCAGGCAGTTGTAAAAGCCATCGAACTCAATCTCATTCATGCCAATATCGCCAAACCACAGTGAGTTGCCTAACACAATTGTCAAAACAATGTTGGGCAATCGATTCGGCCGTTCGATCTATTTACACCCTGTGGGTCGCCCTGTAATTTCCGACCCAGATGTGGTTCGTTACTCAATTGGGAAGTTGATGTTTAACGTCCGTTCGTCCCGAGTGACGCGCAAAGCGCGATGTACTGAGGGATTGGCCAACTAATGAATTACCTGAGACACACAGATAACCGGAGAACAAAATGGCACAAGCAACACCCGCAGACAAGAAAGACACACCAGCCAAGGCAGTCAAACCCAACGGCCAACCCAAGCCCGGTCGTGTAATCAGCGACCCGAAAGATGTCGCCCAACTTGTGATGATGCGCATCGACCACGTCAACTCCAAAAAAGATGAACTTACCATCGCCGTCAAAGCACTTGCTGACACCGCAAAGCAACTCGTTAGCGTGTATGCCAAGCAACAGGCACAGATCGCCAAGTTGGCGAAGATAGTGGAAGAATTAGCGGCGGCCAGTGGGATGAACTTGATTGCAAAAGTTGTATGCACCCCAGTCACGCGGGGGAAGGAGGCGTTATGCATTTCGTTGGATTGATTGCAGGCATGATTGTGTTTGTTGGATATTTTTGTATGAAATATATCTATGTGGCACGTGATAAACATTATTCCTCTGCTGTTACTTTCAAAGAAGTCTGGAATTTCTCCTTTTGCGGACATCCAAAACGCAGGGAGGTTGTGCCAATTAAATATATCGCCATGGTTTTTGTTTTTTCTGGGTTGTTTGGATGGGGGGATATATCGCATAAAGATGTATCCAATCTTTGGAAGCCTATCTTATTGCTCACCGTTTACCTTCATTGTTGGGCTCGTTGGGCAATTTACGAAGCCGCTCATTGGAAGCAAGGAGTTGAAAAAACAATTACCGCGTTGGGTATGTTGAGAAGAAGCGTTCGAGAAATTGGTTGGTTACCCAAGAGTGCAGATTGGCTGTCAAGAACTGTTTACGCAACTGGGGTTGCAGCGGTATCGATCATGTTGGTACGAATTATTTTTCTACTTGATATAGGGGGTTGAAATGGCTTTTACTCTGAATGCAAACAGCTTGGGATCAACGCTGAATCTCCAACAAACTCTGAACAGTCTGAATGACAACTATCAACAAGGAAACGTATTAGGTGTGATCGCCGATACTGCTGCTGTGGCCGCTACCGTTGCAACATACGAACTTCAGGTCGGAGCGTCGATCACTAGTACAGGCTTATCTATGGCACAAGCCATGGATAAGCTTAACAAGGGTACTTTAGAACCAAAGGACATGATGGCCGTCTCAAACGCGATTTTGGGAGGGTTGGCCGCACTGGGAGTGGTGATGGCTGCACCAGAGGCTGCGGCTGGTGCAGCGACGGTCGCGCTTGTTGTTGGGGCATATTCATACCTGACGGGGTCTGACAAGGCCAACGAGATAATGAAATGGATCAGTTCAGATCAGTTTAAGAATGATCTCAGTAAAGGATTCATCAGTTTCGGTTTTGCTTTTGGTGATGCAATCAACGGCCTCGAAAGAATCATCGCCGACCTCAACAATAAGTTCATTGCCTCTCAACACTTCAGACGTGACCCGCTCGTGCTTGACCTCAATGGGAACGGGTTGGAGACAGTGGGCATCAACACTGCAAACCCTATTCTATTTGATCACAACGGAGATGGTGTCAAGACTGCCACCGGTTGGGTTGCGCCAAGTGATGGGTTGCTGGTATGGGACAGAAACGGCAATGGAGTTATTGACGATGGACGGGAGCTGTTTGGCGATGCCACCATTAAATCCAATGGTCAAGTAGCCAAAGACGGCTTTGACGCGCTAACTGATCTTGATAGCAATCACGACGGTAAAGTTGATAGCAACGATACCAACTTTGCCAATCTGCGCGTGTGGCAGGATCTTAACCAGGACGGCATTACCCAGAGCGGTGAACTCACCACCCTTGCTGCACAAAATATCACTTCCTTTAACGTTGCACGCACCAGCAACAGCATCACACTCGCGAACGGTAACCAGGTGGCCGACCTCGGCAGCTACACCAGAAGCAATGGCGGCATTGCCACTTTGGGCGCTGTTACCGGCAACTTGGGCGATGTCAACTTGGCCAGCAACCCTTTCTACAGCCAATTCACTGACACCATTCCGCTGACAGCAGAGGCGCAGGCGTTACCCGACATGCGCGGGACGGGCATGGTCAGGTGCCTGCAAGAAGCCGCCAGCCTTTCACCTATACTTGCTGCAACGCTGACGCAATTCTCGGCGGGGTCTTATGACGTGCAAAAAGCCAGCCTTGATACTCTTCTTTTGCAATGGTCGGCTACCAGCACGTTTGCAACCACCACCGGCGGTGCATATGGTGCAAGACCTCTCACAATTATTCTCGAAGGCATTGTTACCGGAACAACTGCCTACACCGCATTTTTGGAAAAACTCAGCTTACTCGAGCGGTTTAATGGTCAGACATTCCGCACCGTACCGGCAGACCCAACCGCACCGGTGACTATCAGCATCCTGAGCGACCAACAGAACCTGATTGACCAAAGTTATCAGGCACTGAAGCGATCTGTATACGGAAGTCTGGTGATGCAGACACGGCTGAAGCCTTATCTCGATTCAGTCACATTGAATCTGACCGCAAGCGGCATAAGTACCGATACTAGCGGCATTAACGTTGCGCTGGATAATCTTAAAACAACTGATTTCAAAGGCGCATTGTGCGACCTGATCGACCTATATCGGATCAATGGACTACAACTTAATTCTATGGGTTGGACAGGTGCAAATAAACTCACCACGTGGGTGGATCAAGCCGCCCTTGACCCTGCTATGCGACCGGTATTGCAGTCTTTTGCAACTACCACAGAATGGGCAGATGTATTGATCGGACTGGCTGGAAATGATGTGCTGAATGCCTCAGGTGGGGATGATGTACTGATGGGTGGTGACGGCACGGATAGCCTAGATGGGGGGGCTGGCAACGATGTCTTGGATGGTGGTGCAGGCAACGACACACTTAGTGGTGGCGCAGGCAACGATGTGTACTTCTTTGGCCGCGGTCAAGGGGGTGATGTAATCAACAACGCAAAGGCGCTTGCGAGTGAAGTCGATGTTATCCGTCTTAAAGATGACATCTTGCCGGATGCGGTCACACTATACCGGCACGGTGATGATCTTGTGTTGGTAATCGATGGCAGTTCGACCCAAATATGGGCTAAAAACTCATTCAATGCGTCGGGCATGCTGAAGATCGATCAGATTCAGTTTGCCAATGGGACTGTTTGGTCAACAGATGACATGGCCAGTCGAACTCTGAGCGGATCTATCAACAGCATGACCGGTACAGCCGGAGATGACGTATTCAATGTTGATAATCTGCTGGACACGATTAGCGAAGGAGCCAACCAAGGTACGGATACTGTGCAGAGTTGGGTGCAATATACGCTCGGTGCAAACATCGAGAATCTCACATTGACCGGCGCCCTGAACATTAATGGTACGGGCAATGCTTTGGATAATGTTATTTGTGGCAACAGTGGAAACAACGTGCTGGATGGTGGAGGCATGACGCGTGGCTGGGCAGATGACGGCACAGATACGCTGATTGGCGGTGCGGGCGACGATACTTACTATGTGACGCCGGCTACTGGGGATGTTGTTGTGGAACAAGCCAATGAAGGCATTGATACAGTCATCGCCAACTTCGGCTACACGCTGCCCGATAACGTAGAAAACCTGATTATCCACAGCAACTGGCAGTATCCGATAACCGCGACCGGCAACGCATTGGACAATGTAATTACCGGGCAGAGCACTACGGTAGCTTACATCGACCAGTATGGCCGCTTTATTGGCGATACCATCGATGGCGGTGCTGGCGCAGACATCATGACGCTTGCTCACGGTGGCACATTTTATGTCGACAATGTCGGCGACAGGATCAATGCGTCAGGTCTTCTCAATGTATTCAGTTCCATTGACTATGCTTTGCCTGAGTACGCTGGTGGCTATTACCCGGCAGTTTCCAATCTGACCCTGATTGGGGCTGGTGATATCAACGGCACAGGGAATGGTGGCAACAACACGATTGCCGATAATGGAGGTAACAACATTCTGACTGGCGGCGCAGGTGATGACAGATTGATTGTTTGTGGCGGAAATGACACCCTGATCGGTGGTTTGGGCAACGATACCTACTCGATTGGGGGTAATGAGTGGGGTGGGCAAGATGTGATCTACAACACAGCTAGCGATGCGGTGTCTGCGGTGGATACTCTCGAGATCGGTGGGGGAGCAGCACTGTTCCAGCGCAACGGCGACGATCTGGTGATTTCGACGGGGCTGAACGCGAGCGTCACCGTCACCAACCATTTTGCCGCAGATGGTCTCAGCCAGATCGATCAGGTCAGGTTTATGAATACCGGTACGGTCTGGAATGCAGCACAGATCGAGCAGAACCTGTATGTGCAGCCACAAGGAACAAATAGTGCAGATGTACTGGCCGGTATCTGGACTAGCGATACCATCCATGGGTACGCAGGCGATGACACAATTTCGGGTGGCGAAGGCGCAGACCATTTGTACGGGGATTCCGGGAACGACACACTCAACGGCGAAAACGGAAACGATGTGCTGGCAGGAGGCACGGGTAACGATTTGTTGAATGGCGGTTATGGCAACGATGTGTATCTGTTCAGTCGCGGCGACGGCATGGATATTATTTCCGATTTTGACGATACGGTGGGCAATCAGGACACGCTGCGGTTCGACAGTACCATAGCGGTTCCCGATATTCATGTATCACGCGTTTGGCAAAACCTACTTCTGGATGTTGCGGGGTCGACAGATCAGATTCAGATCGATTCGTGGCTGAATGGAGATACCAACAAGATCGAGCGTATCGAATTTGCCGATGGTACGGTTTGGGGTGTTGCCGATATTTTGTCAAAAATGTCTGTTACACCGGCTACAGGCGGGGATGACATTATCTACGGTCTCGACACAAATGATGTCATTCACGGCCTGTCTGGTAATGATATGTTGGTCGGGATGGATGGGGACGACACGCTTTATGGTGATGAAGGCGATGACGACCTGCAGGGTTGCGCCGGCAACGATACGCTGGTGGGTGGAGCAGGCAATGATTATTACGAATTCTACCTGGGTGATGGTCAAGATCAGATCGACAACGCAGCATCTGACAATGCCACGTCTGTAGATACTTTACGAATTAGCGGTGTTGCCGCAAGCGCGGTATTGTTGAGTCGTACAGGTGATGATCTATTCGTAAAGGTTAGTGCTACAGACAATATCACTATCAAGAGCTATTACGCGGCTGGTGCGGACAACAAGATTGACCAGATTGAGTTCGACGATGGCACGGTGTGGGATCGGGCAAATATCGAACTTCATGTGGGTATGCCGACTACCGGAGACGATGTGCTTGGCGGCACTTCTGGCAATGACACCATTCACGCACTAGCCGGAAACGACACGGTTTCGGGTGGCGCTGGCGATGACCAACTGTACGGTGATGCTGGTAACGACACCCTGAACGGCGATGACGGAAATGATTTGCTGGATGGTGGCGCAGGAACGGACAAGCTGTTTGGCGGTTTGGGTAACGACACATATGTGGTAGACAGCACTGCGGATGTCGTGACCGAACTTGCCAATGCGGGGACGGACACCGTTCAATCCGCAGTCACTTTCACTTTGGGGGCTAACGTCGAGAACCTTACCCTAACTGGTACGACGGCGATCAAAGGCACCGGCAACACCCTGAACAACGTCCTCGACGGCAGTCTCAATACTGCTGCCAACGTTCTCACCGGTGGCACCGGCAACGACACCTACATCCTTGGAACAGGTGACACCATCGTCGAAGCCGCATCTGCAGGCACGGATACAGTCATGTCCTCTGCCACCTACACCCTGGGTACCAACCTGGAGAATCTCACCCTTACCGGCACCGCAGCCATTAACGGCACCGGCAACACTGTCGCCAACGTGCTCACCGGCAACGGCGCCGCCAACACCCTCTCCGGCGGCACCGGTGCCGACACCATGATAGGTGGAGCAGGCAACGACACCTACGTGGTGGACAACGTCGGAGACATCGTCACCGAACTGCTGAACGAAGGCACAGATTTGGTCCAATCCTCCGTGACCTACACCTTGAGTGCCAACGTCGAGAACCTTACCCTCACGGGAACAACGGCGATCAACGGCACAGGCAACGCAGGAGACAACGTCCTTACCGGCAACAGCGCCGTCAATACGCTGACCGGTGGTGCAGGTAACGACACCCTGAACGGCGGCACTGGCGCAGACAAATTGCTGGGTGGTCTGGGCAACGACACCTACGTGGTAGACAACACCGGCGACGTCATCACCGAAAACCTCAACGAAGGCGTAGACCTGGTCCAGTCATCCGTCACCTACACCTTGGCCGCCAACGTCGAGAACCTCACTCTCACCGGCACAACGGCGATCAACGGTACCGGCAACGCGCTGGACAACGTGCTCGATGGTAGCGTCAACACCAAGGCCAATGTGCTGACTGGTGGGGCAGGCAACGACACCTACGTACTGGGTACCGGCGACACCATCGTTGAAGCCGCAGCCGCAGGCACCGATACCGTGATGTCTGCTGCCACCTATACCCTGGGCACAAACCTGGAGAACCTCGTACTGACCGGTACCACTGCTATCAACGGTACGGGCAACACGCTCAACAACCTTCTGGTGGGTAACGCAGCCAACAACACCCTGAGTGATGGTGCAGGTAACGACATCCTGCAAGGTGGACTAGGCAACGACATCCTCACCGACACGGCAGGCGCCAATCTGTTCGACGGCGGGGCAGGTACCGACACGCTTACCGGCAGTACCGGCAACGAATTTTTCGTCGGTGGAGCAGGCAACGACACCATCGTTACCGGCACCGGTGCCGACATCCTCGCCTTCAACCGTGGCGATGGAGCAGATGTTGTCAATGGAGGTATCGGCACCGACAACACCATCAGCTTGGGCAAAGGCATCAACTACAGCGATCTGGCCCTCTCCAAAGTCAACAACGACCTCATCCTTGAAGTTGGCACGGGCGACCAAATTACCCTCAGCAACTGGTACAACACTGCCGCCAACTACAAGAGTGTCGTCGACCTGCAGGTCATGGCCGATGCCATGGCCGCCTTCAATTCAGCCTCCAGCGACCCATTGTTGAGCAAAGCCGTGCAGAACTTCAATTTCACCGCGATTGTGAATGCCTTTGATCAGGCCAATGGTGGCAATGCGACGTTCATGCACTGGAGTGCAACCAACACCCCGTTGGCAGCGCACCTCAGCGGCAGCGATACCGCAGCACTGGGCGGAGATCTGGCCCATCAGTTCGGCACCAACGGTAGCCTGACCGGAATGAACCTCGCTGCAGCCCAGACTGTGATCAACGATGCGCAGTTCGGAGGCACACCGCAAACCCTGCATGCATTTCAGGGGCTGCAGGGAGGGGCGGTGACGTTGTAAATCGAGACGCTTGCAATAGAAGTGGTTGCCGATAGTCCGCAAAGGGCGTCGGCAACCTCTGTAATTTGTACCTCAACCGCAAATAACACTTCCAGGGATAAGGTGACGATGCGGATTCAACGAATTTTCCCTCAGACTACCCCTCTCCAGATGGGAGAGGGAATTGACTCGGCATTTTCCTAGAAATCCAGTTTACTTCCCGTTCCGAGTTGTACCAGTTCGCTTAGCTTGGCGAATAGCTCGCTGCCGTCTCGCTGGCTGAACCAGCGGCCATCCAGTAGCGCGTAATGGAAGCCGCCGGATTTGGCGGCGAGCCAGATCTCGCGGTTCGGTACGTGGCGGTTGACGATGACTTTGCTGCCATCTGCAAACTCCATTTCCAGCACCGAGCCATTGCTGTCGTAATCGATGTCCGCATCGGAGTCATCTATCGCCTGTTCGATGCGCTGAAATACTGCATCGGCCACCTCGTTGAATTCGCTTTCAGTCATTTTCTGTCCTTGATTAACGGCCCTTGATCAACGCCGCCCGATCAGCATGGTGCTGTCGCTCTGGCTTACCTGAAAATTGCGCAGCACGTTTGCACCGAGCAGGTTGGTCTCCAAATTGGGCATCACCGCGACGGTGATGTTCTCCAGTACGAAATTGCCCAGCGTCATGTGCGGCAGGAGTGCAATGCAGCCCGTTGCCGCACCGTTGGCGGTCTGGAACTGGACTTCTTTGCAATTGTGGATACCCGCCTGACGCGCAAGGTCGCTGGAGATCGACGTGACCGAGGCGCCGGTGTCCACCATGAAGGTGATCGGGATGCCTTCGATGGTACCCGGCAGATAGAAGTGCCCGTTAGCTTGACGCTGCACTTCCATGCTGCCGTCGCCGGTAAAAGTCGGGGGAGGCAACGCTGCCTCGGGATTGGCGGTTTTGATGAAAAGCTGGAAGTCCTCCAGGCCGGCGCCGGAAGTCTGTATGGCAAGCTGGGTCGGTTTGTCCGTTTGCATGTTCAGCGGCTTGTCGAACTTCAGCCTGTGTCCCTCGGAGAAGCCGCTGCGCGGGTTGCACCAGGTGTTGCCGACGCTGAACATCATGTCGTATTGCCCGGCGGGCAGGTGCACGGTAGCGCTCTGCCTTGCATGAACCAGCACCGACATGGCGGGGATGGCGGTTTGCGGCGCGGAAAGAATCATCAGCACCGGGTAGGCATGA
>Ga0182021_10005044_pt1 | contig 15580 bp, 12 predicted proteins | sample 612E3MmetaG_FD_120493 | JGI IMG/M metagenome (GOLD analysis project Ga0182021, IMG submission 120493) | Permafrost microbial communities from Stordalen Mire, Sweden - 612E3M metaG (Illumina Assembly) | ecosystem: Environmental > Terrestrial > Soil > Wetlands > Permafrost | place: Sweden... | reverse complement strand
CTTTCACACCCGTTGCTGTAATGAAAATGTCGCCAATTTTTGCAGCATCGTCCATCTTCATAATGCGGTACCCTTCGAGTGTCGCTTTCAGGGCTGCCGTCGGTTTCACTTCGGTTACGATAACATTTGCACCGAGACCTTTCGCTCGCATCGCAACACCTTTGCCGCAATGCCCGAATCCCGCAACAACAATATTCTTGCCAGCCAAGAGGACACTGGTAGCTCGAAGAACACCATCGAGCGTTGATTGTCCGGTTCCGTACACATTGTCAAAGTCCCACTTTGTTTCGGCATCATTGACAGCGATAACAGGATATCGGAGCGCACCATCGTTTGCCATCGCACGCAAACGATGAACACCGGTTGTCGTTTCTTCTGTGCCTCCAATAACAGTCGGAATCAATTCTTTATGTTTATTATGCACAGTGAAAATAAGATCGGCGCCGTCATCGAGCGTGAGGTTCGGTTTGAATTTCAATGTCTCTTCAATGCACCAGTAGAATTCTTTCACATTCATCCCGTGCCATGCGAAAATGCTTACGCCTTCGTCAGCAAGTGCCGCTGCGACATCGTCTTGTGTTGAAAGTGGATTGCAGCCGCTCCAACTCACTTCGGCTCCCGCTTGGACGAATGTTTTTACAAGCACAGCCGTCTCTTTTGTTACGTGTAGACATCCGGCAATTTTGTAACCTTTAAACGGTTTTGTTTTGCAATATTTTTCCTGCAATGCCATGAGCACGGGCATACGTGATTCCGCCCACTCGATACGAAGCTTGCCGGCCTTTGCAAGTGAAAGATCTTTTACTTTAAATTTTCCTGGTTTGTGGTCCATACTATTTTTGTCTCTCATTGATACATGGTGTGTAAATTCCATTATTTATTTTAATGCTTTCTGGAGTGTTTTTATCAGATCCAATTTTTCCCATGTGAATTCCTTTTCACTGCGGCCAAAGTGGCCGTATGCTGCGGTCTTGCGATAGATCGGACGGCGCAGATCGAGCCGTTTAATGATACCGCGAGGCGTGAGATCAATTTCCTTCATCACAAAATCCGAGAGCTGTGCATCGGGAATGATGCCGGTGCCGAAGGTTTTGATTTGAATGGATACAGGTTCTACCACACCGATCGCATATGCTACTTGGATCTGACATTCGGTGGCAAGTTTTGCTGCGACAATATTCTTTGCAAGATGACGCGCCGCATATGCAGCGCTGCGATCTACTTTCGTTGGGTCTTTACCGGAGAATGCGCCGCCGCCATGCGGTGCACGTCCGCCGTACGTATCGACAACAATTTTGCGCCCGGTCAATCCGCTGTCGCCATGCGGCCCGCCAACTTCAAATCTACCCGTAGGATTGACGAAGTAGCGTGTTTTATTGTCAAGCATTCCGGATGGAATAACATTGCGTACGATCAACTCGATGACATCTTCTTTAATCTTTTTTTGTGTCACATCCGGATCGTGCTGAGTGGAGACAACAATTGTATCAACACGAACAGGTTTTCCGTCGCTGTCGTATTCGACCGTCACCTGAGACTTTGCATCGGGGCGAAGATAGGGCATCAAGTTGGGCTGTTTCTTTCGAACAGAAGCAAGTTGAAACACCAATTTGTGCGCGTACATAATTGGTGCGGGCATTAACTCGGGAGTCTCCGAAGAGGCGTATCCGAACATCATCCCTTGGTCGCCTGCGCCACCGGTATCCACACCCTGAGCAATGTCAGGCGATTGAGAATGGATGGAAGAGAGGACTGAGCATGAATCGGCATCAAACCCGACTCCGGCTTTGGTATAACCGATATCGCGAATAACATTACGGACGATCTCTTGGACTTCGATATATCCCTTCGTAGTGATTTCTCCGCCGACGAGTACCATGCCGGTAGTAACGAATGTTTCGCATGCCACACGCGATGTTTTGTCTTGTATAAGCAAGGCGTCAAGTACTGCATCGGAAATTTGGTCGCAGACTTTGTCGGGATGTCCTTCGGATACCGATTCCGAAGTAAATAAGTTTCTCATTGTTTCTCCGTACTAAGTTGATGATTCAGTAAATAAAATTTTCTTTCGATTGAAAAATTAATCTGGTTGGATTGCAATGCTCTGTTGATCAGTAAAATTCCAATTCAGAAGAATCACCGATATTAATTCGTTTATAATTTCCACGGACGACAGCATTGCTGCCAATAATAGAATCTTCAATGAGCGAGTTGAGCACTGTTGCCCCTTCGCTAATGATAGAGTTGCGGACAATGGTATTTTCCACAGTCGCATTTTCAGCAATAGTGGCATGGGGCCCGATAATAGCATTGGAAACTTTTGCCTTTGGTGAGATAAATGCAGGCGGTTGGATCAAGACGCCTTTCAACGGCTGAGGCATAGGTTGATGTTCCAGAAGATAACGGTTAGTGGAAAGTAATGTCTCCGGACTGCCGCAGTCAAACCATCCTTCTATGGAGAATGTCTTCATCTTTTCGCCATTGTCAATCATCATCTGAAGTGCATCGGTCAATTGGAACTCGCCTTTTGTACGTGTGTTGTTTCGAATCATTTCCTTCAAACAATCCACTAAGAGCTGCGGCTGTGTGATATAGTAAAGGCCGACGAGGGCAAGGTTACTCTTCGGCACTTCCGGTTTCTCTACCAGTTGTGATATCTGGCCGTTGGTTGTTTCGGCAACTCCAAACCGCCTCGGATCATCCACATGTTTAACACCAATTTGTGTTTGTTCGTTCTTAATCATCGACTTCAGATCAACCTCAAATATCGTATCACCTAATATGATGAGAATTGGGCTGGTGGAAAAGGTATGCCGGGAGATGTAGATGGCATGTCCGAGCCCAAGGCGCTCTTCCTGTTCCACGAAATCGACCTTGATCTTATAGTTTGCGAGCACATAATCTTTAACCATCTCGCCGAGATACCCGATGATAATGGTAGCTTCGGTAAAGCCAGCCTCAATAATTTTGTCGAGAATATGTCCAATGATCGGTTTACCGGCAACATTCAGGAGTACTTTCGGTACTGTAAATGTGTATGGGCGAAGCCGACTGCCGACACCTGCGACGGGGATGATTGCTCTCATATTCCGGATTTGTTTTTGTTGATAAGTTTCTTTAAAAAATACGGAAGAATCCCTTCACAAACAAACTCAATCATTTCTCGGTAGTGTCTCAATTTAATATAGTTGGTTAGTGATGTCAGTCCCGCAAAGCGGGATTCATGACATTCAACAGTATCGGTCAGGACGTAAGTCCTGACCACACTAAACCGAGACACTGCCCATTTTCCTAGAAATTGAAATTAAACAGTCTCCTTCCATTGAATTATTCTGAAAAACATGTAACTTATTAATAGAATGTATTGTTATGTTATAAACACAGTTATTCGATGTACCGAAATCTTTTCTTAGTCAGTCAATAATTAATTGGAGTATTATTTATGGATATCAGCAAGTTAGCGGCATCAATCGCTGAATCGCCAACGGTAAAACTCAACGCCGAGGCTGCAAAGCTGCGTGCACAAGGTGAGGCAATTGTGCACTTTGGGATTGGTGAACCCAAAAACAAAGCCCCTCTGGGTGCAATTTCGAGTGCCATCGAAAAGTTGAACTCGAGTGATGTGAAATATGCGCCCTCCGATGGTATGCCAGGGCTAAAAAAAGCTATTGTACAATACACAGAAAGGAATTACGGGAGAACAGTAGATCCTGCAAATGTGATTGTCTCTGACGGTGCAAAGCATTCCATATTCAATGTGCTCTATGCTCTTATCAATCCGGGAGATCAAGTCATCGTCCTGGCTCCCTATTGGGTAAGCTATCCGGAAATGGTCAAGATGGTCAACGGTGTCCCTGTGATTGTCACACCGGTCGATGGGAGCTTTTATCCAAAACTATCGGAGATTGAAAAAGCAGTTACTGCATCGACTCGTGCAATTATCGTTAATAGTCCAAACAATCCTTCCGGCGCTGTTTTCTCGGATGAGTTTGTCAGCCAGATTGTTGAATTCTGTGAACGAAAAAATATCTATCTCCTGACAGACGACATTTATCACAAACTCATATTTGACGGCAAAAAAATAGCACCGGTCTATAACTTTACAAAAAAAGATATTGAATCAACCAATGTCATTGTGATTAACGGTATTTCAAAAACGTACGGAATGACCGGGTTTCGAGTGGGCTGGGTTGTTGCTAACCGAAAACTCGTGAAGGTCATGACAAATATTCAAGGACAAATTACTACATGCAATTCACCAATCTGTCAGGTTGCTGCAGAATCGGCACTGAATGACGATCAGAGTGGTGTGGATACGCTCCTCGATACAATTGAGAAGAACCGGAATACGGTCATGCGGGAATTACAATCTATTCCCGGGATGAAAGTCGTAAAGCCGCAAGGAACATTTTACTGTTTTCCTGATTTTAGCGCATTCAATAAAGATTCTATGGCGTTGGCGGATTTTTTATTGAAGAAAGCTCTTGTGGTTACCGTACCGGGTAAAGAATTCGGTATGGAAGGCCACTTGCGACTCAGTTATGCCGGCGCGCCTAGTGAGGTTGCAGATGGATTAGCGCGTATCAAATGGGCATTGGATCCGAATGCGCCGCGGGAAATCCAAATTGGCAATCGAAAAGTTGTCCGCGATTGGTAAGAAACCTTTAGTGAAAAACCTTTGTTCTTTTATTAACAAATGAATGGATGAATTATGAATGTTCCGGCATACGCCAAAAATGAAAAAGCAATTACATGGATAAAAGAAATTGCTGCCTTAACGAAGCCAGACAATGTGTACTGGTGCGACGGTTCACAAACCGAATATGACGAAATGTGTCAGCGGCTTGTGAAGTCGGGAACGTTCTTAAAGTTGAACGAACAGAAAAGGCCTAATAGTTTTCTGGCGCGATCGGATGCGAGTGATGTGGCGCGCGTGGAAGATCGTACATTTATTTGCAGTGTGAAGAAGAGCGATGCGGGCCCGACAAATAATTGGGCTGATCCGCGGGAGATGAAAGCAACTCTGAATAAGTTATTCGACGGCTGCATGCGCGGACGCACCCTGTATGTTATCCCATTTAGTATGGGACCGCTTGGATCTCACATCGCACACATCGGTATTGAACTGACGGATTCACCGTATGTTGTCGCCAACATGCGCATTATGACCCGCATGGGAAAAGCCGTATGGGATGTTCTAGGCAGTACCGGTGAGTTTGTGCCATGCGTTCATTCTGTTGGTGCGCCATTGGCGCCGGGTCAGAAAGATGTGGCGTGGCCGTGCAACAAAGAAAAATATATCGTTCACTACCCGGAAGAACATGCGATCTGGTCGTTCGGAAGCGGGTATGGCGGCAACGCGTTACTTGGTAAAAAATGTTTTGCTCTCCGTATTGCATCCACGATGGCGCGTGAACAAGGCTGGATGGCTGAACACATGCTTATTATGGGAATCGAATCTCCTCAAGGGGAAAAGACGTATGTAGCAGCCGCGTTCCCAAGTGCGTGCGGTAAGACGAACCTTGCTATGCTTATTCCACCAAATTCTTTTAAAGGTTGGAAAGTGACGACTGTCGGCGATGACATTGCGTGGATTAAACCGGGCAAAGATGGCCAACTCTATGCCATTAATCCGGAGAATGGATATTTTGGAGTTGCCCCCGGCACTTCTGAAAAAACCAATCCAAACGCTATGGCGACAGCAAGCAAGAATTCTATTTTTACAAATGTCGCGCTCACCCCGGATGGAGATGTTTGGTGGGAGGGGATGACGAAGACAGCGCCCCCCGAGTTGATCGATTGGACCGGACAGGCGTGGACACCGGACTGCGGACGTAAAGCCGCACATCCGAATGCACGCTTTACAACTCCGGCAAGCCAATGCCCTTGCATTGATCACGAGTGGGAAAATCCGAATGGTGTTCCGATCAAAGCGTTTATCTTTGGCGGGCGCCGAAGCAATACAACTCCGCTCGTATGTCAATCCGAAGATTGGGCACATGGTGTCTATCTTGCTGCTACAGTTGGCTCCGAAACAACTGCCGCTGCTGCTGGTAAAGTAGGACAGGTGCGCCGTGATCCATTTGCCATGCTCCCATTTTGCGGATACCATATGGCTGATTATTTTCACCATTGGCTTGAAATGGGACGTCGTGTCGCACATCCGCCGAAAATTTTTGGAGTCAATTGGTTCCGCGTTGACGAGAATGGCAGTTTCCTCTGGCCGGGATTCGGCGATAATATGCGCGTACTCAAATGGATTGTTGAGCGTGTGAATGGAAAGGCACAGGCGGTTCAAAGTCCGCTTGGCTGGATTCCGAAGTACGAAGACATTGACTGGAACGGATTAGAGTTTACACAAAAGCAGTTTGAGAATGTCATGAACATCGACGCGGAGTTGTGGAAAAAAGAAATCCAGCTCCATGAAGAATTGTTCCTCAGTCTTCAGGACAAATTGCCGAAAGAACTCAACTCGATGTGCAAGCAGCTTCTTTCTAAAATTTCCAGTTAGTAAACATAATGAGTATGACAAAATTATAACTGAATATTTACAAAAAAAATCAAAGCCGCTGCGTTTATCGACGAAGCGGCTTTTTGGTTTACAGAGGGAATACATACGACAGATTTTCTGTGAAGAAAGCAAAGCTTTTACGAGATAGCCGCTCCCAAGCCCCGCCAAAAAGATGGCGGGCAAGTGAGCTTGGGAGCAAGTCCATGTGATTACGTATCCAGCGGACTTCTGACGTTTAATCCTTTTTTATTTAAGACATGGGTGTAGATCATTGTTGTGCGGACATCCTTGTGGCCTAATAGTTCTTGCACTGTTCTGATGTCGTGTCCATCCTCCAGCAAATGCGTAGCGAAGGAATGACGGAAGGAATGGCAGCTGCCGTTTTTCAGAATCTTCGCTTTGCGAATAGCCTCTTTTACTTCGCGTTGGATGAGTGTATCGTGCAAATGGTGACGAGCGATTAAGCCGGTACGGGGATCAGCCGATCGTTTAGAAGATGGAAAAAGGAATTGCCACCCAAGTTCCTTTGATGCATTTTTCGATTTGATCTGAAGAGCATCGGGTAAGAGAGCTTCACCGTATCCTTCCCGAAGGTCTTGTCGATGCAATAAACGTACTTTTTCACACTGCAATTCAAGATCGGTGATAAGTGATTGCGGCAGAGGAACGCGTCTATCTTTATCGCCTTTTCCATGCCGAATGGTAATGATGTTGTTTTCAAAATCGAGATCATGCACGCGCAATCGGAGTGCTTCCAGTACCCGAAGTCCCGATCCGTAAAGAAGCGAAGCTATGAGTCTTGTCGATCCGGATAAGTGCGCTAAGATGAGTTTAACTTCCTTCAATGAAAAAACAACTGGTAAGCGGTTACTTCGCTGGGCACGTTCTATATTTCCAAAATCGCCGAGGTGTTTATGAAGAACGTGTTTATAAAGAAAAACAAGTGCATTTAATGCTTGATTTTGCGTTGAAGAAGATACATGTTTGTCTTGGGCGAGATACGAGAGAAATTGTCGTATCTCGGTTTCTCCCATTTCAATCGGATGGCGCTTATTGTGGTGGAGGATAAATCGCTTGATCCATTGTACGTATGAATCTTCTGTTCGTTTACTCAGGTGTATAAGGCGAGCTACCTCCCTTACTTGGTCTAACAATTTAGATGACATGGCGCGTCCTTTTTGGAATGTATAGTAAAATATACGAAATAATTACAAATTGTCGACCTTTACAACCTAATAGTCACAAAAGGTCGACTCAGTCGACCTAATCACATGTTATGTTGCACAGGCAGCGCGCTCTGTATGTGTTACTTGCGGGGTTGGGTAATCGCAGTCTACTAGCTTTAAGTTTTATTTACATTGTACAAATTTCGATGTTGTTGGTTTCTATAAGTTATGCTGTCAACAAGTTTTGTTTGGTACGAGAATAAAAAGCAGTGGTTGTTAAGAATCCAAAACCGGCTTAACGATGCGCTGCCTGTGCTCAGAAAAATTAAAGTTTTGATGTCGTGAGCAAGTATTGTTTTGTGGAAAGTTCGTACAATTAAGAAACTATAACATAACCAGCAACTCAAGCTGACGGTTGGAGCGTTGGTACGTTAAGCATGGCGCTTAGGGATTATTGATTGAAAGATTTTATAATAAACTTGTTTTGTATTCAGAAACTTGCTGGTTATCGTTGCCGCAGCTTAGTTGCCATCCGTTAGGCTTATAGACTTTATATGGGAGCATATTGAATGGAAAAGATTAGAATACTCATTCTCATAATTATTCTCAGCATAATGATTGTGGGCTGTAAAAAAGAAAGCAATATCTCAAATCCAAGCGCTGAAGGCGAAAAAAGTAATCTTACTTTTATTAAAGACACTATAGAAAATTGGACTCTTGGTAAGAGAAAAATATTAAAACTTGGGTTGATTGCCAATACTACGAATGCGATAACAGAATATGTCTCTACGACAATAGATTCGAATGGCATATTCTTCATTTCTCTAGACCAAGTCAAACCATCAAATCTTACATCCATCGTACAGATAGAAAATCTTCCCGTTTCATTTATAAATATCAGTGATCCGAATGTCAAAGGAGCGTTAGGTGAAATGCTAATCTACAATCCAGATACTGTTAAACCAAGCTGGATGGCTGCATGTATAAGCAAAATAAATCGAGATAGCATCGGAAGTTATACACTTGATTTTTTATATGTCGAATCCAATATGGACATTACAGGAACCTTTGTGGGTTATAGCTTAGTTGACGGAAAAAATGATACGGTCACCTATAACTACGATTTGCATTATAAAGCAGGCTGGAACAAAATAGTATGTACTTTGACATCAAGAACCGAATACGGATTAAACGTTAATGAATCGTATCATTTCTCCAACTCGGAAAATAGTGACAGCGAATGGTTTGTTTGGTTTATTCGTCTATAAGCCTAACCAGGCGCTCAAGCTGACGGAATGAGCTGAGGTACGTTAAGCATGACGTGTGGTGGGATTTGGTTTCTTAAGTTTGTTTTAAGTTTCTCGTTGGTTTTGTCTTTATTAATTTGGTTTTGTGTATGAACTTGTTTCGTTTAGTGTATTTTGAAAATATTCAGTGCCGCAGCTTAGCGCCGGTCCGTTAGGCCGCCAAGAACTAATTTTAAGGAGATATTATGGATCTAATGAACAAAGATGTTTTGAAATCGTTCATTGACATATTAATAAAAAAATATCCAGCCTATGACCCCGAAGCTTTAAAAAGTATTCAAAAACTAACTGATGCTGAAGTTATGCTTCTTCTCTACAATGATATGGCTGAAATTAATAAATTTAAAAAAGGAACTTATAATGGTGCAGCAAAAGTGATGGGTTCAGTCATAAAATCCTCACCTTATGAGAAACTAATAACAGCATATTTAGAATACTTGGATAAGAAATCGAATGAAAGTGAAACTATTGAAAAAATTCCTTACCTAAAATCGATACTAGTATTTATTAATTGGCTAAATGATGAAGTCTATGTTAAACCAGAATAAATACTTGGCGGCCTAACCAGCAACTCAAGCTGACAGAATGAGCGTGGGTTCGTTAAGCATGGCGCTAAGAGATTATTGATTGAAAGATTTTATAATAAACTTATTTAGTATTCAGCAACTTGCGGGTTATCAGCGCCGCAGCTTAGTTGCCATCCGTTAGGCTGCACAAGCAGCGCGCTTTGTGTGAGTTGTGTTTCAATGTTTTGTGGTTACCTATTTGGTTTTGTAATTGTTCTCTACTGGCTTTTGCTTTTTAGTAGCGATGTGCAGGTTTATAAGTTCACTGCTTCCTAAAAGGTTGCGTTGTCAACAAGTTTTATTTTGTACGAGAATAATAAAAGCGGTGCAAGTTAAGTTCTAAAAAGAATCTCGGTGATGCGCTGCCTGTGCTCAGCAAAATTCGAGTTATAAAAGAGTCAGAATATTTTGTCTATGAAGAAAGTTTGTGCAACAAAGTAACAATAGCCTAACCAGGCGCTCAAGCTGACGGTTGCCAGCTGGGTGCGTTAAACATTGCTGGTGGTGGTTTTTCGTTTTTGTTATTCAGTTTTTAGTACCTATTACTTTGATACTAACCAAAATGGTTGTTAGCATGAACTTGTTTCGTTTTCAGCAATTTGAAAATTATCAGTGCCGCAGCTTAGCGCCCGTCCGTTAGGCGCCCAAAAAATATTGATTGAGACAACATTATAAATGAGGAAACGTATGAAAACATCTAGTTTTATGATTTTAATGGCATTTCTTTTTATTGGTTATGGATGTAATCAAACTTCGATTCCGATAGTAAAAACTGATGTAATTCTAATGAGCATAAAGTCTACGAATTGTCAGACAGTTGAGGGATTTCTAAATTATGAAAACGATACAATTCGGGTTGCATATATTTTTTGGGCTGAAAAAGGAATTATGGGATTGTTTATTCATAACAAGTTGATGAAACCTTTGTATATAGATTGGAAGAAGTGTTCATATATTACAGGCACAACAAAGCACGATTATTGGGATGAGACTATCACTGTCACAAATACAGGTTCATCCATTTCAAATTCAGAAAGCTATTCCCAAAACAATATTTCTATTTCAGGATCCACTAATACACAGCTTTCTTCAAACTCAAGGACCGAATATTGGAATAATTTTTATAATCCCGCTGTTTACTCTGAAACAGAAACTAAGGGTGATGCAACTTCTTCTACGAATATTAAGGCAACAAACCTCATTTCAAGTCAATATCTTAATAGTACGTTCAATTATTCCTTAACTCGCATTGCAAAACCTGAAAGAATAACATTTGTTCCACCAGGTACGACGGTTTCTATAGCCCTGTACACGATCTTTGGAAAAAATATTTTGGATATTTCATTAAATAAGTTCTTGTCAAAGGACACAACAGTATTGATGGAGATAAGTACCCAAGTCGTTCGAAATATTAATAATGTTTTCGTTCTTGTTGATACACTCGAATATATACCAAAGAAAGTGAGTTTACCATTTATCGAATATGATCCTCAAAAATCTCCTTTGTCTTTCCGTTCTTTTGTTACATATTCAACAGATGAGAAGTTTTCGACTGAAGCTTATGTAAATAGTAATTTCTATATAGATCGTATTACTCAAATGCCTATTTCTATTTTCAAGGCAAAAATAAAAGGAATTCCAATAAATGATAACACATATAATATTTGGTCTACTCCACATTCCTTTTTTATATTTAGAAGCGTCGAATTAAAATAAATGTATTTTGGGCGCCTAACCAGGCGCTCAAGCTGACGGAATGAGCTGAGGTACGTTAAACATTGCTGGAGGTGGGTTGACGTTTTTACTATTCAGTTTTTAGTACCTATAACTTTGATACTTATTAATTTGGTTATCAGCATGAACTTGTTTCGTTTTGTGTATATTGAAAATTATCAGCGCCGCAGCTTAGCGCCCGTCCGTTAGGCGGAATCATAAAAGGTGTTTATGAAATTATATCGATTAAAAAGAAAAGATTGGTATTGGTTATGTATAGTATGGTTGCTGCTGTTTTTGTTATCTACCGTTTTAGCATTTAGTGAAATTAAAAATAAACCTTTTAATTTTCTTTTTGTTGGTTTTATTAGTTTTATCCCCCACATTGTTTTTATCGCGTATGTAATAAATACTTTTAGATTTATTGTAGATAAAGAAGACAAAGGAAGAAAGTAAATAGTTATTTCGATTCTATTGGTTTCTCCACTTATTCTAGTGTTCGTTTATTTGATAATGATTGGAAGCCATTTAGTTGCGGAATAACATTATTCTTTGGTTGAAGATTCCGCCTAACCAGGCGCTCAAGCTGACGGAATGAGCGTGGAAGCAATTTACATGGCTAATGGTGGGTTTAGGTTTTTATAATTAACTTTTCAGTACCTCGTTGGTTGGGAGGAAATTAATTTAGTTATCAGCGTAAACTTGGTTCGTTGGGTGCATGCTACAAATTTGCAGTGCCGCAGCTTAGCGCCCACCCGTTAGGCAACGCAATCTTAGTTAGAAAGGAATACACAATGCCTGATAATCAGAATGCAAAAAAGAAATGGTATGAATATAAACAGGGAGATTTAGACGATTCAGGAGAACGTATTAGAGCAATTGCATGTCGTACTGAACATGTTTTAATATATTATCCTGAAGGGAGTTCGGCATTTAAATTAACAGGGGATCTAAAATCTTGTCCTAATTCTAATGAACTAATATCAACCTCGAAAATGCTTCATGCACAAGTACTTTCATGCCTTCCAAAGAGAAAACATAAACGCGCAGAAGGTCTAATAATATTTGCCATTGCAACAGGGTTAGATTCAGGTTTACCTCTTTCCGAAAAAAATCATTTTTCTGAGGTCGAAACATTCCTAAATAATTATATAATTGAAAGTGCACACTTAAAATATGTCACATCCGCAATCCTTGTTTTTATATTGTTTTCTTTACCTCCTATGTATTACTTAAATCAATTTGGAAAAGACCATATTTATCAAATTCTTGTTTGCACATCCTTCGGTTCTCTTGGAGCCTTATTATCCGTACTTCAAAGATTCCAGTCAATCTATATTCCAAAATATTCATCCTGGCGATATATAGGGCTCCGTTCTCTTACTAGAATATTATTGGGCGCTATTTTTGGCGGTCTTTTTATTGTTATGCAAAAAGCAGGAATAATACTAAATCTAATTAGTTCAAATGTATTTTTGCTCTATCTATTTTCATTTCTTAGTGGATTTAGTGAGAGATTTATTCCGGACTTGATAGATAAAATGCAAAACAAGGTCGATGTGGTATCGATTCAAGAAGCAAAAAAGGATTAATATTGCGTTGCCTAACCATGCGCTACTAATGACATCAAGTCAGAATGCTCGAAATTTTACTAATTTTGCAAGTTTGCCGTCGGGCAATATTGATGTCCATTACATGAAGATTCTTGACGAAATCAAGATGAAAACCTAAAGCTAACGGTTGGGAGCTGGGCGATAAATTCATGGCGCTAAACACACTTTTTGTTTGTATTAAAAATAGACGTGTGGCTCGTTTCGTTGATTGCATGGCTTGTAATTATCAACGCCGCAGCTTAGTTGCCGTCCGTTATGTTGCAATTGTATTTGACCTATCCAGTTACAAAGAAGGAAACAAATGAAAATTATTATCGCACTGTTTTATTTTCTCATTTCATTCTCTGTTCTATACGCACAAAGTCCTGAATGGATCAATTATACTAATGGCCAAAAAGTTTGGGCAACCGCTTTTGAAGGAGACAATGTTTGGGTTGGAACAGGCGGAGGTTTGGTTAAACTCAATAAAACAACAGGAGTGAAAATCTTTTATAACAGAAGTAATTTGGGTTTGCCTTCTAACAATGTTTCTTCAATTGCGGTAGACAGTTCTGGGAATAAGTGGATAGGGACAATATCCGGCGGTCTTGCTAAATTTGATGGCACAGTCTGGACGGTTTATACTTCTTCAAATTCAGACTTGCCCTACGGTTATAATTATTATGCTGTCACTTCAATAGCGACAGATGGTTTAGGGAACAAGTGGATAGGCTCTGATGCGGATGGTCTTATAAAATATGACGGTGCGATTTGGACTAATTATAATACTAGAAATTCAGGCTTACCTAATGACCATGTCAGTGCAATTGCGATAGATAGTTTAGGAAATAAGTGGATTGGCACTTGGAATGATGGCGGACTTGCTAAATATGACGGCACAACATGGACAATTTATACTAGTTTAAATTCTGGTTTGCCTGGCAACGAAATTACTTCAATAGCGATTGATGGATCAGGGAATAAGTGGATCGGGACTAATGGGAACGGACTTGCTAAATATGATGGCATAACCTGGACTGTCTATACAACATTAAATTCTGCTTTGCCTTCTAACGCCGTCGGTTCAATAGCTATAGACGGTTCAGGGAATAAATGGATTGCGACTGATATTGGACTTTCTAAATATGATGGTACAAGTTGGACACATTATACAACTTCAAATTCAGGTTTGCCTGATAGTTATATCAGTTCGATCACAATAGACGGTTCAGGGAATAAGTGGATTGGGACTTCTTCTGACGGTATTGTTAAATATGATGGCACGACCTGGACTGTTTATAATACTTCAAATTCGGGTTTACCGGATCCTTATAACGGCGTTACATCAATAAAAATGGACAATTCAGGGAATAAATGGATTGGGACTTGGGGTGGTCTTGTTAAATATAACGGCACAACTTGGACGGTTTATACTACTCTAAATTCTGGGTTACCTGATAATATTATTTATTCAATGGCAATAGACGCTTTAGGAAATAAATGGATGGGGACTGGTAATTATTATAGTGGTCGTGGACTTGCTAAATATGACGGTACAATTTGGACTGTTTATACAAATTTAAATTCAGGATTACCTAGTGCCGCTGTCACTTCAATAGCAATAGATGTTTCAGGAAATAAGTGGATGGGGACTTGGTATGGAGGACTTGTCAAATTCGATGGCACAACATGGACGGTTTATACAACATCAAATTCGGGTTTACCTATTAATTATATAAAGTCGATAGCGATAGACGCTCAAGGAAATAAGTGGATTGGAACTGCAAATGGATTGGTTAAATATGACGGCACAACCTGGACGGTTTATACAACTTCAAATTCTGATTTGCCGGATAATAATGTAGAGTCGATAGCGATAGACAATTCAAAGAATAAATGGATCGGAACTGATAATGGACTTGCTAAATATGACGGCACAACCTGGACGGTTTATACAACTTCAAATTCAGGCTTGCCTCGTAACGCTATCGCTTCAATTGCGATAGATGGTTCAGGAAATATTTGGTTTGGGACGTATGGCGGACTAGCTAAATATGACGGCATAAATTGGACATCTTATACTTCTTTCAATTCGGGTTTGCCTGGTCCTTCTAACATTGTAACTTCAATATCCATAGATAGTTCAGGGAATAAGTGGATTGGGACTAATGGCGGTGGCTTAGCGATTTATAAAGAAGGGGGTGTTGTAGTATCGATTAATGAAATAATGCATAAAAATAATCCAGACAATTTTTCTTTATTCCAGAATTATCCCAACCCCTTCAATCCTTCTACAAACATTTCGTTTAACCTTTCAACAAAATCATTTGTGTCACTCAAAATATTTGATTTGATTGGAAGAGAGGTGACAACAATTTTTTCAGGAGAATTGGCGGCAGGAAATTATACAAAGCAATGGAATGCCGCAAATATTTCGAGCGGTATTTACTTTTATCGCTTGCAAACTAGATCAGCTACTGAGACGAAAAAACTTATATTGCTCAAATGAAACAATTGCAACATAACCAGGCGCTCCCCTCTAGAAAACAGAGGGGCAGGCAAGCTGACGGTTGCCAGCTGGGTGCAATTAACATGGCGAGCATAGGTTTTAGTCTTAATAATTTCTTTTTCAGCAACTTGAAACTTATCAGCGCCGCAGCTCCCGTTTTATGGGATCCTCGATTCGACCACAATTTGATTGGACAACATCAAATTTGTCGAATCG
>Ga0182021_10005043_pt1 | contig 15581 bp, 15 predicted proteins | sample 612E3MmetaG_FD_120493 | JGI IMG/M metagenome (GOLD analysis project Ga0182021, IMG submission 120493) | Permafrost microbial communities from Stordalen Mire, Sweden - 612E3M metaG (Illumina Assembly) | ecosystem: Environmental > Terrestrial > Soil > Wetlands > Permafrost | place: Sweden... | reverse complement strand
TGCCGCTTGACGTCCTCACTGCCCATATAGACAACGCATTGCATGCCGTAGCGCGCGGCCACCGTAGCCGTCGCGACACCGTGTTGACCTGCGCCCGTCTCCGCGATCACGCGCGGCTTGTTCATACGCCGAGCAAGCAGCGCCTGACCGATGCAGTTGTTGACCTTGTGCGCCCCAGTGTGATTGAGGTCTTCGCGCTTCAAGTAGATCTGCGCGCCGCCCAGGATCTCCGACCAGCGCCGGGCATGGTAGATCGGGCTCGGCCGCCCGACGTAATGCTTGAGTTCGTACTCGTATTCGGCGCGGAATTCGGCGTCGCGTTGCGCCACTGCGTAGGCCTGCCTCAGCTCGGTCAAGGCCGGGATAAGCGTCTCGGCGACAAACACCCCCCCGTAACGGCCGAAATGACCGTCGTCGTCGGGCAGGTTATAAGCTGATATCGGCATCTGCATTCTTCACTGCCGCAACAAAGGCGGCGATCTTGGCGGCATCCTTGATGCCCTTGGCAGACTCGACGCCGCTGCTGACATCGACGCCCCAAGGGCGCAACTGCCTGATAACGGTTCCAACATTGAGCGCCGTCAAGCCGCCGGCAACGATTATCGGCACCGACAGGCCTGGCGGCACCAACGACCAATCGAACACTTGCCCGCTGCCACCAAAGTCACCAACATAGGCATCAAGCAGCAAACCGCGGGCAGACGGATAACTGCGGGCGAATTCTATCAGATCAAGGCCAGGCCTCATTCGTGCCACTTTTATGTACGGGTGACCGAGACCTTCGCAGAATTCCGGACTTTCATCGCCCTGGAACTGAAGCACGTCCAAAGCAACGGAATCCAGGACACCGTGGACGACCGCCGGCGACGGGTTGACGAACAGACCGATGCGCGTCACGAACGGTGGTACGCGCTTGACCAGCGTAGCCGCCCGCGTCGTTTCGACGTTGCGCTTGCTCTGGGGAAAGAAGACAAACCCCAGCGCATCAGCGCCAGAATTTGCCGCAGCATCGACGTCTTCTTCGCGGGTCAGGCCGCATATCTTGATTCGAGTGCGTGTCACGATCGAGCACCGCCGGGTAACCATGGATGGGGGACGATGATACGTCCGCTTCCCGGCAGGCGCCATTCTTGCCCATACTCGACGCCGGAAAAATAGAGACCTGCCGCAGCGAATGTCGGCGCTGCACGGGCACGCTCCCGCTGACGCAAGACCTCGCCAAGCCACGCCGCAGGGAAACGACCCAGGCCAACGTAGACCAGGGCGCCAACGATGTTGCGTACCATGTGATGAAGAAAACCGTTGGCGCTCAACTGAAAGCAAATGAGATCGTCGTGTTGGCTGATCTCGATAGCGTGCAGCGTCTTGATGGGGGACTTGGCCTGGCATTGCGCGGCGCGGAAAGCGGAGAAATCATGCTCGCCGCGCAGTTGCTGTGCCGCCGATGACATGGCGTTCACATTGAGCGGCGCATGGCACCAGCCGACCTTACCGGCGAACAGCGCGGGACGAACCGGCCGATTCAGCAACCAGTAGCAATAAGTCCGGCGAATTGCGCAGAAGCGGGCGTGGAAATCGTCCGCCACCGGCACGGCCCAGTTCACTGCCACGCCAGGCGGCAGGTGGGCATTGACGCCGCGCACCCAAGCGCTGACCGGGCGTACGACGTCGGTGTCAAAGTGCGCCACTTGCGCCAGAGCATGAACGCCGGTATCCGTCCTGCCAGCGCAGTGCGTTCGCACCGGCAAGCCGGCGATGGCGGCCAGAGCGCCTTCCAGGACATCTTGTACGGTATTGCCGTGCGGCTGGGATTGCCAGCCGTGGAATGCTTGGCCGTCATATTCCAAACCGATGGCGATCTTCATCGCCACCAGCCGAGCCAGCCGGCGAAGACGATCAAACCGGCGAGGATCAGCCAATCCGGCCAGCGTACGGGTGCCACCGTCAGGGTCATATGGTCCGGACCATTTTCCGCTGCTGGCAACAACCAGTGCCGCCAGGAAACCCTCAGATCGTTTTCGACATTCTCCAATACGAGCAGCAAGCGAACGACGATGCGCTCACGATAGTCACCCCAAGCAGCCAGCGGCGACAACAACCAATGCAGCCCGCCGACCAGGCCACTGCTGCCGACGCTCAAATGCAACCAGGCCAGGGTCACCAGCAACAACACTAGGTGCAATAGCTGCTCGGTTGCGGCAGTCAGGCCGTCGTAGGTTGCGCCGATGGCACCAATCGTGCCCGGCAGGCGTTCACCAGGCGTGCCGAACAGAAACAGCAGGACAATCGACAGCAACAACCATCGGGCGCGCCGAACCAACAGAAGTGTGTGTTTCCCGGCGTAGATCAGGGAGAGCGGTACTGCGGCAAGAGCGATCCAACCGAGCCACGGCAAGCCAAGCGATTGCGTCAGGATCGCGAAACCGCCCCAGAGGGAAAGCAATGTCGCCGGGTGAAATTTCAAGAATCTAGCCTGGGCGCTGCGGTGCCGTGACACCGCAGCGCCCGGAAAATTAGCCCCCTAGTGCAGCCAGCCTGCTGCGGGCCAGGTCGCGCTGACGCGAACTTCCCTCCTGGAGCACTTCCTGAAGAAGTTCGCGCGCCCCTTCCTTGTCGCCCATTTCTTCGTAGGCCTGTGCCAATTCGATCTTGGTGGCAACATCCGGATCGTCGGCATCACCGCCGTGGGCCGCCGGCATGGGAATTGTGGCGTCGAGGTTGAGATCGATACCGCCAAGATCCAGATGGGTTTCCGTCATGGACCGATTGATGTGCGTATCGACATGGGAGAGCTCATCGGTATGAACGGATTCGCTGGCAGGTAGCACAGTCGCGGCAACCGCCGATTCAGCGACATTCAGGTGAGTGGCGCTTGACGGGCGGGAAGGCTGGGCTTCGGCAAGCGACGCGCCTGCCCCAGCCGGGGTCGTCACGCGGCTGAGATGCGTGGCATTCGGCGAAAAGTCATCTTCGCTGGGCCCGGGCTCATCTGGTGATTCGATGTCGAAATGGAAGTCCAGATCGCTGGCGGATGCCGGCGCTGGCGCGGGGACACTCCGGTTGCCCAGTGGATTGGTGTCATTGAGATTGAAATCCATGTCACCCTTGCCTGCCAACTCGCCAACATCGAAGTCAAGCGAAGCTTCCTTGCCGGCTTTGGTCTCGGTCGAACTCAACGCAGCGACATCAAGGTCAAAGTCCAACCCATCCGTGGCATCGAGTTCTGCGACCGGTGCGACAGCGGCAACCACCGGTTGCTGACTGACCATCTCGACAGCCTCGCGAAGCTTTTCGGCCTGCGTCGGCGGCACAATAATCGTCGTCGCCGCCATATCGGCCGCATACGCGGAAGTGGCCGTACCCGCTTCGCCTTGCCCGTAGAAACTGTTTTCTGGGTCAAGGGCGCGGCCCATTGCCGCCGCCTTGTCCCAATCAGGACCAGCGCCGGAAGTCAGTTGATGAAGGTCCTTGGCAATCGCCTCAAACTGCTTCGGGCTCTTGCGAGCAGCATAGATCTCGAGCAGTTTCAGATGAATGGCATGACGAGCCGGGTCATTCTTCAATGCATCGAGGAGAATCTCCTCGGCCTGGGCGTCACGGCCGTAAGCCATGTAGACATCTGCCTCGGCAACCGGATCGACGCCTTCGTCGGCGCTGATGTTTGAAAGATTGGCCTGGCTGAAGTCGGTCTGAATCGAAGCACCAGTATCCACGGCCTGGCCGCCCGTCGAGCCGAAGACGGAATTGGCCATCAAGTCGCCTTCGGAAATCCGACTCGTGGTCGGAGCTCCGGTATCGCGTTTGCGACGCAGGGCCGAGTAACCCAGGTAGCCAAGCAGCACTGCCAGGACCAGGCCGCCGCCGACTACCAACTCGAGATTTTCGTCGAGGAAACTCGGTTGCTCTCCTGCCGCCTGCGGCTCCGGCTTCTTCACCTCCGGAGCCTTGACCGGCGGCTTCTCCGCTTCTGCCCCGGGGGCAGCGGCGGGTTCTGGCGGCTTGGGCGCCTCAGCAACCTTGGGGGGCTCGACGGGCACGGCTGGGGGCGGCGCAATCGGTTCGGGCGCCTTTGCCACCTCGGCTGGCTTGATCGGTGGCACTTCGGCCGGCTTGACCGCTGGCGGCAGTTCAGGTTTCTTGACTTCGGGCGTCGGCATTACGGCCGGTTTGGCGGCTGCCTGCTGCTGCAACTTCACGATGGTCTGGCTCTTTAGCTCCGCCAACTTCTTCAAGTCGGCCAAATTCTTTTCGAGATCCGAGACACGGCTGCCCGCCTCTTTGAGCGCCCGATCGCGAGCCACCAAGTCCTCTTCAAGCGCGGTAACGCGACCTTGCAGGGCCTTGTTGGCGTCCTTGGCCGCTTTGACTTCCTTGGCCGACTCGGTGCGCGAAACTTCAAGCTTGTCCTTTGCCACCGCGGGCGCCGGGACCTTTTCTTCGACCTTCGGCGTAATCTTGCCCGCCGCCGCCTGCTTGGGCGCTTCCTCCGCGACCGGTTTGGCCGCACTCACCGCGGACGCCAATTTGCGCCGATAGGCGTTGAAGTCCTCAGCCTGGGATACCACGATCTTGCGCGCCTCGGACGGCGAAGCATTGCCGGCAGTCTCACGGTCAGGGATATTCAGGATCTTGCCGACTCGCAGACGGTTCATATTGCCGTCAACAAAGGCATCCTGGTTGACGTGGAACAATGCCGCCAGCATTTGGTCCAGATTGATTCCGTCGACCTTGTTCTCTGCCGCGATCTTGGCCAGCGTATCGCCGCGCTGAACCATATGCGTCGCCGCCACCTGCTTGGCTTCGCTGACCTCGGGCCGGCGTGATTTCGGCGCAGGCGTTGCAGCCGGCTCGGCTGGTTTCTCAGCGGCCTTTTCCGGTGCCGCTGGCGCAATCGCCACGGCGGGGGCCGCAGGCGCCGCAGTCGGCACAGCCTTCGGCGTAACGACTGGCGTCGCAACCACAGGCGCAGATTCGGCCACCGCCGGCACATTGGGCTTGGCCAAATTGGGCGGGTCGAGCAGCACCGTGTATTCGCGGACCATTCGTCCCGACGACCAGACCAATTCGATCAGGACGTCAATAAAGGGTTCGTTGATTGCCCGATCGCTGGAAACTCGCAAGAACGGCTGGCCGCCGGACCGCTTGTCCACGACGAACTTCAGCGCAGCCGCCGCAGGCACATACTCGATCCCTGCCTGCTGGAAAGTTTCGGCCGGCGCCACGTGCGCTCCAAGCGACGCCAACTCGTCGCGCGAGGCCGTGATATCGAGCTCAGCGCGTAACGGTTGTCCGAGCGCGGACAACACCGTCAGCTTGCCGAGCCCTGCAGCGAAGGCACTCATGGGCAGAACGGCCATCGCCGCTGCGATCATGGTGGACTTGAACTTGAACCTCTGGATGGAATTCAGCACGACGCCTCCCGGGACGCATATCACCCCAGCATTCAAAATAACATCATGAGGTTAGCGATGCAAGCTAAACCTTCACTTCATAATCGCTGGCTGTTGCACCCAGCCGTCATTCCAACAAGATGCGCAGCATGCGACGCAGCGGCTCCGCAGCCCCCCAAAGCAACTGATCACCGACTGTAAACGCTGACAGGAACTGATTCCCCATGCTCATCTTGCGTAGACGCCCCACCGGCACGGTCAGCTGACCAGTCACGGCAGCCGGAGTCAGCCGCTGCAGAGTCGCCTCCCTTTGATTGGGCACGACGCCGGCCCAATCGTTATGCGCGGCCAGCATTGCCTCGATATCGGCCAGTGGGACATCTTTCTTTAATTTGATCGTCAGCGCCTGGGAATGGCAGCGCATGGCGCCAATGCGTACGCAAAGCCCATCCACGGGGATGGTGGCCGGCGTCAAGCCGAGAATCTTGTTCGTTTCCGCCTCGCCCTTCCATTCTTCGCGGCTCTGGCCATTGCCAAGATCCTTGTCGATCCAGGGAATCAACGATCCAGCCAGCGGCACACCAAAGTTGTCGGTAGGAAACCCCGGATCGCGCAGGATTCCGGCGACCTCGCGATCGATGTCCAGAATGGCCGAGGCGGGATCATCGAGCAGCGACTTGGCCACGCGATGCGCTTCACCCATTTGCACGAGCAGTTCCCGCATATTCTGCGCACCGGCGCCCGATGCGGCCTGGTAGGTCATCGACGTCAACCACTCGATCAGGCCCGCCTCGAAGAGACCACCGATCGCCATCAACATCAACGAGACAGTGCAATTGCCGCCGATCCAGTTGCGACCGCCCCTGGCCAGTGCATTCTTGATAACGTGCGCATTCACCGGATCAAGGATGATCACCGCGTCATCCTTCATGCGCAACGCGGATGCAGCGTCGATCCAGTGGCCATTCCAGCCAGCGGCACGCAAGAGCGGAAACACCTCGTTGGTGTAGTCGCCACCCTGACAGGTGATGACGATATCCATGGCCCGCAAGTCGGCGATGCTACGCCCATCCTTGAGTGGCAGGCCACCGCCTTCTACCGGCCCCGCGCCACCGACGGCCGAAGTGCTGAAGAACACCGGCTCGATCAGGTCGAAATCGCCCTCTTCACGCATCCGCTGCAGCAGCACGGAGCCCACCATCCCGCGCCATCCGACCAGACCGACTCGCTTCATCTGTGCTTTCCTCTTCGTCCTCGCCCTTACAAGGCAGCCAGTACCGCGTCGCCCATCTCCCGGGTACCGACCTTCTTCATGCCCGGTTCGTAGATGTCCACGGTACGGAACCCCGAAGCCAGGACCTTCTTCACGGCCTGCTCAATCCGTATGGCGGCCGGCTCGTCGCCGAACGTATAGCGCAACATCATGGCCGCGGACAGAATTGTCGCCAGAGGATTGGCAATGCCTTTGCCGGCAATGTCGGGCGCCGAGCCGTGAGACGGCTCGTACAACCCCTTGTTGTTCTCGTCCAGCGAAGCCGACGGCAACATGCCGATGGACCCGGTAAGCATCGAAGCCTCGTCGGACAGAATATCCCCGAACATATTGCCGGTGACCATGACGTCGAACTGCTTGGGATTGCGCACCAGCTGCATCGCCGCGTTGTCGACCAGCATGTGCGACAACTCGACGTCGGCAAACTCTTTGGCGGTCTCGATGACCACATCGCGCCATAGCTGCGTGCATTCGAGCACGTTCATCTTGTCCACTGAGCAAAGCTTGCCCCGGCGCTTGCGGGCGGCAGCGAAGGCGACGCGGGCGATACGCCGAATCTCGCTCTCGCTGTAGACCATCGTGTTGGTCCCGACACGCTGTCCGTCCCTGACCTCGATGCCGCGCGGCTGGCCGAAGTAGATGTCGCCGGTGAGTTCGCGGATGATGAGAATATCGAGCCCGGCTACGACTTCGGGTTTGAGCGTCGAGGCGTTCGCCAGTTCGTCGTAGAGCACCGCCGGCCGCAGATTGGCAAACAGGTTCAGATGTTTGCGAATGCCCAGGAGACCGCGCTCCGGCCGCTGTTCGCGCGGGTTGCTGTCCCACTGAGGCCCACCGACGGCGCCGAGCAAGACGGCATCGGCCTGTTGCGCCAACTTCTGCGTGGCTTCGGGATAAGGGCTGCCCGTCGCATCGACGGCACAGCCCCCGAGCAGCGCTTCTTCCGTTTCGAGCTTCAGGTCAAGTGCGCGCAAAACGCGCAGTGCCTGGGCGACAATCTCCGGACCGATGCCGTCGCCCGGCAGGACGCAAATCTTCATGAAATTCTCTTTCCTCAGCGGACGGCAATGACCGTCCGAACAATTGGGACTACTTGGCGGCTTTCTGAATGACTTCGCCGCCTTTTTCGATATCCTGACCGATACCGTGCACGGTATTGCAGCCGGTCAATACTAGTGCAAAAGCAGCAACAATGCTCAACATGCGCATGTTCATCTCCTTGACAAGCAAAATCCCTGGACCATAGACACCGCCCCAATTGGCATCCATCCCGAAGGGACGATTATCGCACAGGCACTGCGGCCGCACGCGCTGCCGGCAGGCCGAACCAGGCAACGGCAAGCCCCATTGCCGCGAATGCCGAACCAACCGTAAACGTCAGTTCAGGCCCCAGGTATTGCCATGCCGCCCCGCCAGCAAGGTTGCCGAGCATGCCGCCGAAGGCCACGGAAAAACTCCCATAGAGCGCCTGTGCACGCGCCTGCTGGGCCGCCGGGAAACTGCGATTCAGCAAGGCCACGGCCGCAGCGTGGGCGGCGCCAAATGTGGCGCCATGAAACAGTTGTGCCAGGAGCATCATCGGCGCCGAATCGACCGCCCAGCCGATCAGGGCAAAGCGAACCACGGCCAGGGCCAGACTGCTGACGAGTATGGTCCGCGCCGACAGTTGCCGGAGCAGGTGCGGCATGGCAATGAAGACGCCAATCTCGGCCACCACGCCCAGCGACCAGAGCATGCCGACGACGGCTTTGCCATAGCCATGCGCAACCAGGTGGATGGAGAAGAAGACATAGAACGGTCCGTGGGCGGCAGCCATCAGCAAGCTGGCGACCAGCAGCGCCAGCACATCTCGGCGCAGCATGTCCGCCCAGCGCAACGGGGCCGTCGTTGCCGACCGCGCCACGACTGGATCGCTGAGCATCCAGGCGCTGCCGGCGAGCGCCACCAGGATGCCAAGATCGATCCAGAGCAGGCTTCTCAGCGCCGCTTGATCCAGCCACATTCCCGTCAACAGCACTGCCGCGATAAAGCCTACGGAACCCCAGAGTCGAACCCTGCCATAGCGCTCAACGGCGCCGACCAGGTGAGCCAGGGTGAGCGCCTCAACCAGCGGCAGTGAAGCGCTCCAGAAGAAGGCAAAGGCGGCCAAGGCGATGGCTATTGGCCAGATCTGAACAGCGACGAAGAGAACGGCAAAGCACAGCAGCGAAAGCATCGCCGAGAGCCTGACGACCGGCACCTTCTCATTGCGCCGGTCAGCCAGGGATCCCCAAAGCAGTGGCGCCGCCACGCGCATTGCCAGCATGCCGGACATCATCAGACCGATGACGGCAGCAGGCACATCCAGCGATTCCAGGTATAGCGTGAAATACGGGGTGAATGCGCCGACGTGGGCGAAGTACCAGAAATACCACACCGACAGACGCCATTGCGGCGTCGCCGGATACCTGTTTGGCATTCGCGGCCAGCGGGCGAATGCCCTATTCCGCACTACTTCTGCGTGTGGCCGACCTGAAAAGCCAGCAACAATTCGTAGAGGTGGTCCTTGAGCTTGACGCGATGCTTCTTCATGTCTTCGAGCGTGAAGTCCCCGACCGGCATGTCGTGCTCCTCAAGATCCTCGACTTTTCCGGTCAGCCGATTGTACTGGGCGAACATCCGGCCAAACTGCGCATGCGCTACCTTGAGGGCGTTGATAGCATGGTGAAAATCAGGAAATTCGGTGTACAGATCATGGTGATCAACTTGCATGGGCATTCTCCCTGTATCTTGTTTGGTTCATTCTATCAGCCGCCCCGGGATCGCAGGAGTCGAGCACCGGACGTCGCCGCATTGGGCGCGATGATGCAGCGCAGCGTCGATCAGGACCAGACCGATCATGGCTTCGACAATTGGCGTGGCACGGATGCCGACGCACGGATCGTGGCGACCTTCGGTGGCCACTGACGTTGCCTTGCCTTCAAGGTCGATCGAGCGTCGCGGTTGGCGAATACTGGGCGTCGGTTTGATCGCAACACCGACGACGATATCCTGTCCCGTCGAGATGCCGCCAAGAATTCCTCCGGCGTGATTGGTGGCGAAGCCCTGCGGCGTCAATTCGTCGCCGTGCTCGCTGCCGCGCTGGGTCACCGCGGCAAACCCGGCGCCCACCTCGACACCCTTGACGGCATTGATTCCCATCAGGGCATAAGCAAGTTCTGCGTCAAGTCGACGGTACACCGGATCGCCCCAGCCAACTGGAACATTCTCCGCGACTGCGGTGATGCGGGCACCGATGGAATCGCCGTCCTTGCGCAGACTGTCCATGTAGCGCTCGAGCTCGCCCGTCATACTGGCATCGGCGGCGAAGAACGGATTGGTCGACACGTCCGCCCAGTCGCGGAAGGGAATCTCCACTGTGCCCAACTGGCTCATATAGCCGCGGATAACGACGCCGTAACGCTCAAGCAACCACTTGCGGGCAACAGCACCGGCCGCCACCCTTACTGCAGTCTCACGGGCACTGGCGCGACCGCCACCGCGATGGTCGCGCACGCCATACTTGTGCCAGTAGGTGTAGTCGGCATGGCCAGGCCTGAAGGTCTGGGCGATTTCACCGTAGTCGCGGCTACGTTGGTCCTCATTGCGAATCAACAGACCAATCGGTGTTCCCGTTGTTCTGCCTTCGAAGACGCCGGAAAGAATCTCGACCACGTCGGCTTCCCGCCGCTGGGTCACGTGCCGGGAAGTCCCTGGCTTGCGCCTGTCCAACTCAGCCTGAATGTCCGCCTGCGTCAGGGCAAGGCCCGGCGGACAACCATCGATGACGCAACCGATGGCCGGACCATGCGACTCGCCGAACGACGTGACGCAAAACAGGCTGCCGAAGGTGTTTCCTGCCATAGTGCCGAGGGTTATTCTGGATCCAGGGCAATCTTACCACGCCATTTTCCGTCACATCCCGACAAGGCAGGCGGCCGCATCAAGCCATGGGTTCGACCACTGCCTGATCGTGGATATAGGCCCGCAGCATCCGATTCTCGTAGCCCTGCTCCTCCAGTATCGCCTTGGCAACATCATGGAACGAAATCACGCCAATCAGCATGCTTTCCTCCATGATCGGCAGGTAGCGAACGTGCTGGTCCAGCATCAGCTTGCGCAGGCCGTCAACTTCCATCTCGGGGCGACCAACCACAGGATCCCGCACCATCACGTCGCCCACGGCGATACCGCCCCATGCCGCACCGTGTACCTGCAAGGCCCGCAGGACTTCGCGGAAAGTCAGCATGCCGACCATCCGCCCCTGATCGAAGCACACCAGAGAGCCGACATCCTGGCCACTCATGGTCGCCACCGCTTCCGACAACTTCTTGCCCGGCGCGATGGTATAGAGGATGCTCCCCTTGATTGCCAGAATCTCGCCTACTTTCATGATGATCTCTCCTGTGTTGTGGTTTTGGTCAAGCGCAACTCGCCGCGCCAACCGATGGGAGACCGGCATCTTGCCTCTCTGGGGAATTGCCGAAAGTCGCCACCCATCACCCTTGAGTATAGTCGGGCAATGACACTCCATTCCAGCGGCGACATTTTTTTGCTAGGATGGCCGGACAGTTTCTGCACGAAGCCCTTCACTTTGCCGCGTGCCGCATGCCGGCTGGCAACCACCCACCGAGGAACCCCATGAGCGAACACATCATTCATGTCTCCGATACCACATTCAAGAGCGAGGTTTTGGAATCGAGCACCCCTGTTCTGGTCGACTACTGGGCCGACTGGTGCGGTCCCTGCAAGATGATCGCGCCCATCCTCGATGAGGTGGCGAAGGAGTATCACGGCCGGTTGAAGGTGGCCAAACTCAACATCGACGAGAATCCGCGCACGCCGGGTGAATATGGGATCCGTGGCATTCCGACCTTGCTTCTGTTCAAGGGCGGCAATGTCGAGGCAACCAAGATCGGCGCCCTTTCAAAGTCGCAACTGACGTCTTTCATTGACAGCAACCTCTGATCCCGCTAGAGTCCGGCCTGCAACCGAGTAGCCCCGAGAGAAGGGCCAACTTTCCGGTTTCAGGCCGCTGCCGGCTAACCCGGTAGACCGCCTGTTCGACCCAGCAGAAATAACCACGATACTCCCATTCCTTTCCGGAACGTTCGCGTCCGCGCTCAACCTTAGGTCGTCCTATGCATCTCTCGGAGCTTAAAGCCCACCACGTCAGCGAACTGCTGGATATGGCTAACGCCAATGGCATCGAAGGTGCCAACCGGCTGCGTAAACAGGAACTGATTTTCGCCCTGCTGAAGAACCAGGCCAAGAAAGGCGAGTCGATCTTCGGCGACGGCGTCATGGAAGTGCTGCCGGACGGCTTCGGCTTCCTGCGTTCGCCCGAAACCTCCTACCTCGCCAGTACGGACGATATCTACGTCTCGCCGTCGCAGATCCGCCGCTTCAACCTGCACACGGGCGACAGCGTCGAAGGCGAGATCCGCACGCCCAAGGAGGGCGAGCGCTACTTCGCGCTGGTCAAGCTGGACAAGGTGAATGGCGAGACGCCCGAGAACTCCAAGCACAAGATCCTGTTCGAGAACCTGACGCCGCTGCACCCGACGGTGCACATGAAACTCGAACGCGACATCCGCGCCGAAGAGAACACCACCAGCCGCATCATCGACATCATCGCGCCGATCGGCAAGGGCCAGCGCGGCCTGCTGGTTTCCAGCCCGAAGTCCGGCAAGACGGTGATGATGCAACACATCGCCCACGCCATTACCACCAATCATCCCGACGTCGTGCTGATCGTGCTGTTGATCGACGAACGTCCCGAGGAAGTGACCGAAATGTCTCGCACCGTCAAGGGCGAGGTGGTCGCCTCGACCTTCGATGAACCGGCGACGCGCCACGTCCAGGTCGCGGAAATGGTCATCGAGAAGGCCAAGCGGCTGACCGAGCACAAGAAGGACGTGGTGATCCTGCTCGACTCGATCACGCGCCTGGCGCGTGCCTACAACACGGTGGTACCCGCCTCCGGCAAGGTGCTGACCGGCGGCGTCGATGCCAACGCCCTGCAGAAACCGAAGCGCTTCTTCGGCGCCGCGCGCAACCTCGAGGAAGGCGGTTCGTTGACCATCATCGCCACCGCGCTGATCGATACCGGCAGCCGCATGGACGACGTGATTTACGAAGAGTTCAAGGGCACCGGCAACATGGAAATCCATCTCGACCGCCGGATGGCCGAGAAGCGGGTCTACCCCTCGATCAACGTTAATCGCTCGGGCACCCGCCGTGAAGAGCTGCTGCTTAAACCCGACGTCTTGCAAAAGGTCTGGATTCTGCGCAAGCTGCTCTACGGTCTGGACGACCTTGAGGCAATGGAATTCCTCCTCGACAAGATCAAGGCTACCAAGAACAACGGCGAATTCTTCGACGCCATGCGGCGCGGCTAGACAGGCTTGATTTGGCGGGCTATTGACGGTATAATGCCGGCCTCTTCCAGCCCGCCAAATTCACGGGCACCACGAATCCAAGGAAACCAGACCATGAAAGAAGGCATTCACCCGAAGTACCATGAGATCGAGGTGACCTGTAGCTGCGGTAACATCTTCAAGACGAGTTCGACCAACAGCAAGCCGCTGCACATCGAAGTCTGCTCGTCCTGTCATCCCTTCTATACCGGCAAGCAAAAGATCCTCGACACTGCCGGCCGTGTTGAGCGCTTCCGGCAGAAGTACGGCAAGCGCGCGGCAGCCTGATTGCAGTGATTAGGCGAAGAAAGGCAGCCATGGCTGCCTTTTTTTGTTGCTGAAGAGATGGTCGCAAGCTTCGATCAAACGCACGATCATGGGCCTCGCCCCTGGCTGGTTCTGCTCCTTTGTGCGCTCTACGCCTTCGCCGGATTGACCGGGCACGATCCCTGGAAATCCGACGACGCGATTCAACTGGGCATTGCGCACGGATTCTTCTCGGGCGGCAATTGGCTAGTACCGACGCTTGCCGGTGAAACGGTTGTCGAAGCCGAACCGCTGTATCCGTGGCTCGCGGCCGCGACGGCCAGCGCGACGCGATCGCTGTTGCCCTTCCACGCCGGGGCCCGACTGGCGTCGGCACTATTCGCCGCCGGCTTCCTTTTCGCCCTGGGCGCCGCGGCACGCCGACTGATCGGCCACGACGAGGGCTGGGGGACGCCGCTGCTGGCAATCGGCACCCTCGGCCTGCTCGTTCCCATCCACGAAGCCCAGCCGGCGTCGGCCATCCTGGCAGCCTGCGCCATTGCCTATTGGGGCACCTCGCTGGCCAGCAAGCAGCCTATACGCGGCGGGGCGACTCTCGGCCTTGGCATCGGTGCCGCGCTCCTGGCCGGTGGCCTGCTGGCCGCTCTGCCGTTGGCAGTTCTACTGCTGCCGATCGCCGCCGGGGGCTGGGTTTCAATGTTGATCGCCCTTGGCGTAGCCGCCATGCTCGGCAGCGCCTGGCTGATCGGACTGCACATGGTGTCGCCAGCGCTGCTTCAGCAATGGTGGATTGCCCAGACCGCCGCGCTATCCTGCCACGGCGGGTTCTCGGTGCAACACCTGGAGCTGCTCGCCTGGTTTGGCTGGCCGGTGCTCTACATTGCTCTTTGGGCACTTTGGTCGAGCCGCCGTCATTTGCTGACGCCGGCCATCAAGATACCGCTGGTTGGCTTGTTGGCCGGGTTACTCTGGTTCCTCCTGCACGAAGCGCGGGCAAGCACACTACTGCCGGCCGTGGTACCAATGGTCCTGCTTGCCGCCTCCGGAGGCCCGCGCTTGCGCCGAGGCGCCGCCAATGCCTGGGACTGGTTCAGCATGATGACCATGTCGATTATCGTCGGCCTGGTCTGGCTCGGCGCCGCCGGCCTCTACTTGAATTGGCCAGTAAGGTTGGCTCGTAACATTCAACGGCTGACGCCAGGATTTGCCGGCGAACTTTGGCTGCCCGGCCTGCTCATAGCGTGCGCACTTTCGTTTCTTTGGCTGGCAATGCTCTTCAATCTGCCGCGCTCACCGTGGCGTGTAGTGAGCCGCTGGGCCGCTGGCGTCACTGTCGTTTGGGCGTCCTTGGCAGCCCTATGGCTGCCGTGGATCGACTACAGCAAGACTTTCCGGCCGGTGGTCGCTTCCCTGCGTGAAGCCCTGCCCGCCAATATCGACTGCCTGGGCAGGCTGGACTTCGGCCTCGGCCAGCGGGCGGCATTGGATTATTTCGGCGGGCTGCGCACGCGGGCAGAGACCGGCCAGTGCCATTGGCTGATCAACCAGATGCAATCGGCCGAAGCCGCCGACCCGCCCGGCTGGACGCGGACCTGGGAAGGGCGTCGCCCGGGCGATAGAAGTGAGATCTGGCGACTTTACCGCCGCTAGACTTTCAGGAAGTGCTCGCGATAGTACTTGAGCTCGTCGATCGACTCGTAAATGTCGGCCAGCGCTTCGTGCCGCGACTTCTTCTCGAAACCCTTGGCGACCTCCGGCTGCCAGCGCTTGCACAGTTCCTTGAGCGTCGACACGTCCAGGTTGCGGTAATGGAAGTAGGTTTCCAGCTTCGGCATCCAGCGCACCATGAAGCGACGGTCCTGGCAGATGGAATTGCCGCACATCGGTGACTTGCCGGCCGGGACATGCCGCTTGAGGAAATCGAGACATTGGGCCTCGACATCGGCCTCGCCAAGCACGGACGATTTCACTTTTTCGATCAGTCCTGACTTGCCGTGCGTCTTCTTGTTCCAGTCGTCCATGCCACCGAGCACCGCGTCTGCCTGATGCACCACCCAGACGGCACTTTCCGCCACGGTTTCCAGTTGGCTGTTGGTAATCACCACAGCCATTTCGATGATGTGATCCTTGTCCGGGTCGAGGCCGGTCATTTCCATATCCAGCCAAACGAGGGCATTCTGATCTTGCGCCATGGTGGTCGAAGTCAAATCCAAG
>Ga0182021_10005042_pt1 | contig 15583 bp, 15 predicted proteins | sample 612E3MmetaG_FD_120493 | JGI IMG/M metagenome (GOLD analysis project Ga0182021, IMG submission 120493) | Permafrost microbial communities from Stordalen Mire, Sweden - 612E3M metaG (Illumina Assembly) | ecosystem: Environmental > Terrestrial > Soil > Wetlands > Permafrost | place: Sweden... | reverse complement strand
CTGCGGGAGAAGCCGCTACCAGCAATGCGATTGCCCAGCGCCTTGGGGTTTCGGCACCCTCCGTGACCGGGATGCTCCAGAAACTGTCCTCTGAGAAACGGCCTTGTATCACATATCAGAAGCACCGCGGCGCGCGCTTGAGCAACGAAGGACGAAAACGGGCGCTTCGCATCATTCGCCGGCACCGTCTGGTGGAGCTTTTTCTTTGCCAAGTCCTTGGTTACTCCTGGGACGAAGTACATCAAGAAGCTGAAAGGCTGGAGCACTTCATCTCCGAAAAACTCGAAGAGCGCATCGCTCAAAAACTGGGGAACCCGGAATTCGACCCGCATGGAGACATAATCCCCGGGAAAGACGGCACGCTGCCCCAACGCAAAACGATGGCGTTGGCAGACGTGCCGCCGGGCAGTTCGGTCATTGTGAGCAGCGTGTCCGATCGCGATCCGGAGATGTTGCGCTACCTGGAACGTATTGGCCTGACGCCAAACCGCTTGCTGACGGTCATCGATCATGGCCCGTTTGAGGGCCCGACCACGGTGCGATTGCACGACGAGGCCGATGTCCGCGCTCTTGGTCCCAGACTCGCCGCCGCCATCCTGGTCCGAACGACTTGATGCGCCTGCTTCGTCCATCCGGCGCTGTTAGCGGCTCCGGGCGGGTTCCGACAGCCAAACCCTCCTTGGTAGGCGGCGTCGAGCCTGTAGAGGTCGAACCGGATTCCTCCTCCGCCACGCCGAGACCGATAGCTGGCGCGAAATCCCCTTGGCACCAGCGAACCGAAGAGATGCCCGTCCTTGACAGGCGCCTGACCGCGCGGAGCATTGCGAATGCCACCGCCGACGACGGTTTCGCTTGATGTCCTTGCGCACCCGAGGTAAGGTCCATATGGCTACCGATAATGCCCATAAGAGGACCTAAATGACTGATTTGATTGTTGTTCCGCAGGCTGCCCATTGGCAGAGGCTGAAGCGCCTGGTGCTGGACAGCGTCTCCTCCCCGATCACGCGTCGCGTGTACAACCTGGGGCTGGACGAGTTTTTCGTATGGTTCAGCCAGGAACCTCGGCCCGGATTCACCAAGGCGACAGTGTGCGCCTGGCGCGTTGCGCTGGAGGCCCGCGGGCTTGGCGCCGTTTCCATCAACGTGCGGATCACGGCTGTGCGCAAGCTCGCCGTGGAGGCAGCCGACAACGGTTTGCTCGCGCCGGAATTGGCCGCCGGAATCACACGCGTGAAGGGGGTGGCGTCGAAAGGCGTCCGCATGGGCAACTGGCTTTCGGTGAAGCAGGCGCAGACCCTGCTGAATGCGCCGGACATCACCACCACCAAGGGGCTCCGCGACCGGGCGATCCTGGCGGTGCTCCTGGGGTGCGGACTCCGGCGATCCGAGGTGGCGGCGCTTACCATGGGCCACGTCCAGCAGCGCGATGGCCGGTGGTGCATTGTGGATCTCGTCGGTAAGCACGGGCGCGTCCGCACCATCCCGATGCCGACTTGGGTCAAAGTGGCACAGGATGCCTGGACTTCCGGGGCGGGCGTCGTTGATGGATACGTGTTCCGACCGGTGAACCGCGCCGGCCAAGCGGGCGCCGCCGGCCTGAGCGAAAAGGTCGTTTGGCAGTTGCTCAAGCCGTACGCTGCCGCTGCGGGTGTGCCCGGAATAGCCCCCCACGACTGTCGTCGCTCATGCGCGAAAATGTGCCGGGCTGCGGGCGGCGAACTGGAGCAGATCCAACTGCTGCTCGGGCACGCTTCGGTGCAAACGACGGAGCGCTACCTCGGCACGAAACAGGATCTGGTTCACGCGCCGAACGACGGGATCAAGCTGAGAGTTGGTGTGTAAGGAAGGCGGTTAAAGCGTCAGCAACTGGCCGGCCACTACCCCAGTCCTTAATGCCCTAGCCTTCTGAGAGGTCTATCGTAGAACTCGCGCTAGGGCTTCCGGCGATTTCGCCGCCTCCATTAGAATGTCTAATCCAACCAGGTACAGTGGCTTGCCCTTCGCGAATACCCGGGCTTGCGCGGTAAATGATCCGGTCGTGACCAGACATCCAGTCTTGGCGTTCGTCGCCATCATAGCGCCGTATAGATCGCGCACGACAGGCTCACCGACTGTCCCCTCCCATCTCTTGCATTGAACTGCGATCACGTGTCCACCAGTGGCAATGAACAGATCTACACCGTGGTCGCCGCTCTGCGGTGTCGTTTCGACCTGAAAGCCACATTTCCTGAACAAATCAGCAACCCAGTGCTCGAACTCGACGCCACCCATCTGTCGAATCTTATCTGCCAGAACCAGGACGTCGGGATAAAGACTGCCTGATCCGAAAAACTCGTTGAGGACACCCAACAGTGGGCGGTCGATTCGGTCCGCACCCTTGAAAGAGAAGTGGTTGGCCACCTTTTGCAGAAACACCTCGGCCTCGCCGGGCCTGAGCTTGCATCGCGTAGCGACTTCCGAGGCCGCATCTAAATCAATTTGGAGGCCTTTCTTATTCGCGATCGCCGATACAATCTGGGAAGCCTCCTCTTGACTGTAAGAAGCAAACTCGCAGGGTACGCACCAGCGGCGTATCCGCTCGGCCACCAGCCACGGCTTGCTGGACGTGCCCACAAAACCAAACTTGGGCATCGGAAGTACGTGCAACCGCGCACCTGGACCGACGCCGACTTGAATGTGAACACGAAAGGTGGAAATCGCCTCAACGAGAGCATCAGCAATGCTCGGCTGAAGGATCTCGACATCGCTTATGGCGACGATCTGGCCGGAATGGACATTTGATAACAGGCCACTCAGATCGAGCATCTTCGCCAGAGACTCCGCCGAAACCGACGAGAAAGGCATTGACATCTCTTCAGCAATAGCTGCGGCCAACGTAAGCTTGCCCTGTTCCTTTTCCCCGCAGAGCAGCAGATGTGGAAGTGTAGTGCCAGTTGCTTTGGCGACGCGGATCTTGGGACGCATTAGGTCTTTGATGGCGGTTTGGCCTATGAAATTGTCGAGTCCGGACATAGCGGATTGCGAGACTACATTCTAGCTCCGCGCGATCCACGAGCACGGAGGGGCACGTACCGCCAAGCGTGCGTCCAGCGGTTCCTCTAGAGCAGAACTGGCAGCACGCCCAATTTTCTGTAATTGTGCCAGACGGCCGACGGCGAACTGGAACTGATCCAGTTGGTCCTGGGCCACGCACGCGTGCAGACGACGGAGCGATACCTGACCAGCAAATAGGCTCTGGTTTACGCACCGAGCGACGGAATCAAGCTGAGGGTCGCGGTATAGTGGGCTTCGTTCGCTATCGCCCGCGGAACTGATTGTGCCGAGGTCTGACGCTACGTGAGAAGGTCCTGGTCTTCGGGCTCCTGGTCAGGTTCCGGTGCAAGCCTGAAGCCGGTCATGTTGGTGAGAATCGTGGCACGGCCAAGCCGAACCAGCTCTCCTTCGCACATGACAGGATGGTGGGTTTGGTGCGCCGTGATCGCAACATCATAGTCGTGAGTGCCAAGTTCGACATTGACCGTTCGAGGTTTGCCGTCAACGAAAGCAATAAGGGTGGTCCGTCCCTGCTCGACTCCCTCCGGCCGGCGAAGGCCAATCACCACTCCCATAAGTTCGACGGGTGGTAATTGCGCGCTCTTCTTGAGGACGCGAGAGGCTTCCTCGATGACCTGAACGAAATCAGGCTCAATAATGATCGTCGGCTGGGGTTCATCTACGACAGGATGCTCCGGCGACCATGTGAGACTTACACCGACTGACTGCCGGTTTGGACCCATCAGGCCGAGTATGCCGTCGAGGAGATTGGCGCTTACACCTTGATTCACCGACTCCCGGAAAGACTCGACATTTCCCCTTCGGAGGGCAGTTTCGGATGCTTGAATCGTGGCGGACAACGCGGTCGAGAGCATGCGCGTGACCTGGCGCTCAAAAGGATCGTTGAGCCCAGGCACGAGGTCCTGATTCGTTCGAGGTGGCACGGGGGAGATGACGGTCATGACGTAGCTTCCACGTTCACTTTGGCCCAGGCGTGTCTTCCGGAGGTAGTCAGTCGCGGCCGTGGGTTTCTTTCCTGGGTAGTAGCCGCGTGGCGTCACGGTCGCGCAGGCCGCAGCAAGGACCATATCCAAAGCTGCATTAATAAGGCTGACGCCGTCCTCAAGCGGAATCGTTCCGTCAGTGGCATCGGGCCTGCGTATCCTGACCACATCGGCCCTAACGCTGGTGAGGTCGCTGAGGATCTGAATTTGCGAGCGCTTCTCGACAATCTCGAGCGTGTGGAGTATCTCGGAAATCCGCTCCGAAAAGTCGCCGATCTCTCGTGTGAGGGGGATGAGAAGTTCGAAGTCGCTTCCCTCAATCTGCCGATTATACGTGACACCAAACCGCCCGGTGCGCGGCCCTTCGCTCCAATCGTGTGAGACAAGGTAGTGCACCAGGTCGTCCGGGTTCACCGAACGCAAGATCTGCGAATCGCGCACGCTGGCTCTCATGGCAATCCACCCATGCCAATCCGCCCCATTATGCCCGATAGCGCTGCCGCGTTGAACACGTTGGCCTGGGGAATCTCTATTGTAACGTTGGCGGAATTCGAGGTCGGCGCCATGCCCCTGAGTGAAGCCCAATATGCGCAGTAGTGCAGCAGCAGGGCTTCCTCGGTATGGTCGAGCCAATCCATCAAGTTCTCGGGGACGCAGAAGACAACCAGAATGCGCGGGACCAGAATATCTTCCATCCGCAGATCGTCGTAGTTTTTCATCTTGAGAGGGAAGTGCAGCGTCCCATTATTGAGAATGTCCCTGCCAGTACACTTGAGCTGCACTTCCACCCGAGGGGAGCGAATAGTTCCGCCTCCACCGCGCTGGGCGATGATGAAGTCTACGCTGTCTTCATCAACGTCCGGCTTAGCCAAAGAGAATCCCGCGACCGAAGCGACGGCACGGATATAAGCGTTGCTGAACTGCTCCTTGCGCTGACTCAGATCCACTGACGACCTTGCGAATGTGCGCCTTAATACTTTAGCAGGTTGAGCGCCGTATCTCGGCGGCCAAGCGCCTTGAGCCGCTGACGTGCGCCCGCGTCAGGTTCGGGCGCACCTGGCGAACATGTCGCACGGCACAATCGGCGTGGCAGAGTCCGAATCAAAATACTGCGCTTAGGGTTTGCCCCCACAAACGCGCGAGCATCTGCAAGTCCCGCGGCCGAAAGGCCAGCGAGCTCCGCACGCATCGTCGGACGGGCGCCCCGATATTCCGCAATATCGGTAGCCATGTGGACCTTACCTCTTAGCGGCGGGGACATCAAGGTCATCCGAAAACTGCCGGGCATAACGACTGCCGCATCGGCGAGCTTTTTCTGAAGAACGTCATTCTTTTGCTGGTCGCCCAGCATCGCGACAATCGCGAGGTGGTTGTCATACGCTAGATTTGATGCCGAGAAGCCTCTGGAGCGCGTTCGCCGCTGACCGTCTTGACCACCGCGCACTTCAGCGCATTATTCAGCGACACTTTCCGAGTGGCAGCCAGCCTGGTCTGCGCCAGGTCGTCTACCCCGGGGACGGCCAGGACGCCGTCAAGCTCCTCTTCTCCAAGGACGATTCCCTCATCGGTATCGAAGCAGGACCCGGCCTCACTGCGACGCTCGAAGCAACCCTGACGGCCGCGCTCAACGAGGCCCTTGTTGACATAGGACCGCGCGTCGTCCGGCAAATGCGCTTCGCGGACCACAAGGTCACCGGCTCCTGGCGCTACAGGAACTACTTTCAGATCGCACCAGTGCCCAAGGAGGCACCGCAGCTCAACTGTCTCCTCGGCGACCACCCCTTCATACTCGAAGTCAAGTTCACAGCGAGCAGGGACGGCTTCCTCACCAGCCAGCGCGCCGCTGACGCCACCCGCACGGCAGAGCTCCTCCTTGCTGGACTCGTCAACAACTCCGTCCATCGCCTGCCAGCACGCCCGATGTACGGCTATTGGGTACGCCTCCCAGACGACAGCCGAACCGCCTATCTCCAGCCCGACTACCACTACGCTGAGACGTCAGCCTCAAATGACGAGTTCTCACAAATCACGACGCCTGCACCCGTTGCGTTCCCCAGTGATCTCTTCGGGCCCTACGGCATGACGGCAGGAGCACCGTTTTCCATTCCCCATGGACTTACGGCAGTACTGGACATGTACTACGCGGTTGCAGCCGATACCCAGAATCAGTTCCTACGCTCGTGCTATTGGCTGTGCCAAGCAAACCGCCTTTTTCTCGAATCGTTCTCCGCGGCATTCATGGCCGTCACTACCGCGGCTGAAGCACTCTTCGACGCGGCGCCGGCGGAGAAATGTTCAGAGTGCAAGCAGCCCCGGTATCGTCTTCGCAGCTCTTTTGCCAGGCTCCTCGACACCTACGTTCCCCTCGCACAGATCACGCGCAGCGGATATGGCGGCAAGCCCAGCTTTCGGGAACGGCTCAAACAGCTCTACGACACCAGATCACAAATCACCCATGGCAGCGACCTGCGCGGATGGGACGCAGCTCACGGATTCACACCCCTGCAAAGCCAGGACGATGATGACCTGCGTACTCTGCTGCGCATCATGCCATTCGCCCTTGCAAACTGGCTACGAGCGCAACACGACGAAGAAACGCACCCCGGGACAACAGAATCTGGAGACCAGAACTGAAACTGGAACTATATGCGGCGATATCAGTGGGTCCAGGGTTGCGCTGCTCCAGGGTTTTTTCTGACAGGCAGGTGCAACCACGGGCGTATTCTCAGGGCCGGAGTTGTAATCGTAAGTTGGTATCTAGCGGTCGCGCGAGCCCATCGAGACCGGGAAAAAGGGTGGCGTAGCTGATGTTCATGCGCGCGCCTTCTCGCAGGGCGGCCGCCCTCTGTCCACCGGGCACTCGGACCTTGAACAGGGCCGGCCCTCTCAATCGTCCGCTTTCTCGCCCATGGCGCAGGACGTACCTGAGGCAGTCCTCAAAGGAAAAGACATGCGTGTTCGCGCAGAGGAACAGCCCCTGCTGGGCCAGTCACTTGTACTCCAGCATCGCACCGAAGGCCTATATAGAAGCCAGGGAATCCCGGCACGCCTGCCGGAAGCCGCAGCCGCGGCAGCGGGCCGGGCTGTGGTGGCTCCGCGCAACGTCGGCCATTATCTCGACCGATTCCAATTCGGCGATGGAAGCCGGAGCGGTGAAACGCAGCCTACTGCGCCACGACCTCCGGCGTCGGTGCTGATTCCGCCGCCCCAGTGACCGAAGCCGGGTTTTTGGAAGCCTTCTTGACAGGAGCTTTCGCAGCCTTGGCCGTGGCGGACTTCGTTGATGCGGCGTTCTGGACGGCAACCTTCTTCGCCGACTTTGCTGGTGCCGTCCTTGCCGCCGCCTTTTTGACGGTGGCTTTCTTGGCGGCGACCGGTTCCGGTTTCGCCGCCGCCGCCCTCTTTGCCGCCTATCGCTTCTTCGTGGCGGCGATGATCCTCTTCAAACCCTCCTCGCTGATGCGGCGCTTTGGCTTTGGCAATTCCGGCGCCGATGTCACCTTCTTGCCACTGTGGAGCGCAGCCCACCGCTTCTTCTGGGCGACTGCCATTCTCGCTCTGGCGGCAACGCTCAATATCCGCTTCGGCGCGGCCTTCTGGGCGACCACCGGTCTACCTAGGTGGCTGCGAATCTCGGCCATCTTCTGTTCGATTCTTGAAAGCTCGGCTTGGTAGCCGACTCCTGATTATCCGGTTGCTTCAGCTACCCCCAACCTGTAGTGTTTGTAGCGAGGCCCGCGAGCGCGTGAGCAACATAGCGCCGCGACAGAAGCCCTATTGCCGGGCTTGTGCGCCGTCGCCACGCCCGAAATCTGCCCCGACCGGGCACACCGCTCAACCGCGGTGCGGCAGGCTCGCAGGCGCGGCGCAGCGTCGGCACACACCAGCCGTGGCTGACCGCAATATATGGTGGCTTGCTGAGGCAACCGGATAATCAGAAGCCGACTAATGCCATCTGGAGAGTTGCGTCATCAAAGGGAGTCGGCATGTACCGACAATAGCAGACCAAGTCCGGACCCGACCATGCCGTGTTGTTCAAACTCCACGTTCCCCGCAACTTCAACGACTGGCGGTACTCGGCGTCGATTCCCTGGACCCAGACCAGGTAGCGGCCCGGAGCGCAGCTGCCGGCCCTGGACGTCCTCGACTGACCGCCGCGAAGTCCAGATGGCTGTCTCAGGTACATGCGATGCCACGTGAGCTCAAAGCGCCAGCCTCCTCACCAGCGCCTCGCCGCCGCCGAGGTCCTTCGCGGTGAGTTCCTCGACCCGCCATGGCGGCTGGCCGGAGCGTAGCTTGTCCCGGATGTAGCGGTCGCGGCGCAGGTTGTGGCCGACATGGAACGCGGCGCCGTCGATGTAGATGGCCAGCCTGCGGCCCGCAACGGCGAAGTCCGCGATGGAGATTGGAGCGCCGCCGACCGTCGGCGAGACCGGCACTTGCTTGTCAGGATGGAAGCCATGCCTTTCAAAGAGCCGCCGAAACTGTAGTTCCAAAGGCGATCCAACGCCGGCGGAATAAGCCTCCAGCCACGGCTTCGGATCATCGAGATCGCCGGTTTCCGGGGGCCTTTGGACGGGCGTTGAACCGCTAAGTGCCTGAAGGTGCGGGATCACCAGGGGCCATCGCAGGTGCTCGTGATTGCGCTGGTTCTGATAGGACTTCAGGCAGCGGTAGCACGCGGTTTCACAGTTGGGATGGTCGAGGTGCTCCAGGGCCTTCTGTGCCACCAGATGAAACTCATCCGCGATCCGGCCCAGGTAGCCCGTACCACCGAGGCTCGGATCGATGAAGGCCAAGGCCACCTGTTTGTGGTTGCCGAGTTTCCATGGCCCTTCCAGCTTGAACCCAGTTCGGATGTGTCGAGCACAAATAGGCGCTGCATACCGATCAATAACGAGTAACCGAGCGACAATCCCCACGAGTTGATCGCCCCTTCCTCGATTGCTTCGGGCACGGGCACCAACAACCTGAGAATCTCCGCAGAGTTGGAGGTAACCAACGCAGTCGCTACGGGCGGCGAACCGGCCCGGGCACAACCTTCGCGATGACCATATGCATTCGGTGCGGCGACCGTGTCCGCGGCTGTCGGCGCCCGCCGTCCTCTTTGTCCACCGGCGGCATGCTCAGCAAATTCCCACACGCCTGGCAGATGAGGAAGCCTATGGCGCCGTCATGCAGGATTGGAAGTCCTTCTTTCTTTTCCCGTTCCTTCGGCTGCAGGCCCTCATTCAGCCAGAAAACCTGCTCCCCACTACTGCGCCGCAGCGCCCAGCCCGGCCCGACGGTCCAGCGTCCTTCCACCCGGCCGTCCCATTGCGGGTACAACTCGACCAGGTTCCGGGCGGCGTACCGCTCCTCCTCATCCAGTACAGGGGTTTCGTCGCGGCGCGCCAGGAATCCCGCGTAACCCGCGGCGGGCAATCCCTTCGCCGGTGAGGCATCCCCGCAGCGCGGGCACTTTGGCGCGTCGGCGTAATATCGAAGATTGCAGGCCCGGCAGGCGCGATACTGCCATGTAGGTTCGTCGCTGCGCGGGTTCCATGGAGAGGAGAGATCCAGGCCGATCACTCGCCACCGCTTGGTCCGCGCGTAGACCTGAACATCCGGCATGAACTGCGTGATGCCGAAGCGGCGCGCCGCCGTCACCGGATCTTCTTCGTTTTCGTCCCCGAGCAGCCGCAGTGACGAGGGCTCGGTCGGGAACTCATACCCTGGCAAGATCCCGAATTCGGCGAACCGGCGCAATGGATACCCGGCAGACCGATCATCCGCATTCTCCTGGTTGCGCATCCGGTCGGTCGGAATCCCGAGGAGTCGTGCCACCAATTCCCCGGCGCGGGTTCCGGCGCGCTGGCCTTTCAGGTCCACATAGTAGGCCTCCAGCGCTTGCCGCAACTGAATCACCTGCCTCGCCGTTCGATTGAACACGTCCTCGATCTTCGCCGGCAGGCTTTCCAGGTGCTTCTGCAGCGCGGCTTCATCGAACTGCGAGGCCATGAACACATCCGTGCCGAAAGCGTGACGGGCCATAATGAGGGCCTGGCCGAACTGAGCCCTGATCGCCGTGATGAGACCCTCGACGGCGTCTTTCTTGACTTCGCCCATGGGCGACACATACTCGGCCATGCGGCCCGCCAGGCCGGGTTCCGCCAATCCGAACACGACTGCGTTGAGGTGCCTCAGAATAACGTCCCGATTCCCCAACGCCAGCGACGGTGCCGGCACCTCACCGGAGATCATCTCCACCGGCTTGTCGAAAAAGTACTGGTCGTGAGGCGTGGCGCGGCAGTATCCGACTACAACGCCGACGCGGGAACGGCGGCCGGCACGGCCACCGCGTTGTGCGTAATTGTCCGGCCGTGGCGGAATGTTCCTCAGCACCACCGCATCCAGCCCGCCGACATCGCTACCCATCTCCAGCGTCGGAGAACAAGCAAGGACGTTAACCTTGGATTTGTCCCCCGCCGCCTTGAAGTTGTCCTCCAATTCCACGCGCTTGGCGTTGGGCACCTGAGCCGTGTGCTCGCCCGCCACGAGTGGAATGATCTCCTTGGACCGAATCCGCTGAACGGTGCGGTGTATCGCAATCTCGGCGTCCTTCCAGGGACCCAGTGAGCCGTGGCACCTCGGGCAGGGGAAACCAGCGGTGGCGCCGGATAGCACCGATCCGCACACCCCGCAATGGAGCCGTTCTCCCTCAGGCGTCAGCCGCAGCCGCACGGCTTCGTGGTTCACCTGCAGCAATTTGGCCTTCTCCCGGTAGCCGCAGAGCTCGGTGTCCACGATGAACTGACACGGCTTGCGCAGGAAGCTGCCGGCGTACTCCTTGGCAATGCCTGCAAACTGGGCGGCTGCGGCGGAACGACAGGTCGCCTGTGCGCTGCCGGCCCAGGGGGCGAAATGACGCTCCCAGACCTGAACGGTGCGGATGCCGCACTCTGGGTCAGCCATTCCGCTCCACTGGCTGGCGTCCAGGAGCACTTCAGGTTGCCCGGCTTGCGGGAGGCGAACGCCAATCACTCGCTCCAGTTCGCGGCCGGCGCGGCTCGCCACGCGAGCGAGGAAGGTGAAAAGTAACTCCGGTGCCGGGACAGCACGTTGGACGGCACTGACGCGGTGGTCTTGCAGAGCGTCGGCGCCGCTGCCGTAGGTGATGCTGCGGACACGGTCCAGGGCGCGCCGCACCAGAGGGTGAGCGCGGCCCAGGAACGCTACCGGGTTGCGGTCGCCGTCGCTGATCACTTCTATGCTGGTGGTGAGCCGGACGGTGCGCGTTTCGGGATCGTAGCCTATCGTCTCTTCGAGGCCGTGACTCCATGCTGGAGGAAGCGTGAGGCGAAAGACGGGCGAGTCGATTGAACCTTTTAAGTCGCCGCCATCAAACAGCACGGCGTCGCGGACGAACGCGGCGAGATCCACGATGCCGGCCGCGGTGCCTTTCTCGCGTGCCTCGGTGGCCTCGCTAAGCAGTTTCTCCTCGGCGTTGAGCCCGGCGTCTCCGAGCCAAGCGTGCGTGCGTGCTGCTTGCTCGAAGGTCTTCAGGCTGCGGTCGATCTCCTGGAGCAATTCCTGCGTGGCCTCGTCACTGGCCACGGGCCCTTCACTGGCGAGGAAATCCGCTGCCTGTTCCTGAACCTGGAACAGCCGGGTGTCTTCGTCCATGAGCCCCTTCAGCAGGCGGCTACTGCCGATTTCGGTTGAGGTTTCGATGCCGAGGGTGTTGGGCACGAACGTGAGGCGCTCCCGCTGGCGCTCGTACTTGACGATGAGGCGAAGCAGGATGCGCTCCTCAAAGGTACCGCGCAGGTAGATGTAGCGGACGATGGGGTCGTGCTCCTGGCCGTAGCGGTCAATTCGCCCGTTGCGTTGTTCGAGTCGATTCGGGTTGAAAGGCAGTTCCAGGTGGATGAGATTGTGGCAGCGTTGGTGCAGGTTCAGGCCTTCCGCGGCAGCGTCCGTGCTGACGAGGATCAGGCGCTCCTGTGTGCGAAACCGCTCCGTAGTCTTGCGCCGGTCCGAATCCTTGTCGTCGCCGCATATCGTCATCACTTCGCCGACGTCCTTGGTGCTGAGGTACTTGGTGACGGCGTTCAGGCTGTCCACGTACTCGGTGTAAATGAGGATGCTCGCCGCCGGATCTTCCTTGCGGATCGCTTGGATCAGGCCCAGGAGTTCCTGAAGCTTGGGGTCTTGATCCGCGGCCTGATCGGCTAGGCTTACGAGTTCGTCCAGTGCCTCCACGACGCTGGCGGTCTTGGTCACGCTACGGGAGCCGGAGCGGATCTGACGCTCCAAATCCACAAGCTTCTTGGGCGAGGTCTTCGGATTCGAGCAGCTCCTGCTGCTCCGATTCCTGCTGCGAAGTGACACCGAAACGCTCAAGCTTGCGGTGGTACTCGCGCAGTGTCTTGAGGCGTTGCCGGCGGCTTTCCTGCGACTCGGCCGCTTCGCTGAGGAGTGATGAAAATCGGTCCGCTACCACCTGGAGCGTCTTCCGGCACGCCGCGACTGTGGATACGCTGCGCTTTAAAAGGGAAATGAAGGCCAGCACGTCGCTGTAGTGACGGTTGCGGAAGGCGCGGCGCAATTCAGGAGCGACCAGGTCGAGCAGCGCTTTCTGGAGACTGATGAACTGGGGGTGGCGGGCCGGAACCGCTGTCACCGCGCAGGGGAAGACTTTGCGCTTTTTGAATTTGAGCTTCTTAACTTTGGTGACGGGGTCGATCTCGAAGATGTGCGACTTTAGCCGCCGCACCACATGGGCACGGTAGGCATCACCACGGAGTCCGCCCCGACTCCGCCTTGAACCGTACCAGCTTGTCCCCGTACTCCAGCGGATTGGCAAAACGGAATGCCAAAATGTTCTGTACCGTCTCTTTGCCCAGGTAATGGTCGATGCGAAAGATCTGGGATTCTTGAAAGCCGCTGGCAAGTGTGCGGTTCAGCGCCAGTGCCGACTCCAAGTCATACCCTATAGGTTTCTCGATGACGATTCGCGACCGTTCCGGATCGGCTGCCAAGCCGGCGTAGTTCAGGAAGGAAGGGATTTCGCCAAACAGGGAGGGCGGGGTGGCCATGTAGAAAATACGTTGGGCTTTGGCGCCCCACTCCTTTTCCAGCCTTACGCACTGATCGCTCAGTTCCTTGTAGGTCGCGTCGCTCTTGAAGTCGCCCTGTAAGTAGCGAATATGCGGGGAGAATTCGTTCCACTCCCTGACCGGGGCTTTCCCGCTGCGGGCGAACTTCTTGACTCCCTCGTGCAGACGCTTGCGAAGGGCGTCCACGCTAAGCGCGACCCGGTCCACCGCGATAATCGAAAAATGCAGCGGAATGCCATGGCTCTGGGAGAGGTCAAACAGGGCAGGCATCAACTTCCGCCAGGTCAGGTCGCCGGCTCCGCCGAAGATGACGAATATGTTTGGCGCAAGCTGATCGTTGGTCTGCATGTCTTCTCAACCTTTCGTCCAGTCGGTGTGGAATGTGCCTTTGACATCGATGCGCTCATAGCTGTGCGCACCGAAGTAGTCGCGCTGGGCCTGTATCAGGTTGGCCGGAAGCCAGGCACTACGGTAGCCGTCAAGGTAGGCGAGCGCCGTCATGAAGCAGGGAGCGGGCAACCCCAGCTCGATCGCCGCGCAGACGACGCGTCGCAAATCCTCCTCGTGGCCGATTACCTTGATCGACAGCTCCGGGGCCAGGAGCAGATTTGGCAGGCCGGGCTGGTTGCGATATGCCATCCGGATGTCCTCCAGCAACACCGCGCGGATAATGCAGCCGCCCCGCCAGATTCGCGCCACGGTCTCGAGATCGAGGTGATACTTGTACTTGTCCGACGCTGCCCCCAGGACTGCCATGCCTTGTGCGTAGACGACGATCATCGCGGCATAGAGCGCGTGGCCGATTGTGTCGACGAAGGCCTTGCGGTCGCCGGCAAACGGCGGGATGGGCCGTTGGAAGATCTCGCCGGCCTTCTCGCGCTGCTTTTCAAACACGGACAAATCCCGCATCGCGACCGCGAGGTCGATCGTGGGGATGGGCACTTGCAGTTCCATCGCGCTTTGCGAGGTCCACATCCCGGTGCCTTTCTGTTTGGCCACATCCAGGATTTCATCGATCAATCGCTTGCCGGTCCTCTCGTCGACTTTGCCAAAGATGCGACTGGTGATCTCCAGGAGGTAGCCGTTGAGTTCCCCTTGATTCCACGTGTCGTACACTTCGCGCAGTTCGTCGTCGCTCAAGCCAAGGCCGCGTTTCATCAGGTCGTAGGTCTCGGCCAGAAGTTGCATCACTGCGTACTCGATGCCGTTGTGGACCATCTTGACGAAATGCCCGGCCGATCCGGGGCCAAGGTACGCGACGCACGCGTCCCCGTTGACTGTGGCGGCGACGGCCTCGAGCAGCGGGCGGACCCGCTCGTATGCCTCCTCGGGCCCTCCGGGCATGATGCTCGCGCCGTGGCGCGCGCCGTCCTCGCCGCCAGACACGCCCACACCGAGGAACTGAATGCCCTTCGCTGCCAGGTTACTGGCACGCAGGTTGGTATCTTTGAAGTAGGAGTTGCCGGCGTCGATGATGAGATCGCCCGTTTCGAGGTGCGGTAACAGATCGGCGATCACGGAATCCACGGGCGGGCCGGCGGGCACCAGCATCATGATGGCGCGCGGCCGGCGGAGCAGGCCGATGAAATCCTTGATGTTGGCCGCGCTGTGTATGTCGTGTTCCGCAGATTCCTTCTGGAGCGCTTCGACCTTGCCGGGATCCTTGTCATAGCCCGCCACCGGGAAGCCGTGGTCAGCCATGTTGAGTAACATATTGCGCCCCATCACGCCCAAGCCGATCATGCCAATTTCATGGCGCTCAGTTTCCATATCAGTTCTCCATTCGAAGTCGGATCATCGCTGCCACAGGATTCGCTCGTCTTCCAGCGGGACCGCAACGCCGGTATGTTGCGGTATCACGCGCGCCGTGTAGTCGGTGGCCGGACGCATCGCGGGCACCGGCGCGCGATAGGCATAGCCTCCGGCCCCACCAGGCAATTGGCGAGCGCGCTCCATCTCCTGCCGTTCGGGACCGTCGCCGTTGACGCCGTCGGCATAAAGCTCTATTCGCACCGCACTCGGGTCGAGTTCACCGAGATAGACTTGGACCTCAAACATGTGCTGGTCCCCGTTGGTCTCGACTTTCATTTCACCGAAGCGCAGCGCTGGCCACGCCTGTTGCAGGGCGTGCTGCCACCCGACCACTTGCCGGCCCACCGCGCCTTTATCGGCGGCACGCTCGCGGTAGGTTGCGGCGCCTGGAAGGTAGTGTTGCTCCGTGTATTCGCGCACCGTGCGGTCGGCGGAAAAGCGCGGCGTCAAAGTCGCCATGCTGCTTCGCATCCGCGTCACCCAAGCCGTGGGGATACCCTGCCCGTCGCGGGCATAAAACTCGGGAATCACTTCCCGCTCGAGCAGGTCGTAGAGCGCGCCGGCTTCGACTGCATCCCAGGCCGGGTCGTCGCCGTGTTCCTGGCCGTCCCCCAATGCCCACCCGACCTCGGG
>Ga0182021_10005041_pt1 | contig 15584 bp, 27 predicted proteins | sample 612E3MmetaG_FD_120493 | JGI IMG/M metagenome (GOLD analysis project Ga0182021, IMG submission 120493) | Permafrost microbial communities from Stordalen Mire, Sweden - 612E3M metaG (Illumina Assembly) | ecosystem: Environmental > Terrestrial > Soil > Wetlands > Permafrost | place: Sweden... | reverse complement strand
CGGCGGTGCAGTTACTATCGGAGGAACCATTAAAATCTCTGGCGGAACTCCCGGCGTAGGCAAAGTTCTTACTTCAGACGCTACTGGTCTTGCTAGTTGGGGAACACCCGGAAGTGGTCCCTGGACAGATACGGGAACATACGTTAAACCCACCACATCTAGCGAAAATGTTGGTGCAAATGCATACTGTGACATAAATGGAGCTAATTGTATTAATAATGCGAATATTACCGATCGATTCGCTTATGTTACACGTATATATGATAATACTGCCCATTATTTTTTGCCTCACCCTACTACAAGTAATTTCTTTGGCAGTATTTGTAAAGTTTTTGTTAATGGTTATGTTTCAAATAATGCTACTCACATTGAAGGAGAATATACACTCTTCATTAATGCACCAGATGATTATGATCATAGTTTGTATATAAGTGAATCAAGTCCTATAAGAACAATTATAGATGCTGGTTCGTCGTATATCACTTTTCGTAATAGTGAAGATCCTACTATAACAGTAAAAGGTTCAGGCCCTGCTCTTGAAGTCAAAACACTTTGCTATTAAAAAAGCTAAAGCTACAGATTAGCAAGGACGGTCCTTGCTAAATCAAAAACCGCCCCTATGTTTGATGGGGCGGTTTTTGATGAGACTAGCTAGACCTTTCTTGCTATAGGTAATATATAGTGAGGACTAGCTAGAACCGTTCTTGCTAGTGGGTAGCTGGAATTGCCGAGACTAGCTAGAACCGTTCTTGCTAGTGTATAAGATAAAAACCGCCTTGGGGACTAGCTAGAACCGTTCTTGCTAGTGGCTAAGGTGTTTGTTATACTGTAAACATGCTTCGCAAAGATTCATTCATAACCGGTGAATATTATCATATCTATAATAGGGGTATAGATAAAAGAGTCATTTTTAAGCTTGAAAGAGATTTCGAGAGATTTAAAATGCTTTTATATATTGCAAATAATAAGGAAGCAATTAAACTAGATAATTTAATAAATATTCTTCATAAGGGATATGAAGAAATAATGATCTTAAATAAAAGCGAGCCGCTAGTTTCTATTGGCGCATGGTGCCTTATGAATAATCATTTTCATATATTAGTTAAGCAGGAAGTAGATGGAGGAATAACAAAGTTCATGAGGAAGATAGGTGTAGGATATTCAATGTTTTTTAACAAAAAATACCAAAGACAAGGAGCTTTGTTTGGCGGACTCTTTAAATCAAAATGTATAAAAGCAGATGATAACTATATGCGGCAGCTTTTTGCATATATTCATCTAAATGTACTTGATATTAAGTTTTCAGGTTGGGAAAAACAAGATAAAGACAAAGACAAAAATAATAAAGAAATGAAAGATTTTCTAGAAACATACAGATATTCCAGTTATCAAGATTATATAGGCACAGACAGAATAGAAAGTAATATTTTAAATAAAAAAGCATTTCCCGATTATTTCCAATCACAGCAATCTTTTAAAGATTTTATAGAGAATTATTTTATAATAGAACCCACTAGCTAGAACCGTTCTTGCTAGTGGTTCTTGCTAGTGGTTAGAAAGCTGATATTTATTACCAAGAAATGCGGAATGGGTTAGGACTGCCGGGCTATTGCATATGATAATATCATATGATATTATCATATGTATTATAAGTTTAATAAATTGAGAAATATTATGACTACCATATCTGTTCCATTGCCTTATCAATTAGAAAAGGAATTAAATAATCTGGTAAAATCCGGCTATGGCTCGAACAAAGCCGATGTCGTTCGCCGCGCCATAACCCGCCTTGCGGAAGAAGAAGCTGTAAATGCGATTTTAATAGCTCAAAAAGAAATATCTCTGGGAAAGGGATTATCAGGAGATTTAAGGGAATTAGCTAAAAAATTCAAATAGTATGATTGAAATTATCTATGCTCCAATTTTTGTTAGAAATTTTAGAAAATTAGATGATAACTTGAAAGAAGAAGTTTTAGAAAAAATTGAACTGTTTAAAAATATTTCGAATCATAAGCTTTTAAAAGTTCATAAATTGAATGGCCAATATAAGAATTGTTATGGTTTTTCAGTTAATTATGCCTATCGAATTATTTTTCAATATGAAAATAAAAATAAAGCAGCTATATTGGGAGTTGGCGACCATGATATTTATAAATAATTAATGGTAGGTTGACTTTATTTTTAGATTTGCTAGTATGGAAGTCAATCGTTTAATTTTATTAATTAATTTATGTCCCGACGTAAACGGCGGGACCAATAAACAATATGGCAACAGAAGAATTTAACAGGGATAAGCCACATGTAAATGTGGGAACCATCGGCCACGTCGACCATGGGAAAACAACATTAACAGCGGCTATTTTGGCGATTCTGGCTCGACAAGGCGCTGGATACGGCGCTAAGATTAAAGGCGTAGATCAAATCGACTCAGCTCCTGAAGAAAAGGCGCGCGGCATTACGATCGCCCTTTCTCACAATGAATACTGGACTCCGACCCGCCACTATGCTCACATAGACGCTCCGGGCCATGCCGACTATATTAAGAATATGATTACGGGCGCCGCTCAGATGGATGGCGCTATTATCGTCGTTGCTGCGACTGACGGCGTGATGCCTCAGACCCGCGAGCACGTTCTCCTTGCAAAACAAGTTAACGTTCCTAAAATTATAGTATTTCTCAATAAATGCGACATGGTTGACGATCCCGATATGCTTGATCTTGTTGAAGAAGAAGTTCGCGAACTCCTAACCAAACAAGGATATGACGGCGCCAATGCTCCAGTTATCCGCGGTTCAGCGCTTAAAGCTCTTGAATCTAAAGATAATAATGATGAATACGCAAAGAAAGTTCTTGATCTTGTAAATGCTCTTGACACTTACATTCCGATTCCTGAGCGCGATATTACAAAGCCGTTCTTAATGCCGATTGAAGATATTTTCTCCATTGAAGGGCGCGGTACAGTTGTGACCGGTAAGATTGAACGCGGAATAGTAAAGCTCGGCGAAGATGTTGAAATTGTCGGCATCAAGCCCACCGCCAAAACAACGGTTACAGGCATTGAAATGTTCAACAAGAATTTGAAAGAAGGCATGGCTGGCGATAATGCCGGCGTCCTTATCCGCGGAATCAAGAAAGAAGACATTACTCGCGGACAAGTTCTTGCCAAGCCGGGTACTGTTACTCCTCATTCGGAATTCGAATGCGAGGTCTATGTCTTGAAGAAAGAAGAAGGCGGACGGCATACCCCGTTCTTTACCGGCTACAAGCCCCAATTCTATATCCGCACGACTGACGTTACAGGCGAGGCGACTTTGCCTTCCGGAACAGAAATGGTTATGCCTGGCGATACGGTCAAGCTCACGATCAAATTAGTAACCCCGGTCGCTCTTGAAGCGCAGATGCACTTCGCCATCCGGGAAGGAGGCAAGACGGTAGGCGCAGGCGTTGTCACAAAGATCATAAAATAATCAGTTGTTAGTAGCTAGTGCCTAGGTTCTAGTAATAGAAATACTAAAATCTAAAACCTAGAAACTAGAACCTATACTTATGGCAACAGAATTAAAAACCAAAAAGAAAACGACAGTTAAAAAGAAAGAAGACGCAGTCGTCCAGCTTCGCATCCGCGTGCGGGCATACGAGAACAAGATTCTTGATGCGTCAGTCAAGCAGATTATCGATACGGCTTCGCGCTATGACGCAAAGATAGTCGGACCGATTCCTCTTCCGACCGAAATCAAAAAATATACTGTGAACCGGGCGCCGTTCATCTTTAAAAATGCCCGCGAACAGTTTGAAATCAGAATTCATAAGCGCGTGATTGATATTTTAAATCCCAATCCGAAAACGATTGAGGCCCTCACCAGCTTGTCGCTGCCTTCCGGCGTTGATATAGACGTGAAGATGATGTAATTTAATTTATGAAATTTATCCTTGGAAAAAAACAGCATATGATGCAGTGCTTTGATGATAATGGCGCGGTAATTCCGACCACTGTTATTTCAGCCGGTCCGCTTATAGTGACTCAGGTAAAAAATCCCGATGTTGATGGCTATACCGCAGTGCAAGTGGCATTTGAAGAACAGAAAGCCAGCCGGGCAACGAAGGCGCATCTTGGACACGTGAAGAAGGCTGGTCTTACTGATGAAAAAGCCACAGGCGCTTACAAACATCTTCGTGAATTCCGCGATATTGAAGAAATTGCGGTAGGAGACAGGATTACTGTTGATGCTTTTTCAAAAGGAGACATGGTAACTGTTTCAGGAATTTCAAAAGGCAAGGGCTTTCAAGGCGTTGTCAAGCGCCATGGCTTCCACGGAGGTCCGCGAAGCCATGGACAGAAACATTCCGAACGCGAGCACGGTTCCATCGGCGGAGGATTGCGAAATAAAGTTCCAAAAGCCATGCGCATGGGCGGCCGGATGGGAGGTGATCGCATTACCGTGAAGAATTTGGAAATTATCGGCGTTGACAAGGAGAATAATCAGCTTCTCGTCAAAGGCGCTGTTCCTGGCAGGCGCGGAACTTTGGTGGAGATAATAGGATAAAGGCCATAGGTCGGACTTGTGGCTAGCCACAAGTCCGACCTATGGAACAAATATATGGAAACGCAAATATACAATCAAAAAGGAAAATCCGTCGGAAAACTTGAAGTTCCGGAATCGGTTTTCGGCTTGCCGTGGAACGGAGATCTTGTTCATCAAGTTGTAACTGCCATGCAGGCCAATGCCCGCACGCCTATTGCCCATACTAAAATTCGCGGAGATGTCAGCGGAGGAGGCAGAAAGCCCTGGAGGCAGAAAGGTACCGGACAAGCCCGCCACGGCTCGACGCGTTCGCCGATATGGAGAGGCGGCGGCATAACTCACGGTCCGCGCAATGAAAAAAGCTATAAGCAGAAAATTAACAAAAAAGCGAGCGCCAAAGCTCTGTGCATGGTCCTTTCTGAAAAATTCAGACGCGGACAGATACTTTTTGTTGAGGAGCTTTCTCTTAAGAATATAAAAACCAAAGACGCAGCAGCGGTCATTAATGATTTAAGCAAAGTAAAAGGTTTTGAAAAAATTTCCGGCGGCAGAAAAGCCAACACGTATATTACAGTGCCGGCAAAGACCGAAAATCTTAAGAAAAGTTTTGCCAACATCCCGACTGTGGAAATTAATGAAGTTCGCAACCTTAACCCAGTTGATTTAATGAATCACCGATACATTATTATTTCACACCCGAAAGAAAGTATTTCATATCTTCTCGGTAAAATAGAAAAGTAATATGGCAACAACAAAAGTAAAAAAGAATAATAAAGAGGAAGATAAGAAAGTTAAAACCCATCCGCTTATCATTGGTCCGCGAATTACGGAAAAGTCGGCGATTTTTGCCGACAAAGGAGCGTACACTTTCAATGTCGTGAATAATGCGACCAAAAATGAGATCAAGAAAGCTGTCAAAATGGTTTATAACGTGTCTCCGATAAAAGTGAGAATCATGCAAGTTAAAGAAAAAGTTGTTGTCCGCCGCGGAGTTATTGGCGTAAAACAAGGAGGCAAAAAAGCGGTCGTATATTTGAAAAAGGGAGACAAGATAGCATTTGTATAATAATTATGAAAACATATAAGCCAACATCGCCTTCAAGACGCAATCAAACAACAGTTAATTATCGTAACGTACTTTCTAAAAGTAAACCTACGAAATCTTTGACTGGCGGTTTCAAGCGGTCTTACGGAAGGAATAACCAAGGGCGCATAACCATGCGGCATCGCGGAGGCGGACACAAGCGCCTATATCGCGATATCGACTTCATGTATGACAAGCGCGATATTCTCGCCAAAATTTCTTCCATTGAATATGATCCGAACCGCAATGCTTTCATCGGACTAGCTATCTATGCCGACGGTGAGAAGCGTTATGTCATCATTCCTAAATCAGTAAAAGTCGGCGATACTTTCATTGTGGGAGAAAAAGCTCCTTTGACGACTGCTAATCGCTTGCCGCTTAAACTTATACCTGTCGGAACTTTCGTCTATAACGTAGAAATAAAGCCGGGCAATGGAGGCAAGCTTGCGCGTTCTGCCGGCACTTTCGGCCAAGTAGTCGCGAATGACTTGGGCTACACAAATATTAAAATGCCATCAACGGAAATCCGCAAGGTTTCGGAGAATTGCTATGCTTGCATCGGCGAGGTTTCAAACGAAGAATTTAAGCTTCAAAATTTCGGAAAGGCGGGAAGATCGCGCTGGAAAGGAATTCGTCCCCGTGTTCGCGGTTCAGTCATGAACCCTGTTGATCATCCGTATGGCGGCGGCGAAGGCAGGCAAGGGCGAGGATTGCGCCGAGCCAAAACCATCTGGGGCAAGCCATCCGGCAAAGGGCAGAAGACCCGCACGCCTAAGAAATATTCAAATATGTGGGTTGTCTCAAGACGCAAAGTTGGCAAATCGAAAAATCTAAAATAATTTTCAAAAATACCCTTCGGGGTATTTTTAATTGACTTTTGATTCTCATAAATGTAATATCAATTAAAATTCTTAATACATTAAAATATGAAACCATCAACTTTTAAACCTCTTTCAAGAGGTCGTTTCAAATGTAATCAAACTCAAGAGGTCATAAAAAGATCCAAAACCAAAAAAGTAGCATATGCTTATAATAGAGCTCAAAATCCGATTTTTGCCAGAGAAAGAAAACAAAAAGAAGATGAACGTCTAGCGATGCTTAGTGCCAGAAAACGTGGAGCACCATACGGATGGGCATAATAATAATTTATGAAATTTCCTGGCCATTATGTCAGGAAATTTATTTTTTAGGTGTATAATACAACCATGTATCAAAGGCTTTCAGAAAAAAAGAAATTCTCAATAATATCCCGCATCAGAAGCTCGAATAATGCCGTCAGAGGCATTGGTATTTTCCTAAAAAGCAGTCATAATGCTTGGGGGCATTTGTTTTTTGCAGGTCTTGCCGTATATTTAGGTTTTATTTTGCGCATCTCAAGCATTGAATGGATATTGATTATACTGACAATAGGTCTTGTGATTCTGGCTGAAACTATAAACTCTGCCATTGAAATAGACATAGACCTGACAAGTCCAACATATCATCCGTATGCCCGCGACACGAAAGATGTCGCTGCCGGCGCAGTTCTTTTAACAGTTTTTATATCCATAATTGTTGGATTAATTATCTTCTTGCCGAAAATTTTGGCGCTGATGAATTGAATTTTAGTTGTTGACAAATTATTATTTTAATATAAGATAGTCGTTGAGATTGCACATTCCGACGGTGTTAAAAGGTGAGTCCTGTAACACTTAAGTTAGAAGAGAATAGTTTTCAATTGCCCATAATGCTAAAGATTCGAGCAATTTTAATGCCCTGTGTTCCAGTGAGAGCAGGGCATTTCTCATATAAACCCAAAAGATTGACTTTATTTTCAGATTTGCTAGTATGATCCTGCGAGCTCTTTGTGAGCTTATTTATATTATATTATGACAAGATCGCTCAAAAAAGGCCCATACGTTGATGAACGGCTGTTGAAAAAGATTGCCGGCAAGAAGCCGATTGAAACAGGCGTGATCAAGACATGGTCGCGAGCATGCGTCATTTCTCCGGAAATGGTTGGTTTTATGTTCGGCATTCATAATGGCAAACAGCACATAGAGGTCTTGATAAGCGAAGATATGGTAGGGCATCGGCTTGGCGAATTCTCTCTGACGCGCAAATTCGTCAGACACGGCGGAAAAATGCAGAAAGAACTTGAAGAAAAGAAAAAAGAAGCGGAAATATCAGCATCAAAATCAGCCAAGGAAGCCGTTGAAACCGCAAAGAAATAAATTTAATTATGAAGGCATCGTTGAAAAACTACAGACAGTCTCCCCGCAAGGTTAATCTTGTAGCGAGCTTAATAAAAGGCAAAAGGGTTGCCGACGCTTTTGTTTTGCTGGATAATCTTCCTAAAAGAGCCTCGCTTCCCATAAAGAACTTGCTTGCCTCCGCTATTTCCAATGCCAAGCAAGCCGGAATAGAAGATAAAAATCTTGTAATTTCAAATATTACGGTTAATAACGGCATTGTCATGAAGCGCAGCATGCCACGCGCACGAGGCAGTGCGTCCCGCATCAACAGGCGCACAAGTCATGTTCTTCTGACGCTTTCCGAAAAACCTGCTGATAATAAGGCAAGGCAAGTTAAAAAGATAAATAAATCAAAGAAATAATTATGTCAAAAGTTGTCCATCCATATTCACATAGGTTAGTGACTCTCCGCGACTGGAAATCGCGCTGGTTTGCCGACAAAAAATATAAGGACTTGTTAAAGAGCGACGTTATTATTCGCGAGTTCTTAGCCAAGAAACTCAGGGGCTTTTATGTTTCCCGCATTGAAATAGAGCGCAATGTCAAAGTTACAAAAGTAATTGTGCACACATCGCGCCCGGGCATGATTATCGGTCGTTCCGGCGAAGGCGCAACTAAGCTCAAAAGCGATTTGATTTCTGTCATGAACAGAAATAATATCGCCATCCCTGAAGATTTCAAGCTTGATATTGTTGAAGTTCCAAATCCGGATGCCGATGCTTCAATAATGGGGTGCCTGATTGCCGAAGGCCTTGAGAAGCGCTTGCCGTATCGCCGAGTTATCAAGCAAGCCATCGAGAAAATTATGGCGGCCCGCGGAGTGAAAGGCGCGCGCATTTATCTTGGCGGACGCCTTGGCGGAGCTGAAATCGCCCGCAGCGAGCAAATTAAGCGCGGTTCCATTCCTCTTCAGACATTCAGAGCCGATGTTGATTTTGCCCGCGAGAAAGCTCATATGAGCTATGGAGATATCGGCATCAAGGTCTGGATTTATCGCGGAGAAGTTTTTAACGATATTAAGAAATAATTATTTTTATGCTATTACCCAAAAAAGTAAAATATAGAAAGTGGCAGACAGGCCGAACTGATATGACCAAAGTCACTCCCGACACTCGTGGCATAACTGTCGCTTTCGGCTCTTTCGGACTCAAAGCCGTCACGGGCGGACGCATTCGCTCGAATCAGCTGGAATCAGCCCGCAAAGTCACGTCAAGAACTCTCGGCAAGACCGGCCGCATGTGGATTCGCGTATTTCCAGATCGGCCGTTTACTGCCAAGCCGGCAGAAGTGGGAATGGGAAAAGGCAAAGGCGATCCTCAGGGCTACTGTTTGGATGTGCGGCCCGGACGAATTATATTTGAAGTCGACGGAGTGCCAGAAGCGCTGGCGAAAGAATCTCTTCGCAAAGCAGGCACTAAATTGCCGGTTAATACGCGCGTAGTAGCCAGATAAAAATAAAAATCATGGAAACAAAAAATAAAAAATTAAATAAAGTTTTGAAAGGAATAGTCGTTTCCGACAAGATGGATAAGACAATCGTTGTGAAAGTTACTCGCTTTGTTGAGCATGCCAAATACGGCAAGCGCATCAAGAAATCAAAGAACTATAAAGCTCATGATGAAAATAACAGCAAGAAAATAGGCGATCTTGTGGAAATAGTTGAGACCCGCCCCATTTCAAAAGATAAAAAATTTAAAATAGTCACGCCAGAGGCGGACAAGTAGAATAATAATATGATTCAAGATGCAACAATAGTAAATATAGCTGATAATACCGGGGGCAAGATTGGAAGAGTTTTCAAAGTGCTTGGTTCGTCAAAAAAGCGCTATGCCGCAATCGGCGACAAGGTTATAATTTCCGTTAAAATCGCCGAACCCAGAAAGATGGTGAAGAAAAAAGATGTGCAAGAAGCCGTCGTGGTGCGCACAGTCAAAGCGTACAGAAGAAAAGACGGATCATACATACGCTTTGACGATAATGCTGTCGTGATTTTGGAAAAAGATAAGCTTGATCCGAAAGGCGGCCGCGTGTTCGGGCCTATTCCTCGAGAAATCGGGGAGAAGGGTTATCAGAAGATTATTTCGCTTGCGCAGGAAGTTATATAAAGGGTCCATAGGTCAGACCTAGGGGCAAAATTTTAAAAAAGAAAGTCCCTAGGTCTGACCTATGGCACAAAAAATTATGAAAATCAAAAAAGGAGACAATGTAATAGTTATCACCGGAAGCAACAAAGGCAAGAAGGGCAAGATCTTGAGGGCTATTCCTGCTTCCAACCAAGTCGTCGTTGAAGGCGTTAATCTTAAAAAGAAAACGCATAAGTCCAATAAAAAAGGGGACAGAAGCCAGATATTGGATATAGCAATGCCTATTGACGCATCAAATGTGGCAAAACATGAATAATTTATTTTAAATATTATGGAAACAGTCAAACAAAAAGAAAAGAAAGCATTCAGCAAGCTTAAGGCCGAACATGGATATAAAAATGCCATGGCTGCGCCTCACCTTGTAAAAATAGTGGCGGCATCAGGCACGGGCAGCGGCATCAAGCGCGATAAAAATCGCAATGATTTGGTTATGGACCGCTTGGCTAAAATTACCGGACAAAAACCGGCTACTCGCAGCGCCAAGAAATCTATTGCCGGATTCAAGACCCGCATCGGCGATCCTATCGGCGTGCTTGTTACTCTTCGCGGAGCGCGCATGTACGGATTTTTGGACAAGCTTATAAATGTGGCAATTCCCCGCACAAAGGACTTCCGCGGCATTGACCGCAAAGTTGTGGATAATATCGGCAATCTGACTTTAAGCATCAAAGAGCATACTATTTTCCCTGAAACGGGCGATGAAGAATTGAAAGACGTTTTCGGCCTGGCTGTTACCATAGTCACAACAGCCAAAACCAAAAAAGAAGCCACAGATTTCTTTGAACTCATCGGCCTGCCGTTTAAAAAATAAGGCTTTTTATTGACATTAAATACCTCTTCTGCTAGTATAGGGGGAGTTTGATATTGAGCTGATCTGTGTTTCTCCTTCTTTGCCCGAACGTAATCGTTTTAGGGAAGGCCAAGAAGAAATAACACATGATATCGCCTTATCAATAAAAGCATTTTATCTATGGCCAAAAAATCAGTTATAGTCAGACATTTAAAGAAAAGCAAATTTAGCACGCGAGAAACAAATCGGTGTTTTCGCTGCGGACGCGCCCATGCTTACATGAGGGATTTCGGTCTTTGCCGAATATGCTTTCGTGAAATGGCAAATGAAGGAATGCTTCCCGGTGTTAGAAAATCAAGTTGGTAAAATATTTATATGGATCAAATCGCAAACATGATGAATATGATAAAAAATGGCAATCTCGCAGAACGAGAGTCCGTTATTGTGCCATTTTCAAAAATTAAATATTCTATTGCCGAATGCCTCGTTAAAGAAGGTTTTCTAAAATCCGTTGTTAAGAAAATAAGAAAGGGCTTGCCTGTTATTGAACTTGAGTTGATGTATGTTGATGGCCAGCCGAAAGTAAGCGGAGTAGAGCGCGTTTCAAAATCATCTCGGCGTATTTACAAGGGAGTCAAGGATATAAAATCAACCCGCAACGGATTCGGCTTAATGGTTCTGACTACACCGAAAGGAATTTTGACTGACAGGGAAGCACGCCGTGAAATGGTCGGAGGAGAAGTATTATTTAAAGTTTGGTAATTATATGTCACGCATAGGTAAACAAAAAATAATAATTCCAAACGGCACCGAAGTTAAACTCTCTGGAACTGTTTTCACAGTGAAAGGACCTAAAGGCGCGCTCACTCGCGATTTCCCAGGTGATGTCACTATTCATATCAATGGCAATGAAATTACTTTTACTCCGAATAGAACAGGTGATCGCACAGTTAATGCGCTCTGGGGCGCTTATGCTTCCCATGTCAAGAATATGATAGATGGCGTAAACAAAGGTTACACTAAAGGGCTTGTTCTTGAAGGCATCGGCTTTAAATCGGAAGTTGCCGGGCAATTTTTAAATCTTGCCTTGGGATTTTCTCATCCGGTTAAGGTTAAAATTCCGGAAGGGATTAAAATAACAGCTGACAAGAATAATATAACAGTCACCGGCATTGATAAAGAATTAGTCGGCCAGTTTACCGCCTCGCTAAGATCTATGAAGAAGCCGGAGCCGTACAAGGGTAAAGGATTCCATTACAATAACGAAATTGTACGCCGCAAGCAGGGCAAGAAAGCTGCATAAATTAGGTTATAGTTTCTAGTGACTAGAAAATACAAAATATTATGAATAAGAAATCAGAAAAAAGAATACGCTTGAAGAAAAAGATTCGAACAAAGATATTCGGAAATGAAAGCCGTCCTCGCCTTTCAGTTTTTCGTTCCAATAAATTTATCTATGTCCAAATTATAAATGATGAGACAGGCAAGACAATTGTTTCAGCTTCCGATATGAGCATAAAAAAAGGCACAAAAACGGAACGCTCAGTATCTGTCGGCGCTCTTGTCGCAAAGTCGGCAAAAGATAAAGGAATAAAATCGGTAGTTTTTGACCGCAATGGATTCAAATATACCGGCCGGATCAAAGCGCTGGCCGATTCCGCGCGCGCTTCAGGTTTAGAATTTTAATATAAAAATATGGACACATCAAAACAAAAACAACATACGAATAATATTAAGAATGCCAGATCTGCTCATGGCGGCAAAAGTGGCAGTGATCGCAAGCCGAGAGCGATGTTTGAGCGCCCAAAGCCGGAGTTTGACCAGAAAATGATTTCCATCCGCCGAGTTACCCGCGTGGTTGCCGGAGGCAGGCGCATGACGTTTGCAGTTGCTATCGCGATAGGCGACAAGAAAGGTTCAGTCGGTTTGGGCACGGGCAAGGGAGGTGATACGGCCATAGCCATAGCCAAAGCGCTTCGCCAGGCAAAAAAGAATATGTTTAAAATCAAAACAACTAAAGAAATGTCCATTCCTCATGAAGTTTCTGCAAAGTTCTCAAGTTCCAAGCTGGCAATGATGCCTAATCGAGGCAAAGGATTGGTTGCGGGAAGCACTGTGCGAGATATGCTTGCTCTCGCCGGGCTCAAAAATGTGACGGCCAAGCTTCATTCCGGCAGCAAGAATAAGTTGAATAATGCCCGCGTCACATATAAGGCTCTTTTGGAAATTCGCGCCAAGTCAGCCGTTCCCAAAATAATCGAGCCGGTCATAGTTGAAGATATTCCAATAGTGACGGAAGCGGAAGAAATTTAAAACAAATAATCATATGCAATTACATACATTAAAAAGAGAACATCCGAATAAGAAATCGCGCCTCGTCGGCCGCGGCGGCAAGCGCGGCAAGACCTCGGGTCGCGGAGGCAAAGGCCAGACAGCCCGCGCCGGCAACAAGCGCCGCCCGCAGATTCGCGATATAATAAAGAAGATCCCGAAGCTTCGCGGTTATAAGTTTAAATCGATAACTGATAAATTTTCGCCGGTTAACGTGGAAGCTCTTAACGCATTTCCAGCCGGATCAATAATAAATGGAGCGGCACTTTTTGAAAAAAATCTTATCAGAAAAATAAACGGAGCCATTCCGAAAGTTAAAATTTTAGGCGATGGCGAATTAAAGGTCAAAGTTTCGGTTGTTGATTGCGCCGTTTCAAAATCCGCCCGCGCAAAAATAGAAAAAGCCGGCGGCAGCATCAAATAATTCATATGGAAACTGTCTTAGACAAAATAAAAATGATATTTACCGACAAGGCGATAAGATCCCGCATTTTGTTCGTTCTTGGAGCGCTCATCGTTTTTAGGCTGCTTGCGATAATACCTATTCCAGGCATTGATTCGGCAAAGCTAGAGACCTTCATAAACAATAACCAGTTTCTCGGAGTGTTAAATATGTTTTCCGGCGGCGGATTATCGCATCTCTCCATTCTGATGCTTGGCGTCGGCCCATATATAACTTCTTCGATAATAATGCAGCTTCTGACCATCATGTCGCCCAAGTTGAAAGCGATGTATCAGGAAGACGGAGAAATCGGGCGCAAGAAATTCAATAATTACAGCCGTATCATCACTGTTCCTCTTGCCATAATTCAGGGATTAGGACTTATTATTCTCTTGAAACGTCAAGGCATTGTCGGCAATCTTTCTCTCTTTAACATGGTTTCCAGCTTGTCTGTCGTTGTTGCCGGTTCAATGCTTCTTATGTGGATAGGCGAATTGATTTCCGAATTCGGCATCGGTAACGGCGTCTCCCTGATAATATTTGCCGGCATCGTCGCGAATATTCCGACTGAAGTTTCCCAGTTCATCTTCACTTATAACACTGCCAGCTTGCCTTTGTATATCTTGTTCCTAGCCATTGGATTTCTTATTGTTGCGGCGGTAGTGATAGTTACCGAGGCCGAGCGGCCGATACCGGTTACCTATGCGAAACAAGTCAGAGGTGATCACGTCGCAGGGGGCACCCAGACATATTTGCCGTTGCGCGTGAATCAAGCCGGAGTCATACCTATAATTTTCGCTCTTTCAATATTGCTTTTCCCCCAGCTTGCCGGCAACTTTCTGGCAGGCATGAGCAATCATGCATTGCAGAGCATCTCGCACGGACTCCTTTGGTTTGTCGCCAATACGTGGCTTTATTCTTTGGCTTATTTCATCTTCGTATTCCTGTTCACATATTTCTATACGGCGGTAACCTTTGATCCAGAACAGATTTCCACAAATCTTCAGAAAAATGGCGCATTCATTCCCGGCATCAGGCCCGGTCCTGCCACAAAGGAATATATTTTAAAAATTCTCAATCGCATTACCATGATGGGCGCGGTATTTTTGGGATTGATTGCCGTATTTCCTCTCTTAATGCGCTCGATTACCGGCATAACGTCTTTCGCTATCGGCGGTACGGCGCTTTTGATTGTCGTTTCAGTCGTGCTTGATTTGATCAAAAAAGTTGAAGCCCAGCTTTCAATGCGAGAATATTAGCATATAATCCTGTAGTAGAATTTTATTAAAAATTTCACTACAGGATATAATAAAAACATGAAGCCATACACATTTATATTTTTTGGCATTGTCGGTTCCGGCAAGGGAACGCAAGCGGAGCTTTTGCAAAAATATTTGAAAGAGAAAAATCTTTCAGATGATGTCTTATGCACCTCAGTAGGGGCGGAATATAGGAAAATTATTGAAAGCGGAAGCTACACTTCCACGATTATCAAAGATATTCTTGAAAAAGGATATTTGCAGCCGGACTTCCTTACTATAAGCTTGTTTACAAATATTCTAACCACGAATCTTAAAGAAAATACCTCGCTTATTGCCGACGGTTTTCCCCGTACGATTCCGCAATCAGAAGCTTTTGAAAAAGCGATGAAATTTTATAATCGCGGAGATGTAAAAGTCATATACATAGAATTAAGCAAAGAAGAAGCTGTCAGGCGCATGAAATTGCGCGGCAGAACTGATGACACAGATGAAGGCATCGCTAATCGCTTTGACGAATATGTAAAAAATGTGATTCCATCTATGAATTATTTCAAAGGAAAAGATGGCTACACAATTTACACAATCAACGGCGAACAATCTATTCCGGATGTCTATAAAGAATTAATTTCAAAGCTCGGGATATAATATGGACAAAAAAGAACACATTGTCATATCTCTCGGCGGTTCGCTCATAGTTCCAGACCAGATAGATGCTGATTTTTTAAAATCTTTTGTTTCGACTATTAAAGAATATGTGAATAAAGGGTATCACT
>Ga0182021_10005040_pt1 | contig 15585 bp, 10 predicted proteins | sample 612E3MmetaG_FD_120493 | JGI IMG/M metagenome (GOLD analysis project Ga0182021, IMG submission 120493) | Permafrost microbial communities from Stordalen Mire, Sweden - 612E3M metaG (Illumina Assembly) | ecosystem: Environmental > Terrestrial > Soil > Wetlands > Permafrost | place: Sweden... | reverse complement strand
TGACCGGACTCAACGTACGTATCCATCACGACGAGGACGCGGAGCTCTACATCAACGGCACGCTGGCGGGGACGTACGCGGGGTACTCGACCGAGTACGAGGACATCCCCCTCTCCATCGAGGCGGAGCAGCTCCTGAAGCCGGGACGGAACACGTTTGCGATCCACTGCAGGCAGACAGAGGGGGGACAGTATATCGACATGGGGCTCGAGGAGTTGACGCCGGCGTCAGGAATTTCAGGGCATTGACTTGTTTCCATCTTAAGGAAGACGATAATTCCCCAAGAAGGTATCCGTTCATAGCAGAATCCTCAGATAGCAAAGAGGCTCGATGAAACGCGTACCGAGGTCATCTCCCTTATCACGGACTTCGATCTTCCTGGTTTGACTCGGATATCCACGATCCATACATTTGGGGGCACAATGGCATGACCCGTCGCATCCTCCCTCTCTTTCCACGCACGTATCCATGGTAGGCTCCACCGTTTCCCACTATAAGGTCCTCGACGAGCTCGGGGGGGGTGGAATGGGTATTGTGTACAGGGCCAGAGACCTCAAACTCGACCGTATCGTCGCTCTTAAATTCCTCTCTTCGCGGCTCTCACCCGATCCCTCTGAAAAGGCACGTTTCATCCACGAAGCGAAAGCCGCCTCCGCTCTCGATCATCCGAACATCTGTACGATATATGAAATTGACGAGACGGCCGACGGCGGGACGTTCATTGCCATGGCTGCATACGAAGGGGAGACGCTCGACAAACGGATCGCATCGGGCCCCCTTACGCTCCCCGAAACGATCGACATTGGAGGCCAGATCGCAAGCGGACTCGATGCCGCCCACGCAAAAGGGATTGTCCATCGGGACATCAAGACCGGAAACATCATGGTCACAAACGACGGACAGGTCAAGATCCTTGATTTCGGGCTGGCAAAATCGCACGGAGCGACACAGCTCACGATGAACGGGACGACGCTCGGGACGGTCCCCTTTATGTCTCCCGAGCAGGCGCGGGGAGAGGAGGTGGATTACCGGAGTGATATCTGGTCTCTCGGCGTGATTCTGTACGAGATGATCACCGGGCAGCTCCCGTTCCGCAGCACATACAGTGAGGCGGTCGTCTATTCAATTCTCCACGACGATCCTCCGCCCGTCACATCGCTCAGAAGCGGCGTGCCCATGGAACTGGAGCGAATTGTAAACAAGGCGCTCCGGAAGGACAGATCGGCACGGTATCAACACCTCGATGAAATGCTCACGGATCTGAAGGGAGTGAGAACCGGGTTCGAATCCGGGAAATTAGGGCCGAGTGCGCCCCCTCTGCGACGGGAGTCCAGGATCCGGAAACGAGTCTACACCGGAATAGCACTCGCTGTTCTCGTTGTGATCTGCGTGGGGGTTTACATTGCGAGATTCGCCGCGAACAGGCGGAGCGACTCCGCCGCGCACGACGCCGGGGCTCTGCCTGCACCCGAAGCCGGAAACGCACGTTCAATCGCAGTCCTCCCGTTCAAGAATATCAGCCCGGATAAGGAACAGGAATACTTTTGCGACGGCATGACTGAGCAGATCATCACGAATCTGTCGAACCTCCAGGACCTCAGGGTGATCGCCCGGACTTCGGTGATGCAATTCAAGAACTCTGACAAATCCGTGCCGGAGATCGCAAGGGAACTGGGAGTGGGAACGATACTGGAAGGAAGCATCCGCAAATCGGGAAACCGGATACGGATCACGGCGCAGCTGATAAAGGCGGACAGCGGGTTCCATCTCTGGGCCAGGGACTATGACAGGGAGCTCAAGGACGTCTTTGGAGTTCAAGATGATGTCGCGAAAGCCATCGTCGCGGCGCTAAAGTTGAACCTTACCGACAGGGAAAATCTCTCGATAGCGAAGCGCCACACGCAGAATACGGAGGCATATCAGCTCTATCTGAAGGGGCTGTTCTACTGGAACAAGCGAACCGAAGAAGGGCTGAATACGGGGATCGAATATTTCCGGCGGGCGGTTGGCGTTGACACTGCGTACGCCCTGGCGTACGCCGGTCTGGCCGATTCATACGGCGTACTGGGATATTACAGCTGGCTGCCGCCGAAAGAGGCGTTCTCACGTGCAAAGTCAGCCGCGATGAAGTCACTGGAGATTGACAGTACGCTCGCCGAAGGCCACGCGGCCATGGCCATTGTTCTCAGGGATTACGACTGGAACTGGAGGGAAACCGAAAAAGAGTTCAAGCGGGCTCTCGAACTAAATCCCGGCTATGCGACCGCCCATCTCTGGTACGCGAATTTTTTCAACGGGATGGGGCGACACGACGATGCGATCGCGGAAATGAAGAGAGCGCTCGATCTCGACCCGCTGTCATTGATCATCAATGCCGATGTGGGGAGGACGCTCTACTTCGCGCGCCGGTACGGGGAAGCCATCGAACAGCTCCGCAAAACGGTCGAGATGGACCATAGTTTCGCGCTCGGCCACATATGGCTGGGTCAGGTGCTCGAGCAGACGGGAAAGAGTAACGCAGCGATCCTTGAATTCCGGAAGGGTGTCTCTCTTTCAGACACCAGCTCGTTCGCCGTCGCAAGACTTGCACACGCGTATGCGGTGGTGGGCAACCGGGATCAGGCCGGGAAATTGCTCGACCAGTTGAAGAGTCTGGCCGAGAAGAAGTACGTATCGCCCTATGATATTGGAATCATCTACGCGGGGATGGGGGATACGGAACAGGCATTCGCCTGGCTCGACAAAGCCTATGAGGAGCGATCACACTGGACGGACTTCCTCACGGTGGACCCAATTCTTGACCCGCTCCGAACCGACCCGAGGTTTGCGGTTCTTGTGAAGAAGATGGGGCTGGGCAAATAATCCGCCAGAAAATCGGCGGGGGCAGCTTCTTCGAGCGTGTCCCATATGTCTGTGCAGTCTCTCCGCAGGCTCCCGTTGCCGATTTGTTTGTCGGAGATGATTTCAGGAAACAGACGGAGAGGATCCACCGGTCGGAGCCATCTGCTTCAAGAATCATACTGAATGTCGTCAAAGGGAAATAGCGTCAAACCGGTCCCATCTCCTCCCCCTTTCGGATGGCTGCAATTAACACCCCATCGCTTTAGATTCTTGTGGCTACGTTCCTTGCAAACATCTCATTTCCGGAGCCCTGCCACAGAAGTCTCCTCAAGGGGTGTTCTGCCAGTCGGCTGAACGCTCTTCCAGTCACGAATAGATAAGGCTCCATTGGTCCCCACAGTCATTTCTCACTACAAAATCCTCGAAAAACTCGGCGAGGGCGGCATGGGCGTGGTCTACAAAGCCGAGGACACAAAACTCGACCGGCCGGTCGCGTTGAAATTCCTGCCGCCTCACATTAAAGCGACCGAAGAAGACAAGGCGCGTTTCATCCAGGAGGCAAAGGCAGCAGCGGCCCTGAACCACCCGAATGTTTGCTCCGTATCATGGACTTCGGAGTAGCCAAACTCCAGGGGGTTTCCAGACTGACGCGCGACGGCAGTACCATAGGCACGGCGGGCTACATGTCACCGGAGCAGGTGCAGGGCTTCGACGCAGACACCCGTTCGGACATATTTTCGCTCGGCGTCGTGCTTTTTGAGCTCTTCACGGGGCAGCTCCCCTTCCGCGGGGCACACGAGACCGCGATGGCATATGAAATCGTAAATGTCGATGCCCTGCCCATGTCGGTCGTCAAACCCGGCATCGACCCGGAGCTGGATCGGATTGTTTCTCAGTGTCTGGCAAAGGACCCCAATGAGCGAATGCAGTCTGCGAAACAAGTCTCGGTAGACCTGAGACGCTGCAAGCGGGATTCGGGGAAGCGCCCGACTAATTTCACCAGGCCATCGCGCTCGACGGGGATTTTGCTCTGGCTCATCTGGGGATTGCGGAGACCTACGCCCTCCAGGTACAGTACGCAGATAAGGGATCCGAAGGCATGCTGAAGCTCGCCACGGGCGAAGCGACGCGGTCACTTGAACTCGATAATTCCCTCGGCCAGGCGCATGCCGTGCTCGGGTTGATACGGGAATACGCATGGGAGTGGACAGACGCAGAACGGGAATTCAAACTGGCGATCGAAAAGGCACCCGAGTATGCCACCGGGTATCACTGGTACTCTATTTACCTGAGCGAACATGGAAGGGACGATCAGGCGTTCACAATAATGAAGAAGGGAGCGGAGCTGGATCCGTACTCCCCGATCATACTGACGAACCTTGCTGAAGCGTACCTGGACAAAGCAGACTACGCCTCCGCCAACGGAGTTGTGCAGAAGATTCATGACATCGATCCTCAGTTCTTCTTCGGGAAGACGCTTCGGTGTGAAATTCTGAATGAAGAGGGAAAAACGAAAGAAGCCCTCGAGGTTCTTGACGGGATCCCTCTTGCCGGACTCTCAAGCAACAATCTGGGCTTTGTCGCGCACCGTTATGCGGCCCTCGGCGAGAAGTCCAAAGCTCGCATGATTCTTGAGGGATTACTGACGGGCAACGGGAGCGCTCACCAGGAACCGGTTGCGATTGCGATGGTTTATGCCGGGCTGGGTGAAGCAGACAGCACAATCGCGTGGATCCGGAGGGCAAGAGAACAGAGGTCGGTCTTGCTGCCGAATTCAAGGGCATGGCGGGAATTCCGGCTTGTCCATCACGATCCCCGATATCTTGAGGTTCTCCACTCAATGGGGTTAGGATATTCAGACGGAGAGAAGGCGAAATAGCAGGGTTGGAAATTCGACAAGCAAATTCGATTCCTCGTTCGTGATCCAAAACACCCATCTTTGAAAATCCATCGACTTGACGGAGAATGGGAGTTCTACGTTGACGTCCATTATCGGTGCTTCTTTCAGCGTGAGGGGAACCGCTATATCCTTCTGACCATTGGAGGGCACCGGATCGTCGATCGATACAAGATTCACTGAAGCTCCGATCCCGTACGACTGCATCGAGTTGAGAATCTCCGGGATCCACCTCCCGCAAAGCTGAGCCACCCTTCGCCTATCGATTCTCATAAACGGGAACCCGAGGCCCGGTTTTACTGTAACTGACCGGATCTTTGGGGGATATCAGTGATTGCACGCTCCTGGGTTCGCAGGCCCGGTATTTGCTACGATTCCCTGCAGCCCCTGACGGGTTCTATGCCCGCAGATACACCCTCCGGAAAGAACTACCAAAGCCATGACCGGGTCAAACGCTCCAGACAATCAGATGACCGCCCACCCACGATATCGGGAAATACCGTACGATTACACGTCGCTCTCCGACAGGGAGATCATCCTGAGATATTTCGATGAGGAGACTCTTTCCCTCATCAACCGGCTCCGGAGCCAGCGGATCACCGGGCGGAGCGCCCGGATGATCGCCGAGATCATCGGCGACATATTCATGACCGACCGGAATCCGTATGTCCTCGAAGATCTTGTGCAGGACACCCGCCAACGCTCCCGGCTCAAGCGCATACATGAGCAGCGACTGAACGCGGTCGAGAGCGCTGCACAGGGAAATCCTGAAGCCCTTGAATTGCTTCACCGCACGCGCAAGATCGATGCGGAGTTTTTCGAGAGAGTAGGGGGCATCCGGCGCATCCGGAGCCGGTTCAGATTCCTGCTGAGGGGGGTAATCGCACCGGGGAACATCAAATTCGATCCGTTCGACCGGGTCGCACACTCGACAGACGCCACCGACTGGCGCGTTGAACATCCGCTCGCCGTCGTGTATCCCGATTCCGTTCAGGAACTTCCCCCTATCATAGCGGCGGCGCAAAAACTGGGACTCTCGATCATCCCCAGGGGAGGCGGCACGGGTCTCACGGGGGGTGCGGTCCCCTTGAGCCGGCACTCGATTGTCGTCAACACAGAAAAACTCAGCGGCATACACGGCATCACGATTGCCGGCGGGCCCGGCGGCGACATACCGGTCATCTCCGTGGATGCAGGGGCAGTCACTGAGGACGTCATCGAGTATGCCAAACACCGGGGCTACATTTTTGCCACGGACCCGACTTCCGCATGGGCGTCGACGATCGGAGGCAACATCGCGGAGAATGCGGGGGGGAAGAAATGCGTTCAGTGGGGAACGGCAATCGATAACCTGTACTCCTGGCGGATCGTGACCGCCGACGGCAGTACAATCGAAGTTCGGCGTCGCGACCACCCTTACCGGAAGATCTCGCCTGAAGACACTGTCATATTTGACGTGTACCGCCAGGAAACCGGTACGCTGGTTCGATCAATCACCCTGTGCGGGACTGATCTCCGCAAGAAAGGGCTGGGAAAAGACATTACGAACAAGGCCCTGAACGGGCTCCCCGGCGTACAAAAAGAGGGGGGGGACGGGATCATCGTCTCGGGAGATTTCGTTCTTTACCGGCCTTTTGCGCACTCCCGTTCGATTTGCCTCGAGTTCTTCGGAACGACGATGAGCAAGGCCTCACAGGCAATACTCGAAATCCGCCGGGCCTATAACGGAGGCGGGCCCGCGTTCCTGACAGCCCTGGAGCACTTTGATATCCGCTATGTGCGCGCAATAAATTACAGGAACAAGTCCCCACGCACGTCCATCCCGCAGGCGGTCCTGCTCATCGATGTCGAGGGGAACGATCCCCGGGCCGTCGATGAGGCGGCGGAGGAAATCGCAGCGATGGTAAAGAAGTACGACACCGAAGCGGTCATCGCACGGGATGAGAGTGAGCGGACTCTATTCTGGAGCGACAGAAAGAGCCTCGGTGCGATCGCCAGACACACAAATGCCTTCAAGCTGAACGAAGATATTGTCATCCCGCTTGAGTCACTGGCCGACTTTGCCGATTTTATCGAGCGACAGAATCTCGACAAAGAACTTTCCGCCGGGGTCGTTATGGCCGGGCGGATTGCCGAACATTTGCGCGGAATCCGGGCGGCTGACGAGGATGAAGCCCTGGCATCCCGCCTCGCAGCCTCCCTTGTGCACATGGAGAGCGTCCGGGACCAACTGTCCGGGTATCGCCTCCAATTAGAGGAGCCCCGCGGACCGGTCAGTGCTTTGACTCAATCCGGCGCCCCCGCACTGTTCGAACGATTCAGAGGAGGGACCACTCATTTTGCACCTGACGCTGATATTGCGGGGCCTCTCCGGGAGACGTTTCACGGGTACGATGAACTTTCCGAGCAGATCGAACGAATAGTCACCGAAGAGAAACGGCGCACGATCATCATTGCCACGCACATGCACGCGGGGGACGGCAATGTCCACGTCAACATCCCCGTGCATTCCGGCGACTATCCCATGATGCTCGAAGCACAGGAGACTGCGGCAGCCGCAATGCGCGAAGCAGTCCGCCTCGGCGGCGTAGTTTCCGGAGAACACGGGATCGGACTGACAAAGCTCCCCTATGTCGATGACGACATCCTGAACGCGTACGGAGCATACAAGCGTGAAAGCGACCCTCACGGGGTCTTCAATCCGGGGAAACTTGAACGGAAGTTTCCCCAGTACCTCATCTACACTCCTTCGTTCAGTCTGCTCGAACTCGAAGCATACATCCTCGAAGCGACCGATCTCCAGTGGCTTTCAGAACAAATTGCCTCGTGCGTCCGGTGCGGTAAGTGCAAGGCGGTGTGCTGTACGCAGATCCCCCGGTGCGGCATGCTCTACAATCCGCGCAACAAGATTCTCGCCGTAGGGCAGATCACGGAAGCGATTCTGTATTACGCCCAGACAACGGAAGTGCGTTCCTTCAGACACTTCCGCAAGCTGAAAGAGATTTCGGACCACTGCACCGCCTGCCACAAGTGCAGCGTGCCGTGTCCTGTAAAGATCGATTTCGGAAAGATCACACTGGGTATGCGGGACCTGCAGACCCGGCGAACAAAGGTCCGGCGCCGAGCGGCCGTTCGTTTCACTCTTTCATACCTCTGGCTGCACGGACACGCTGCGAATGCCGCTCTTCGCAGGTTCGTGCTGCGACCTGCATTCGCGCTCCAGCGGATGGGACACAGGGTTCACAGGGGGACCGGGAGAGCCGCTTCCCGGATCGCTCCCGGATTCAGCGCGCTGCTGGATGGGAGAATGAATGCCCGGGGGAATGCCTCGGTGCGGGAGCGGCTTGGATTGCGGGAAACAGATTGCTTCTACAGCGTATCCAACGGGTCGATACCGCCTGCATTGAACGTCATCTACTTTCCCGGGTGCGGGTCCGAGCGCATGTATCCGGAGATCAGCATGGCTGCTCTCTCACTGCTGCATCGATCCGCGGTTCGCACATATCTGCTCCCCACGTTCACCTGCTGCGGGTATCCGTTCCTTGCAAATGCGGACGCGGAGCGCGCATCAATGAAGAGCTTCGAAAACCGTCTCGTGTTCCATCGCATGGCCGACAGCATCGGATCCTCAGAGATTGATGCCGTCCTTGTTTCCTGCGGAACGTGCCGGGAGATGCTTGCACAGTACGACCTGGGGAAGGTCTTTCGGAGCGCACCGCTCCTGGACATCAATGAATTCCTGGTGCAGAACAATCTCGTCCACCGGGACCGGCCGACCTCGGGATCTCTCTACTACCATGAACCGTGCCACACACCGCTGAAGTCACTCGGCATGGAAGCAACAATCAGAGGTCTCCTTGGCGCACCTCCCGTACCGGTTCCCGAATGCTGCGGCGACGCAGGCACACTCTGTCTCTCACGACCGGACATTTCCTGTGCCCTCCGCCGGAGGAAGGCGGAATCACTGAAGGCCGTATCAGCCGTTGAGGGACTCGAAATCCTTACAACATGCCCGAGTTGCATCTCAGGGCTGTCCAAACAGGGGAACGGCCGGCGGGTTTCGGGAAAATCGCTTGTCGTGCGTGTTGCCGAAGAAGTACTTGGGAGCAACTGGGAACGAGAAGCGATCCGGACGCTGAAAGGCGGCGCGGTCAGGAGAATCCCGTTTTGAGACCGAGAATCCTCATCCTGTCGAAGTCTCTGAGACAGCCGGCGTCCCCGGATATCGAGGCGGGAGCACCGGCCTCTCAGTTGTCCGTCGGATCGGTCAATTGAGTACGGTACGCAACTTAAAGCGAGCCACCCCAGCCAATGGAACCGAGTGAACTAGCAGCACTTATCGACCCTATAATCGCCATTACATCGAGGACGGCGCCTGTTACAAAACCTACCGTCCGTGCCGTCCCCCACCCGCCTGATTGTACGACGCGTATACGGTCCACATCTGCAAAAGGAAAGAACAGGGGCGGGGATTCCTCTCCAAGCACGAGACCGGGGACACGCACGAGACGTCCGGAGATGCCCGCCACCGCCGTGGCTTCTTCACCCAGGACTCCCCGTTCGCCCCGGAACGATGCGCTTGCAATGAGGGGAAGGCGCCTGCGCTCGGTTCGATCAACCCACACCAGGATAGTCTTCCCGGTTCGTCCCAGGACTCTCCCCCTTACCTGTGACAGATTGCGGCCCTGAACAGACACGTTCACAACCTCGTCACGAAGAAATCCGGTGCCTGCCTGATCGGCCGGCTCGGTCATTATGCCAAGGACAGTATCGACCGCAAGGGTTTTCCCCGCGAATGCGCCTTCGCGGGTGAACACTTCGAAGCTTGATTTTCCCCGGGGCGAAGCCTCCTTTACAAGTGATGCCAGATGCTCCCCGTCCCAGGAAGAGTGTTCCACGCCCGAGCTGTCTACCGTTCTTGTCACGGAAAGTGAATCCACCCTGCTGCTCCCCCCATCAATTGCCCCGCCGACGAAGTAACCGATTGCCGAGCAGCCGGCACCTGTGCTGGCGACAAGCAGGATGATTGCAGCAATTCCCGTGCTTTTGATGAATTTCTGCATTGAGGCTTCCTCCAACGTGATTGCACTCGCAACCTACTGATTCAGAATATCAGCGTTGTCACGATATTGTCAGAGGAGCCAATGACGGGCAGATGGAGCGGCGAGCTTTACATTGAACGGGGGGCTACCTCAGCGATAGCCCCCCGCGATAGCTCACCTCAGAAGCATCATGCGACCTGCCAGTTGACCTTCCGAGGTTCTGAGAACGTAGACGTATACACCCGATGCAAGCTGGTTCCCGCTGAACTGCACGGTGTACTGACCCGCTTTCCGGTTCTCGTTCACGAGTGTCGCCACTTCGCGGCCGAGCATGTCATACGCGCGCAGAGAAACGGGGCCTTCCTTCGCGACGGAGAATGAAATCTGCGTGGAAGGATTGAACGGGTTCGGATAGTTCTGCCTGAGCGCAAACACCGATGATACGCCCGGTGATTGAGCGACGCCCGTGACATTCCCAATCGTAAAATACCCCAGCGTCTTGGACGCGATGTAGAATATCTGTCCGGTCCCGATGTACAGAGTGTTGTTGAACAGATAGAGCGCCGAAACAGAAGTAGAATCCTTCTCAAATATCTTGTTCCAACTATTGTTGGAAGGAACGTACCGGTACACCCTTCCCGGGAGATAAGGGGAACTGGCGCTGCTGTCAAACGTGAAAGTTCCGGCATACAGATTCGTTCCGTCCGTCGCAAAACTTGAAACCAGGTAAGGGAGGTTTGCAAAGACCCAGGAGCCCGTGCCGTCATCCCGGTAGAGAACCCCGCCGAAAAACGTGGAGATGAAGAGCTTCGAGCCGACACGGATAACGTTGTTCACGTCCCTGCTGTGAGGGAAGAGATTGTCGGCGGGGCTTATATCAACCCACGATTGTCCCATGTCGGTCGAGCGGAGGACGCCGCCGCTCCCCAGGCTGTGCTGATTGCTGAACCCGCCGGATTTCGATGCAATGTAATTTGACAACGCGCCGGCATACAGCGTTGATCCGTCAAAGCAGAGTGATGAGATATAGCAGGAATCCAGCATAACGGGACCATTGCGCGAGATCCAGGATCCAGGGTACGTCATGCTGTACAATCCTCCAGGAGTCGAGGGCGTGAGGCTCAGGTCAAATCCCGGAAGGCCGGTAAAGAGGGTCGAGTCGTGCCAGGCGAGAGAGACGATGCTCTTGCTCTGCGGAAGTCCGGAGAGCAGACCGTTACTGCCGCCCATTTTCACCCAGCCGTACTGCGGACCGGATTGGAAACCGTAAGTGAAAACGCCGCCCTCATTCATATCGTTAATCTTCAGAGCGGCAACTCCGGCGACGAAGCCGTATTTGCCGTTTGAACTGAAGGGAATGAAGCTGACAATGACGTTTTGAATACTCGGCGTGTTTGAAATCTGCGATGCAAGAGCGGGACCGCCGTTTATTGGAAACACCCCGCTGTCGTAGACTGCTTCATAGAGATACCCGTTACCTGCCGCGGCGAACCCTACGACCGTCCCTGTTGCCGACCACTCATTCTGTGCGAAACTACAACTGACGGCAATCGACATTGCGGTAAAAAGCGAAAACAGGATCTTCATTGTGGTTCCTCGATTCGTAAATTCGTGGGGCGGTTGATGGAGGAGTTAACTGATATTGTCAGCTCCCACCTTTGAGAAGCTGGCTCTATTGCGGCAACATGAGTGCCACTGTGAGGCGGGGCAAAATGACAGGTATTCCCGGGGGTCACCCGGTCACGGGATGGTTATTATTACCCTTGTGTGTAAATCCTTCAAAGATTGATCGTTACCGGGGAACCGGCTAATTTCCTCCGCAGTTTAATTCCAAACACGACATCCCATTTCTGAATCTGAAGAACAACAATCTTTCCAAAGATTCGACTCAGGAGTACCTGGCAGAGGGGATAACGCGTATTCGTGGCTGGAGAAACCCTAGCGCGACAAATCCCAGGGTATTGCAGTTCTGAAGATCGATCCCTCGCGGGACTTTTAGCGGTCCAATCCGCGGTACCGGGATATGGTGAGGAGGATTGGTTTAGACTACTGATCATGGAACTGTGTTGTCCCCATGATCAGCGCGGGATTCAGCTTACGAAGTATGCAATTGATGCGACAATGAGTCCAGTAAGAACGGAATAGACGATGATCTGCAGTGCTTTCTTTCTGTCCTCCGCCCTGAATTCAGCCTGAAGTGCAGAATCCGTCCTTCCTACTTCAGATCCGAAGTTGAAGAGCCCCCTCATTCCGAACGCCGCACAGAAGTGCATTCTCGCCTGGATGAATCCCACTGCCGATAACGCGGATGGGAAGAAGAGTAACAATCGCCACAACGCGCCCGCTCCGAGATAGGCCATTAGCGACCAAAGGACAGCCGTCAGCGTAATTCCGATCCATCCGGCGCGCTGCCGCAGCCTGATTTCCGCGGGTCCGATGTTGCAGACACCCGGGATATATTGTGTGTTATTCAATGAGTGTCCGAGACCGTGTTTCGACAAAACAAAAAAAACGCATTAATTCGCCACGCAGGATCAATCGCATGTCCCGACGAGCCGTTGCATCGCTACTAAGCTAGTATTCACCTGCGGGATATGCAACAAAACCGGCGTCTTTGACGTCAAATTCACCCTTGTGTCCGACGTTATTCCCCTTGCGATTTCTCCGCAGTTGCAGTAATTTGTGTCATTCCAGTTCCTTGCAGAGCATCTCATTTCCGCAGTTTTACCACGGAAGCCTCCAGAGGCGTGTTCTGCCGGCACGCTGAACGCACCCTACACAATGCGTGGAGCAGGTTTCTTTGGTTCCCTCAACAATCTCGCACTACGAAATCCTCGAAAAGCTCGGCGAAGGGGGCATGGGTATCGTCTACAAGGCCCGTGATACCATGCTCGGGCGCACGGTAGCCCTCAAATTTCTTCCCGGCCCTCTTACATCAGACGCAACGGGGAAAGACAGAATCCTCCATGAAGCAAAAGCCGCAGCCGCGCTGAATCACAACAACATATGCACGGTGTACGGTGTGGAGGAGCACGAAGGCCGGATGTTCATATCGATGGAATACGTTGAGGGAGGGACGATCCGGAACAAATTGCCCTACGAGAAGATCACGGACGCCGTCACCGCGGCGATACAGATAGGTGAGGCGCTCGAGGAGGCACATTCCCGGGGAATCGTCCACCGGGACATCAAGGCCGACAATATCATGCTCACCTCGAGGGGCCAGATCAAGGTGACGGACTTCGGGCTCGCGAGAACCAGCGGCGCCGCCGATCCGAGTCCCGTGACAAGCACGGCTGGAACCGCCGCATACATGGCACCCGAGGTTGTCCAGGGGGGAAAAGCCGACGCCCGGTCCGACATATTTTCATTCGGCGTTCTCATGTACGAAATGCTGACAGGACAGCGTCCGTTCCGCGGCGACCACAATGCGGCCGTGATGTACTCGATCGTTCATGAAACCCCTCCCCCTCTTTCCACGGCTCGCGCCGACGTTCCGGAGAACCTCGAGTGGATTATCACGCATGCACTGGAGAAGGACGCCGACAAGAGGTTTCAGGATGTACACACGATGCTCGGGCAGCTCAGGAAAGTAACGACAACAACCACAGGGTCAACCGAGCTCCTGCTGGCGGTGCTTCCGTTCGAGTATATCAGTCCGGATAAGGAAAACGATTATTTCAGCGAAGGCCTGACGGAGGAGATCATCGCATCGCTTTCCAAACTCCGGGGGCTCAAGGTCATCTCGCGCACATCCGTGATGCGCTACAGGGGAAAAGACAAGAACCTCAAGCAGATCGCCCAGGAGCTTCATGCTTCGTACGTGCTCGAGGGGAGCGTACGGAAGAGCGGCCAGGACCTGAGGATCACAACCCAGCTCATAGACGCCGGGCAGGACGTGTCGCTCTGGTCGGAAACGTACCGCGGCAGCCTGGATGACATATTCGAGATCCAGGAAAAGGTCGCAGGAAGGATCTTGCGGGGATTGAAGGTCAGACTTTCGCCTGACGAGAAAAAAAGATTGAAAAAACGGTCTACCGCGGACAACGAAGCATACCAGCTTTACCTTCAGGGACGGCATCTCTGGAACCGGAGGACCGAGCAGGGATTGAACGCCGCGATCAGGCACTTTGAGAAGTCGATAGAGAGGGATCCGCAGTATTCACTTGCGTGGGCGGGGATCGCGGATTCCTACAATCTGCTTGCGGCCTACGGGGGGGTTCACCGGAAGGACTTTTACAGAAAAGCAAAATCGGCCGTCACAAAAGCGCTGGAACTCGATGACCGGCTTGCAGAGGCTCACACATCGCTTGCGATGCTCCTGATGCTTGACGAGTGGGACTGGAAGAATTCCGAGAAGGAGTTCAAGCTCGCCATCAGTCTCCAGCCGCACTACGCGACAGCACACCACTGGTACGCCGAGTGGCTCATCTACATGGGCCAGCTAGAAGCGGCGGAGGCGGAGATGTCGCGCGCCGTGGAACTGGATCCGGTGTCACCGGCAATATTCAAAGACAAGGGGCTTGTCCACTACTACAGCAGGGAGTACGACAAGGCTATCGAGATGGCCAGAAAAGCCCTGGTCCTTGACCCGGATTTTGCAACAGTGCACAGGCTTTTTTCGCTTGTGTACCAGGCCAAACAGATGTTCGAGGAGGCAATCGGCGCGAATAGCCGGTGGCAGCTCCTCACGGGTCACGATTTCGACGGGACGCTGGCCCTCGCGCAAATTTATGCCGCTTCGGGGAAGAACGAAGAGGCAAGCGAGATTTGCAGACGACTGGAATCTGACTTGCCATCGAATGGACTCGCCTTTCGAGGGCTGGCTCTTGTGTATGCGGCTCTCGGGGAGAACGACCTGGCATTCCAGTGGCTCGAGAAAGGATACCAGGTGCGAGACGAGTCGATGTGCACGATCAAGGTGGATCCGAAAATGGACAACCTCCGGTCCGACCCCCGGTTCAGTTCTCTCGTCCGCAGGATCGGGCTGGAACGATGACCCGGGAAGTCAGCGGGATTCAATTTATTCCACGGGTTCTTCGATTGCCATGGCGAGCGCGGGAATGAAGGTAAGAACGAGAGGACAATGGACTTTCAGATCAAGCGGCCATCAGAAATTCCAGGGACTCAGAAATTCCCTGAACGTTACCGTTCAGCAGATGCGCTCGCAACCGATCCGATCGGTTCCCTGTGCGCATCAATCCAGTACGCCCAAGCGACAAACAGCCACGCTGCGTTGCCGACAATCGCGATAATCCCGGGATCGGGGGGAGGCGGACCGAAGAGATTTGAGAAGTAAATCGCCAGAAGGACGACGACGAGAGACCAGAATGCGTACAGTCCAATCCGGTCTTTCCGGTGCGTTGTCCCCAGATAGACGGCGATTCCCAGCGCGAACATGCCGACCTCCACGATGACCGTCCAGGGGACAGAGTTCCAGAGTCCAGCTCCCACGCGGGCTTCTCCGGTGAACCAGAGGGGAAGATCCGGACGGTGCGTCACGAAGTCCAGTATCCAGTGGCTGAACACCACTCCCCCGACGACGATCGCCCCCCTCGTGTCCTTCCTGATTATGCGGTAGAGCCCACCCAGCACGACCGACCAGAGGGCAGCACCGGCCAGACTGTGCGAAATCGGGTAATCGTAGAAATCCAGCGGCGTAAATGCGGTGTTCCCGGGAGCTATTCTCACGTGTTCAAGCCCGAGCAGAAGAAGCGCGGGCCAGAGAAGATCCACGAACTGCGCCGCCATGAAGAGCGTCCCAAGCGAAGTCCGCGGGGACGCTTTCTTCGCGGCAAGAGCAAC
>Ga0182021_10005039_pt1 | contig 15585 bp, 13 predicted proteins | sample 612E3MmetaG_FD_120493 | JGI IMG/M metagenome (GOLD analysis project Ga0182021, IMG submission 120493) | Permafrost microbial communities from Stordalen Mire, Sweden - 612E3M metaG (Illumina Assembly) | ecosystem: Environmental > Terrestrial > Soil > Wetlands > Permafrost | place: Sweden... | reverse complement strand
TGGCCGACGGGTGCTCCAGGTACCTCACCACCGCGTCCCCGTGGACTTTCAGAAAAGCATCCGCCTGGACCACCTCGACCATTCGCCGGCTCGCAAAAAGACTGTCGCCCCTCAGCTCCGCCATCACCGTCTCAACCGGGTCCTCCGGACAGAACACCGACACCGACCCGCCCTGCGCCCCGACGACCACGTCGTGGATGAGGTTCCTCGCCTTGTGACGCAGGAACTGCTCCTCGCCCACCAGCAGGTAGACCGGGTGCAGCGTCCCTGTCTTGATCGACCGCTCCAGGTCATCGACTGTCTGCCCGCCCTGTCTCTTCGCCATCACCGCACCCTATCCCCGTCTCACCCTTCGAGCAGGTTCTCCAGCACCTCCCCTGCCGCCCGTCCCTTCTCCAGTCTCGCCGCCGCTTCGTCCAGCGCCGTTGCGACTCTCGCCGTCGTCACCACCGCCGCGTCGCGCGCCGGAACGTCGCCCGGCACAAGCAGTCCGAACACCGTTCTCCCCAGTTCCGTAATTCCGCGTCCCGTCAGTGCGCATGTGCGCCGCACTTCCGACCCAACTATCGCCCTCAGCTCCGCCTCATCCAGCGGCCCCGCGAGGTCGATCTTGTTCACCACCGGCACCACCGCCATCTCTCCGAGCGCCTTCAGGCGCCCCAGCTCCTCCGGGGCGACCCGCCGCGAATGATCGAACACCCACACCACGATCTCGGACGACCCGATCTTTTCGATCGCTTTTTGAACGCCGATCCGCTCGATCTCGTCCGTCGCTTCCCGAAGCCCCGCCGTGTCGACCACGATGACCGGAAGTCCGTCGAGCGATGCGACCGAGCTCACCGCGTCGCGCGTCGTCCCCGGCAGGTGGTGCACAATCGACCGCTCCCGTCCCACGAGAGCGTTCGCCAGCGTGGACTTGCCGACGTTCGGCGCCCCCGTGATCACCACCGTCGCCAGCTCCACGAGTCTCCGCCCGTAACCGTACGTCGCTCGCAGTTTCGCCGCTCGCCGTCGCGCCTCGTCTCCGGCGCCAAGCGACGCGATCTCCCGTAGTTCCGCCCCTATCCGCCCCGACATCTGCACCAGCAGAACGTCCGCCGCGCGGTGTGTCCGCGCGTGAATGAGTTGTCCCAGGATTTCGCGTTCGAACGGGGCGAGCTTACGCCCGAGGAGAGCCTCGCCCGGCCGCCCCTCCCGGGCCCCGGCCTGTACCAGATGCTCCAGGATCCGCCGCGCCGGTAGAATGCCCCCGTGGCAATTGATCTCAAACACCGGCTCCCCCGGCTCTCCCGCCACCCGGCACACCAGCACCTCGTCCAGCAGTTCGTCGTGACGAACCACGTGCCCGTAGCTGATCTTTCCCGCCTCGAACGTCGCGGGACCCCTCCCGGCGGGACGAAAACACCCCCGCACCATCTCCTCGGCGGCGATCCCGGCAAGTTCGATCACCGCGATCCCGCCCAGCCCTTCGGGCGTCACCAGGCGCACCGACGCTTTCCCTCTCACCGCTTCCTGTCTCCCTCGAGCGTCAGGCGGATGCCCTCGAGCGTCAACTCCGGAACCACCTCGTCGATCACCGCGCACTGCCCGGCGAAGATCTCCGCGTAGCCGCCCGTCGCCAGGACCTTCCTCGCCGCCGGAACCTCTTTCCTCAGCCGCGCCACCAGTCCCTCCACCTCCGCGATCGTTCCCCAGAAGAGTCCGCTCTCGATGCACGACACCGTGTCCTTGCCGATGACTTCTTTCACCGCTCGGCACTTCACCTCCGGCAGAAGCGCGGTCCCGGCGTGCAGCGCCTTCGCCGACATCCCCACCCCCGCCGCGATCACCCCGCCCAGGTAGTCCCCGTCGCTCGATACCACGTCCACGGTGAGCGCCGTGCCGAAATCCGCGACCAGGCACGCCTCCCCCGCCCGGCGGAACGCGGCGAGCGCGTCGAGCAGCCGGTCCACCCCCACCTCCTCCGGACGTTTCACCCGTGCTCGAATCGGCACCTTGACGTCGCGCCCGACCACCGTCACCTTGACGGAAGGAAGGACCGCATGAAGCGCCTCCTCCACCCGGGATACCGTCGGCGGGTTCACGCTCGCTAGTCCCACCCGGTCGATCTCCCCCAGGAAGCCCGTCGTCCCTTCTCGAAGCCTCGCCGCGAGTGTGCCGAAATCGGCGACCTCCACGTGGAACCGGCGGACGAGTTTCGCACCGTCAAACACCCCCGCCGAGAGCGACGTGTTCCCCAGGTCGAGCGCCAGCAGCATGGAAAAGCCTCCCGAAATACGCAAGGGTTCGCGCGGCAACACCATGAATGATAGCGTGGCGAGCGGATGATTTCAAGCGCGGCGCCGAAGAGAAACTCCGCACGCCTCTCGGCTTGGAAAGGAAATGCTTCTCAGCGTATGATCACGACTGTTTGCCTGGTAAATCCTTTTTCGGCAGGCGGCTGAGTTCCGCGAAGATGCGCCGCTTGAGGTCTTCGAGCCCGGCGCCGGTGACGGCCGACACCCCCAGCGCCTCGCCCTTGACGGCACGCCGGAGCCGCTTCAACCCGCTCGCCGCGTCGGTCAGGTCCATCTTGTTGGCTACGACGATCTCCGGCCGGGCCGCCAGCGCCGGCGAATACGCCGCCATCTCGCGTCGGACGATCCGGTACGCCTGCACCGCAGTCGGCGCCCCTTCAAGCGGCGCCGCGTCCACCACGTGCAGGATGAGCCGCGTACGCTCGATGTGTCTCAGAAACTCGTCCCCCAGTCCCACCCCGCGGTGCGCCCCCTCGATCAGTCCCGGAATGTCCGCCATCACAAAACGCCCGAAGTCCGCACCCTCCACGATCCCCAGCTGCGGCGACAGCGTCGTGAACGGATACGCCGCGACCTTCGGATGCGCCCTCGACATATGCGAAAGCAGCGTCGACTTCCCCCCGTTCGGAAGTCCCACCAGGCCCACATCGGCGATGAGTTTCAACTCCAGTCGAAGCCACCGTGCTTCCCCGTCTTGTCCTTCCTCCGCGCGGCGAGGCGCACGGTCGGTCGACGTCGCGAAATGCTTGTTCCCATGTCCCCCCCGGCCCCCGCGGGCCACGCACAGACGCACCCCAACCTCCGTCAGGTCCCTCAGCACGTTCCCCCGGTCCCGGTCCCGCACGATGGTCCCCGCCGGAAGATGGATGACCATGTCTTCCCCCGATTTCCCGTGACGATTGCTCCCCTGGCCTGGTTTTCCGTTGGTCCCGATGTACCGAGCCCGCTGCGTCACGTCCAGCAATGTCGCCACCTGCTCGTCTGCGACGATGTAGACGCTTCCGCCGTTGCCCCCGTTCCCGCCGTTGGGCCCCCCGCGCGGTACGTGCTTCTCCCGTCGGAAACTCACGCACCCGTTCCCGCCCGAGCCGCCCTTCACGAACATGTCCGATTCGTCGATAAACATCCGCGCCCCTCACCCTCCCGCTCCGCGGCTCCACGTCGTCGCCAACCGTCCCGCACCCCTCCGTACAAAATCCGGGACAGAACATCCGGGCGTCTCCGCCCCGGAAATCTCTGTCCCTGGACTGCTTGCCCGCAGACATCAGTTCGACGGGATGACGCTCACCCGGTGTTGCGTGCCGAACTTCACGCGCCCCGCCGCCTTCGCAAACAGCGTATCGTCCCGTCCCTGCAGCACGTTCACGCCCGGCTTGAACTTCGTCCCGCACTGACGCACGATAATCGACCCCGCCGTCACCAGTTGTCCGCCATACACCTTGACCCCTCGCCGCTGCCCGTGCGAGTCCCGCCCGTTCCGCGACGACCCCTGTCCTTTATGATGAGCCATGACGCTTCTCCTCGGATTGGTTTTCCCCGCAATCGCCGCGTGCGACGCTCCTCGCCGCGGCGGCCGGCGTCCACATCAGGCGGGCTCCCCCTCAGCCGCCCACCACGATTTTCTTGATCACCACTTCCGCATAGTCCTGGCGGTGTCCCACCTTCCGCCGCGAATTCTTGCGACGCCGGTACATCACCGACACCACCTTCTCGTCGCTGACCACGCCCTTCACCACGCCCAGGACCTTGGCGTCCTTCAGCGTCGGCGTCCCCACCGTCACCTTCTTGTCGTCCGACCAGAGCAGCACCTCCGGAAACTCAATCTGCTCGCCGGGATTGAGGTCCACGCGGTCGATGGCGATCGTCTCGCCTTCGACTACCCGGTGCTGTCTTCCGCCGTCCCGAATGATGGCATACACCTTGAGTGCTCCTTCCATGGTCTTCGTGGTGCCCGTCCCGCGCGGCCGATGCCGCCCGACGGGTCAACCCTTGATCTTCAGCTTCTCGCCCTTGGCGTTGAAGCACGAGATCTGGATTTCCTCGACGCCGAGTTCCGGCTGGCCGAAAATAGACACCCGCGCTCCGGTCTTCTCTTCCAGCTTCAGCAGTCTCTGGCGCATCCGGTTCTGGATTTCGTCTTCGACCCGGGCGTTGACGTGCACCTCGGCGCGCGTCACGTCCACTCGCGTCAGCGCCGCCCGGATCTCTCGCATCACCCTCAGGCACATGCTTTCCAGGGTCTTGACCTGCCCGGTCCCATGACAGGCCGGACAGTCCTCGTAGTGATGTCTCTTGAGTCCGCTGCGCATCCGCTGCCGCGTCATCTCCACGATCCCGAACCGGCTCATGTGCAGCATCCGCGTCCGTGCCCGGTCGCGTTTCAGCCCTTCCGCCAGCTCCCGCTCCACTTTGCGCTGGTTCTCCTCCGACCCCAGGTCGATGAAGTCGATGACGATGATGCCCCCGAGGTCCCTCAGCCGCAGCTGTCGCACCACTTCCTTCGCCGCCGCCAGGTTCACCCTGAGCGCCCCGCGTTCCGGGTCCTTTTCCTTCCGGAAACCCCCGGAGTTCACGTCGATCGCGACCAGCGCTTCCGTCGAGTCGATCACCAGCGACCCGCCCTCCGGCAGCGGCACCGTCCGCTCGTAGATCCGCTCGATCTGCGCCTCGATCCCGTACCGGTGAAACAGCGGCTCGCGTTCCGTGTACATCTGCACGTTCTCGCGCGCCCGAGGCATCACGATCTTCAGGAAATCCCGCACCTTCTTGTACGCCGCCTCGTCGTCCACCAGGACCTGCGTGATGTCCGGGGTGAAGATGTCCCGGATCGTGCGGATCACCAGGTCGCTTTCCTGGTAGATCATCGACGGGGCTTCGCTTTTCTGTATCCGCGCGTCCAGCGTCTTCCACAGTCTCATCAGGTACGAGAGGTCTCGCTGGAGGTCGCGCTTGGGGTGGCCGACGCCCGCCGTCCGCACGATGAATCCCATGTCTTTCGAAAGATCCAGTTCCCCCAGGAGCTTCCGCAGCCGGTCGCGCTCCGCTTCATCCTCGATCTTCCGCGACACCCCGCGTCGGTGAATCCCCGGCATCAGCACCACGTACTTCCCCGCAAGGCTCAGGTACGTCGTCAGCGACGGTCCCTTTTTCCCGATCCCTTCCCGGGTCAGCTGCACCACCACCTCGTGTCCCCGCCTCAGCACGTCCTGGATCAGCGGGTGGCGTCGCCGCGCCTGTTTCGACGTGTCCGGGTGATACGCCGCCGGAACGACGTCCGAGGCGTGCAGAAACCCGTTCTTCTCCGCTCCGAAGTCCACGAACGCCGCCTGGATGCTCGGCTCCACGTTCGTGATCGTGCCCTTGTAGATGTCGCCGACGTGTTGTTCCCCGCCCGAACGCTCGATGTAGAGCTCTTCCAGCAGGCTGTTCTCGAGGAGTGCGATGCGGCATTCCTCGTCCTCGAGAACGTTGATCAGAAGTTGTTTTTCCACAAGGTTCCTTTTCCACCGCGTTCCGGGCGGTGCGAGACCGGCGGCGACTCCGCTCGACCCTGGGTTTGTCGAAGGGTTGGCCCTGGACGGCGCCTCAGCCCCCGTCCAATGCCTCACATCGCCGCAGAAAGTTCCATGCCCGTGCGTGTGATCGTGCAGTCGGCCAGCAGCGTCCCGCTCAAGAGTCCCAAGGCCTTCCACACTTCCTCGGGGCGCGTCGTTCCCGCCGCGCTTACCACGAGCGACATCTCCACCGAGCGTTCGCCCACACGAATACCGCGGATATAGGGCCGGATGTTGACGCGCCGCACCGTCGGCGCCTCGCCTGTTTTCTTCCGCTCCCGGTCCACCCACACTTCCGCGCCGCTCAGCAATTCCTTCACCGCGTCGTCCGTCACTCCGACGACCGTCCGCGAGTCCACCCGATAATCGATCCCCATGACCTGTCGCCGCTCCCGCGGGTTCGAAACCACCACCCGCTCCACCCGCAGGCCTTCGGGCAAGTTCTCGTTCAGCCGCCGGGCAATCTCCTCGACGCTCACCCAGTCGGCTAAATCAATCTCCGCGTACTCGCACTCCGACGCCACCCCGACCCCGCGCGCCAAAAGCAGCGAGATCTTCTGCCGCGGGTTAAAACCCTCCGACCGCGCCACCGGAAGACCCGCGCGTCTCGCCGCCCGCCCCAGAACCTTCATCAGGTCATGATGCGAAACGAACCGGATGTCGCCCTTGATCGAAATCTGAAGCAGAACGCGCTGCTTGAACATGCCCCATCCAGGTTCGCCGAATTACACTAGTGGTTTCTTAGCCGGCCGACCTTATGCCCTATCGATGCAAGTGGGACAGCCATTCCTGCCTATCAATATCCGACACAACTTGTTGGCCCGCCGAACCTTCCGCCAAAAAAAACAAGACGGCCCGCTCCGGCCGTCTGTCCATTTCCGACGTGCCTGATAGCTCTTAAAGGATATATAGCAACCACTTGCGCTGAATGCAAATGAAATCTTCGTCCCCAGGGGAACTCTCCGGACGACCCTGCGTCGCCCCTGCGACGCAGGCCAAGTCCTCAGAACGGCGCCCTGAAACACCTACTTCTGCAATCCAAGCCTCTTCGCTTCATCCTGGATTGCCTTCTGGAGCTCCGGCATGTGCTCCTGCACCCGTCGCATCCCCAGGTCTGCCCCCTTGTTCATCAGTTCAGGAAGCCGCAACGCCGCCTTCTGGCCCGTGGGCGTCTTGTAGAACGCAGTGAGGTCTTTCAGTTCTTGCAGCGTGAACTCTTCGACGTAGATCTTCGCCATGTCGTCCTTCATGGCATCCCAGCTCATGTACTTGGAAAAGAAATCCAGCATCACCTGGCGGAAGGGGGTGATTTGCGCATTCGCCTTGATCTGCATGTCCACCGAGTTCTGCATCATCTGCCCAAACATCTCATCCAGGTGCATGGTCTTGAACAGTTCCATCGCCGCCGCCACCTGCTTTTCATTGTCCGGCGCTCCCTGTGCAGGCGCAAAATCCGCGGCAACCCCCACCAGGCACGCAAGCGCTGCCGCCATGACGCAGTACCTCATCGACGTCCTCCTTATGGGTTAGTAGGCTTCAGTACCTGGTACTCGTGAGGGGATCTCTTTCGCGCGCCTTCACGACCTTCAACCTCTGCTCCATCTCCTCTTCGGTGATCCGCGTCAGCATCCGTTGCGTGCAATGGGGACACCGGGTGTTGGTCAGGTCCTCGTCGGACCGTGTCAGGTGTCCGCAGTTCTGGCAGCGCCACGGACTCCCGTTGGCCTTGTCCCACGCCTTGGAACTCACCAGCGGCGCCGCACATCCACCCCCGCTCAGCAATAGGGCAACACCCGCGACACCCGCCCCCAGCATCTTGATGAAGGCGCGTCTGTCCATGTTCATTCCCCCTCACAGATTGTCGCGTTCCGCCGTCGAACCCCGTCCTGCAAGCGCCCGACGCCCGGCATTCGACGTCTTCTATCCTTATAGTCCGTCGCCGAACTGTCAATATTATTCTACCCCCGGCCTCGGCGCGGCACGAGCCTCCTCAAAAAAGCGAGGCATCCCGATCCCTCGGGATGCCTCGCAGCCAGAGCCCTTCTTTTTTGCTGAGCGAACGAATCGCGACTTACAAGTCGTTCGCAGCCGTCCCGGTCTTCACCTCGGGCCGGTAGCCGCTCTCTTTCGTCTTGTGCCAATTGCCGCTTTCCTTCTGCATCTCCTGGAACGTCTTCCCGCCGTACTTCCCGCCGTACACCGTGTAGATGTCCTTGACGTCCGAGTCGGACCGCACGATGCACACCGTGAGGAAGATCAGCAGGTTGTTCTTGTTCTTGAGCGCGGAGTTCCACTTGAACGCCCAGCCCAACACCGGGATGTCCCCGAAGAACGGCACCTTGTGCTCCGTCTTCGAATTGGTTTCCTGGATCATCCCGCCCAGCACCGCGGTCTGTCCGTGCTTCAGGATCAGCTTGGTCACCAGCGTGCTCGACTGGACTCGCGGCAGCTGGATCTTCGCCGTCCCGTTCGTGAAGTCGTCGAACCCCGGGATCGTCTGTCCGGTTCCGGACAACTGTTCGGATTTCGGGATGACGCTCAGCACCACCTTGTCCTCGCCCGCGACGACGTGCGGCCTCACCAGGAGCTGGAATCCCGTGTCCACCGGCGAGTTCGTCGCCTCGCGGATCCCCGTCTCCACTCCGCCCGACTGGTTCGACGCCGAATCCGTCTCCGCAAACCGGATCGTCTCGCCCACGAAGATCGTCGCCTGCTGGTTGTCGATCACCAGGATCTGCGGCGACTGCTTCAGTTCCGTGTTCGTGTCCGTCGACATCAGCTCCATCGTCTGACTCATCTGGCTGAAATCCAGGAGGCCGAAGGTGAACGGCCCCTTCTGGCTCGTGTGGTCCGCGATGCCCGCCGTGATGTCGTCCGCCGTCGCCCCGCCGGGCCGGACGTCCAGATTCGACTCCCATCCCCCGGCCTTCGTCGAGAACGGCAGCCGGCTCACCACCGACCCGTAGGTGCTGGTAAAATTAAACCCGTTCGGCCAGTTCACCCCGTGGTTCAGTTGGTTGGTCATCTTCGTCGCCACGAATTTGACGTCGATGAACACCTGCATCGGCTCCCGGTCCATCGTGTCGATCAGCTCCGCGATCGCCTTGATGTTCGGTTCCGTGTCGGTGACGATCAGTGAATTCGTCGTCGCTATGTAATCCACGCGTCCCTTCCTGCTGGCGACTCGTTGGATGGCGTCCAGGAGCGGGAATGAGGTTCCGGCGCCGCCGGTCGCCGCCGCCTGCGTCTCCGCCGCCGCCCTTCGCGCCGCCACCGACCCTGCGATGCCTGTGGGTCCCAGCACCTCGCCCGTGCCCGTGACGCTCGTTCCTTTCTCGTTCTGCTTCGCTTCCACCGCAAACTTGCTCTCGATGTGCGCCACGTAGGAGTCCGGCGCCTGCACGTACCGAAGCTGGAACACCCGCGTCACCATCTGATCATCCAGCGCCGACGGGTCCATGATCCGGAAGATCTTCCCTTCCTTCAGCGCCACGAACCCGCTCGTCCGAACGATGTAATCCAGCGCCTGCGTCCATGGAACGTCGTAAAATTGCGCCGTCACCACGCCCTTCACGTTCGGCCCGATGATCACCGTCGCCTCCGCCAGCTTCGCGATCGTCCCCACCACCTTCGCAAGCGGTGCGTCCTCCAGCTCGAAATTCACCGTCAGCGGCCTCGAAATCCGCAGGACCTGGTCGCCCTCTTCCTCCACCACCGCGCCCACCTGCTGACAAACCATGTCCAGGGCGCGACGCCACTTCACCCCCACCAGCCGCAGCGTCACCGTCTCGGCGATCTCCCCGTCGACCAGGATGTTCGCGCCCGACTGCTTCGCGAAGTAATCGATGACGTCCGGGAACTTCGCGTCCTTGAAGTCGAACGACACCTCGGGCGAGCGCTCGCCCACTCGTTCACGCACCGTGAACTGCTGATCCTCGCCCCGCACCGCGCCCGGACCCAGCAGAATCACCGCCACGCACGCCGCTAGCATGAAACGTGACATCACCCTCTCCTTTGCCACGCAGAATACACCGACTGGTTTCCCCGTTTTCCGGAAGGTCCCTCCCGGTTACTCCTGTGCAAACTGGTACTTCTCGATGCTCTCGTTCCGGTACAGGAACGTCACTTTCTCTCGGTCGATCTTCTGCACGATAATTTCGGCTGCCGCCGCCGCCTCCGCCCTGACAGGCTTGCGCGAGCCTTCCGTCGCCCCCAGCGTGCTCGGCGACACCCGCTCGCCCTCGCTCAGCGTCTGACCGTTGATGATGGCCGCCGCCCGGCGTTCCCCCGTCTTCGCACTCCAGAAGGTTCCCTGGATCTGGATCGGGATGCCTGCGAACTCGCGCCGCACCCCGGCTCGCTCGCACAGCATTTCGCACGCCTTGATTGCCTCCGATAGGCGATCGTGGATCGGCTCGCCCTCGTCGTCCATGTCCTTGCTTTCCGCGCCGGGACGGCTCCCCTTCCCCGCGTTCGCCTCGCCCGCAGGGTCGCTCTTCGTTGATGCCGTCTTCGCTCCGGCTGGGTCCTTGCCCGACTTCGCGTCCTTCGCGTCTCGCCCGAGCATGACCTTTACGTTGTCATACACCCGGTTGACCTCGTCATAGTCCCCGCGGTCGAACGCCTTCTTCATCTTGTCGTAGTTTTCCTCGACGATCTGGTAGAGTTGCTCGCCCCGCGCCGTCCGCAGCATGATCCGCAGTCGCTGCATCTGCCGCGAGAACCCCGGCTGTCTCGCCGCGCACGTCGCGTCCCGGAAATCCCCCTCCATCAGGGTCTTCGTCTCCGATAGCAGCTTCTCCGCCACCTCCAGCTGGGTGTCCGAGATCAGCTTGGCCGCCTCCATCAACTGCTTGTCGATGCTGTCGCAGGCCGCCTTCTCCTGCTCGGGCGTCATCGTGCGTTTCGGCGTCGTCGGCTCGAACTTCGCTACGTTGATCCGTCGCGTCAGCGGACTTGTAAACGGATCACGCCGCCGCGGGTCGTCCCGGTAGACGTACCGGTTCGCCAGTTCCTGTTTCAGGTCGAACGGCGTCTCCGGCGTGGCGTTCCTCGCCCCCACCCCGCCGCCGTTCGCGCCCTTTACCGGCCCCTCCGCTCCCGTCCTCCGCACCGGCTGCGCCTTCGCGTCGAAGACGAACGTGCTCAGCTTCAGACTGATCTCGTTCACCGGGCCGTTCTCCTGCGACTTCTGCTTCACGCTGAACGTATCCACCTGCACGAAACGGTCGTGGTTCTCCAGCTGGTTCAGGAACTTCGCCAGGCTGAAGTAGTCTCCCGACAGTTCCAGGTCGTAACTCACCTGCTTGTACAAGCTCTCCGAGCCGCTCGTCCCCAGTCGCGCGTCTCGCGACGGATTGAACGTCTTGATCTTCAGTCCCGCTTTCTGCTCATACTTGCTCAGCGTGTCGAAGATCTTGTTCAACTCCCGGTCGTTCGGCAGAATCGTCTCGTACTCCTCCAGTTCGGTGGCGAGCTTCTGCTGCTGCTGACGCAGTGCCGGCACCGCCGCGATTTTCTCGTTCAGCTTCTGCAGCCTCGCACCCTTTTCCGTGATCGATCCGTCGAGCCTCCTGGACTCCCGGATGCCCAGCACGAGCCACGTCGTGACGCCCAGGAGCGCCGCGATCACTATGATCACGGAGATCAGCGTTTTCCTGCTTTCCGTCACGCCCTCATCCTCCGCATGAAATTCCGCACCGGCGAATCACTCGCTCGGCTTGTCCTTCCTGATCACGTCCGCATTCCCGCCCGGCGTCGTCTCCGGTCCCGGCTTGACCGTCGTCGGAACACTTCCCGCGCCGGTCCCCTGCACCCCGCCCGCAACCGCCGCCACGGTGCCGGGAGCCTTCGCCCCCTTCGCCGCGGGCTTCACTCCGTTTTCCGTACGCGCCCCGGGCGCGGGTTTCGGCGTCGCTTCCTTCGTCGCCGCAGGGATCGCTCTTTCCTCCGTCGCCTTCAGGCTCATGTCCGCCCTGGCCGCCGTCAACGCCTCTTCCAGTCGCACCGACGCAGGCTTCAGCGGCATCTCCAGGCTGAACTTCAGCGCTTCCGTCTCCACGCAGTCCTTCACCTCCACCATCTGCGTCCCCGTCGGCAGCAGGTCCTGGAACGACCCGTAGAACCGCTTCCCCACCCATGGATCGCTGTTCTCCGCCACGCGGTACTGCCCCTGGAAAATACGTCGAACGTTCGCAATCCGGCTGTGGTCCGTCCCCGCGCAGATCGACTGCAGCGTCAGTACCCCGCCGTTCTCATCGCCCGCGCGGCCCGACGATCGCGACTCGTCCAGCGTCAGTTCCGTAAGTCCCACGAACGCCGGCGTCATCTCCGCGATCTGGGACAGCTTCTCGCTCCACATGATCCGCGTCCGCCACACCTCCGCGATTGCCGTCTTCCGGTCCTGCGTTTCCGCAATCTGGTCCAGGATACTGTCGTACGCCGCCGCCGCCACCTGGCTCCGCCCGATGTCCCCCGTCAGACTGTTCTCCCTCGCCCTCAGGTCCGGCAGAATCCGCAGACTGATGATCAGCCCCACCGCCGCCACCGTCAGCACCACCGCCGTCCCGATGATGATCACCAGGAATCTCGGCAGCGGCGTGTGCTCGACCCGGCGAAGTTCCAGCGGAAGCAGGTTCACTTCAATCATCATGGGTCAGATCCTCCCCAATCGGGCGGCCAGTCCCAGCGAAATGGCCATCTGCGGCGCCTTCTCGCTGAAAACCTCCTCGCCCCCGTGCGACAGATTCAGTGCGAACCCGGACGCCAGGTCCCACAGTTGCGTCGGCTTCTTGAAGTTCAGTTCCAGCGTCTCCACCAGACCCGTCAGTCTCGATCCGCCGCCGCTCAGCATCACCGATGCCACCGATCGGTCGAATTCGTTCTCGAAGAAATCCAGGCTCAGCCGCACCTCGTTCCCAAGGTCGTCCGTCACGCTCTGCACCGCCTCCCGCAGTTCCTCTCTCCGCTCCCCGGGCTCCGTCTTCAGCTTCTCCACCTGGAGCGGGTCCACCGTCATGCGTCGCCCCAGTTCCGCGCTGAAGTCCCCGCCCCCCACGTACACCTCTCGCGTGAACAGGCTCTTCGACCCTTCCACCACGTTGATGTTCGTCTTCGACGCCCCGATGTCGATCAGCGCCCGCACGTCCTTCGAGCCCGTGTTCCTCGATGCAAGAAGATGCGCGTTCCCCAGAGCGAACCCGTCTACGTCGATGATCACCGGGTTCACTCCCGCGGACCGCAGAAGCGACACGTGCTCTTCGATCAGGTTCCGCTTCACCGCAACCAGCAGAACCTTCATCTCGTCCGCCCCCACGTTCTCAGCCCCCTCGATCGGTTGACAGTCCAGCACCACCTCGTCGATGCTGAACGGGATGTACTTGTCCGCCTCGAACCGGATCGCGTTTTGTAGTTCCATCTGGTTCATCTTTCGCAGGTTCACGTACCGTACGATCACGCTCCGCCCCGCCACGCTGCTCACCACGTCATGTCCTCTCAGCCCCTTGTCCGCCACCAACTTCCTCAGCGCGTTGGGCCGGGCCTCTGCACTTGCAACCTCCTGGTACCCCGCGTTCGTAACAGACACCGAGGAACCCGAGAACGTCACCTCCACCATCTTGATGGCGTAGGTTCCCACATCCAGGCCGATTGCCGTTGTTTTCCGTCCGAACACAGGCTAACTCCTTCGCAACTGATAAGACCGGTCCCAACACTCCATTAGCCCAATGCTGTCAAGGCGTTACGATCAATATTGACTGCGAATAAGCGTCCGGATAAATCTGGCGGAAAGAGGTTCAGGTGGGTAATTCTCGGGGTTTCCCGTGGAATATCGCGCTGTTATGCTGACATCCCACTGTCAGCCTAACCCGTGTATTTGTATGCCCTTGGGCCCACATGAATCCCCAAGCAGCCTCCAAATCCACAGATCAGACGCGCCGAGTTTACCCCACACCAAACCCCACTGCGCCTACCATCCGGAACAATCGGACAGAGGACTCGCTCTCCTGCATGATTTCTTCCTAATAGAGAGAAATCCGTGGGGAATCTTGAGGGGGGGGGCGCAACCCGGTGAATCAGGCAAAAACGCCCTTGCAAGAGCATCAAAGGGGATTCACAGTCTGTCTTGTCACGTAGGGGTGCCTGGCACGGCGGGAAGGCTTAGAGGCCCCTATTCTTCGTCGAAATATGCTTCGGGGATGATCTTGCGGGTTTCGCTCCGCAGGTGGCCCAGCGTGTAGAGTGCATCGTCCATCCGCATCGCCTCTGCCGCGATGCGCTCGCACTGCTCCACCGTCACCGAGCGGATCAGCTTTTTCAGTTCGGGAAGCATGATGGGGCTCACGCTGAAGATCCTCAGTCCCAGTCCCAGCAGGAGCATCGTGTAGTCGATGTCTCCCGACATCTCGCCGCACATCGCCACGTCGATGCCGTTCTTCTTTCCGGCGTCCAGCACGTTTCTCAGCAGTCGAAGGATCGCCGGGTGTGCCGGGCTGTACAGCTCCGCCACCCTCGGGTTTCCCCTGTCCACCGCGAGCGTGTACTGGATGAGGTCGTTGGTCCCGATGCTGAAGAAGTCGCTTTCCATGGCTAGTTCGTCGGCGATAAGCGCCGCGGACGGCACCTCGATCATCGCGCCCACGTCCACCTGGGCCGCAAACGGAATCTCCTCCGCCGCAAGCTCCGCCTTCGCGTGCGCGATAAACTCCTTCGCACGCCGCAATTCCTGCAGCGTGCTCACCATCGGAAGAAGGATCCTCACCTTCCCGAAGTGCGACGCCCGCAGGATCGCCCTCAGCTGCGTCTGCAGGAGTTCCGGGTGCTGGAAGCAGTACCTCAGCGACCGGCTCCCCAGGAACGGGTTCTTCTCCATGTATCCCCCGGCCTCCGGCGGAAACTTGTCCGCCCCCAGGTCCAGGGTCCGGATCACCAGCGGCCGGTCCCCCAGCAGGTGGATCGCCCGCATGTACGCCTCGAAGTGCTCCGCCTCGCTCGGCGAACGCATCTGCTCCCGCAGATACAGGAACTCCGTCCGGTAAAGCCCGATCCCTTCCGCCCCTCCGTTCAGCGACCCCGTCACCTCCTCCGGAAACTCGATGTTCCCGTACAGCGTCACCGCCTGTCCGTCCTTCGTCACCGCCGGCAGGTCGCGCAGTTCCGCAAGGTGCAGTTCGATCTCGTGGTACTCGCGTTCCCGCCCCTCGTACTTCTTGACCGTCGCCTCGTCGGGCGACACGATCACGAGTCCGCGGTTCCCGTCGATGATCACCCAGTCCCCGCCCGACACGTCGGTGGTGATGTCTCCCAGTCCCACCACCGCCGGGATCTCGAGCGCCCGCGCCACGATCGCCGTGTGCGAAGTCCGGCCCCCGGCGTCCGTCGCGAACCCTCGCACCTTCGAGCGGTCCAGGTTCGCCGTCTGGCTCGGCGACAGGTCCCGCGCCACCAGGATCACTTCATGCTCCAGGCTCTTCAGCTCCTCCCGGTGCTGCCCCAGCAGGTTCCTCAGCAGTCTCCGTTCCACGTCACGGAAGTCGCTCGCGCGCTCCCGCAGATACTCGTCCTCCAGCGCCTGCATGCGCTTCAGGTGCGGTCGCAGCACCCGCGACAGCGCGTACTCCGCCGCATAGTTTCGTTCCCGGATCAGTTTCACGACGCTGTGCATCAGCCGCTCGTCGTCGAGGATGGCGAGGTGTACCGCGAAGATGCCCGGGACCGTGCTGTCGGTGACCTCCGAG
>Ga0182021_10005038_pt1 | contig 15585 bp, 15 predicted proteins | sample 612E3MmetaG_FD_120493 | JGI IMG/M metagenome (GOLD analysis project Ga0182021, IMG submission 120493) | Permafrost microbial communities from Stordalen Mire, Sweden - 612E3M metaG (Illumina Assembly) | ecosystem: Environmental > Terrestrial > Soil > Wetlands > Permafrost | place: Sweden... | reverse complement strand
CCCCATCGAAGCCTACGGCATTGCCGAATTCGCCGCTGATGCCGCGGCCATGGGAGTCGACGGCGTGCTGGTGGTCGACTATCCGCCGCACGAGTGCCGGGACTTCACCGAACTGCTAACGCGGCACGGCATTGATCAGATCTTCCTTGTCGCGCCCACATCCGACGCCCGCCGTATCGCAGAAGTCGGCCGCAACGGCCGTGGCTATATCTACTATGTCGCGCTGACGGGCGTCACCGGGGCCAGCCACCTCAACCTCGACGATGTCGCGGCGCGAGTGCCGGCAATTCGCCAGCAGGTCGGTATGCCGGTTGGCGTCGGCTTTGGCATCCGCGATGCGGCGAGCGCCGCCAGAGTGGCGTCGGTTGCGGATGCGGTGGTGATCGGCAGCCGCATTGTCGAAGAAATTCAGAATTCGCCTCCGGCGGAGGCAGCGTCGCGGGTGACGGCCTTTGTTCGGAGCATTAGGACAGCGATGGATGGGAGAGCCGGAAGATGAGTTGGCTACAGAAGCTGCTACCGCCGAAGATCAAGCGCAGCGAAGGCGTGCGCAAGTCGATTCCGGAAGGATTGTGGACCAAATGCCCGGCGTGCGAAGCGGTGCTTTATGCCACGGATCTGGAAAACAACCAGAACGTCTGTCCCAAATGCAACCATCACCACCGCATCCGTGCTCGCGCCCGACTCGACCTGTTGCTGGATAGTGAAGGCCGCTTTGACGTCGGTACCGAAGTCGTGCCAACCGACCCCCTCAAATTCAAGGACAGCAAGCGCTACATCGACCGCCTTGCGGCTGCGGTCGAGGAAACCGGCGAGACCGACGCCCTGGTCGTCATGCAAGGGGCGATCAGGGATATTCCCTTGATGGTTGCCTGCTTCGACTTCGAGTTCATGGGCGGTTCCATGGGTTCGGTGGTCGGCGAGCGGTTTGTCCGTGGCGTCCGCGGTGCCATCGAACAGGAGTTGCCGTTCCTCTGCATCACCGCCAGCGGCGGCGCGCGCATGCAGGAGGGGTTGTTCTCCCTGATGCAGATGGCCAAGACCACGGCTGCGGTAGCGCGTCTGGCCGATCGGGGTTTGCCGTTCATTACCGTGCTGACCGATCCGACCATGGGGGGCGTATCGGCCAGTTTCGCTTTTGTCGGTGATGTGGTAATTGCCGAACCCGGTGCTCTCATTGGCTTCGCCGGGCCGCGGGTCATCGAGCAAACGGTGCGCGAGACCTTGCCGGACGGCTTCCAGCGCGCCGAGTTTCTTCTCGACAAAGGGGCGGTGGACATGATCGTCGACCGCCGGCAGATGCGCGACAAGCTCGCATCGTTGATCACCTTGCTGCAGCGCGTGCCCGGGCCGCAATGACCCTGGACGAATGGCTGGCGTTCATTGAACGCCAGCACTCGAGACCGATCGATCTCGGCCTCGACCGTGTGCGCATCGTCAGCGAGCGTCTCGGCCAGCGTCAATCGTGCCCCCTGATTGTTGTCGGCGGCACCAACGGCAAAGGGTCGACCTGCGCCATGCTCGAGCAGATTCTTCTCGTCGCCGGTTATCGAGTGGCGCTCTACACCTCGCCGCACCTGTGCGCCTATAACGAACGCGTACGCGTCAATGGCCGACCGGCCCGCGACGCGGCCATTTGCCAGGGCTTCCAGCGCGTCGAGGCGGCGCGCGGCGATGTCCCTCTGACCTACTTCGAATTCGGCACCCTGGCCGCTTGGGAGACCATGGCGGCAGAGCAACTGGATGCCGTCATTCTCGAGGTCGGGCTTGGCGGCCGTCTGGATGCCACCAATATCTACGAACCCGACGTGACTATGGTTACCGGGATCGATCTCGATCACATGGACTATCTTGGTCCGACGCGCGAAGACATCGGCTTCGAGAAGGCGGGAATCTTTCGCCGCGGCCGACCGGCGATTTGCGGCGACCGGAATCCGCCGCAAAGGCTGCTGGAATCGGCGGCGGCGGTCGGCGCAGATCTGCTGCTGATTGGCCGCGACTTCCGACCGCAACGCCAGGAAGGTCAATGGCAGTATCAAGGCCGCCGTGGCAATCGCAATGCCCTGGCTTTTCCGGCGCTGCGTGGGACATATCAACTCGACAATGCGTCTTGCGCGCTGGCGGCGCTCGCCGAACTCGGCGATCGACTGCCGGTGGCCATGCAGGATATCCGTCAGGGCTTGGCGCTGGTTACCTTGCCTGGTCGCTGCCAAGTATTGCCAGGACGGCCTGAAGTCGTTCTCGATGTCGCGCACAATCCCCAGGCGGCGCGGGCGTTGGCCGACAACCTCGGCACTATGCAGCTGCGCCGGACGACCTGGGCAATCTTCGGCATGTTGCGCGATAAGGACATCGACGCAGTGGTAACTGCGATCAATCATCGCATCGACCGTTGGCTGGTCGTTGGCCTGCCGGGGCCGCGCGGCACCAGCGGCGGCGACCTCCGGAAGGTGCTGGAGCAACGGCAGGTCACTGGCTTGATCGAGGTCCTTGGCACCCCGGCAGAGGCATTGCGGTATGCCCGGGCCAAGGCACACGAAGATGATAGAATCGTCGCCTTCGGATCGTTTCTGATCGTGGCCGATCTACTGTGCGCCCACAAACCCGATGCCGCAAAACGAACCTGAAGCAATCCTTGACGGGCAACTAGACCTGAAAAAGCGTTCGCGCCGCCGCCTGGTTGGCGCTGCGGCGCTTGCTCTGCTGGCGATCATCGTTCTGCCGATGGTGATGGACGAGGAGCCCAAGCAGCCGGTCCAGGATCTCCAGATCAAGATCCCAAGTCAGGATGCCGCTGGCCTGGCTTCGCGCAGCCTTGCGGCGAAGCCGACGCCATTATCGACTCCCGCCGAGGCCGCGGCCGTCAAGCCGGAAAAGGCGCCTGCGCCGGCGGCGAAGGCGGATGCCAATCCGTCGGCTGCGCCGGCACAGCCGACCGCCGCGGCGAAGAGTGTCGAGACTCCAGTAGTCAAACCGGTCGACAAGGCCGAGAAGCCTGTCGACAAGCCGGCAGCGGCAAAGGCCGAGGCGACGCGCGCAGCTGCAGCGCTGAACGGCGTGCCGACTGAGGAACAGTGGGTGGTGTTGCTCGGCGCTTACAAGGATCCGGCCAACGTCAAACAATTGACGAACAAGCTGAAGCAGATGGGTTTGCCGTCATTCAGCGAACACTTTGATTCGCCCCAGGGGCCACGAACGCGAGTTCGGGCGGGGCCGTTCAAGGCGCGTGATGCTGCCGAGAAGGCGCTGGCGAGAATCAAGACGATTGGCGTGGATGGGCAGGTGGCGCAGAGCAAGTGACAGGATTTGACTACGCCGTACTGATTATCCTGGGAATATCGATGCTGCTGGGTTTCTGGCGGGGGATCGTTGGCGAAGTGCTGGCACTGGCAGCTTGGGTGGTCGGGTTTCTGGCCGCCCGTGCTTGGGCCGAGCCGGTGGGCAGGTTGTTATCGGGCGAACCGGCGTTGCGCTACGGCTTGGGCTTTGTCCTGGTACTTGTCGGCGTGCTCGTCGTGTTCGCGCTGGGTCGCCTACTGATGAGATTGTTGCTGAAAGCCGTGGGTCTTGGTCTGCTCGACCGTATACTGGGAGCGGTTTTTGGTGTGGTGCGCGGTGCCATGGTGGTATTCGTGGTAGTCCTGCTGGCGGGTTTGACTGCGCTGCCGAAGGCGGTCTCATGGCAGGAAGCCACCTTGGTGCCGCCGTTCGAGACGGCGGCGATCGCCAGCAAGCCCTGGCTGCCGCCCGAGATGGCAGTTCGGATTCACTACAGGTAGGACGAAAGCATGTGCGGCATTTTGGGTGTGGTTGCGACTAACGCAGTCAATCAATTGCTATACGACGGTCTGCAAGTGCTGCAGCATCGCGGGCAGGATGCTGCCGGCATTGCGACCGAGGACGGCGGCCGCTTCCACATGCACAAGAGTTCGGGCATGGTCCGCGACGTGTTCCGGACGCGCAACATGCGCAACCTCAATGGCAACTGGGGCATCGCGCACTGTCGGTATCCGACCGCCGGCTCGGCGTACAACGCGGCCGAGGCGCAGCCCTTCTATGTCAATTCGCCCTTTGGTCTGATGCTTGCCCACAACGGCAACCTGACCAATGCCGAACAACTCAAGCACGACATGTTCTTGCAGGACCTCAGGCATATCAACACCAACTCCGACTCAGAGGTTCTGCTCAACGTCCTTGCCCACGAACTGCAAGCCGCCTCGACCAAGTACCTGGTGGATGCCGAAGCCATTTTCAAGGCGGTCGCCGGTGTGCACCGGCGCGTTCAGGGCGCTTATGCGGTGGTGGCGATGATTGCCGGCTACGGCTTGCTTGCCTTCCGCGATCCCTACGGCATTCGACCGCTGGTGATCGGTCGCAACGAGACGCCGGAGGGGCCGGAATACATGGTTGCCTCCGAGAGTGTTGCCCTCGATACGCTCGGTTTCAAGATTCTGCGTGATGTCGAACCTGGCGAGGCGGTGTTGATCGACCGAGCGGGCAATTTCATCAGCCGGCAGTGCGCGGAACGGACAATACACTCGCCGTGTATTTTCGAATATGTCTATCTGGCGCGTCCCGACTCGCTGATGGACGGCATTTCCGTTTATGAGACGCGGGTGAAGATGGGCGAATTTCTCGCCGACAAGATACGCCACACGATGCCGCACCTGGAAATCGATGCCGTGATTCCGATTCCCGACTCCAGCCGCCATGCCGCCATGGAGTTGGCGGCGCGTCTCGAGCTCCCGTACCGCGAGGGCTTCGTCAAGAATCGCTACATTGGGCGTACCTTCATCATGCCGGGCCAGGCAGTGCGCAGGAAGTCGGTGCGGCAGAAGCTCAACGCCATCGCCCAGGAGTTCCGCGGCAAGAAAGTTCTCCTGGTTGACGACTCGATCGTGCGCGGCACCACCAGCCACGAGATCATCACCATGGCCCGTGAGGCGGGAGCGAAAAAGGTCTACTTCGCTTCTGCCAGTCCGCCGGTTCGCTATCCGAATGTCTACGGCATCGACATGCCGTCTCGATCCGAATTAATCGCCGCCTTCCGCTCCGATGAGGAGATCTGTCAAGAGATTGGCGCCGACGCCCTGATCTACCAGGACCTTGATGCCCTCAAGGCTGCCGTGCGCGCCATCAACCCGGCGATCACCCAATTCGATTGCTCGTGCTTCGATGGCATCTATGTCACCGGCAATGTCTCGGCTGAATATCTGGAAGGCATTGAAGCGGCACGCGGCCAATCACTGAAGCAATTGGCCGATGACGGCGACAGCGGTCAACTGGACCTCAACCTGACCCTGGCCAATGATTGACGAGGGACGCGGCGAGAATTCGCTGATGACCGATTCCATTCACCTGGAAACCCTGGCGGTTCGAGCCGGCCAGCGCCGCAGCCAGTTTGGCGAGCATGCAGAAGCGCTCTACCTGACCTCAAGCTTCGTCTTCGCCAATGCTGCGCAAGCCGCCGCGCGTTTTTCCGGCGATGAAGAAGGCATGGTCTATGCGCGCTTCTCCAATCCGACGGTGGCCATGATGCAGGACCGGCTGGCTGCCCTGGAAGGCGCCGAGGCTTGCATCGCGACGGCCAGTGGCATGGCGGCGATCCTGTCGACTGTGATGGCGCTGTTGAAAACCGGCGACCACATCGTCGCCTCGCGGAGCATATTTGGCGCCAGCCAGCAATTGTTCGGCACCATCTTGCCACGCTTCGGCATTGAGACCAGTTTCGTTGCCGGCACCGGCAACGAGTCGTTCGCCGCGGCGATCAAGGACAACACGCGACTGATCTTTATCGAGAGTCCGTCCAATCCCTTGACCGAAGTCTTCGACATCGCCGCCCTGGCGGCGCTGGCGCGCGATCGTGGCGTGTTGCTGGCGGTCGATAATTGCTTTTGTTCGCCGATACTGCAAAGGCCGCTCTCGCTCGGTGCCGACCTGGTCATTCATTCGGCGACCAAGTACCTTGATGGTCAGGGTCGCGTGCTCGGTGGCGCCGTCTGTGCCCGCAAGGAGTTGACGGACGAGGTGTTCAAGTTCCTCCGCACTGCCGGGCCGACGATTTCGCCCTTCAATGCCTGGGTCATCCTGAAGGGATTGGAGACGCTCAATATTCGGATGAAAGCGCAGTGCGAAAATGCCTTTGACCTGGCAAGACGTCTGGAACGAAACCCGCGAGTTGCGCGCGTCTTCTATCCCTGGTTGCCATCGCATCCGCAGCATGCTTTGGCTCGCCAGCAACAATCGGCCGGTGGTGCCATCGTCTCGTTCGAGGTCAAGGGCGGTCGGCAGGATGCGTGGCGGGTGGTGGACAACTGTCGACTGCTGTCGATTACGGCCAACCTCGGCGACGTCAAGACCACGATCACTCATCCCGCTTCCACAACGCATGGCCGTATCTCGGCGGCAGCTCGCGCCGAGGCGGGCATCGGCGAGGGGTTGCTCCGCGTGGCGGTCGGCTTGGAATCGGTCGAAGATATCGAGTCCGACTTGTTGCGCGGCCTCTGCTAGCGCACGCTTGGTAAGCTTGGCAGTTGCGCGTCCGCGGCAAATACGTCAATATGGCGGACGTCCGACGAAACCTGCCAAATCGGCATCCCATTTGTTGACCACGAGGAGCAGTTCATATGACCACGCATCACGAATCACGTCGCAAATTCCTGAAAATCAGCGGCTCGGCCATCATCCTGGCGCCGGTGCTCGTTGCCTCCGGGAATGCTTCGGCAGCCGCCAATGCTGCGCTGCGCACTTCGCTCAAGTATCAGCCGAAGCCCCTGGATGGCAAACAGTGCTCGGGCTGCGCCCAGTTCGTGCCGGGAGCCAAACCGGACGCGAACGGTACGTGCAAGATCATCCCCAACGACAATGAAATTGCTCCGACCGGCTACTGCGTCGGCTGGGCCAAGAAGCCCTGAGCCTGACTATCAGTATGTAGCCAGCGGCACATTGTCTGCGCCAGGCGCATGGATATGAAGGGATGGTGGTGGGCGATGCCTGCCACTGTCCCTTCAGTCATTCCGGGTAGGAACAGAGCCGCCAGTCGTCATCGTCGCAGCGCAGGTAGCTGCCTGTCCTGCCCCAATCGCCGAGGACCCAGCGTCGGCAGGTGGTACCATCAATTTCGTCTTCGTGGGCGCCTTGCCGGTGCACGTGGCCATGGATCATTCGGTCGACGCCTTGTTGACGAAAGGCAGTAGCCACGGCTGCCGCATTGACGTTCATCAGCGCTTCGCTCTTTTCCTGCTTTGCGCTCTCACTACGGTCGCGCAGTGTCTCCACTTGCTGCCGACGTACGTCAAGCGGTTGGTCGAGAAAGTTGCGTTGCCAGTCTGCGCTGCGAACCAAATTCCGGAACGCCCAGTAGGCGAAGTCGTCCGTGCACAGCGTGTCGCCGTGCAGAAGAAGGGTCGGGCGCCCATTGATCTGACAAACTGTCGAATCGGCCACCGCACGCATTCTGGCGGCAGCCATGAGATTGGGACCGGCGAGGAAGTCTCGATTTCCCGGCATGAAATTTATCGTCGTGCCGGCGCAGGCGGTGGCCGCCAACTGGTCGGCGATCGAGCGCTCGAAAGGCAGCACCAGGCTGTCGTCACCCAACCAGTAGTCGAACAGGTCGCCGAGAATGTATAGCTGATCGGCATCGCGCGCCGGGCCGTTCAGGAAGCTCTCGAACAGCTCCCTGATGCCCGTGGCTTGCTCTGACAGATGCAGGTCGGAGACGAAAACCGTCAGCACGCGTCAGGCAACTTCGACTTTCTCGATTATCACGTCTTCAACGGGAACGTCTTGATGGAACCCGGAGCGACCGGTACGCACGGCGCGGATCTGGTCGACGACCTCCAAGCCGTCGCTGACCCGGCCGAAGACGCAATAGCCCCAGCCATCCTGCCCCGGATGATCGAGAAAGGAATTGTCGGCGAGGTTGATGAAGAACTGCGCCGTCGCCGAATGTGGCGCCGAGGTTCGCGCCATGGCGACGGTGCCGCGCTCATTCTTGAGGCCGTTTGTCGCTTCGTTGGCCACCGGTTCCCGCGTGGTTTTCTGCTTCATGCCGGGCTCGAAGCCGCCGCCCTGGATCATGAACCCGTCGATGACCCGATGGAAGACGGTATTGTTGTAGTGACCGGCCTCGGCGTAGGCAAGGAAGTTTTCCACGGTCTGCGGGGCCTTCTCGGCGTCGAGTTCCAGGCTGATGACGCCATAGTTGGTGTGTAGTTTGATCATTTCTTTTCCGGAAGTAGTTTGATGGATTCGATCAGGATGGGCTTGACCGGCACATCCTCATGGCCCATGGCGCTGCCTGTGCGCACCTTGGAAATCTTGTTTACGACGTCCATGCCCTGCGTGACCTTGCCGAAGACGGCATAGCCCCAGCCATCGAAAGATGGGTAATCAAGGCGGTCGTTGTTGACCAGATTGATGAAGAACTGCGCGGTGGCCGAGTGTGGATTGTCGGTGCGTGCCATGGCGAGCGTGCCGATCTGGTTCTTGAGGCCATTCTTGGCTTCGCTTTCGACCGGGGCGCGGGTCGTCTTCTGGTTCATGCCGAGATCGAAACCGCCGCCCTGGATCATGAAGCCGTCGATGACGCGATGGAAGACGGTACCGTTGTAGAAGCCATCCTTGACGTACTTGAGGAAGTTGTCGACGGTCTTCGGCGCCTTGTCCGAATAGAGTTCGACGGTAATGACCCCTTCGGTGGTCTTGACTTCGACAATCGGGTTGGCGCCCCACGCGGGTAGCCCGATAGCGAAAGCAGTCAACGCCGCAATTGCGGCCAGCAGCTCCTTCATACAATTTCTCCTGTCGGTGATGAGTGAGCGCTCAGCCGGCGCCCTCGTGAATGATCTTCCAGCGACCTTCTTCCTTGATCCAGTATTGCTCTTTCTTCATCAGGTTCGACAAGTTGTTGCTGCGATAGTCCTGCTCGAACGTGACGACGACGTATTCCTCCGGCCCGGGATTTCGTAACATACTGATATTGTTGGTGCCAACCTTGATCCAGCTCTTGCCGACATTGACCTGCTGCTTGTGGTCAATCCAGCGTTGGTAGTCGAGGCCATCGGCCTGGAACTTGCGTGAATAGTGTCGCGCGTAGCGAGTGATATCGCGGCTTTCCCAATCCTGGCGCCACTCCTCGATGAGATTGAGCAAGCTCTTGCGCTCGGCTTGCCAGTCGTCCAAGGATAGCCATTCGATACTGTTGCTGATGATGACGGGTGTCAGGCCAACTTGCAGGTTGGCAGCAAGGGCATTGAGATCCTGATTGGAGAGCACGACGCAGCCGTCCGAGGCTTTCGGCGGTCGCGAGAAGGTGTCCGATGGCGTGCCGTGAAGCCAGATACCGTGACCGTTACGGCCCATCCGCTTATCCCAGTCATTCGGGTAGCTGAGGGGAAATGCACCCGTGCCATAGAAGTCTGTCAGTTTCTGCCGCGGCAGGCTGGCCGTGACGTGATAGACCCCGATCGGTGTCTTCTGATCGCCTTCGCGTACTTTGTCGGCGCCGAGTTTGCCGTGGGTCACGTAGTAGTCGGCGACGAAGCGAGGCCGCCCGTTGTCGTTCTCGTAGAGGTAAAGGCGGGATTTCTGGGTGTCCACGACGACGGCATGCTTTTGGTCCGGGCGCATCTGCAACAGGTAGCGCGGAACATAGTTGTCCGCCGGCCGGCTCTTATAAGCATGTAAGCGCGCGACGGCCTCGGCGCGCAGATCCGCGACCTTGTCGCCTGCCGACTTGACGCCGCCTTCGCCGAATGCCATCAACGGATGGGCCTGGGCCAGGAGCAAGTCGCCTTTGATCAGATGGGCGAGGCGAAAGTTCGGATATGCCTTGATCAATGACTCCGTCAGTTGCAGCGCGTTCTCCCAGTGACTCTGCTCGATCTGGTCGAAGACGCTCGCCAACACCGGTTCCGGGCCGGCATCCGAATAACGCGGCTGCGCTGCCAGCATGGCCGGCATGAGTAGGACGAGCGAGATTGTTAGTGACAGGCGTGAGCGAAGATTCATCCGGTCTCGGCCTAACGGCCAACCTTCTCCTGCTGGATGAGCCAGTTACCGTCCTGACGGACCAGGACCAGCGTCTTGGTGCTGGAAGTTTTCAAATTGGCCGATTTGTAGTGTTGGCGAAATTGTGCCGTCGCGTGATCCGGGCCATCGACGGCAACGCGCAGGCCTTCTGCGCTCACTTCGATGGCGCCGGGTTTGGTCAGGCGCTGCCGGCGTTCAGCCTCCCAGGCTGGGCGGGCCATGCCTGCGGGCGTCTGAAAGTCCTTGGCGTAGGAGCCAAGATACGCGGCGACGTCCTTTCGTGACCAGGCGGATGTCCAGGCTTCGACTGCTTTCCGCGCTTCGGCGGTGGCATTGCCAGCCTTTGTGGCCGGCTTCGTATCCATCGGCTTTGTTTCCACCGGCTTTGTTTCGATCGGTTTGGTCGGCTCGACGGGGCGCACTTCGACGACCTTGGCGGCGGGAAGCACTTTGGTTTCGGCAGGCTTGCTGTCGGTGGTAGCAGGGGCGTCGTTGCTGGCCACAGCCACTGGCGCACCTGGAGCGGCCTTTGTTTGCCGGCCGTTGCCCATCAGGTCGCGGATCATCGACAACTTGGTTTGGGCACTGGTATTCGAGGAGTCCAGTTGCAGTGCCTTGTCGTAGGCCTGGCTGGCCATACGGGCATAGATGTCGCCCAGGTTCTCGTGGGCAGTGGCATAGGACGGATGGGTGCGGATGGCCATTTCCAGGGCTTGTCTGGCCTTGTCGTACTGTTTCAGCTGGGCGTAGATAACCGCCAGATTGTTGTACGGTTCAGGTAGTTCAGGATAATCCTCGGTAAGCTTCTGGAAGACCGCAATCGCTTCCGTCGGTCGATTCAACTCCGTAAGGATGAGTCCCTTGAGAAAGCGTCCCTGGGCATCTTTTGGCTTGCCAACGAGGTATTTGTCGACTTGTTCGAGAGCCTGTGCCTGGTGACCCTGCTTTAGCAGCTTGCTGATGTCTTGCAGCGAGTCGGCAGCGTGAACCTGGCCAATCAGCCCGACGGCGAAGGCCGCTAGCAGCAGGAGTTGGGCGAAGCGGGAGTGAAATGGCAGCATGTTATACTGTACCGAACGGCAGCGAAGTCGATCTTTGATTCTATCAAGAAGCCGTCATGACCGACAGCGCCGAGCGCGACTTAGTGGTGACTGAGAAGCCGGCCGTTTGGTTCTCTATTCTCTGACTCCCATGCTCAGCTTATACAACTCCCTGTCGAGGGAAAAGCAAGAATTCGTTCCCATCGAGCCCGGTCGCGTCCGCATGTACGTATGCGGCATGACAATTTACGATCTTTGCCACATTGGTCATGCGCGGATGATGCTGGCGTTCGACATGATCGTGCGCTGGCTGCGCGCATCAGGCTTCGAGGTCACTTATGTCCGCAATATCACTGACATCGACGACAAGATCATCCGGCGGGCGGGTGAGAACGGCGAGAGCATTCGGCAATTGACCGACCGCCAGATCGGCTACATGCACGAGGATCTCGGTTTGCTCGGCGGCCTCAAACCCGACTACGAGCCAAGGGCGACCGAATACGTGCCGCAGATGATTACGCTGATCGAGCAACTGATGGCCAATGGCCTGGCCTACGTCGCCGACAATGGTGACGTCTGCTACGCTGTCCGGCGTTTTGCCAACTACGGCAAGCTGTCGGGCAAATCGCTGGATGACTTGCGCGCCGGTGAACGTGTCGATGTGCAGGCAGGCAAGCACGATCCGCTCGATTTCGTACTCTGGAAATCGGCCAAACCCGAGGAGCCGGAAGCGGCCAAATGGCCCTCACCCTGGGGCGTCGGCCGGCCGGGCTGGCATATCGAATGTTCGGCGATGAGCGCGGATTTGCTCGGCAATCATTTCGACATTCACGGTGGTGGCCAGGACTTGCAGTTCCCCCACCATGAAAACGAGATCGCCCAGAGCGAAGGCGCCCATGGCGGAATCTTCGTAAACTACTGGTTGCACAATGGCTTTGTCCGCGTCGACGACGAGAAGATGTCGAAGTCGCTGGGAAACTTCTTCACCATTCGCGATGTGGTGGCAAAGTACGATCCGGAGGTGGTGCGCTTCTTCATTTTGCGCGCGCACTACCGCAGCCCCTTGAACTATTCCGACGCCCATCTTGAAGATGCGAAAGCGGCGCTGACCCGGCTGTACACCGCGCTTAAGGGTCATGAAGACGTGGCCCCCAAGGTCGATTGGCAGGACGATTATGGATCGCGCTTCCGCGCGGCTATGGATGACGACTTCGGCACCCCGGAGGCGATGGCCGTGCTGTTCGATCTGGCTGCCGAGATCAATCGCGGCAAGGATGCGAAACTGGTCGCCCAGTTGAAAGGCCTGGCCGGAATCCTCGGCTTGCTCCAGCGTGCGCCTACCGTTTTCCTCCAGGGGGCACGCGCGGAAGGGTTGTCTGCGCAGGCGATCGAAGGCATGATTGCCGAGCGTGGAGCGGCGAAAAAAGCACGGGACTTTGCCACGGCCGATCGCATTCGCGACGAACTGAAGGCAGGGGGCGTGATTCTGGAAGACGGTCCGGCCGGTACTTCCTGGCGACGGGAGTAGGTGGCCTTGTTGATCGATTACAAGAACGGTCTTTACGCGCTCGATGCCGGCTACGTGCGGCCGCTGCTCGCTGCTATCCATCTGGTGGTCGACGCCGGGCGGGTCGCCGTTATCGACACGGGAAGCAATGCGGCCTTGCCCTCGGTGCTACGGGCCCTGGCGGAACTTGCGCTCGGTGTCGACGCGGTCGACTACGTGATTCTCACTCATATCCACCTCGATCACGCGGGGGGTGCCGGTGCAATGATGGGTGCTTTCCCGAACGCCAAACTGGTCGTGCACCCGCGCGGCGTCCGGCATATGGTCAATCCCGCCAGGCTGATGGCGGCGACTGAGGAAGTCTATGGTCGCGAGCTTGCCCGCAGTCTCTATGGCGAGTTGGTGCCCGTTGCCGCGGAGCGCGTGGTCGCTACGACCGACGGACTGACCCTGTCCATCGGTGGCCGGCGATTGGTTTGCTACGATGCACCGGGGCACGCCAAGCACCACGTGGTCATCCATGACTCCCAGGCGGCCGCCGTGTTTACCGGCGATACCTTTGGTCTCAGCTATCGGGAAATGGACGTCGGCGGCCGAGCGTTCGTTTTCCCTACCACGACGCCATCGCAGTTTGAACCGGACGAATTGCGTCGATCGGTCGAGCGAATTCTGGCGCTGCAGCCGGAGGCCGTCTATCTGACCCACTTCAGCCGCATCGCGCCGCCGGAACCGCTCGCTGCCGATCTCCTGCGCCGTCTTGAGCGGCTGGTGGCCATCACCCGGTCTGCGGCTATAGGGGCGCGGGAGGCGATCGTGCCGCGGATTGCCACCGAGATTGCTGACTTCCTGCTCGCCGAAGCACGGCAACACGGTGTTCGGCTGGCGGACGAGGAAGTCCTCGCCCTCTGGCGCAACGATATCGATCTCAATGCCCAGGGGCTGGCGCTCTGGGCCAAGAGTGCCCCCGCCTAACCCGCAAAGAAGTCCCTGACCTTATCCATCCACCCCTGCGCCTTGGGGTTGTGCCGGGCGGAGTTGGCGCGACTGATCTCGTCGAATTCGCGCAACAGCTCTTTCTGGCGGTCGGTCAAACTGACGGGTGTCTCGACCACGACGTGGCAGAGCAGGTCGCCGTAGCCGATCGAACGCACGCCCTTGATGCCCTTGCCGCGCAAGCGAAAGACCTTGCCGCTCTGTGTTTCGGTCGGGATACGCAGCTTGGCGGCACCTTCAAGCGTTGGAATTTCGATCTCGCCGCCAAGCGCTGCGGTGGTGAAACTGATCGGCATCTCGCAGTGCAAGTCATCGTGATCACGCTGGAAGACCCCGTGCGGCTTGAGGTGGATTTGTACGTACAAGTCGCCGGGTGGTCCGCCGTTGACTCCAGGCTCGCCTTCGCCGGCAAGACGAATGCGATCACCTTCGTCAATGCCTGAAGGAATCTTGACCGACAACGTCTTGTGTTGTTTGACGCGTCCGGCGCCATGACAAGACGGGCAAGGATCGGCGACGTAACGGCCGGTTCCGTGGCACTTGGGGCAGGTCTGCTGGATCGAGAAGAAACCCTGCTGCATGCGCACCTGGCCGTGGCCGGCGCAGGTCGGGCAGGTTTTCGGCTCTGAGCCCTTCTTGGCGCCGCTGCCATGGCAGGTCTCGCATTCGGCCATGGTAGGGATGCGGATGCGTGTCTCCGTGCCGCGTGCCGCTTCTTCGAGCGAGACCTCGAGGTTGTAGCGCAGGTCGGCGCCGCGATAGACATTGGCGCGACCGCCGCGGCCACCGCCACCGCCGAAGATGTCGCCGAAAATGTCCGAGAAGGCGTCGGCAAAACCGCCCATGCCGGCGCCGCCTGGTCCGCCGCCGGCCGACGGGTCGACGCCCGCGTGGCCGAACTGGTCGTAGGCGCCGCGCTTCTGCTTGTCGGAGAGGATCTCGTAGGCTTCCTTGGCTTCCTTGAACTGTTCCTCGGACTTGGGATTATCCGGATTGCGGTCCGGGTGGAACTTCATGGCCAGCTTGCGGTAGGCCTTCTTGATCTCTTCGTCGGATGCGTCGCGATTGACGCCGAGCACTTCGTAGTAGTCGCGTTTGGCCATGTTAGATCTGCGTAGAACCATCAAACGTTTCGGCCGGATTGAGGGGCGTGGTTCTTACGCCCCTCGAATCCGGCCAGTTAGGACGTCACGTCAGTGACGGCTTAACCCTTCTTGTCCTTGACCTCGGTGAACTCGGGGTCGACGACGTCGCTGTCATCCTTCTTCGCCTCGCCACCGCCATGTCCGGCATCGCCACCCGGTTGGGCGCCACCGGCCGCCTGCTGCTGGGCGTAGATTTTCTCGCCCAGCTTCTGCGAAACCGTGCCCAGTGCCTGGGTCTTGGCTTCCATAGTGCCCTTGTCGCTGCCCTTGATGGCTTCCTCGGCCTCCTTGACAGCGGCTTCGATCTTGGCTTTCTCGTCGGCATCGAGCTTGTCGCCGTGCTCGGTCAGTGCCTTCTTCACGGAATGCACCATGGCATCGCACTGGTTGCGCGCCTCGACCAATTCATGCGCCTTCTTGTCCTCTTCGGCATGCGCCTCGGCGTCGCGCACCATGGCCTGGATTTCCGCCTCGGAGAGACCTGAATTGGCCTTGATGGTGATCTTGTTTTCCTTGCCCGTGCCCTTGTCCTTGGCCGAAACGTGCAGGATGCCATTGGCGTCGATGTCAAACGTCACCTCGATCTGCGGCATGCCGCGCGGCGCCGGCGGGATGTCCGACAGGTTGAACTGGCCGAGGCTCTTGTTGCCGACAGCCATTTCACGCTCGCCTTGCAAAACGTGGATGGTCACCGCCGACTGGTGATCGTCGGCAGTCGAAAACACCTGGCTGGTCTTGGTCGGGATGGTCGTATTTTTGGTGATCAGCTTGGTCATGACGCCGCCCAGGGTCTCGATGCCCAGACTGAGTGGTGTCACGTCGAGCAGCAACACGTCCTTGACTTCACCTTGCAGCACCCCACCCT
>Ga0182021_10005037_pt1 | contig 15586 bp, 12 predicted proteins | sample 612E3MmetaG_FD_120493 | JGI IMG/M metagenome (GOLD analysis project Ga0182021, IMG submission 120493) | Permafrost microbial communities from Stordalen Mire, Sweden - 612E3M metaG (Illumina Assembly) | ecosystem: Environmental > Terrestrial > Soil > Wetlands > Permafrost | place: Sweden... | reverse complement strand
CGAAAAGATCTCGCGGCGCTTCATGGATCATCCCGATCAGTTTGCGGACGCGTTTGCCCGGGCATGGTTCAAGCTGACGCACCGCGATATGGGACCGCGCGCACGCTATCTCGGCCCGGAAGTCCCGAAAGAAGAACTCATCTGGCAGGACCCTATCCCTGCCGTCAATCACAAACTGATCGATGCACAAAACATCGCTTCTCTCAAGGGCAAGATCTTGACTTCCGGCCTGTCAGTGTCGGACCTGGTTTCGACCGCCTGGGCGTCGGCGTCCACCTTCCGTGGTTCCGACAAGCGCGGCGGCGCCAACGGTGCCCGCATTCGTCTGGCCCCGCAGAAGGATTGGGAGGTCAACCAGCCTGTTCGGCTGGCCAAGGTGCTCAAGATCCTGGAAGGGATCCAGAGCGCATTCAACAAATCAAAGTCCGGCGGCAAGAAGGTATCCCTGGCTGACTTGATCGTTCTGGCAGGTTGCGCGGGCATTGAGAAGGCCGCGAAGAATGCCGGTCACAAAGTAAAGGTCCCCTTCGCACCGGGACGTATGGACGCTTCACAGGAGCAGACTGATGCCGCTTCCTTCGCCGCGCTCGAGCCGATTGCGGACGGATTCCGCAACTTTCAGAAGGCCCACTATCCCCTCTCGGTCGAGGAATTGCTGGTTGACAAGGCACAATTACTGACCCTGACCGCACCCGAAATGACTGTGCTCGTGGGCGGTATGCGCGTTCTGAAGACCAACTTCGACGGGTCCCAGCATGGCCTCTTCACCAAGCGGCCTGAGGAACTCACCAATGACTTCTTCGTGAATCTGCTCGACATGAGCACGACGTGGAAGGCAACCGCGGAAAACGCAGATCTCTTCGAGGGTCGGGATCGCGGGACGGGCGCACTCAAGTGGACCGCCACCCGAGTCGATCTCATCTTCGGCTCGAACTCCCAGCTCAGGGCCCTGGCGGAAGTCTACGGATGTGAGGACTCCCAGGAGAAGTTCCTCCACGACTTTGTTGCAGTATGGAACAAAGTGATGAACCTTGGCCGTTTCGACCTCTCCGGATCGTAGGAGAAACGTCTTCGGAAACCGCAGGTTGCCAGTGAGCCGGTAGAGCGGTAACCATCGTTCTTGATTTCAGCGGGCTCAAGCTCGTCGGGCAGAGTTTCGCTGATGAGATTTTCAGCGTGTGGCAGGCCGCCCACCCGGACATCACGATTGAAGTTCTCGGCTCGTCGGAGGATGTGAATCTGATGATCGACAGGGCGAGACACCGGCGTGATCACCGTGGTTGACAACTCGTGGCGTCACTTACCCTCCACAGTTGTCAACAATGGATCGAGAGGAGAATGTCCACCCCCACAAATGTCCCGCCCCCAAAGACACGTCCTTGGGGGCGGAGCGTTCATCGCAGGAAGCGACAACGGTAAAACCCTGGTTCTTGAACGGGGTCCGGAGAGAGATCCGGGCCTTGAGGGCTTACTTCTTTGCTTTCTCGGCGGCCATCTGTGCGGCCGTCCAAGGTGGCACGACACCTTCCATGCGCGCATAGGCAATGGACTGTCCGAGATGCTCGTGCATGTGCGACAGGAGGACTAACAAGAGACTCCGCACAGTCATCTTCTGCCCGAAAAACTCCACCATGTTTTCCATGCTGGCGTCAGACATGTTGCCGATTGAACTCTTGACGAAATCGAACGACTTCACAAGCTGTTCGCGTATGACCTTCTTGTCCGTCGAAGCTTTTTCCCACTTCGTCGCATCCTCCGGTGAGGCAATGGTGACACCTTCCGGTAATGGGACGCCGGCAAACTTGAGGAGAAAATAGTTGGCAAAGGCAATATGTGAATACACTTCACTGATCGAGCGGACCTCTTGGTTCGGCCGCCACGTCATCTTCCCGTCAGGGATGGCGTTCTCGAGATCCAGGATCTGTTTCTGTACGTATTCGACCTGACCGATCACATCCGCACGAAAACCCTTTCCATTTTCCGCTCGAACTGCCGTGCCTGCCGCCACGAGCGTGACACAAATAGCAAAAGCACGAAGAAGATTCTTCATGAAGCACTCCGTTGGTTGTAAGTGAGTGATTGGTTTGTTGTAACGGTAAACAGGGAAATGCGGTCGGGGGGAAAGACGGGGCCAACGGTACCGGCGAATATGCGACAGTTGATGGTGTTCAACCGTTGGGCCTGCAGTAATTGAATAGGATGTGGAAGAACAGTGTGAGAGCTCCTGCTGCGTCTCTCGCGCCTTAGTATAGATAATCTGGCGGCAAATGTCAACGTCCGGAAAGTCCTCCCTACTCCACAACGATTGTGGATAGCGCAAGGAAGTGACGGGTGTCGAATACACTGTGAAGAAACTACTTCACGACGAGCATCTTCTTCGTCTGGACGAAACTTCCCGCCGTCAGACGATAGAGATAGACGCCGCTCGCCAATTCAGATGCATCCAACTTCACCTCGTGAACTCCCGCCTCCCTCCTCTCGTTCACCAGGACAGACACTTCGCGACCCAGGATGTCGAACACCGTCAGAGTTACCTGGAATGCTCTCGGCAACTCGTACGTGATCGTCGTGCTCGGGTTGAACGGGTTGGGATAGTTTTGCTCCAGCTTCCAGCCGACAGGATTCCCGTTTCCGCCCCCGACCGACGACACCGAGGATGTCCCCTGGTACAGCCCGTCATGCGTCGCACAGTACATCAAACCCCCCGGTTGGTGAAAAAGGGTTGGAGTGCCGAATGTCGGCAGTAGTCCGGCGGTGACATTCGTCCACGTGCTCCCGCTGTCGGTCGACCGATAGATCCCGTCCGCGTTCGTCCTGATAACTACGCCCAAGAGATTGTCATGCTCATCGGTTGTCAGCTGCGTGAAATCTGTGAACGGCGGCAGGCCGGTCGTGGCGACTTTCGACCAGGAATCTCCGTTATCTGTGGAGCGGTACAGATATCCGACCTTCCCGACGAAATCTCCCTGGACGAAGAGATCCCCTTTGGAATTGATGCAAAGAGTCTTCACCTCCGTTCCGGCGAGCCCATTCACCGTTTTCTCCCACGTCGCGCTGTGGTCGGCCGAGCGGTGAATCCCGTCCGTTCCAATCACAAAGACATCTCCTGAAGGGTTGAAAGCAAATAAGGACTGGCTTGAGAGGTTGAACAAGAGGGCAACGCCGAATCCGACGCTGTCCTTCATCCAGCCGTCACCGTGGGTCAATGAATGATAGATGTAGTTTGTCCCGGGAGGGAGGAGCTCGGCAAACGTGGCGAAGACTTCTCCCGACGGGCGTACGCCCAGTGAATAGCAACCGATCATCGTGGAGTCGCTGAGCGTGGTCCACGACGTGCCGCGATCTTTGGTGCGCTGGAGGCCGTTCCCAAACGCATCAGGATCGGCTGCATAGACGATTCCCGAATCATCAAGAGCCGTCAGGGACGGAATGATTCCACGAATGGCGAACGTTGTCCATGTGCTCCCTCCGTCTGGCGAGAAGTGGAGAAGATTCGAGGGGCTCGACGCAGTAAGTATATCCCCTTTTGAGTTGATGGAAAGTGTCGTCAGACTGGTATCGGCGAGACCCGCAGGCTCCCAGAAAGTCTGGGCGCGCACGGAGAAAGCGGGGATGATGGCGCACAGGCAAATGGTGATTCCCGGGACAAGCCTTGCAAAGAAGGCTACCCTTCCCGGACGGGCAATGTGAAGCGCCGAGCGCATCATGGGATTTATTGCTGCGGCCTGGATGTGATGAAAATCTCGCTGTTATTCGACCGGAATCCGGCTGGCGTTCTTTGCGAGCCATTGATCAAACGTCTGGAGCGCCGGATTGAGTGCGCGGGTTGCATTCAGGTCGCGCACACCGCAGAATTCCTTCTCGAAATCACGGTAGAACTGGAACATGTTCCCCATGTCGTCCGCCCCGGGGAACCCGAAGCTCCGGTAGACTTCCGGCGGGACGTCATTGTAACGGATCTCCCGCCCCATCGCCTTCGAGAGTTTGGCCGCCATCTGTGCGCAGGTCACAAAATCGCCGGCGATGCTGACGGTCTTACCGATGAACTCCCGCCCCCGTTTGAATATGCCGTATGCGCATTTGCCGATGTCCTCAGCGGCGATGCCAGCGAGTCTCTTGTCCCCCATGGGGAACGTGATAGCCAGCTTCCCGTCGGGTCCTTTCTTCGGCCCCAGGCCGAAAAATATCAGGTTGTCCCAATAGAACGTCGTCTGCAGGAACGTGACAGGCACGCCAAGGTCGGTGAAGAAGTGGTTCGATTCCCCTTTGGCGTCGAAATGCGGGCACTTGTACTTCCTTTGAATTGTCGGCATCCGGTTATCGCTGAGCGGGACAAATTTCCGTACGTCTTCAAGCGTGGACCATATGGCATGCTGAACGCCTGCGGCTTTCGCCGCTGTTGCCAGCGCCTTCGCGTTGGCGACCTCCCGTTCAGCGGACATGTGTGCCCAGTAAAAGGTGACGCAATAGGCGCCGTAGGCGCCTTTGAATGCCTTCTTCAGGCTCTCCACATCATCCACGTCGCCTGCAACGACTTCAGCGCCCAGCTTCGCCAGCTCTTTCGCTTTGGGGGAGTTAACATCTCTGGTAATCGCACGGGCACTGAAACCACCGGTCGGGTCATTCAATATCGCACGAACCAGGCCGCTCCCCTGCGAGCCTGTAGATCCTGCCACTGCGATGATTTTCTTTTCTGCCACGACGAACTCCTTTTCATGGATGGGGTGAAGTTTACAGCTCGCCCCTGTGATAACAGCACTATCGAGCCATCCGTTCCGTCCGCGAGTGACACGAGCGTGTGGTATTGGGCTTGTCCGACCAAAAAACAGAGTTTCCCGGTCAGAGCACAAATATGGGGCGGCGCGTTACTTCGACGGTCCTGGGGGAAGGGGTCGCTCGGGTCACGGGGCACAAGGTATGGAGGAGCAAAGATGAAATGTGGCGACCCCCAAGCGATCGAAAAAACTATTTGCAAACTGTCAGGAGCTGCTAACGCTTGGGGTCAAAAGTGCGGAATTTCGAGCTGAAGGTGGGATTTTCCGCCGTTGGCGGATCCGCCGTCCGCCGGAGGCTGACAATCAAGCGGAGAACCCATACCGTTACGGGGGACGGTTGAGGAATTTCGAGCTGAAGGTGGGATTTGAACCCACGACCTGCGGTTTACGAAACCGCTGCTCTACCGCTGAGCTACTTCAGCCGATTCAAATTTGGCACTTTTTCTAAAGAGGTGGTATCAATTTCTTAAGTTTTGATACCACTTTTGATACCACCATCACAAGGTACAAAAAGAACCTGAATTTTCAAAACTCCCTTTATCATTACAAATCAGAATCACCTTACCCCGCGGCTCCGCTCATCAAGTGTGTTAACCTTCTACTGTGCATACGGTGCGTCTAGTTTCTTGAAACACGAAGTAAGGGTCTGATGAGGTAGCACCGTATCGAAAGTGCCTACAAAGTCACATCCTTCTTGTGTTTGGTGATCCAGTCCGCCAAAGCCTCTTCGACCGCACCTTTCTGAGTCATCTGCAACATCCGCGATAAGCCTGCGAATTTCGCCCACAAATCAGCGTCCACAGTCTTCAAGTAAATGGAAGTGGTGGACTTCTCCACATCCTTTGTCTTTGTCATAGAGTCCTCTCTATTGGTAGATACACTGGAATATACTACTAAGACCTGCCATTGTCAATAGGCTGATTCCTCCATAACTGCCCCAGGAGGCTTTGAATGCTTAAATAGCCACCTTATTGCCCTTCTAACGCATTGAAGCTGCCTATGGTCAAATTCAGTCTATTATCGGTGGTTGAAAAGGCAGAACAGTGTGTAATGGCTGCGTAGCTTCTACTCGCTTTGCTGGTGTTGCTACTCTCGCTTGCATGTCTGGAAATAATTCCGTATATTGAAACAGTGGCACAGTTGTCAGGTTCCGTTCGGTAATCGTGACCAGATTCACAAAGAGCATTTGAACCGATTGTTCCTCAACCTAAGCGAGATGCAACAGCGAGTCATAGCTGGAAGCGGCTTGATAATTCGAGTCAATGCAACAAAAGGAGATTCTATGCAGGTGTGCTGAAGAACCTCAGCATACTCCGCTACCAGGTGCCTTCCATCATCTGGTAGTGGGGACAAGTTCGGCACCTGCTGCCACCACTATTAAGTGGCCAAAATAATACAAACACAATACAAGAGGTCGAATCATGCGATTAACCAAACAACTTCGGCAATACGCAATAGCGGAATTGACCGAGATTCTTAAGAGCAATCCGCAAGGCTTCAGAGTCGTGGATCTCGTAGGCACACGCCATTTTCACGGTGTGCGGACCCTAAGCCCGCGACAGATATATTCTTGCCTGAAGACCATACCGGGCATTCGTTACCGGTATGCTTCGGGCGACATGTATGCGCAGTGCTTCTGGCATGTCGAGCAGGTGGTGCAATGACAACAGAAGAAGTAATCGAGTTCCTGCAGCATATGGTCCGGCAGGGATACACCAAGTGTGCTGGGCTTGCGGTGGCGTTCGAGCACGAGACAAAATTCATCTTCGCTAAAGACGAATGCGGACTCGAACACCTTAATGAACTAGTAGAAGCGGGCGGCACGCCGATCGGAGTGGTAGGCATCCAACGGGATCCGGTGACCAAGGAGGGCAATATTGGTTACGCCCTGCTTCCGGAGTGGACGGAGGAAAACGAGGTTGCCTGGGCTACAGAACTCCTTAGCAGAGTGTGCATCAATTTTGTCGCCGAAGGTATGATCAGCGATATCTTCACTGACTTCAAGCTCGTGGGCGATCACTAAGGCGCACTGGAACCGAGTGGTACGGAACGGCAGGCAAGGCAAGAAACTTTACTTTTCCCCAACTAAGGAGACTCAAATGAAACAGTTCCGAGTTTACTATCAGCAAGCTATCAAAATACCCGTATTCTATTGGCATTCTGTCGTCGTAGAAGCTGAAACTTCAGAGAAAGGCGAGAAGATCGTGCTCACAGACAAGGATGGAGAGTTTGAAATGGAATTAGAGTTTGAGGGGGCAAAGAACGATGGTGAGCAATGCGAGTGCGATCCGTTGGAACTCCAGCCGAACATGCCCACGGAAGAAGCGAAATAATTCATCATCACAATCGAATGGCTACGCGCATGAATCACTTTGAAGCAGAAGCCAACTTTGATGCTGAGGTTGGACGGTAAAAGATTCATCTTCCGTTCGCCAGTTGCAGCAACAGTCAATCAGGTGTCTCACGTGGTGTCCTTCCTCAAGAAGTAATCCCCGAAGCCCTGCAAGTCTCAAACTCGTTAGACTCGGTTTCAAATTCAATCAATAGCATAACCGATCAGCCTGCAATTGATGGTTTCAATGGTGAATGGGGATGCCTGTGTGTGAGCCTTCCCAAACATGGTTGAATCACTAGCATCGAAAGATGCGACACTCATCAAACAAAGTTCTCCCCTTCATCACCAGTGCGGGGAGATGCCTTCTGTGATCTCTTGACATATATGCCAAAGCCACAGAAGGAGATTGTATGCAGGTGTGCTGAAGAACCTCAGCATACTCCACTCCGCTACCAGGTGTCTTCCATCATCTGGTAGTGGGGACCTGCTTCTACAGAAAAGGTTCAACATGGAAACAACAAACAATGATCAATCATATTTTGAAGAGGGTTCAAATGGAAAAGATAAACGATCTCGCAACAGGCAGTATACCTGCCAATGTTTCTACCGCTACACTGCAACAGACCGCCAGGAATTACAATTCCTTTGGCTGGAATGTCCTACCGCAAGACTACAAAATGCCGCTTATCAAATGGGAGCCTTGGCAAGAAACTCCACAGACTGAAGAGTTTGTGAAGGAGATGCCGTGGAAATCAGCCAATGCCATTTCAATCATGACTGGAGTTGGCTATATCCGATGCTTGGAGTTAGACCACGTGAAGGTGGACTATCTCATTCCCGGCGTTCTCTTGAATTTGGGACTTCCTATGGATTACAAATTTGTAGAGAAGTCAGGGAGTGGACACGGATATCATATTTGGTTCTACTGTGATGAATACCTGGAGATCAATTCCTGCAGGCATGATGCTGAAGAGAACCAGAGGGAGCTATTCGAGTTCGTTGAACTGAAGTGGAAGCATTGCACATGCACCATTACTCCAAGTCTACATGAGTTAGGTGGAAAGTATGCATGGCTACGTGGAGAGCCTACATGTGATGACCTGTTGATAGTCAAGCTGGATAGTGTCCTATCCGTATACAAACGGTTAGCAGCACCTACCTGTGAAGGCAAACCTGCACCATACCCCGATGAAATCTTGCAAAAACCCGCCAAAGAAGAGTCTGCAGGTGAAATTGACCCAAAATGGGAAGAGGCATACAGTCAATTTCCATTAGTCAAATATTTGCATGAGAAGTGTGGTGGAGACTTGGAAGCCACAGAAGACGGTCAAACACGCATTACGGGAAACGGTGGACTGATAGTAGACGAAGAAGGTAAACGCTGGAAGTGCTTTGCTCAGGATATTGGAGGTGGAGTGCTGGACGCTATTGCATGGTGCGAGTTTGACGAGCCAGACCACAATGCACTTACTACAGAACAGCGCAAGACCATGTATGCCATTCTGTCGGAGAAAACTGGAGTGAGTCTGGAGAAGCCTAGAAAGCATATTGTGACTATGCAAGCTGCCTATGTGCAAAGAGACCAGTTTCTCTCTCAGTCAGTGGTCACAAATAGTGGCAAATTCGTGCCGGGAAGTATTGTCTGGACAAGAGGTGATTCCCTATACAAAGAGCCAGATGAACCAATTCAATGGCTTGTTGATGGAGTATTGGAAATGCAATCCTTCGATTCGATCTATGGGCCTGCAGGGCACGGTAAATCATTTGTCACACTGGAATTGGCTTTAAAAGTATTGAGCGGAAATCCACAAACTTGGCTTGGCAAACCCATAAGCATGAAAGGAGACGTGGTTTACATTCGCTATGAAGGCGGTAGGAAGCGATTCAAGCAGAGATTCAAGCACCTAGTTGAATCGATTAAACTGACAGAAGAAGAATTGACGCACTTTCACGCAATTGAACAACCACCGACACTTGAAATATTGCTTAAGAACCTAAATGAAGTGTGTGCGTTATGGAAGCCTGTTCTAATAGTGGTAGACTCCCTCTACATGTCACACGACCAAGAAGAAAATTCCAACACAGACATGAAGGCCTTAGGGAGATTACTTCAAAGCCTGATGATTACATATGGATCGTGCGTGTTGGTAATTCACCACACGTCAAAGCATGTGGAAGACAAGCCAATGCACCAGGACAATTTCCGCGGCGCTGCAATGCAGAATTTGGTAGAGGCTCTTATGGAACTCCGGCAGGATCAGCAGTCTCCGTCTGAGCGATTCTGGAAGTGGACAAAGCTCAGGAATGGCGAAGACGAAGACAAGAAATGTGAAGGTGGATACTTTGACCCCGAAACCTTCATAACCGTATCAACGGGCGAAACCGATGAATACTCACATTTGAAAGGTGCAGCAATGAAACAGGGACAGGAACCAACATTCAATCAATACTTCCAGGGTGACAATAAGAACGGTCTACCAAAGACTGTCCTAGTGAAGTTGATAGAAGACGAAGGTCTCACTTCTCCGACACACAAGCGGCTTTCCACTTCTCAGGCATATAAGCGGATAGATAACGCCATAAAAGACGGCAGGCTATTCCTTAATCCAGCGACAAAACTGATAGTTTTGCTAGATCGTAAAGCTGGATAGTCTGGAGAAGCATGAGAACGTGAGAAGAAGAAGAATTTCTTCTCACGTAATTCTCATGAGAAATGAATGAGAAGAATTTCTTCTTCTTCTCATTCATCTCACCACCTACAGACCTGCGGAGAGAACCCCACCAGGCGAAGCCTGTGCGGGTCACTCATTGGCAGGCAAAGCAAGCCAGGTGAGCCACGATCCGGGCTGTTGACCCCCTGTACCCAGGCGAAAGGTACCCCGCAAAGGTTGGACGCGGCAGCGGCTCGGCGGCTGTAGGTGGCCATCCATACCGCGCTTGCTCGGTTCTATTCGAACAACCGTTCTACTACACCGTGTCGCCTTCAGAATTTACGCATCACCGCGTAAGTCTGGTTGTCTGGCGTAGGTCCTCACCAAATTTGCCAGCGACTCGATCCAACTCGCGTCCAGCACGATCACGGACCTGCCACCAGGAAGATCATTGAAAATGTCACAAAGGGTTCGGTCGGGAACACGCTCTGAATTACTTGCCAGAATCTCGACTGTCAGCCCATCACATTCTTTGCAGAAAAACACTTTGATTTCGGCCCACCAAAATGAAAAGGTCGCTAATAGGCTTCCGCCAGGACTGTCGGCACATCTGCATATCCCCAAGTTTAGGTTTTCGTTCATTGATTCCTTTGATGTAACCATGATGAAGTATTCAATTCCTGCCGGGGTCGTCTGGAAGACTTGCCAGGCAGGTCTCTCTGTTCACCCAAAACTTAGCGCGGAAATGTGAAAATGACAGAGCTGAGATCCATTTTTCCCAACATCCAGTTCGGATTGTTCGCCAAGAGACGACATCCAGCCAAGCCAGGAATGCATCCGCAATCGTACGTCAGAAAGGAAGGCCGAATCCGCGCCATCTTGAGCCTAAAAAAATCGGTACATCGGCTGTACCGATTTTTTTGATGTGTTCCTGATTTTGCTTTGTTGAACTAGAAATCAGATCGGAAGGCACAATTCAAACACGGTGGCGACATCGGACAGGGTGGTGTACATACACCAGACCTTGACGGACATTTTTCATTACATTGCTTTGGACGCCCGTGAGGTATGCCATGAGCAAGCGATGGAGTGTACCGTACAAGACGGGGGTTCTGGAGTATACAGAACTCATCGGTCGGGATACCAAGTCCTATTGGGAATTTGGAGTCTCGAAGTCGACCTTCTATGAATGGAGGAAAGTCTTCCGCGAGAAGGGCGCCAAGGGGCTGCTTCCAAAGAAGCCGATCGCTCGCCATCACCCAAGGGCGCTCTCCCAAGAAGCCGTGGAGCGGATCCTGGATCTGAGAAAGACTTATTCCCTGGGGCCACAGAGAATATCATGGTACCTGGCTCGTTACCACAGCATCAACGTTTCCTGTGCAAGCGTTTACCGGACCCTCACTCGGCATGGGTTGAGCCGACTTCCCCGGCAGGCGGGCCGGCGCGCGATCCATACGCATCGATATGCGAAGGAAGTCCCCGGTCACCATATCCAGACAGATGTAAAGATTTTGAGCCTCAAGACCCCGAATGGCCAGCGCGTCCGGCGGTTCCAATACACGGCCATTGATGATGCTACGCGCGTGCGGGCACTCAAAATCTACACACAACACAATCAGGCAAACGCCATCAGATTCATTGACTACGTCATCGAGAAGTTCCCGTTTCGCATCCACACGATTCGCACTGATCGGGGTCATGAGTTTCAAGCCCAGTTCCACTGGCACGTGGAAGACAAGGGGATTCGCCATGTATACATCAAGCCGAGGACTCCGCAACTCAACGGCAAGGTTGAACGATCACATCGTTCGGACCAGGAGGAATTCTATCAGATGCTGACCTATAAGGACGATGTGGACTTGAACAGGAAGCTGGAAGAGTGGGAGAATTTCTACAACTACAATCGACCCCACGGGGCATTCAATGGCAAGACTCCGTACGAAGTGCTGAAATCGCTATTACAAAAGACCTGACAATGTCCGGCAAGGTCCGACATAACACACCCCCCACCCAACGTTCCCCCAAAGAGGCTTGGTCCGCTGACTGCAAGGGTATTGAACCTGTACATGTATTGCATATTGAGAGAACTCCAACCTCCTAAGCCATTATCAACAGAGATGCCGCCATCCGAGGTTGCTGCGAAGACAGAAGTACCCATCACGGCGAAACATCTGACTGTGCTATAAAATGGTCCGTTGGTTTGAATCCACTGACTGGACGCATGTGGACAAACTGTGACGACAACCAGTGCGAGACAGATGACAACATGTTTCATCTTGTTCTCCTTTCAAGCATCCTATCCCGGATTTAGGGAACGATACTATTCGTTCCCCCGATATCCCCCAAGCAAAAATGGAAGCGTAACACCCCACGCATTTGAGCCCTGCTGACGTAAACTCGATCTTCGGGACAAGTTGTCCTCAACACGGCGCATTGACCATCGTCCTTATCATACACCAGATCTGGGCACACAAGCCGACGATGAAATCCTTCGTCGCCAGCACTTGGATCAAATAGACAATGACTGGGATTAAGAATACTGTTGAGAACTTTGCAAGAGTTCCGAAATTGTACGGCCAAACCGGCATTCCTTCTGTCTGCCGGTATAGCTCCTTGAGAGCAACGATCTGTTCAACTTTTGTCGCTTGCTCAGTGCTGATAGCGTCTGTCGGTTGTTTCAACGCATCGTACACCTGGCGAATGAGGACCGCTATGCGCTCAAGTTCTCTCCGTTTGGCTTCCTTCATCGGTCTTCTTGCCGCTTTCATCGGATAGAAGAAGACCAGCACGGCGAAAGCAAAGAACAATGGGTAGATAATTCGATACCCCCAATTCATGCCGTAAATGATACTGGTCGGTAGCAAGTGAAGCAATTGCACGATGACGATATAGAAGAGAAGGAGGGAAATCTGCCCGAGGGGACTCAGGCCGCCGGCCCGGTCAGGGAACACAGGGATAATCTTAAGCCGATCGTGCTTGGCAATCTCTTTCACCATCTGGCGCGTGGCCAACGCGATGAGCGCAGTCTGCCAGAGCGCGGCAGGGAGCAGAATGACGAAGACAAAAGTATCCTTTGCCTGGTTGAAGAAATACCCGAAGGGATGTGGTCCGGTCCAGGTCCACGGATTGAAGCTGAAGTTCCAGGTGTTTCCCTCTACCTGGTGCGTAGCAATGGGTAGATAGATCGCAAAGGCACAATAACAGACACCCATTGTAAAGTGGAGAATGCGAATGAGCCGGTGCGCATGTGGATCGGTACCGTTGATTCTCCCTTTCCACTTCCGCAGCGACGCTTCGATATCCACATCATGCATCGCGCCAACTTCGAGCGCGGGTTTCAATTCTGAATCAAAGAGATGCGAGAATTTTAGTCCCAACCTGTAGATCAGATAGAACGACATAATGAAAGAGATATGGAAGAAGGAGTTGGCGACGTCTTGCACATATCCCAACCCTTTGCTGCCTAGATTTACTGAACCATCCAGTGACGTCAACATTAGTCCGAGAATATAGATGCCGAGAAAGAGACCAACGACCCTCATAAGGATCGATCGTGGGAAACCGTTGAAATTGTAAAGGAAGTTCAGGACAGGAAGGTTTTCCACCAAAGTGTCGTGTTCGTGTTGCTTGTCATTTTCGACCATCGGATTTCCTTTCAAGTCGGCAGTTCAATTCCGTTTCGGGCACAGATCGATGCATAGAGTTCACCACTCCGCTTAAGCCTCCGCTCGTAGGAACGAGGTGGAGAGACCTCGACCAGTCCGAACCTCACGGTATTCCCGAAATTCCATTCGATATTGTCCAAGAGCGACCAGTGAAAATAGCCCCTGATGTCTATTCCCTGTTTGCATGCAGAAGCAACTTCGCGGAGTGTCCCAGCAAGAGCTAGCGAGCGAAGCTGGTCATTGTCAGAACCAATCCCATTTTCAAGAATGATAATCGGAAGATGCGTCTTCGAGGCAACGGTTGAAAGCACCTCTTTGAACGTCGGCGGATGGATTTCCTGGATGTCGTCAAATATTCCACCATCTTGTATTATCTTGCTCTGCGGGAATACCCCGGGAATGAAAGGCCGTCCACCCTTGATTCGCGTGGGCCCGTAGTAGTTTATTCCGATAAGATCCGTGATCGGTTCCCCTGCCGCGAAGAAGAAGGAATCGAAGATCCAATCGTTGTAGACAGAATTCAAGAGGCCGGCAAGAATGCGATCCATCGGCATTCCGGAAAATGCGTGAAAAGGACGAAAGTTCTTGGCGATGGAGATTGTGGTCGCACCCTTGCTCCTCAGCATGGAATAACCAGACCGGACTGCCGCCACCATGTTTCGCAGCTCTGAGTACGCAGAAAGGAATCTCCATTTCAAGTTGGGAGGAAATGCCCCAACAATGTACTTGTCGAGAACGTAGACCTCCGGCTCATTGATGAGATTCCACATTGAGACGCTATCGCCAAACTCGTCGGTGACTCTGTCGACGAAATCCAGGAAAAGGTCCACTACTGCGGGATTTCTCCAGCCGCCCTCCAACCACTTTGGATTCGCAAAATGATGCAACGTGACAACTGCCGCGATTCTCTCCTCCTTGAGGCCGAGAAACATTCTTCTGTAGACATCAATTCCATCCTTTGAAAGCGGGGAGCGCGGCGATGCTTGGAGACGAGACCAATCAAACCCAAAGCGATAGGCATTGACTCTCATCCGCTTCATCATTGCAAGGTCGGTCTGGAAATGACGAATGTGCGCAGGCGAATGAGCACCAATTCTCACGAACTCATCTTCCCAGTCGTTGTGGAGCCCGTCTTCAACTTGTGAAGGTGATGAGGCAGTTCCCCAGAGAAATCCTGTGGGGAAAATGAACATGGTCATTGTCGTGAGAGCTCCATTAATCAACGCGAAACGTCTTCTTTGTGCCTTCTTGTGCATGGGAGCTCTTCTTCCCGTGCCCTGCTGTATGTCTTCAAAGAGTTCCGGACAGATTTCGGTTTGAGTTAAGAGATGATTTGAACGATTGATTTGTGGTTTGTCTTGTTGACGGTGTTGCCCGCTTGTGGCACCATCTTCTCCTTACAATCTTTCAATACATCGCTCAGCATGGAAAGATGGTGAGGAAAGAAAACTCTCGCTTTTGGGCGGGAAGCAAAAAAACTCGAAGCCACCCGGCTAGACGAGCGACTCCGACTTTGAGAATGAACGTGTGGAAATGTACAATTGCTTTAGACTGATTTCAACGAAAATGGCAAAACAACCTCCACTACTCTGTATAGATAGTCGCATCCATATATCCGTGCAGAATTCACAACGGAATTCGTCACAATATCCTGCGGGCGCGTGTGTTAATGGAACAAAGAAGCGTTAGAAATCTCCGAGTTTTCCCGTCAACAGTTTGGGCATGTGCTGAAGCCTCCTGTTACATACCCCCCAAAACCCCCCAAGACCGTATAAGAGCGATCGTAGCAACAAAAGCTACCACAGCACATCCCAAAACTACACCTGCGATTGTATTACCGACTTCCAACTCCGATGCTTCGACTCTCTGAATATCCGACAACGGAATAGAGACCTGCTCCTTCATCGGCGTGAAACCTGCGAACTTTGCCTTCCCAACGACAGCTCCGTTTACGGTGGCTGGTGATTCATCATATGTGTACTTCGCTCCAGCCTTCGTCACAACATACTCCGTCTCTCCAGAATTTGATTTGCTGTCGAATGCCAAATCAGACAAGGGTATTGAGATTTCTTCCTGATTCACCTGTCCATACCCTGTGACTGTCGCCTCCCCCACAAGTCTGTCATTGGCGACAACGGGTGGTCTCTGAAACTCGTACTT
>Ga0182021_10005036_pt1 | contig 15587 bp, 13 predicted proteins | sample 612E3MmetaG_FD_120493 | JGI IMG/M metagenome (GOLD analysis project Ga0182021, IMG submission 120493) | Permafrost microbial communities from Stordalen Mire, Sweden - 612E3M metaG (Illumina Assembly) | ecosystem: Environmental > Terrestrial > Soil > Wetlands > Permafrost | place: Sweden... | reverse complement strand
GCGCGACATGATGACCCATCATTTCGCGCGCATGCACGAGCAAGGTGTCGCCCTCAGCGGGTTGCACGCGGCCGAGGTCCAGATCTATGGCCGCTTCGGCTACGCGATCAGCTCGGTCGAGCTGGAGCTCGAGCTCGAGCGTGGGGCAGTCTTCACCGCGCCGTCCCTGGAGGATGCAGCCGCACGGGTCACGACCCGTTTCGTCGCGGCAGACTCGGACGACGCAGCCCAGATCGTGCATGACCTCCATCTCGGCTGCGCTGGGCAGACCTTGGGCGCGGTGAGCCGGCCGCAGCGAATGGCCCGACCGTTTCTCGTCGACCTGCCGCTAACCCGTCAGGGACAAGAGCCATGTCAGGTGCTCATGGCCCACGTCGACGGCCAACCGGTCGGATACGCACTGTTCAGTCGCCAACCAAAGTGGACGAACGGGCAGGCCAAGGGAACAGTCACAGTCCGAGAGCTGGCGACCGCCGATCCTGCGACCCTGCTGGCCCTGGCCCGCCGACTCGTGGACTTCGACCTCACGGCCTCGGTGATGATCAGCGGACGCGGTTCCGACGACCCCTTGGTTTGGTGGACCGGCGGTCCTCGGGCGGCTGGCGTGAAGGCGTTCGACTCTTTATGGCTTCGCCTGATCGACGTCGATGCGGCCCTGACGGCGCGTGGTTACTCCAGCCCCTGCGACCTCGTTCTTGATGTGGTGGACCCTGTGTGCCCGTGGAACCAGCGCGCCTGGAGACTGACGGTTGACCGCAGTGGAGTGGGCAGCTGTCTGCCCACCTCACGCGACGCCGACCTGCGGCTGCCCGTCCAAGCCCTGGGCGCTGCCTACCTGGGGTCTCGAAGCATCGCCGCGCAAGCACGTCAAGGTCTTGTCACCGACCTGACGGCCGGCTCGGCGCTGCTCCTCTCACGAGCCATGAGCTGCGACCCCGAGCCCGTCGGAGCCATCGAGTTCTAGCGTGAACCTCCCCGCCCTTACGGACGGGGCCTGTGGGGGCCTCAGCTCGTGTCATGCCGCTGCGACCTTAAGGTCTGGCGTCCCGGTGGGCAGTGCCTGCGGTTGAACGGGCGCGGAACCCTGATGGGGGTTGCTCGCAGATATGTACAAACAGACCGTATGCACCAACACCGACAGAACCCCCGTAACCGGTCCCGCACCGAGCCCAACAGGCTAACCACGATTGACGGGCAGGGGCTGCGCCCGCCAACCCTGCGTTCAAAGGAGTCCATGGCGCCTCGTGATGGCTGACGCGAGTCCCACAACCGAGGATAAGAAAGATGACGTCCACTCAGTATTTGGCTGCGAGCGTATGTCGCGCTGCCCATTGGGCGTAGTGCTTCCTGTGCCACACCGGATGAGAACCTGCCTCGCACGCCAAACGGCTCAGAAGAGGGCCCGTCTCCACCGGAGAGCCTCTCACCAACGGCACGAAGGTGACTTTGAGCGACCTGCAAGGCACGCCACCGACTTTGATCCGGTACAAGGCGCGGCGCACTTCCTAACCCCCAAGAGCTTAGCCTTGGCGGGCTTGCGCTCATGGTTGGCCTTCCCATGCAGTGCCCGCAGCGTCTGGGCGCGTATTGCACCAGCACGTTGGCAGATCCCACACCAACCTGTCCTGGTGCCCTAGGAAGGTTGACACGGTCAATCGTCGCTGCCACGATCGAGCAAGTAAGGCTGCCCAGGGGGTGTGATGCGTAGTTGGGGGGAGACTTTGATGAAGCGCATCGTGGTCATGGTGACGGTCGCCGTGATGGGCCTGACGTGGGTGTTGATATCCGTGGTGCGCCCGGCGAGCCCGGCTGCGGCGGTGGTCTCGGGGGCGGCATCAGTCCGGCACCACAAGACGGTCCGGCTGTGCGGCCCGGCCACCAAACCCGGGCAGGCGGCATGTTTCGCGATCCGGCAGACCGACACGGTCCAGCCCCCCGGCGTGACGGCCAAAGCCATTTCGCCGGGCGCGACTCCGGACGGGTACGGCCCCTCGACCCTGGCCGCGGCCTACAACCTGGATCAGAGCAAAGGCAGCGGACAGACGGTGGCCGTCATCGACGCCTACGACGACCCGAATGCGGAGTCGGACCTGGCCGCCTACCGCACCCAGTACGGCCTGCCGCAGTGCACCACCGCAGGCGGCTGCTTCAAAAAGGTCAGCCAGTCCGGCTCGACAACCAACCTGCCGGCGCCCAACTCCGGCTGGGCCGCCGAGATCGCCCTGGACACGGACATGGTCTCGGCAACCTGCCCGAACTGCCACATTCTGCTAGTCGAAGCCAACGACTCCTCGACCACGAACCTGGGTACGGCGGTCAACCGGGCTGTCACACTCGGAGCCAAGTTCGTCTCCAACAGCTACGGCGGCCCTGAGAACGGCAAAGAGCCCAGCTACGACTCCGCCTACTACCACCACGCGGGTGTGGCCATCACGGCCGCCGCCGGCGACGGCGGCTACGGCGCGGTGTACCCGGCCACTGGGGCGTATGTCACCGCGGTTGGCGGCACGTCGCTGACCAGCGCAGGCAACGCCCGCGGTTGGAGCGAGACGGTGTGGCAGGACACGAACTTTGGCGAGGGCACCGGTTCCGGATGTTCCATCAGCGTCGCCAAGCCCTCCTTCCAGACGAGCATCACCACCGGGTGCAGCAAACGCGCCGAAAACGACGTCTCCGCGGACGCCGACCCGAACACCGGCGTAGCGGTCTACGACACCTACGACACCGACCCGACCATGCCCTGGCAGGTCCTCGGCGGCACGAGCATCGGCTCCCCGCTCATCGCCTCGCTCTACGCGCTCGCCGGTACTCCCGGCGCCTCGGACAGCCCGAACGCCTACCCCTACGCGCACCCCTCCAAGCTGTTCGACGTCACGTCGGGCAACAACGGCACTTGCACGCCGGCCGTGCTGTGCACCGCCGGAACCGGCTGGGACGGCCCCACCGGACTGGGGACCCCGAACGGCGCGACGGCGTTCGCCGTCCCGCACATCATCGCCGTGACCAACCCCGGCGCCCGGACCAGCGCGCTGGGAAGCCCGTTGAGCCTGCAGATTCAGGCCAGTGACACAGGGTCGGGCGCCCAGCTGACCTACGCCGCCTACGGCCTGCCACCGGGCCTGGCTATCAACCCGGCCACCGGGCTGATCTCCGGTACACCGACCACCCCGGGGAGCTACACCGTCACCGTCGCCGCCACCGACGCCACCTCCGCCAGCGGCGCCACCGCCTTCGCCTGGGTTATCCAGGCCTTAGGCAAGTTCACCGCCATTACCCCGGTCCGCGTACTGGATACCCGCACAGGCCTGGGCGCACCCAAGGCCAAGCTCGGCGCAGGCGCCACCGTGACCCTGAGCGTCCCGGGTCTGCCCGCCGGGACCACCGCCGTCGCGCTGAACGTCACCGTGACCAATCCGAGCGCACCGAGCTTCCTGAGCATCTACCCCGGTGGCCAGCCGCGACCAAACGCATCGAACCTGAACTGGGTGGCAGGCCAGACAATCCCCAACATGGCCGAGGTCGGGCTCGGTGCCGGTAACACGATCACCATCTACAACGCTGCCGGCACCACCGACGTGATCGCCGACGTCCTGGGCTACTACGGAACCGGAACCGGGGCCGGGTTCACGGGTCAGGCTCCAGTACGGGCTTTGGACACCCGCACAGGGCTGGGCGCACCCAAGGCCAAGCTCGGCGCAGGCGCCACCGTGACCCTGAGCGTCCCCGGCCTGCCGGCCGGAACCACCGCCGTCGCGCTGAACGTCACCGTGACCAACCCGAGCGCACCGAGCTTCCTGACCATCTACGCCGGCGGCCAGCCACGACCTGGCACCTCCAACCTGAACTGGGTGGCCGCCAAGACCATCCCAAACATGGTCCTGGTCCCGCTCGGCCCAGGTAACCGCGTCACCTTCTACAACGCTGCCGGCAACGTTGACGTGATTGCCGACGTGTTGGGCTACTTCCAACCTGGCACCGGCGGCGCGTTCCTCGGCGTTACTGCCAGCCGGGCTTTGGACACCCGCATAGGCCTGAGCGCACCCATGGCCAAGCTCGGCGCAGGCGCCACCCTGACCCTGAGCGTCCCCGGCCTGCCGGCCGGGACCACCGCCGTCGCGCTCAACGTCACCGTGACCAATCCGAGCGCACCGAGCTTCCTGACCGTCTACCCCGGCTCCCAGCCCCTACCAGTGGCGTCCAATCTGAACTACGTGGCCGGCCAGAGCATCCCCAACATGGTCCTGGTCCCGCTCGGGCCCGGTAACAGCCTCACCTTCTACAACGCTGCCGGTAGCACCGACGTGATCGCCGACATCATGGGCTACTACCGCTAAGACTGCCACTTGCCGCAGGCAGTGGTCTTGTCCGGGCTGAGATCTCGCAGCCTTGCCAGCCTCTGCAGGTTCGCGGTCAAGGACTGCCCCCTGCCTAGGTCTGCAGGCTCTGAGAAGCCGCCGCTCGAAGCTCGGCGTGCAGGTCACGGTGCCTGGCGCGGTCAATGCGTACCTCGACCACGCCGAGACCGTCGGGGCGCTGCCGCAGAACTGCGCGCAACTCCGCCTGCGTCGAGGCAAGTGTGTGTCTGACCGCGTGCCCGCGACAGATGTGGAGGATGGATGCCCCTGTCGGGGTCCCGAAAACGCGTTCGAAGTCTTTTGCCCTGCTCGGCTCGCCGGGCTCCAGCAGGGTGAAGATGCCACCTCCATCATCGTTGGCCACGACGATCGTCAGGTCAGGATGCGGCTCGCGTGGACCCATGAGCAGACCGTTGCTGTCATGCAGGAAGGTGAGGTCGCCCATCAACGCGTATGCCGCTCGCTGTGGCTGCGCCAGGGCGAGGCCGACTGCGGTCGAGACGCACCCGTCGATACCGGCCAGTCCGCGGCTGGCCAAGACCGTCAGCTGCGCGCTTGTTGCTGATGGCGACATAGCCAGGTCGACATCACGAACCGAGTTGGACGAACCTACGAACAGCGACGACTGGGAGGGCAGCTCGGCCAACACGGCGGTAGCGATGCTCAGCCCGCTCGGCCATGATGACTCGATAACCGAGCGGGCAGCCTTCGACAACAGTCGGCCCGCCTCGGCCCACCCCCGCGCCCAGTCCTGGTCGACCTGCAGTCCGTCCGGGATAGATGCCCGCACAACTTCAAAGGGGTGGACAACCGTCGCGACGTGAGAAGGATCCGGCCAGTTCGACTGAGCTGCCACGACCTCCACCCGCACTGATGGGTTGCGCAAGAGATCACCCACCGGGCGCGAGAGCGTGATCCGCCCGACGACCAGAACCCGATCAGGCAGATGCCCGCTCAGCCATTGGTCTGCGGTGAGCAACAGGGGACCGTGCGGGACCTGCAGGCTGGCGTCGTGGGCACCGAACGGCTCCGCGATGAGCGGCCACCCCGAAGCCCGGGCGAGTTCGCTCACCTCCGAGGCCATGGCCGGATCGGGCAGATCCCCGAGCACGATCAGAGTTCGGGGAACGCAGCCCAGACCCATTACCTGCAGATTGGCTGATGAGACACTGACCCACGGCGCACCGTCGCTTCGCCCTTGGAGGCTCTCCGGCCACCCGCCCGGCCCAAGATCGGGCACCAGCGGCTCACGCAGAGGCACGTTGAGGTGCACCGGACCGGCGTCGGGCCCTCTGGCCCCGACGGCGGCCGCATAGAGCCGGCCCACCGCGGAGCGCCATACCGCGTTCTGGCCATCGCGACGCTCAGGGGCACCAAGCTGATGGAACAAGACAACCGCAGCACCGAAGATGCGGCTCTGGTCGGTGGTCTGGTTCGCCCCTGTCCCTTGCAGCTCGGCTGGACGGTCGGCGCTGATGATGATCAACGGCACCGCGGCGTGGCAGGCCTCAAGGACAGCCGGATGCAGGTTGGCTACCGCTGTCCCGGAGGTTGTGAACACGGCCGCCGGCACGCGGGTGAGCTTTGCCAGGCCAAGGGCCAGAAAAGCCGCGGAGCGTTCATCCACCCGCACGTGCAGCCGAAGTCGGCCCGCGCGATCAGCCTCCTGCAGGGCGTAGGCAAACGCCGCCGAGCGGGAGCCGGGACACAGGACGGCCTCACGAACTCCGAGGCGAACCAGTTCGTCCACAACAACCGTAGCCAGAGCGCTCGACGGATTCACTCTGAAGATCCTGCCACACCCAGGCCGGGCCAAACCCGCCGAGCGCGCCTCACAGCGCGGGATCGCGTTGCGCCCCGACGTGTCTGACCGCATCGGCGCCAGCGGCCAGTGCCGCCTGCAGAGCCTCATGGCGGTTAGTTCCGGCGACCAGTGCGGCACTCAGCGCGCCACAGAACGCGTCGCCGGCGCCCGTGGTGTCAAGCACCTCTGGTGGGGCGACCACCGGCCCGCTCAGCTGGTCACCGTCCCAGGCCGCGCCGAACGCGCCGAACGTCACCACCAACGAGGCCGGCATTGCCTGCGAGTCGGCCAGCAGCAGCGCCTCGTGCTCGTTGACCACCAGCGGGTCGGCGAGGGCGACCACGTCCGGCGGCACGGCGGCATACGGTGCCAGGTTCAGGACGACCCGAGCACCTGTGGCCGACGCGCGCCGGACTGCGACGTTGACCACCTCCAGCGGGAGCTCCAGCTGCAGCAGTACGACGTCGCCGGGACCGACCGAGTCCAACACCCCAAGGTCGTCCACGGCCACCGCGGCATTGGCGCCGGCGACCACGACGATCGAGTTCTCGCCTGCGTCGTCAACGGTGATGAGGCCATGACCGGTGGGGCAGTCGGGTACCACGCGGACCCTTGCGGCATCAACACCCAAAGCAGTCAGCCTGGCGACATAGGCGGATCCTGCCTCGTCCGAACCCACACAGCCGACCATCACGACCGCGGCGCCGGCCGCGGCGGCTGCCACCGCCTGGTTGGCACCCTTGCCCCCCGCCAACCGCTGCAGGCCCGTACCCATCACGCTCTCGCCGGGCTTTGGGTGTCGCTCGACATGGGTCATCAGGTCGATGTTGAGCGAGCCGACCACGACAACCCGGCCCATCAGCGCCTGCCGGCCTTGACGGTTCGCAGCCACAGCTGGGCATACCGATCAGCGTCCACCGACAATGCCACCTCCACCGCAGTAGGGGCCATCCCATGCGGATCATTGGCGATGTCCCCCGCCCAGTCGCGACGGTCGACAATGGTTCGGCCACGTGAGTAGGTCCCGGCCAGCTCCACCCGCACAGGCAGGCGCGTCGTGCTCAGCCCCGCGCGATCAATCACCGCGCAGACTGCTCCCGCATCACCAATGGTCGCCTGGGGCTGCCCGAAACGACCACATTGGAAGTCGATGAGCCGCCCCGCGAGCTCGGCTGGCCCATGGCCACCGACCGCAATGAGCTCGCCAGCCTGTTCGCGGGTGACCAACACGTCATAGAAGACATCCAGGCCGTACATCACCACCGGGATATTCAGCTCGGCAGCCGATTGCAGGACGATGGCTGCCGCCTCGGGGTCGTGCCAGACGTTGAACTCGGCAGAGGCGGTGGCATTACCGACGTTGGCCGCACCGCCCATGAAGACAATCTCGGCCAGCCCGGCAGCGGCCTGCGGATAGGTTCGCAGCAGAAGTGCGATGTTGGTCAGCGGCGCCAACGTCACCAACGTAATCCGAGCGGCCGGCCCTGCCGAGGCCGCCTCGTTCAGCAGGTCTGCGAGCAGTTCGACGGCATGCCTCGGGTCGCGGTGAGCATCCGGCGATGGCCAGCCAAGGTCGCCCAGCCCGTCGCCTCCGTGAACGTGCCGGGCATGGCTAACAGGCTCGAGCAGCGGTCTAGGCGCGCCACGGGCTACCGCGACATCGCCGCGGCCGGCAACTTGGAGCACCGTCAAGGTGTTGGCGACGACCTCGTCCACGCTGACGTTGCCGCCGACACAGGTGACGGCCCGAAGGTCCACGTCCGGATGCAGCCCAGCCAGCAGCAGAGCACAAGCGTCGTCCACCCCGGTGTCGACATCAAGGACGACCGGCACCGGCCCGGTCACATCAGGCCTTTCATCAGTTCAGTCCTAGGGGCACAAAACCGCTCGTCCAGGGCCGCCAGAAACCCTTCCTGCGCTCGGTGGAGGACTCTACGTTCAACGCTGACAGGCGATAACCGAACCTGTTCTGCTTCTTCACTTACAGGAACCGCAGTAAACCGCGCCAGGCCATGGCGTGCCGGCGCGTGCAGACTTGGCAGTCTTGGCTCTTTGTATAAAGCGCGAACCTCAACATGGTTACGGGTAGCAGTTGGAATCCTGGTCATTTCATGGCCGGGCGGATGTCAAACCTGGACCAGGGTAACCGGCATCGACGAGTCGGCGGGCAGGTCCAGGGCAGAGGGAACCCTGCCTCTGGCAACCATCGCAGCGCCCAGCGCTGCCACCATCGCCCCGTTGTCGGTGCACAGACCGGGCCGTGGAACCCGCAGCCGGATCCCCGCGGTATCGCAGCGTTCCTGGGCCATGGCGCGCAGTCGCGTGTTAGCCGCGACCCCGCCGCCGATCAGCAGGTCGTTGACACCATACTCACGGCAGGCCAGGACGGCCTTGCGCGTCAACACGTCGACCACCGCCTCCTGAAAGCTCGCCGCCACGTCAGCCACCGGAACCGGCTCGCCGGCCCGTTCACGCGCATCCACCCAACGCGCCACGGACGTCTTAAGACCGGAGAATGAGAAGTCGAAACGGTGGCGCTCCATGTCACGGCCCGAGGTCAGGCCGCGCGGGAAGACCACAAAAGCTGAATTACCCTCTCTGGAGACCAGATCCACTTGTGGCCCCCCAGGAAAGGACAGGCCCAGGACCCTGGCCACCTTGTCGAAGGCCTCCCCCGCGGCATCGTCGATCGTGCTTCCCAGCGATCGCACGTCATTGGTGACATCAGGAACCAGAAGCAGGCTGGAGTGTCCGCCGGAGACCAGCATCGCCATCGTTGGCTCTGCGAGCGCGCCGTGCTCCACGACGTCGACGGCCACATGGGCGGCCAGGTGGTTGACGCCGTAGAGCGGTTTGCCAAGGGCAACCGAAAGCGCCTTGGCAGCCGCAACTCCCACCAGCAGTGCTCCAGCCAGACCCGGACCGGCAGTGACCGCGATCGCGTCAAGGTCATCAAGGCGAATCTCGGCCTCGCGGCAGGCTCTCTCGATCATCGGCACCATGGCCTCGAGGTGGGCGCGACTGGCCACCTCCGGCACCACCCCGCCGAATCGTGCGTGCTCTTCGACGCTGCTGGCCACGGCGTCGGCCAGCAGTGTGTGACCTCTTATGATCCCGACACCGGTCTCGTCGCAGGAGCTCTCGATTCCGAGCACCAAGGGGCCAGTCACGTTCTCACCTCGCTGGTGGCCTCAGACGGGTCCTCACCAGGGTCCTCAGTCTCGTCCTCGGTCATGTCCCACAGATGCATTCTCATGATGAGTGCGTCCACGTCCCCCGGCTGGTAGTACTTGCGCCGCACGCTCAGGTTCGCAAAGCCTGCATTGGCATAGAGCCGTTGCGCCACAACGTTGTCCGCCCGAACCTCGAGCATCAGATGCTCGGCACCGGCCCGTCGAGCCTCGGCAATGAGCCAGCGCATCAACACCGTGCCCAGCCCCTGCCCCTGGGCCGGCCGAGCAACCGCAATCGTCATGACGTCAGCGACCTCGCCACCACAGTCGACTCCGGCGTACCCGACCAAGGTGCCACTTTGCTCACCGACGACATAGGAACGTCGTGGTCGGCCAGCCAGCTCGGCCCACCAAGTCCGATCTGACCATGCATCGTGGGCGAACAGTTCAGGCTCGAGCGCGGTCAGTGCCGGGATGTCCCGCCAGGTCATCTCGCGCAACGTCGTCTCGGGCATGGATGACTCGCGCAAGGACGACTCGGGCAGGGTCTTCTTCGGCGTTCCATCAGAGGGGGTCATGGCATGACCAGCGTGCGCACGGCCCGCGGAGTCGCGTCGGGGCGACGCAGGTACATCGGGTCGGCGCCGGGAAGCTCGTGCCCATCTGCCAGCCTGCGTGCCGCAAGCCCAGCCAAGGCCCCGGCACTGACATCGAGGGGGCCCAGACGCCGGCCGAACCAGTCGGCGTACAGGACGCCACCTCGCCCGACCACGGGCAGAGACCGCACCTGCTCGGGGATGGCCTCGGCCTTGCCGACCATCGGCTCGCCCCTGCGCACCACTGCGCCAGCGGTGATGTCATAACACGCCCAGTAGACCTCCTTGCGCCGCGCATCAGTGGCCACGACACAGGACTGTCCCAGCTGGCCGGGATCATCCAACCAGGCTTGGTGGGCCAGCGCGTCCAGACTGCACACTCCGAACACCGGTATGCCGCAAGCGAAAGCAAACGTGCGCGCAGTGACCAGACCGATCCGCAGCCCAGTGAACGGTCCAGGACCGGTGCCGGCGACCACCGCGCTGAGCTCGGCCGGCGTCCGGCCAGCCTGGGCCAGAACACCGGCGATCCCTGGAGCCAGGTACTCACCGTGCCGGCGCGCGTCCAGCGTGCTCGACTCAGCCAGCACGCCATCGCCGTCGTGCAAAGCGACGGTGATGGCTGAGGTGGCGGTGTCGATCGCGAGCAGGAGCACAGGTTCAGGGTAATTGCACGAGGTCGTCCAGCTGTGCGCCGGCATCCTGATCGGTCCACCGACCGCCGTGCCCGACCAGGACCACGGCCCGGGTCTCGTGTCCGCTCAGGGTCACTTCGAGATAGTCCTCGCTAAGCTGCTCGGCCACGCCATGACCCCATTCGACCACCGTGACAGCCTCTTGCAGCGAAGCATCCAGATCCAAGTCGTCAAGCTCGGTTAGCCCCGCCAGCCGATAAGCGTCGACATGGACGAGGTCGGGACCGCCGACCAGTGAGGGGTGCACACGGGCTATCACAAACGTGGGCGAGGTGATCGGGCCGCGCACCTGCAGGCCCTTCGCGAGGCCCTGGGTCAGCGTGGTCTTGCCTGCGCCCAGGCCTCCGGTCAGCACGACCAGGTCTCCGGCCTTGAGCAGGGTCCCGAGCCGGGCACCCCAGGCGTGAGTGTCGCCGGAGGTGGGCAGCAGCACCCTGCGGGTAGCCTCGCAGGGGGAGGTCGTCATCGACCGGCCTTCAAGAGGCACTGCGGCCACGTCCTTGAAGTGCCTTCAGCTGTCGTCTCTTGGCCAGGTCGGTAATCGTTCGGCGCACCCGAGGCTTGGCTCGCTGGTCGAGGTGGACGGCAGCGGCGCGTTCCGCGCGCCCGATGAGCGCCAACAGCTGATTGCTGACCACGTCGCCATGCTCCAGCATGATGACGTGACCTGCCTCGTTGACCAGGACGTGCTCGGCACCCGGGATCAGTTTGACGATCTCCTCGCTGTGCGCAGGGGGGGTCAGCATGTCCTGGACTCCGTTCATCACAAGCGTCTCCACGCCGATGAAATGCGCCAGCGCCTCGCGCTTGTCATGCTTGTCGAAAGTCTCCATGAAGTCGGAGATGACCTCGATACGGGTCTTGAAGATCATGTCAGCGGTCAGCTGCACGATACTCAGCGGCACCGGTGAGGCGAAGGAGTAGAGGTCCACGAAGTACTCCTCTACCTCACGTCCCGCCTTAAGGACCGAGTTGACCAGACCTTGGCGTCCGGCGAGCTGCCCGACCGCAAACGGCCCCAGCCGATGCACGGCCTTACCCAGTACCTTGCCCAGACCCCATGAGACCGTCGAGATGCCGCCCGGGCTGGTGGCCACGAACGCCACGCCCATGACGCGATCCCTGATCAGCTCGGGATGCTGGGCCGCCAGGGCCATCAGCGTCATACCACCCATCGAGTGGCCCACCAGAATCAGCGGGCCCTGCGGCGCGACCGCGGTAAGGACAGCATGCAAGTCGAGCCCCAGCTGGTCGATCTCGTAGGACTCCTTGGACCCGGCACCGGACAGACCATGGCCTCGTTGGTCCCAGAGCACGACGCGGTAGCCGGCGGCCTTGAGGGCTCGGCGCTGGAACACCCAGCAGCGCAGGCTCAACGTGTACCCATGGCAGAACACGACCGTCGGGACCGGGGCTCCTTTGTCGGTCTCCTGGGAACGATCCTGCGGTTCGTCGATCTCGACGTGCAACGGCACCCCGTCGTCGGCGAGCACGACCACCGCTGAGGTGGGCTCTTCTTCGTAGTTGTCCGCGTAATCCAACGCCTTAGCAGTCTGCCGAGCGCGGGTCAGACGTTCGGCGACGACGCTGACGGCGGCGGTGGTCCCCGCCGCGGCCAGACCGATGCCGATTCCGGTCAGCGTCCGACGCCGGCTATTCACCGGGGACCTCCGAGGTAGACGCGGGGAACCCGCGACCCGATGCGGGAGATGATCTCGTAGGAGATCGTCCCGGTCGCGTCCGCCCAGTCCTGCGCCGTCGGCTCCCCCGACTCACCGGCCCCGAACAGGGTCACCCGATCCCCGGCCTGGGCCGTGCTCGTGGGACCAAGATCGAGGACGAACTGGTCCATACAGACCCGACCAGCGACCGTGTACCGGACCCCTGCCACGCTGACTGGTCCGAGGTTGCTGGCATTGCGCGGGACGCCGTCGGCGTAGCCCATCGGCACCAGTGCCACTTTGGTGTCCTGGGTGGTGACGTACTGATGCCCATAGCTAAGGCCCTGACCGGAGGGAAGCCGCTTAGTGACGGCAAGATCGGCGGTCAGCGTCATCGCCGGGGTCAACCCGAAGAATTGCGGGTCGCCCAGGCTCGGAACCGGGGACAGCCCGTAGACCGCCAGCCCGGGCCGGACCAGGTCGAAGGCTGCGCCTGGATTGGTCAGCGTGGCAGCGGAGTTGGCGATGTGCCGGACCTCGAGGTCGCAGCCTGCGCGTTCGGCCTCACGCACGGCCTGGCCGAACAGCTCTAGTTGGCGCCGCACCGTGGGGTGTGTTGGCTCGTCGGCATAGACAAAATGAGACCAGATGCCCACGATACGGACAAGACCCTCGGACTCCAGGGCTCGGGCAGCACGGAGCAAGCCCTGCCAGTCGTCGCCGAACGCGCCATTTCGGCCGAGGCCGGTGTCCACTTTGAGGTGGATCCGAGCCGTGCGCCCCAGGCTACGGGCCGCATCGGCAACCTCGCCCAGGGACCACAGGGCGGAGACGGACAGGTCGATGTCGGCAGCGATGGCGCCGGCGAAGTCCGAGCCGGGAATGTGCAGCCAGGACAAGAGCCGCGCGTGAATTCCGCTGTCCCGCAACACCATCGCCTCACCAAGCTGAGCGACTCCGAGCCACGAAGCGCCGCCCCTGAGGGCAGCACGGGCACTGGGCAGCAGACCGTGCCCGTAGCCGTCAGCCTTGACCACGGCCATCAGCGCGGCCGACCCTGCGCGGGCGCGCAGAACCTCCACATTGGCAGTGATCGCGTCCAGGTCCACGGTGGCACGCGCCGTCTCACGACAAGTGGGCAATGCCACGCCGGGATCAGCCACCACGTGAATCTTGTCCCTCATGGTGAAAGTCTCTCAGGGTCAGACACCCCCGCGGACCATAACCGCCGCAATGACTCCTGGTATGGCATGTGCCACACCCAACGCGCGGACCGGACCGCCCGGATTGCAGGCATCCCCGGACAGTCCGTGAACCAGCGCAGCAACGCTGCCGGAGTCCAGCGGAGACAGTCCCGAGGCGAGCAGTGTTCCCGCCAGACCTGCGAGCACGTCTCCAGATCCGGCCGTTGCCAGCCAGGACGGCGCATCGGCCTGGGAACGGGCCGCCAGTCCTGCCGAACCGGGCGAGACCACCAGCGTCGTTGAACCCTTCAACAGAATCGTGCTGCTGGTCAGGTCGGCCAGCCGCTGGGCGTGAGCCAAGGGCGCTGCGGTTACCGCGGCGCGCTCCACCGCGCCTTGGGTGTCTTGCAGCCGGCTCAGTGCCCTCGCAAGCTCGCCGGCGTGCGGAGTGAGCAGGGTGGGGGTTCTGCGAGGTCCGGTGATCAGGTCGAGGCCACCGGCATCGACCACGCAGGGCAGGCCCGAGTCCAGCGCTGACTGCGCGGCGGCTCTTTGTGCCCGCCCGCCGGCGGACTGGTCATCGACGTCAACACCGGGCCCTATCAGCCATGCCTGCACCTGGCCCGCACCGATGACCGCCTCGGGCACCTGGGAACGAATGAGCAAGGTGGGCGTCGGCGGGCCGACGTAACGGACCATCCCGGCGCCCGAGCACACAGCCGAGGTGACCGACAGCAGCGCCGCCCCCGTGTACCTCTCACCGCCGGCAACGATCCCGAGCACGCCACGAGAGTACTTGTCGTCCGCTGGCCCGGGGCGCGGCCAGAGCCGCCAGAGGTCCTCACGAGTCACCCGCTCAACCACCGGTGTGCCTGCGATCTTCACGCCGATGTCCAGGATCGTGAGCCGCCCGACGGCAGGCTCGGTGGCCGGCAGCAGATGCACAGGCTTGGCCGCGATGAAGGTCACCGTCTCGTCGGCGAACACGCAGGACTGCGCTGTCACCTGGCCATCGGGGTCAGCACCGCTTGGCAGGTCCACGGCCAGCACATATGCCTTGTCACTGACCTCACGCAAGAGGACCTGGATCTGCGTCGAAAGGCCCGGGCGTCCTCCGATCCCGACGATTCCGTCGATGACCAGCTCGGCCTCACGCAACGTCGCCGAGACCACAGCAGCTGCGTCCACACCGACCCCGGTGGCATCAAGGACCAGAGCCCCGGCATCGCGGGCCTCGCGAAGGCCAGCCTCATGCACTGACTCTGCCACGGTGAGCACTACGGCGCTCGCGCCGTCGCGGGCGAGGCAGGCAAGCGCGTACAACGCGTCCCCGCCGTTGTTGCCAGCGCCCACCATCGCGACCACCCGCCGCCCACCCGGGCCACCCAACCGGGCCGCGGCAACCGCCGCCAGGCCGGAGGCCGCGCGCGACATCAGCTCGCTCTCGCCGAGCCCGGCCGTAGTCGTGGCCTGCCTTTCAGCCTCGCGAACTGAGGACACTGCGTAAGCGTGGATCATCTGGGCCTCAGCTCTCTGCAATCACAACAGCCGAGGCGATCCCGGCATCATGGGACAGCGAAACATGCAGGCCCATCACTCCGAGCGCCTCGGCCCGAGCCTCGACGGTGCCCCACATCTTCAGGTGCGGGCGCCCGTCTTGGTCACGCAGGACGCTGACATCAGCCCAGCGCAGTCCCGCCGGTGCACCCAAAGCCTTCGCCAGTGCCTCTTTGGCCGCAAAAGTGGCGGCCAAAGAGTTGAGCCCCATCGATCGCTCGGACTCGATGAACAGCCGCTCGCGCAGGCGTGGCGTGCGTGCCAGCGTCTGAGCGAAACGCGCCACATCGACCACGTCGATCCCCAGCCCGATGATCATTCGACCGTGACGGACTTGGCCAGGTTGCGCGGCTGGTCGACGTCCAGACCCTTGGCCCAGGCCAGCTCGCAGGCGAACACCTGCAAGGGGACGGTCGTGACCAGGGGAGCCAGCAGAGTTGGGGTCACCGGAACCCGGATCACCACGTCGGCGAACGGCACGACGTCCTCGTCCCCCTCCTCGGCAATCACGATGGTGCGAGCTCCCCGGGCGCGAATCTCCTGGATGCCGGAGACCACCTTG